>Ga0308157_10007339_pt1 | contig 12847 bp, 9 predicted proteins | sample PhyBR1_FD_201035 | JGI IMG/M metagenome (GOLD analysis project Ga0308157, IMG submission 201035) | Phyllosphere microbial communities from UC Gill Tract Community Farm, Albany, California, United States - DLSLB.R1 | ecosystem: Host-associated > Plants > Phyllosphere > Unclassified | place: USA...
TCATTTCTACGATAAAAAAGGAAATGTTATTTCAGAATAAAACAAAAAACCGCCTTTCGTGAGATTGGCGGTTTTTTTATGTCTAATTGTGAGCAACGAAATTATCTTATTGTGGATTTCAAAATTTAAAATTTGTTTTATTAGAAGCAATTTCCAGCTATCCATTTCAATCTTTTGCTTTTTAAAGAAAAAAGCAAAAGGATTTCCACTTCTATCTGGGCTAGGATTTAATTTTCATAAGAATGTTTTTTCTCATAAAATTTCTATTTTTAAATTGAAAAGAATAGAAATGAGCTAAATAAAGAAATAAAGGAGACAAAGTAAATTACTTCAACTACATATTTAGTACCTCCATCTCCTAATAAAATGAAATTTTTGAAGTCAAAAAAACTTATTCCCGAAACTAGAGTGTTAAACAAATAAGCTAGAAAAGCAAAAAAGCTATATTGATAAAAATGTACCGATCCTCTATAGCTACCATAAACAAAAGACATTATTTTTATTGGCAGAATAGTGGTATATAGAAAAAACCATAAAAGTGTAATTCTTTCAGATTTTAATAGAAATGAAAGTCCAAAATCTGTGTAATAATTAAAAATTGTTGACAGAAAAAGAATTACTAAGTATACATAAGCTATCTTCATAATATGAAATTAATATTATTCTCTAACAATTTCAATTCTGCGTCTGATTTCATTTCCTGAAGCATCAACAACCGTAACATAATGTATTCCCGAAGTCGGAGTAATAGGTAATTCATGAAATGTTTTGGTTGTGGCTTTGTAAACATTATCGACATACCAAAACAATTCTTTATCTCTTTCAGAATAAGCGACTTTTAAAATTACGGGCTGTACATTACTGTTAAAATCCTTCGTTAAATAAATCTTACTGTTTGCTTTGGGATAAATAAAGTCCATTGTTGTGGTTTGCGTTCCTTCGCAACCTTCTTTAAATGGAGGCAAAGGTAAATACTCAATATGCTGGCTTTTATAATACCACGCCATAACAGGAGGCAGTACAAACCAGTTTTTAGTGACAATATTATCAATACTTTCACAGCTGCTGTTTACCTGAAACTGTTCTGTTTTATCTAAATGAACGGTTTTATGATACGGACAAACTTTGGTCGATTTCCCTTTTTTAGGAACCCATTGTTTGATTTTCGGACAATTATCTTTTGCCAGATAACCGCTTAATCGGCATACCTCAACTTCTGCTAAATCATTGTACGGTGTATCAAACCATCTTTGTCTTGGCAGTAAATTAAAAACATCAAACAAAATTGGCGCTGAGCTTGTAACGCCAGTCAAAGTTGGTCTTCCTTCGCCTGTTGCATTTCCAACCCAAACTCCAACCACATATCTTGAATTGGTTCCAATCGCCCATGCATCTCTGTTTCCGAAACTGGTTCCTGTTTTCCAGGCAATTTTGAGCGAACTGTCATAAAACTTCCATGCTTCATCTCCTTCAGGTCTATTAACTTCTTCCATTGCATTGTAAGTCAGCCAAATTGATCCTGCTCCCAAAATATTCTTTTGATTCGTTTGTGAACCAAAGTCGGATTTAAAATCATTTTTATAATTGAGCTCTGTAAATTCATTTGTTCTATATTGCCCGTTATTTTTATTGAAATAATTAACCGTAGAAGAAAGATTCGCATATGTTCGGCACAAATCCCACAAGTTGCTTTCTGCTCCTCCCAAAATTAGCGATAAACCGTAATGATCTGGTGTTTTATTGATATTCTTCAATTTGAATTTCTGCAGTTCTTCATAAAATTTATTCACACCAAAATCTTGCAGCATTAAAACCGCCGGAATATTGAGTGATCTTGACAAAGCCCTGTGTGCAGGAACTGCTCCGTCAAATGTTAAATTAAAATTCTGAGGTGTATAACCGGAAATTTGTGTCGGAATATCTGCAATTAAAGTATTGGGCAATAATTCTCCGTCATCCAGCATAGCGCCATATAAAAGTGGTTTCAGGATACTTCCTGTACTTCTTGGCGCATCGATAATATCGACATCTTTTTGATGATCTGCTTCTGTCGGAGAATTTCCGACATAACTCATTACATTTCTGCTCTGAACATCAATTACCAAAATCGCCAGATTGTGAACTTCATTCTGTCTGTATTGATTGTAATAATATCGCGCAATTTGATTGACCCTGTTTTGTAAAGCGTAATCAATTGTGGTTTTGACTCTTGTTCCTTCTTCATTTTTAGCCACTCTTTGAAGCAAATGTGGCGCAATTTGAGGCAAATCATATGGTTTTTGAGGCAATGGCTCTTCAATCGAAAGTTCGTATGTCTGCTTGTCGATTATACCTTCCTGATGCAATTTTAATAAAAGCCGGTTCCGTTTATTTAAAAGTTTAATTTGATTTTTTCCCGGATAAATCAGACTTGGTGCATTTGGCAAAACGGCTAAAACAGCATTTTCTGCCCATGAAAGCTGATTAGACTGAACACCAAAATAACGCCATGAAGCCATTTCCAGTCCGACAACATTTCCTCCAAATGGTGCGTGTGCTGCGTACATTTCAAGAATTTCATTTTTAGAATAGCCCAATTCTAATCTTGTTGCGAGAATAATTTCTATTATTTTTTCGAAATAGGTTCTGTCTTTTCCTTTTCGGGATAATCGAATAACTTGTTGCGTCAGCGTACTTCCGCCTCTGACTACTTTTCCTGCTTTTCTATTTTGTTTAAAAGCATTGATCATTGCACCGGGATTGAAACCGGGATGTTTATAGAAATATTCGTCTTCAAAGTAAACAATGCATTTCTTGAATTTGTCCGGAACGCTATCCTGTGCAGGAAAACGCCATTGCGCGTCATCAGCTATTTTCGCGCCAAGCAGTTCTCCTTTTTTGCTTTCTATAACGGTGGAATAGGGTTCTTTGAATAATGTTCGGGGAAGGGAAAAATAGTAAATCAGCAAGAGCAGAAATGCAATTGCTGATTTGATTTTGTTTTTTTTGATCCAGTTTGTAATGCGTTTTGAGAACGCTATTAATTTATTTTTCAACGTAGTAATTGTTTAATCGCAAAGGCGCAAAGTTATTCGCAAAATTCGCAAAGCTTTTTGCTCGCCGATTCCGCAGATTTTATTTTTATCTGCAAAATCTGCGAGAAACTTTATTTTACCACCTCAACCCAGAATCCTTTTGTTCTTGCTAAGAATGTATTATCGTACATCGCTTCACATTGCAATCCAGGCAAGTAATAATTTCCTAAATACGATGCGTTCAGCAGAATACGAAAAACTTTAGTTTCCCTTGCTTTCATTCCGAAATAGAAATTCGTTCTGTCATCGCGGATGTCAATATAATCAGCAATGTTGTTTACAGCATCTCCGTAATCGGTGAAACGGGTATTTACAATCTCGAATCCTGAAGGCAGAATTTGTGATAATGCTACATTTTGAACGCTTTCTCCCCTTTGGTTTTTAATCGTAACCTCAGCAACAAATTCAGTTCCCTGATTAATTTTCGAAACATTGATCACGCTTCCTTTTCTGTTTTTGAAAACAATAGAAGCCGTAACATCGCTTTGAACTGCATTTTCCTGTCCGATTGGCAGAATTCCGGTATTCAATACACGAACATAAACTGTATTCGCTTTATTGTTTTTCAACGTAATACTATTTGTACCAGAAGCAACAGACAAACTGCGATCAGCAACCGATTTACCCGTATTTATTGTTTCGCCTTTTCCATTTTTACTAAACTGAATATTTATTCCTTTTGGACCGTTGCTCACCGCAAATTTCGACATTGCATACAAACAGTAAGCCGTTGTCTGCGTACTCATCCATTGATTGGCCGACATTTCTTTCGCCAGTTTTACGGCTGCTGTAAAAGCTTTTTGCTTCTGTCCTAAAAGAAGCATCGTTTCTAAAGCCATCGCTCTGTTTCTCTCACTTGATCCATAATAGTAATAACTGTAGCCATCTGAACTTCCATCAATAGTGGTTTTCAAAAATAAACTTTGTCCAGCAGATTTTTGACCTGCTAAAACATAAGCAGCAGCCAGGCGAAGCATACTTTCGTTTGAAATCCCTTTTGTTTCTCTCAATCTATTCATGGCTGATAAATCGGCATTTCCGGCTAAAGCCAAAGTATACAAACGATAGGCCTGAGCTAAATCATTACCGTATTTAGGTTCAAATCGCCATTGTTTGGCTTCTCTCTGCTGATAAGACAACCATTTTGATTTGAAATTAATTGGTAATACATATCCTTTTTTCTCCGCTTCAATCAAAAAATGACCTGCGTAAGATGATCCCCAGTCATCAGCAACCGAACCTCCCTGCCAATAAGGTAAACCTCCGTTAGACAATTGAAAATTACCCAATCTTGCAATTCCGGCAGCAATATTTTTCTGAATCAGATCTTTGCGTTTCGCATCAATATCAGCTACATCTGCTAAATACAATTGCGGGAAAACAGAGGAAGTTGTCTGCTCTACACAACCGTGTGGATATTGAATCAGGAATTGTAATCTTCCATTCAGATTCATCGATGGCATTGACGAAACTTCCAATCTTGCTTTATTACTTCCCGCGATTCCAAAAGTTTTCCATGAAATTTTTTTAGTACTGTTTGGCGTTAAAACAACATCGGTAAAAGTACTCGTAACTGGATTTGGATTTGTCATATCGATTTCAACATCGTAAACTGATTTCTCACTTCCAGATGTAGCGATTACCTGAACTTTTGCAATTCCGGTTGCAGATCCTACAACCAAATTAAAATAAGTCATTTTTTCATCCGGTTGTTTGAAGTTCAGTCTCTGAACAGCGCTTCCTAAAACTTTTAATCCATTACTGGTTTTTACCTGAACCGAAACGTTTTTGATTTTATTCTCAGTTGCAAAAACGGTTACTGGAAGTGTTACTTTTTCTGATGGTGAAATTTTCCGTGGTAACGAAGCCAAAACCATCAGCGGACTCTTAACAGGAGTTGCTTTTTCTACGCTTCCGTAAGCGCTTGTATTCGCATCTCCCGCCACAACCATTGTTCTTACAGAGCCAATGTATTTAGGTAATTTTAATTGATGGGATTTCGTTTCTCCTTTTCCTAATTTAAATGGTCCGTAGTACAATACAACTGGTTTAAAACGGTTGGCTTTTTTCGCTTTTCCGCCGCCTAAATCCTGATCTCCACCAATACTGAAAATTTGGTTTATTTTTCCGCCGTAAGCTCCAATTACATCATCATAAATGTCCCAGGTTTTTACGCCCAAAGCTTCACGAACATAGAAACTATCCCAGGCATTTGGCGTTTTAAAACGGGTTAAATCTAAAAGTCCTTCATCGACAACGGCAATGGTATAGGTCATTTCTTTACCTGTTTTTTCACCTACTTTAACCGTAAACGACTGTTCTGGTCTTAAAACATCAGGCATATTAAGAGTTGGTGCCAAAATGGTATTTTTATCTACGACTTCAATTGGCACAATGCCATACATACGAATTGGTGAATCGTTTTTCGTCGAAGCATGGGGCTGCAATAATGCGATATTAAAATACACATTTGGTGCCATTTCTCCCGTAATTGGAACCTCAACTTTGGTTTCTCCTTTTTTGGTTTCTGCCCAGATAGTCTGCACTACTCTTGATCCGTTTTCGATTGAAATTAAAGCACGTCCGCCTTCACTTGAAGGGAAAGAAATCTGCGCTTTTTCTCCAACGGCATAATTCTTTTTATCTGTAGAAAAAACCAGCATATTGGCTGTAGAAGCATCTCTGTTTCGCGTTTTCCCGGACCAGATTGGCCAGTCTATATTTACGGTTAACGAAGTTGCATGACCATCTTGCTGATCTTCCACACGAATCAAATAACGTCCCCATTCTTCATCTGTTAAAGCAAACTGGAAGCTTCCTTTTCCGCTGGAATCGGTATTTATTCTAGTGGATTTATAGGATGTTGTAGCATTCGACGAATTGTAATTTGATAAATTATCGCTTGAAGAATCCCACCACCATCTCCATTCAACTTTATAGATTCTCACTTCCAGATTACGAACCGATTTTGGCCTTCCGTTTTCATCAACCGTAACAACTTCAAAACGGTTATTGGTTCTGGTTTCCAGCATGCCATATTTATTAGGCTCCGGCGATTTAATTCCGACATAGGTTCTATACGGCGAATAAGTTGTTGACATTACATCAGTACTAAAATCACCTCCTTCTTCATACACTTTTGTAATGAAGGATGCACGAAGCATTCCCGGTGCCTGACCTTGTAATCTTGGCTGGATATTAACCGAAGCTTTTCCGTTTTCGTTTAATTTCCCTGAGAAAACATTGATTTCTTCTGTACTAAACTGACGTGCTAAATCATCAAAAGTATATTTTTCATATCCTTTGAAAGTTGTTGTTTGTTGAGAGAATTTAGCCTGCATTTCTACATTCAAATTCTTCGCAATGGCTCCGTGCAGCCAGGTTACTTCCAGATTATCTGTATTTGGATATGATGAAGAAAGTGTTTTTCTACTAAACGTATTTTTGATTTTCAAACGATTTGGCTTAATCGTTTCAATCTTAATGCTCTTATAGAATTTTGCTCCCCCAACACTTACCATTGCTTCCCAGTTTCCTGTTGGTGCATCTTGGTTTGTCGGAACTATAAAAGCATAATGATTTAATTCATTCGTTTTTTGAACGGTCTGATAAACCGTTTTTCCGTTCGGATCGTTTAATCTGAATTTGATTGGATGTGACTTTGGCAATTTATTTGCTGCATCATTCAAAATAAATGATAAATACAAATTATCACCCGGACGCCAAACGCCTCTTTCTCCGTAAATAAAACCTTTCAGACCTTTTTGCAGAGTTTCCCCGGCAACATCAAAATTACTGACAGACAACGAAAGTCCGTCATCCAGCTTCACATAAGTCGATTGATCTCCTAAAGTAACTATAGCAAAATAAGCGAATTTATCGAGTTGAAAAGATGCAATTCCATCACTATCTGTACTTCCACTAGTAATTTTCTGCTGTTGAAAATTATACAAATCCACTTTTGCATTCGAAACCGGTTCTGTTGTTACAATATTATTTACTGCAAATAAATACGATTTATTTTCGCCTCTCTTTGCAATTACACCTAAATCTGTCGCCAGAATATTGGTTGCAATTTTAGCATTATAATAATACGAACCAGAACATGGATCCTGGCTTTCTCTCCAGTCATAATCATCATAGTAATAATCGTCGTAGGAGTTGCCGCTATAGTTTACATCATTTTCATCAACCTCTTCTTCCTCTTCCTGATTTGAATCTTCGTCTGAACTATCACATTTGTATAACGAATATTTTCTTTTGTATTCAAACTCCACTCGGTATATCGCACCCGGTTCCGGTTTTATAATTTTAGACAAGTCTAAAGCGTACGTATTCCATTTGGTTAAATTTACAAGCGTACTTTCTTTTAAGTTGAGTGTTGTTTTGGCAATTGGCTGAGCCACTTTTTTCAGATTCTGTGCTCCGTTTAATTCATTATACTGAAGGAACTGCAGAATATTATTTTTGTAAATTTTATAAACCTTTACGTCAACTGCACTAAGATTTACAGCCTCAAAATTCAATTTTAAATTATTTGAACTTGGCAGAATCGTTCCATTTTTAATAAAACGTACATTTGGTTTTATCTGGTCAAAAGAGATTTTTTCTGTGTAATTTGCTTCCAGTTTTTTGCCATACTGGCTTTCAATTCCCTGAAAAACTTCTAATAATAATTCTCCTGTAATAACTTGTTCCGGTTCTTCATCCGGCACATATTCAACAGCTTCTTCTACAACAGCGGCAGCTGAATCAACTGCAACAGACGCTGAATCTACTACTACAGCAGCAGCAGAATCCACAGCAGCGACAACTGGTTCTTCTACAGCTACCACTACCGGCTCTTCCTTTTTAGGGGCATTTTGATTCGTAAAATAAACTTTTAATAAATTTCCCTGAGTAGAAAACTTCAGATTATTAGTATTCTGAATTGAAACTAATCCTGCAAAATCCTGCCCTTTTTCCAAAGGTTCAGAAAAATTGATTACAACCGACTGATTATTACCATCAGGAACCTCAACTTTTACAACTTTAAACTCGTTGATACTCGTAATCGGAAAATCGATTTGTCCTTTCTGATCAATATCAAAATCATCCCCGTTATAAATAATTTCCAGATTTGTGGCTTCAGAATAACGCTGGATACTATCAATTATAAAATGAAACTCTTTGCCCAAAGCCGGATTTCTGTCAAACTTAATTTTAAGATCATTTCCTTTTTGCCTGGCTTCAACTAATTTTTTTGCTGTTTCCAAATCAATATTATCTGCCGTTTTTAAAACACAGTTTAAATATTGATATTCTTTGCTGTACGACTGGATATCTGCTGTATTTATAGTAAAATCCTGTTTAACAGTCTTAACTGTAAAGTTGAATTTTGAAAGTTCCTCTTCTTTCTCTTTTGGAATTGCAGTCAGCTTATCTAAGTTTAGAGTTACCTGATATTCTGTTCCCGGTTTTAGTTTTTTCTCCGGGATAAAAGCTAAGGTATTAGTCGAAAGCGCTACCACTCTTCCACTTACATTTGGAGAAATATCAAACAAATCGTCATCCAGTTCCTGATTCGGTTTCCAGTCGTTTTTATCAAAAGCCAAAACAACACGAATATCAGAATCGGAAGAAACAATTCCGCCGGTAAAGCTGACTATATAGTCTTTAAATAGTGAAAAATCGGAATTAAAATCTGCAGCTGATTTTCTTCCGCAGGATTGAAAAATAAAAAACACAGAGAGCACGAGAAATAATCCTTTTTTCACTTGATTTAGAGTTAATGGGTTAGAAAATTATAAAATTAACAGAATTTACTATTAATTGCATAACAGTAAAAAGTAATTTAAATTATGTTAAAAGTAAAATATTTTTAGAAGAAATTTCCTTATGATAATTATTTAACTTTTGTTGAAGTTTTATTATCACTCTTAAAGCTCAGAACCTAATTTTGATAAGACTTTGTCCATTTCAAGAAAGTGTTTTTCGGTATTTGAGGAATAATGCATTTGATTATCGTTTATGATAACAATTACATCATCTGAATGATTTCCATAGAATTTCATTCCTTCAACCCATTGGGTAAACGAAACTCGTTTTTCCGTAAAATTCCGAGCAATGAAATCTAATTCGTTTGGTTCGATTTTATAAAATGTATCACAAGTAAATTCTAATGCAAAACCTGCTTGTAAAAATGCCATTGCAGTAAAAAAATCTGATAAAGTTTCTGTTTCAAGATTCCATTCTTTTTCATCATGACTCATGTAAACAGGCGGATTTGATTTTGACAAATCATCTTTATGGATTGCCCAAACACAAGCCTTTTGATTTTCAGAATAAAATATCAAATAATCATCGTGTTTGTAATATTGAAAGCGTTGTGGGACAATCAATAAATCTTGGGTATGATTTAAGTTTTGTATTTTACCTAATTCAGTATAATAATCTACAAAAACATCAGGAAGTTGTCCAAAAATATCTTTTACAACTTGAATTTCAACATTTGTAAAACCATTTGGCTGCGTAATATGAAATAATTTTTTTATTACTGAAAAATCTGTCATGCTCTTTAGAATTATTTTCGTCTTTCGATAAAAAAACGCTTCATTAAATCAGCTGCTTCATTAGCCATTATACCAGAAACAACAGTAGTTTTGGGATGCAGTTTTGTTCCCATAGCCATAAAACCTCTCTGTTCATCTCTGGCTCCAAAAACAATTTTTGAAATCTGGCTCCAGTACAACGCACCGGCACACATCTGACAAGGTTCCAGAGTAACATACAGCGTGCAATCCTTTAAATATTTCCCTCCCAGAAAATTTGCTGCTGCGGTTATCGACTGCATTTCGGCATGTGCTGTAACATCGTTCAACAATTCCGTTAAATTATGACTGCTTGCAATCACTTTATCAGCCACAACAATCACAGCTCCAACAGGAATCTCGTCTTTATTAAAAGCTATTTCGGCTTCCTGCAAAGCTTTTTTCATAAAATATTCGTCGGTGAAGGGATTTATCATATGCTTAAATGATATATTACAAAACTATAATTTGTAATTTTTAGGATTTTTAGAAGTCGAAAAAACATCCAGTATATAAACTCTGTTTTTTTCAATTCTGTAAACTATTTTAAAATTCCATTTTGGAAAAAACCTAATTTCCTGTAAATTAAATAAGGGTTCTATTGGATTTTTTTCGGGGAATAAATTTAGCTTATCTCCTAAATCAAATAAGACATTTAAAACTAAATCCGCATTTTGAGGGCTTTTCAAATAAATATAATTATAAATATGCTGAATGGACTCTATTGCATTCCCAGACCAAACAACTGGTTTCATTTTCTGTGGATTTTTTTTCTGGCTTCCTCTGTAGTGTAGCCAATTTCTCCCGAATCTGAAAGTTTCATAATTTCACTCAAATGATTTTTATACTCATTTACTGTTAAAGGCTTCCCATCTGTTGAATAGGTGTAAATATCACTGTTAAGCAACTCTTCTATTTGATTTAGCAATTGTACATTTTCTATATCTAATATTCTGTGTACAATATTTCTGCGTTGTGCTTCTACATTCATATATCCTTGATTTACTTCAAAATTATAAAATATTCGTCGATGAAGAAACTTATGATGAAACAAAAATACATTTTTAGTTGGTAATTTTTATTACATTTATTTTTTGAAATTATAATTTATGGACAAAAAATACAGAATCTCAATTCCGGAACCTTGCCAGGAAAACTGGGACAAGATGACGCCAAAGGATAATGGCCGTTTCTGTATGAACTGTTCTAAAACAGTGGTTGATTTCACCACTATGCTTACGTACGAAATTCAGCATTATTTCATTCAAAATCAAAATGCAAGTATTTGCGGCAGGTTTAAAAAATCGCAATTAGATTCTGTTATTATACAAATTCCAAATCGTGTTTTATATTCTCAAACGCATTATCATAAAATATTTTTACTGGCATTGTTTATTGCGATGGGAACAACCTTGTTTAGCTGTGCCGATAAAGATGGAAACAAAAAGAAAATTGATAAGATTGAAGTTGTTGACAATAGAGAACAAAATCAGGATGAAGAAGTTGTTTCAAGATGTTATGGACATGCGATAGAATCTAAAAAAAGTAAAAAAATAAAACGTGATATCGCAATTACAATGGGAGTAATAATGGCTCCTAACGTTAGTGAGAGAGGAAATTTTAAGTATCATATTATCTATAATCAAACTGATTTAGATGTTTTATCTGCTCCTGAAAACGGGATGAAAGAATTCTATAACTTTTTCAATAAAAATTATACCGCTTCAGCAAAAGGAAAAATTGCTGTCTTATTTGTGGTAGAAGAGGATGGCAGTCTGAGTAACTTTAACATCGTCAATAACACTCCGAAAGAAGCAGGAGAAGAAGCTATCAGAATCTTAAATACAGGTCCGAAATGGATTCCTGGAAAACGAAAAAATCACATTGTCCGATCATCTTATACATTATCAATTTCACTTTAAATATGCAGAAATACTACTCTAAAATGTTTTTATTCGTGTCATTTTTTATCACAGGAACAATGCTGTTTAGCTGTGCGGATAAAAATGAAAATAAGACAGAAAATAACGAAATTGAAGTTGTTGATACAGAAACGCACAATATCAACAAATCTAAACAGATTCCTCTCTCCTCTCAGCTATCAAAAGAAGATAGTCTGGAGTTTCCTGAAAAAAATATTGAAATTAATACTAAAGAAGTGATTCCTTCTAAAACAACTTCTTTCAAAAACAATCCTAATCATTCGGTTTCATCTCCGGCAAAGGAAAATCTTGTAAAATCTGAAAAACCCCAAGAAAATAAAAACCTGCAATCTCAAAAAACAAATAATGAGAAAAACAGCTCTGCAAAAGTGACACTTAAAACTGCTACTGCTGGAGAAATTCCATCTCAAATCAATGCAGAATTTCCTGGTGGAATAGAACAGTTTCATAATTTTTTTATGAAAGAATATAAAAAGCCGGAAGGTGTAAGTTATTGGAAACTCAATCTTAATCTTGCATTTGCAGTAGAAAAAAACGGTACAGTTTCATTACTTGAATGTTCACCGGCAGTAGAAGAACCTGTGGAAAAAGAAATAATCAGAGTTCTCGGCTTATGCCCTAAATGGAAACCGGGAGAATTCAACGGAAAAAAAATCAAAATGCAATATTCTGTTCCTCTTTTTTTGAAATAAGACTCATCCAAAAAAATTAAATTTAAAACCGTAAATTTGCTTTTTATCCTTACAATGAAAAGCAATTTACTTTCAGGCATCTACAATCCAGCCGATTTACGCCTCTTAAAAGAAGAGCAGCTTGTACAAGTTGCTCAGGAATTACGTCAATTTATTATTGAGGTGGTTTCGGTAAAAGAAGGACATTTGGGCGCCAGTTTAGGCGTGGTTGAACTGACAATTGCACTACATTATGTTTTTAATACCCCAAAAGACTTATTAGTTTGGGATGTGGGACATCAGGCTTACGGGCATAAAATTTTGACCGAAAGAAGAGAAAATTTTCACACTAACAGACAGCTTGGCGGTGTATCGGGATTTCCAAAAAAAGACGAAAGTATTTATGATGCTTTTGGTGTTGGACACTCCTCGACTTCAATTTCTGCGGTCCTTGGGATGGCGATTGCTTCTAAAATAAAAGGCGATTTAAACAAAGAACATATTGCCGTTATAGGCGATGCTTCAATTGCAAGCGGAATGGCATTTGAAGGTTTAAACCATGCCGGAGTTACAGATGCTAATATTCTGGT
>Ga0308157_10007340_pt1 | contig 12845 bp, 10 predicted proteins | sample PhyBR1_FD_201035 | JGI IMG/M metagenome (GOLD analysis project Ga0308157, IMG submission 201035) | Phyllosphere microbial communities from UC Gill Tract Community Farm, Albany, California, United States - DLSLB.R1 | ecosystem: Host-associated > Plants > Phyllosphere > Unclassified | place: USA...
CCTACATCATGGGCATCGAGCTGATCCGCTTCGACATGTCCGAGTACATGGAGCGCCATGCGGTGAGCCGCCTGATCGGTGCGCCTCCCGGCTATGTCGGGTTCGACCAGGGCGGCCTGCTGACCGAGGCCGTCACGAAGAAGCCGCATTCCGTGCTGCTGCTGGATGAAATCGAGAAGGCGCACCCGGACATCTTCAACGTGCTGCTGCAGGTGATGGACCACGGCACGCTGACTGACAACAACGGGCGCAAGGCCGACTTCCGCAACGTCATCATCATCATGACGACGAACGCGGGTGCCGAGACCATGAACAAGGCCACCATCGGGTTCACGAATCCGCGGCAGGCGGGCGACGAAATGGGCGACATCAAGCGCCTGTTCACGCCAGAGTTCCGCAACCGGCTGGATGCCATCGTGAACTTCAAGGCGCTGGATGAGCAGATCATTCTGCGCGTGGTGGACAAGTTCCTGTTGCAGCTCGAAACCCAATTGGCCGAGAAGAAGGTGGAGGTGACTTTCACTGATACCCTGCGCAAGCACCTGGCCAAGAAGGGGTTCGATCCGCTCATGGGTGCACGCCCTATGCAGCGCCTGATCCAGGACACGATTCGCCGTGCGCTGGCCGACGAGCTGCTGTTCGGACGCCTGACCGAAGGGGGCCGCCTCACGGTGGACATCGAGGTCAAGACGGACGACAAAGGGGTGGAAACGCCCGACGTGCTGCTCGACATTCAGCCGTTGCCGAAACGGGAGCGTTCCGCGAAGTCGGAACCCGCCGAGCCGGAAGAGGCCACGGCCGACTGACCAGTGGAGGCCACCGCAGTCGGTGGCCTGGACTTCCCGCAAAAAAAGCCCGCGTTCATCGCGGGCTTTTTTTATGGCGATAGCGGAATGCTCACAGTCGAGGCAACCGCAACCGAGCCTCGGTGCCGTGGGCAACGCCCATCACGGTGCTGTCAGGCGCTGCAGCAACTCCAGGGTCGGGTAGCCATCGGCCACGGTATCGACGCTCTGCTGGTACTGGCGCACGCCAGCCCGTGTGGCGGGGCCCATTACACCGTCTGGTGTGCCGGTGGAAAAGCCGCGCGCATTCAGCGCGGTTTGCAGGTCTTTCACCTGGCTGCGCGACAGGGGCTGCAGGTCCCGCGGCCAGGCGGCCACCACGCCGGTTCCGCCTTCGATCTGCCGCGCCAGCAGCCCCACGGCGAGCGCGTAATTCACTGAATTGTTGTAGCGCAGGATGCTGCGGAAGTTGTCGCCCACCAGGAAGGCCGGTCCGCGTGCGCCCGCTGGGGCGATGACCGAGGCCGAGCCGAGGTCTGGCAGTGGCTGGCGGTCGATGGCCACGACGCCTTCGCTGGCCCACTGGGCCGTGGATTGGCGGACCGTGGTTTCGGTGCGGGCATGGTCGAAGCCGGGGGGCAGTTGAACTTCGACGCCCCAAGCCTGTCCTGTGCGCCAGCCGGAGTTGGCGAGGTAGTTGGCGGTGGACGATGCAACGTCGGGAATGCTTCCCCAGATGTCGCGGCGGCCATCGCCGTCGGCATCGACGGCATAGGCCAGGAACACCGATGGCAGGAACTGCGTGTGGCCCATGGCACCGGCCCACGAGCCGATCATTCGGTCGGCGGCGATGTCCCCCTGGTCGAGGATGCGCAGCGCAGCCATGAGTTCATTGCGCGCCCATTGGGCTCGGCGGCCTTCGAAACCCAGGGTCGCCAGCGCATCGACTGCACGGAAGGTGCCGAAGTTGCTGCCGTAGTTGCTTTCCATGCCCCAGATGGCCGTGACGATCGCGGCCGGCACACCGTACCGCGCGGCTGCGGCTTGCAGAGGTGCTGCGTACTCGGCCAGCTTGGCCTGGCCTTGAGCGATGCGCTGGGCGGAGACCGCACTGTCCAGGTAGGCCCACGGCGTGCGGGTGAACTCGGGTTGCGCGCGGTCCAGTTCGATCACGCGCTGCTGCAACTGGGCACCGGCCAACGCAGCCTGCACGGTTTCGGGGCGAATGCCGGCGGCCAACGCATCCTGGGTGAATGCTGCAATCCAGGCGGTGAAGCCTGCCTGCTCGGCAGCCGCCGCCTCTTCTGGCGTGGGCGGCACAGCGGTGGAGGGCGCTACCGGCTCTGCAGGCACAGCGGGAACCACGGGAAGTTGTGGCGTTTGTGGCGCAGGCATCGCGACTGGCGGGGCGGCCGGCAGCGCTCGCGGTGCCTGAGCGCGAGGCTCGGAAGCGCAGCCTGCCAGGGCCAGCGCGGCCACCAGAGGTGCCAGCCAGGCCGCGGAGACGGTGGCGCGCTGGCGGCGGGGATGAAGATGAGGGGGCGATGAGGGGGCAAGGCGTCGGTGCATGCCTTATTGTCCCGCGCCCCGGCATACTTGCGGGCTTCGGTGTTACCGGCTGCACGATTTCATGCATACCTTTCTCTGGCACGACTACGAAACCTTTGGCGCGAACACGCGCCGCGACCGCCCGGCGCAATTTGCCGGCATTCGCACCGACGCGCAACTGAACGAAATCGGCGAGCCGCTGATGGTCTATTGCCGGCCTGCGCCCGACTACCTGCCCGACCCCGAGTCGTGCCTGATCACCGGCATCACGCCGCAGCTGGCGCTGGAACGTGGCCTGCCGGAGCATGAGTTCGCGGCCCGCATCGAAGCCGAACTGGCACTGCCCGGCACCATCGGTGTGGGTTACAACACCATCCGCTTCGACGACGAGATCACGCGCTTCATGTTCTGGCGCAACCTGATGGACCCGTATGCGCGCGAATGGCAGAACCAGTGCGGCCGCTGGGACCTGCTCGACGTGGTGCGCATGTGCTACGCCCTGCGGCCCGACGGTATCGTCTGGCCGAAAAAGGAAGACGGCTCGCCCAGTTTCAAGCTGGAGCATTTGTCCAAGGCCAATGGCCTGGTGCACGAGGCGGCGCACGATGCGCTGTCCGACGTGCGTGCCACCATTGCGCTGGCGCGCCTGATCCGCGATCGCCAGCCCAAGCTGTTCGAATTCGCACTCGGGCTGCACAAGAAAGACCGCGTTGCCGCCGAACTGCGCTTGCCCGCCACGGCCGAGACGGCGCGGCCGTTTCTGCACATCTCGGGCATGTTTTCCGCCGAGCGTGGCTGCGTGGCCGTCATGTGGCCGTTGGCCAGCCACCCGACCAACAAGAACGAACTGATCGCCTGGGACTTGGCCCACGACCCGTCCGAGTTGGCCCTGCTGGGTGCTGACGCGATCCGCGAGCGCTTGTTCAGCCGGGCCGATGCGCTGCCCGAAGGCGTGTCGCGCCTACCGATCAAGACCGTGCACCTGAACAAGTCGCCCATGGTGGTGGGCAACGTCAACACCCTGACTGCGCAGATGGCCGAGCGCTGGTCCATCGACCTGGACCGGGCTGCCGGCCACGCTGAAGTGGCGCGCGACCTGCCCGACATGAGCGCCATCTGGACCAGTGTGTTCACCCGCCCGCAGGAAGCCGCGCCCGATGTGGATCAGGACCTGTACGGCGGCTTCGTCGGCAACGAAGATCGGCGGCGCCTGAACCGCCTGCGCACCTTGCGGCCTGAAGAACTGGCCGTGGCCAAGACCGGCTTCGACGACGAGCGGCTCGAGGAGCTGGTGTGGCGCTACCGGGCGCGCAATTTCCCGCACACGCTGGATGCCGCAGACCAGGAGCGCTGGGAGAACCACCGCGTCGCCTGCCTGATGGAAGGCGCGGGCGGCGCACTCACCTTCGACGAGCTTTTCGCGCGGCTGGACCAATTGGGTGCCGAGGCCGATGAGCGGGGCGAGGAAATCCTGGGCGCCTTGTACGACTACGCGGAAAGCATCGCGCCAGCGATGTGAACGCGCCCTGAACCGAAAGCCCGAATGTCCCTGACCCCACCCACAGAGCCCGGCGCAATGCCTGCGCCATCCGAGCCTTTGCTGGTGGCGCCGACGCTTCCTGCCGCACCTGCCGGCGCGGCCGAGTCGGCGCACGCGGACGGGAGTCGTGCGCTGGCGGAGTTCATGGCCGCGCACCCCCGTGTATTCGTGCTGACTGGCGCCGGCTGCAGCACCGCGGCGGGCATACCGGACTATCGCGATGGCAATGGCGACTGGAAACGCCCGCCGCCGCTCACCTTTCAGGCATTCATGGGCGACGCCGCGACGCGGCAACGCTACTGGGCCCGCAGTTTCATCGGCTGGCGCGTGATGGGTCGCGCGCAGCCGGCAGCCGCACACCACGCACTGGCGGCCCTGGAGGCCGCCGGCCGGGTGGAGATGCTGCTCACGCAGAACGTGGATGGTCTGCACGACGCGGCGGGAAGCCTGCAGACCATCGACCTGCACGGCCGCATCGACACGGTGCGCTGCATGGGCTGCGAAGCCCGCATGCCACGCGCTGAGTTGCAGGCAGAGCTGCTGCGCCGCAACCCCGATTGGGCCGCGCTGCACGCCCAGGCCGCGCCCGACGGCGATGCAGACCTGGAGATGCAGGATTTCAGCGCGTTCGATGTGCCGCCGTGCCCACGCTGCGGTACCGGTGTGCTCAAGCCCGACGTGGTCTTCTTCGGAGAAAGCGTGCCGCGCGAGCGGGTGCAGGCCGCGCGCGATGCGTTGCTGCGAGCCGATGCCATGCTCGTGGCCGGTTCTTCGCTCATGGTGTATTCGGGCTTTCGATTCGTTCAGATGGCGGTGGACGCGGGCAAGCCGGTGGCGGCCGTCAATTGGGGGCGCACGCGGGCCGATCCGCTGCTGTCGCTCAAGGTCGAGCAAGAAGTCGGATCGGCGCTCGGCGCCGTGGCAAACGCACTGGGTGCGCTGCCCCTCGGATCGGCTTGAGCCTTCTTCCGCATTTTTGCGATTGAAGCTGGCAGGGCCTTGCTGCGCTGTGCTTGTGGGCGCAGCGGCCGGCCATCCGGTGTGGCACCAGGGTTTTGGGAGCGACGGCGGCTGCCGATGGTGCTAAGGTGCCAGCCGCAAGCACCCCGGCAGCGCCAGCGCGCCGGGCGACGACTGAGCCCCAAGGAGACAGCATGCAGACGAACGCATTCCTCGGTGCGCCCGGCCCGATGCCGGGCGAGTTGGCCGCTTCGGTGGCCCAGCAGATCGCGCAGGCCCATGAGCGCTCCACCGCCTTCGGTCTGCGGCGGACCGAAGCGGCCGACCTGCAGCCGGTAGATGCCGAAGCCCTGGCCTGGATGGTGGCCCGCAACGAAGCCCTCTTTGCCCACGCGCGCCCCGTGATGGAAACGCTGTCGGCCCAAATCGCCGGCACGCAGAGCATGGTGCTGCTGACCGACGCGCAAGGCGTGGTGCTGCACGCGCTGGGCGACGACGAGTTCCTGGACCGGGCAAGCCGCGTCGCCCTGCGCCCTGGCGCGGCGTGGTCGGAGCGCAGCAAGGGCACCAACGCCATCGGCACAGCGCTGGCACTGGGCGAGGCCCTGCAGGTCAACGGCAGCGAGCACTTTCTGCAGGCCAACCATTTTTTGACGTGTTCGTGCGCCCCCATCCTGGACCCGCACGGCCGCGTGATCGGCGCGCTCGACGTGAGCGGCGACCACCGCAGCCAGAGCGCCCACACCCTTGCTCTGGTTCGCATGTCGGCCAAGATGGTGGAGAACCACCTCTTCGGCAAAGTCTTCGAAGACGCGGTGCGGTTGCGCTTTCATGCCCGGCCGGAATTTCTGGGCACGCTGGTGGAAGGGCTGGCCGCGTTCACCCCGGAGGGGCGATTTCTCGCGGCCAACCGCAGCGGCCAGTTTCAGCTGGGGTTGTCGGTCAACGCTCTGCAGGCGCACACGTTTCCCTCGCTGTTCGGCCGCTCGATGAGCGCGCTGCTGGCCCATGCGCGACAGGCGGTTCCGGAGTTGCTACGGCTGCAGTTGCCGGGTGGCGTGACGGTACAGGCGCAGGTGGAGTTTCGGCCGCGATCAGGCACGCTGCTGCCGATGGTTGACGTGCTTGAGCGGAGCGATTCGGATGAATCGGCCGGCCTTGCTGAATCGGCACATACCAAAAACCATCCAGGGTTTGAGTCAGGCTCGATGGATGCAATGGGGCAGGGCAGTGGCGCAATGGGCCGACCCGTGCGCCAGCGCCCGGCCATGCCAGCCCGGCTGTCCAGCTTGCGCTATCTGGACACGGGCGACGCACAGCTCGCCCAGGTCATTGACCGCGTGACGCGGCTGCTGGGAAGCGATGTGTCCACGCTGATCCTGGGCGAAACCGGCACCGGCAAGGAGTTGCTGGCCCGTGCCATCCACCAGGACGGGCCGCGCCAGCGCGGGCCATTCGTCGCCGTCAATTGCGCGTCGATTCCCGAGTCGCTGATCGAGTCCGAGCTTTTTGGCTACGACGAAGGCGCCTTCACCGGCGCGCGGCGCAAGGGCAGTGTCGGTAAAGTCGTGCAGGCCCATGGCGGCACGCTGTTCCTGGACGAGATCGGCGACATGCCGCTGTCGATGCAGGCCCGGTTGCTGCGCGTTTTGCAGGAGCGCAGCGTGTCCCCGCTGGGTGCGGCGAAACAGGTGCCGGTCGATGTGGCCGTGGTCTGCGCCACCCACCGCAATCTGCGCGAAATGATGGCGCAGGGCACGTTCCGCGATGACCTCTACTACCGGCTCAATGGCCTGGTCGTGCGACTGCCTGCGCTGCGCGAGCGAACCGACCTGGCCGTGATCGTCGAGCGCATCCTGCGCGCCCAGGCCGAAACCCCACCGGTCCCCGCGAGCGGTGCGGTGCCGCGCGTGGCGCCCGAAGCCATGGCGCTGTTCGCTGCGCATGCCTGGCCCGGCAACCTGCGCCAGCTCAGCAGCGTGCTGCGCACGGCCGCGCTGATGGCGCGCTCTGACGGGGGCGTGATCCAGCGCACGCACTTGCCGGAAGATTTTCTGGACGATTGCGACCAGTGGCTGGCGCATGCGGACGGTATGGCGGGCCCTGCTAGCGCGGCTGGCGCGGCTGGCGCACTGCACTCAGCCCTGGATCGCCTGCGGGAACCGACGGCGGCTGCGGCACAAGCCTCGCCGCCCCGCCCGGGCGTTTCAAATCCCCCTGCTGCGGTGTCCCGCCTGGGTGACACCACCGCTGCCGCGCTGAAGCAGGCGCTCGCAGCGCACGGCGGCAATGTGTCAGCGGCGGCGCGCGCGCTGGGCGTGTCGCGCAACACCATCTACCGGCATTTGAGGGCGGCCCGGGCTGCCCCCGCCGCGCTGTCGCCAGCAGCAACGGCAACCGTCAGCGGGGTGGCCCGAGCGCGCTGACCGCTTCCCACTCGGCGTCGCTGTACAGGCGGGAACGGGTCAGGAAACGCAGCCCCGTGGGCCGCTCCAGCGAAAACATGCCGCCGTTGCCGGGCACCGCATCGATGATGAGGTGCGTGTGCTCCCAATAGGCGAACTGCGAGCGGCTCATGTAGAACGGCGTGCCCGCGATTTCGCCCAGCAGCACGTCGGAGTCGCCGACCATGAACTCGCCCAACGCAAAGCACATCGGCGCGCTGCCGTCGCAGCAGCCGCCCGATTGGTGGAACATGAGCGGGCCATGCTGCGCGGCCAGTCGCTCTATCAACTCCACTGCGGCAGGCGTGGCAGAAACGCGGCTCGCGGCCGCCGCATCCGTTGCCATGGCAGGCGCTGCGGGCACCGCCGGATCCGTGGGCTCGGCAGAGGGCGTGGCCATGATCAGGCCGCCATGTCCAGCACGATGCGCCCTTGGATCTGCCCCTGGCGCATGCGCTCGAACACTTCGTTGATGTTCTCGATCTTTTCGGTAGCGACCGTGGCCTTCACCTGCCCGCGTGCCGCGAAATCGAGCGATTCCTGCAGGTCGAGCCGGGTGCCCACGATGGAGCCGCGCACCGTCACGCCGCGCAGCACCATGTCGAAGATGGGCAAGGGGAAATTGCCGGGTGGCAACCCATTGAGGGACACCGTGCCGCCACGCCGCACCATGCCGAGTGCCTGTTCGAAAGCCTTCGGCGACACCGCCGTTACCAAGGCGCCATGTGCGCCGCCGATCTCTTTTTGAAGATAGGCTGCCGGATCGGTCGTCTTGGCGTTCACCGTCACGCTCGCGCCGAGCTGGCGGGCCAGGTCGAGCTTGTCGTCTTCCACGTCCACCGCCGCCACGTTCAGCCCCATGGCCTTGGCATACTGGACGGCCATGTGGCCCAGACCCCCGATGCCGGAGACCGCCACCCAGTCACCGGGTTTCGTGTCGGTGACCTTGAGGCCCTTATAGACCGTGACGCCCGCGCACAGCACCGGGGCAATCTCGACAAAGCCGATGTCCTTGGGCAGGTGACCCACGAAGTTCGGGTCGGCCAGGGCGTAGTCGGCAAAGCCGCCGTTGACCGAGTAGCCCGTGTTGGTCTGCGATTCGCACAGGGTTTCCCAGCCGCCCATGCAGTGCGTGCAGTAGCCGCAGGCCGAATGCAGCCACGGCACGCCCACGCGGTCGCCTTCCTTCACGTGCTTGACGTTCTTGCCGATGGCCGCCACGAAGCCCACACCTTCATGGCCCGGAATGAACGGCGGGTTGGGCTTCACCGGCCAGTCGCCTTCGGCGGCATGCAGGTCGGTGTGGCACACGCCGGAGGCTTCGATCTTCACGAGAATCTGGTCGTCCGAGGGCGTCGGTACCGGCACTTGCTCTATGGTGAGCGGCTGGCCGAACGTGCGAACGACGGCGGCTTTCATGGTCTTGGCGGTCATGGGTGAAGAAGTCCTTTCGCCTGCAGTACAGGGGTGGTGAAACGGGTGTCGGGTCTTTCACCTTAGGCCCGGCCACCCGCGTGCGTGCTGACCCAGATCAAGCGGTCAGAAGAACCCCAGCGGCGCTTGCGAGTAGCTCACCAGCAGGTTTTTGGTCTGCTGGTAGTGGTCCAGCATCATCTTGTGGTTCTCGCGGCCGATGCCCGACTGCTTGTAGCCACCGAAGGCCGCGTGCGCGGGGTAGTGGTGGTAGCAGTTGGTCCACACGCGGCCGGCCTGTATGCCCTTGCCCATGCGGAACGCGCGGGCACCGTCGCGGCTCCACACGCCGGCGCCCAGGCCGTACAGCGTGTCGTTGGCGATTTCCAGGGCCTCTTCCTCGGTTTTGAAGGTGGTAACCGACAGCACCGGGCCGAAGATCTCTTCCTGGAAGATTCGCATCTTGTTGTGGCCCTTGAACACCGTGGGCTTCACGTAGTAGCCGCCGGCCAGGTCGCCGCCCAGATCGTTGCGTTCACCGCCGATCAGGCACTCGGCGCCTTCCTGCTTGCCCAGGTCGAGGTAGGAGAGGATTTTTTCCAGTTGCTCCTGCGAGGCCTGCGCGCCGATCATCGTGCTCTTGTCCAGCGGGTGCCCCTGCTTGATGGCCGCCACGCGCTTCAAGGCGCGCTCCATGAACTTTTCGTAGATCGATTCCTGCACCAGCGCACGGCTGGGGCACGTGCAGACTTCGCCCTGGTTGAGCGCGAACATCGCGAACCCTTCCAGCGCCTTGTCGAAGAAACCGTCGTCCGCCGCCATCACGTCTTCAAAGAACACGTTCGGGCTCTTGCCGCCCAGCTCCAGCGTGACGGGGATGATGTTCTGGCTCGCGTACTGCATGATCAGCCGGCCCGTGGTCGTCTCGCCCGTGAAGGCGATCTTTGCGATGCGCGGGCTGCTGGCCAGCGGTTTACCGGCTTCCAGGCCAAAACCGTTCACCACGTTCACCACGCCGGGCGGCAGCAGGTCGCCCACCAGTTCCAGCAGCACGAGGATCGAGGCCGGCGTCTGCTCGGCGGGCTTGAGCACCACGCAGTTGCCGGCGGCCAGCGCGGGCGCCAGCTTCCACACCGCCATCAGGATGGGGAAGTTCCACGGAATGATCTGCCCCACCACGCCCAGGGGCTCGTGGAAGTGATACGCCATGGTTTCGTGGTCGATCTCGCTGATGCCGCCTTCCTGCGCGCGGATGCAGCCTGCGAAGTAGCGGAAATGGTCGATGGCCAGGGGAATGTCGGCCGCCATCGTTTCGCGCAGCGGCTTGCCGTTGTCCAGTGTTTCGGCCACGGCGATGGTCAGCAGGTTCGCCTCCATGCGGTCGGCGATTTTCAGCAGGGCGTTGGCACGGTCGGTGGTGGAGGTCTTGCCCCAGGCGGCCTTGGCCTTGTGGGCTGCGTCCAGCGCAGCATTGATGTCCTTGTCGTTGGAGCGGGGGATGGACGTGAACACCTGTCCGTTGATCGGCGAAGCGTTCTCGAAATACTGTCCGTCGATCGGTGCCACCCACTGGCCGCCGATGTAGTTGCCGTATTGCTTCTTGTAGGGGTTGGCGATTCCGAGGCTGGCGATTTCTGCCATGTTCATGGTGCTTGTCTCCTGTGAATGGTTGGTGTTCCGCGCCACGGCGAGCGGTGCGGGCCCCAGCATTGGCGCAATGCCCGTGCCAACTGGCTCTGCGCTCAGTAACTATCAAAATTGATAGCAATAAAACCAATGTGTAAAAGCGCCAGGGTCGATTTTCATGGTCATCGCTTTTTTTGAGCGGTGAACAACCTCACATGTTCCAGTGTGAACCGGCTGTTCCGTTGCGGAACAGTCGCGTAGCAGTGCGCTACCCAGGTCGTCCCCTTGGCTTGGCGCAACATCGCTCGCCCGCCGCACACAATGGCCTTTCCCTTCCCATCCTGAGCTTGCTCGCGTGAAAAAACCGACTGCCATTCCCATGAGCGCTTTCGCGCAGGAGCTTCCCGCCGTCTTCGCCCCGTGGGGCCCCGTGCAACTGCGCCGCATGTTCGGGGGCTGGGGCGTCTTCCACGAAGGTCTCATGCTGGCACTGGTGTTTCATGACACGCTGTACCTCAAGGCGGACGCGCAGACGGAGCCGGCGTTCGAGCAGGGGGGACTGCGGCCGTTCGTCTACGAGCGCAGCGGCCGGCCGGTGGCCCTGTCGTACCGGCAGGCCCCCGCAGAGATGTACGAAGGCCCTGCCGAGGCCATCGAATGGGCCGGCCGTGCGTGGGAGGCGGCCTTGCGGTCGGGCACCAAGCCGGCAGCGCGGGGCGGGCAAAAGCGCCAGGGCGTGGGCAAAACGAAGGCGTGAAGGTCAGTTTTGCCAGATGCTATCGTTTTGATAGCTATGCGGGCAATCAATACGGCGGCAGGAGGTCTTTTTTGCTCGGATCACGGCGCAGACGGGCAAGGCACGGGTGCCTGGGTGTATAACCGATGCCCTTCGGGTCGGGCGCCCGTGCCGCACTGCTGGGTGCGAGGATCATTGTTCCAAGCCGCCGCCCGGCCTGTCATCCAATCAACGAAGCCGGACGCCTTTCGAGCGCCGCAACACAAGGAATCGTCACGATGGGCGCGCAGTGGAAAGCAAAGGGCAAGGCACAGGTCGCGGATGCCAAGGGCAAGCTGTTCGGCAAGCTGGTCAAGGAAATCATGGTCGCCGCGCGCGGCGGCGCCGACCCGGCGGGCAACGCACGGCTGCGCCTCGTGGTGGAACAGGCCCGCAAGGTGTCCATGCCCAAGGACACGCTGGAGCGCGCCATCAAGAAGGGCGCCGGCCTCTCCGGCGATGCCGTCAACTACGAACGCGTGATCTACGAAGGTTTCGCCCCGCACCAGGTCGCCGTCATGGTGGAGTGCCTGACCGACAACGTGAACCGCACCGCGCCCGAGATGCGGGTGCTGTTCCGCAAGGGCCAGTTGGGCACTTCCGGCTCGGTGGCCTGGGACTTCAACCACGTGGGCATCATCGAAGCCGAGCCAGCGTCTGCCGCTGCCGACCCCGAAATGGCCGCCATCGAAGCCGGCGCGCAGGATTTCGAGCCCGGCGAGGAAGAGGGCAACACCACCTTCTGGACCGACCCCACCGATCTCGACCTGGTCTGCCGCGCGCTGCCGGCGCAAGGGTTCACGGTGCTCGCGGCCAAACTGGGCTATCGGCCCAAGAACCCGGTGAACCCGGCCAATCTCAGCGCCGAACAGCTGGAAGAGGTGGAATCGTTCCTGGCCGCCATCGATGGCAACGACGACGTGCAGAACGTCTTCGTGGCGCTGGCAGGCTGAACGCCGGCGGGTCAGCTACCTTCTCTGGCGCTACTGGCGCCAATCAGCAAAAAGCCGCCCCGGCCAACGCCGGTGCGGCTTTTTTGCGAGCGGTACCGTCAGAAGTCCAGGATGTTCGCCTGGACGATCGTCGGGATGTGCGACTGCACGAACGACTGGATCGCGCTGCAGGGCAAGAAGAACGGCCGCTGTGTGATGGTTACCGTACAAACCTGTCCGTTGACCGAGAACGTTCCTGCGACGGTTCCGATGGGCGTGCCCACTGAAAAGCTGCCACCAGCTGGACCACCGGAAATCGTTCCACCGTTCTGGTGGATGAGCGATGCGATCTTGATAAACAGATCCTGTGCGCCACCCGTGAAGGGGACGTTAAATGGACTGCATGAAGCCATTGAGTTTCTCCCGATCAATGAATAGCCGAATTTTTTAATGATCCGGCCTCTCCCTTTTTTAAAATCAGCAGCGACCGACAACGGTTCCGCTGTAAATGGGATTGTCGTTGAGGTAAATCGTGACTTTCAGGCCTGTGGGAATGAAGGAGCCGCAAGTTTGGGCGCAGGCCTTCAATTGGCCTCCGAAGGGGATGCTGACCGGAGAGGTAATGCACAGGTTGCCATAGATTGGCACCGAGAAGCAGATCTGGTTGGTGGATGGGTTGTAGCTTGCGCCCACGCAGACCGAAAGCTTCAGCGCGTGCACGCCTTCCAGGTTGGGTGTGTTGCCAGCGTTGCTGCGCAGTACGGGCGCATGGTTGTTGCCTTCGGAGAAACCAACGGCAGCGAAATTCGGCACATGATCAGC
>Ga0308157_10007345_pt1 | contig 12839 bp, 8 predicted proteins | sample PhyBR1_FD_201035 | JGI IMG/M metagenome (GOLD analysis project Ga0308157, IMG submission 201035) | Phyllosphere microbial communities from UC Gill Tract Community Farm, Albany, California, United States - DLSLB.R1 | ecosystem: Host-associated > Plants > Phyllosphere > Unclassified | place: USA...
ATTGAAATGTACACGCCGCATCCCGACGATTTTATTGCTCACGCATATCTAGCTGTAGATTTTTTCTTCTGTTTGTCTGGCTTTGTGATTGCTTATGCCTATGATGATCGTTTACCTCAAATGGGCCTAATTAAATTCTTTAAATCAAGGTTAATTAGGTTGCATCCGTTAGTGGTTTTAGGTACCATCTTCGGTTTATTGGCATTTATTTTCGATCCGTTTGGTAACCAATGGGAAGCCTATAGTGGTTGGCAGTTAGCCTTACTTTTTTTAGCCTCAATTTTAATGGTTCCTTACCCAATCATTGCTGAAAGAGCTTTTAACAACTTCGGCCTAAATGCTCCAGCTTGGACACTTTTTTGGGAATACGTAGCCAATATTGCTTACGCTTTGGTGTTGCATCGCCTTAAAAGAATTTGGCTGTTGCTGTTAACCGTTTTAGCTGCAGTCGTTCTTTTTTACATTGCAATTTCGGTTGGCAATACAGGTGGAGGTTGGGCAGGAAGTAATTTTTGGGAAGGTGGGGCAAGAGTTGCCTTCTCGTTTTTGGCGGGTATGTGCCTATTCCGCTATCAGTTCTTTATTAAGAATAAGTTAGGCTTTCCTTTAATTGCTCTTTTGTTAAGCTTAGCATTTTTTGTGCCTTATCGAGATAGTTGGAATTGGCTTACCGAGCCATTAATTATCATTTTGTATTTTCCGCTATTGGTTTCTTTAGGTGCTGGAGCTGTTTTAAATCCGTCACATGAGAAGATATGCAGGTTTTCTGGGCAAATTTCTTACCCACTATACATCACCCATTATTTTGTGCTTTGGGCTTTTGGAAACTATTATGGACAAGTACAACCCAGCCACCAAACATTGGCATGGGTTATTCCATCATTAATTATTGGGCAAATTATTATTGCTTACTTGGCCATGAAATTTTACGATTTGCCGCTGAGAAAATGGCTGTCGAGATAACTATTTAACTTCTTCGTAATCTACAAAGTCGCCTAAGTTATCGGCGTTGCCTTTTCTTTTCTCTTTTGGAGGCATATGGTCTATAGAAATAGTACCTTCTGGTTTAACCGGACGTTGTTGCTGGCCAGTAGCCTGTTGTTGCATTTTGCTAAAGGCATTTTTAACCACCATAGGAAATATTATCCTCATTAGTAATCTAATTACCCATAAAACAATGATTGCTATTATTAAAAACTTAATTATACCCATTTTTATACGCTTATTACAAATATAGACTTTGCGCTTTATCTTTTGTTTCAGATAACGATTTTCATTGCAATTTCATTACAATTCGTTAACTCTTTCATTTATTTGTTACAATTGGTATTGCATTAATCTTCTTGTACTATTTCACATACTCGGCCTATCTGGCCATCGTCTAAACGTACTTTTATTCCTCTAGAATGGAAGGCTGATGAGGTTAATAATTTTTCTACCACACCATAAGTTACGTTTCCGTTTCGTTGGTCTTTCTTTAAAATGATCCCCACTTCTAAACCTGGGTAAATTTCGTTTCTATTTTGTCCTTGCATATTATTGTGTTGCGAGTTATGGGTTATAAGTTGCAAGACCTGTAACACGCAACTTATAACCCATAACTTTTATTTTCCAAATCTTTCTTCAAACACTTTTTCTAAAGCGAACATCTCATCACGTAGGCGGGCAGCAAGCAAGAAATCCATTTCTTTGGCTGCTTTTTGCATTTCTTTACGAGATTTATCTAAGGCTTTTTGTAGTTCTGGCTTGGTCATGTATTGCACCACCGGATCGGCCGCGATACTCACTTCATCCACTTCTACATAAGCTTTTGCTCTGGCTTTTTGTTTCTCAGAAACTTCCAAAACTGAAGTTTGTTCAATAATTTCCTCTCTGGTTTTACCTACTGTTTTCGGGGTGATACCATGTTCTAAGTTGTAGGCAATTTGTTTTTCCCTACGTCTGTTGGTTTCGTTGATGGTACGCTCCATCGAATCGGTAATATCATCGGCATACATAATTACACGACCTCTATCGTTACGTGCTGCACGACCAATGGTTTGAATTAATGCCCTGTCTGAACGTAGAAAACCTTCTTTATCTGCATCTAAAATGGCTACAAAACTTACCTCTGGTAAGTCTAAACCTTCACGTAGTAAGTTAATTCCAATCAACACATCAAACTCGCCCAAACGTAAACCACGCAAAATCTCTACACGCTCTAAAGTTTTAACTTCCGAGTGGATGTAGCGACATTTGATGTTTAGTCTGTCCATGTATTTGGTCAGCTCTTCGGCCATACGCTTGGTTAAGGTAGTTACCAAAACGCGGTCGCCTTGTTTAATGGTTTTATCAATCTCATCCAACAAATCATCTACCTGATTTATTGCAGGGCGAATTTCAATCAACGGATCTAACAAACCTGTTGGCCTAATCACCTGCTCAATGACTACACCATCAGATTTTTGCAATTCATAATCGGCAGGTGTGGCACTTACATAAATAGTTTGTGGAGCTAAACGCTCAAACTCTTCAAAATTCAGCGGTCTGTTATCTAAAGCAGATGGCAAGCGGAAACCATATTCTACCAGCGATAATTTACGTGACCTATCGCCGCCGTACATGGCTCTAATTTGCGGTACCGTTACGTGACTTTCATCAATAACCATTAAATAGTCATCAGGGAAATAATCTAACAAACAGAAGGGGCGCATACCTGGCGTACGACCATCGAAGAAACGGGAATAATTTTCGATACCTGAGCAGTAGCCCAATTCTTTCATCATCTCAATATCGAAGTTTACACGCTCTTCTAAACGTTTGGCTTCTAAATTCAGACCATCACCTAAAAGTTGGGTTTTACGAGCTTCCAGTTCTTCTTGTATACCCCAAATAGATTGGGTAAATCTGTCTTTTGGCGTTACAAAAAGATTGGCAGGGTAGATGGCAATGTCTTCAATCTTCTCTAAAGTTTTTCCTGTTACCGGATCTATGACAGATAGCTCCTCAATATCATCGCCAAAAAAAGAAATGCGATAAGCATTATCCATATAAGCGGGATAGATATCTACCGTATCACCTTTTACACGGAAAGTTCCACGTTTAAAATCGTTGATGGTACGGGCATATAGAATTTCCACCAGGTGGTGTAGAAAAGCATTTCTGCTTACCCTTGTACCCACTCCAAAACGATACACCGATTTCGAAAAATCTTCGGGGTTACCCATACCATAAATACATGAAATGGATGAAACGATAATAACATCTCTACGGCCCGAAATTAAAGAAGATGTAGAGCGCAAACGTAATTTTTCTATCTCTTCGTTAATTTGTAAGTCTTTTTCTATGTACGTATTTGTAGTAGGCATGTAAGCCTCTGGCTGATAATAATCGTAGTAGGAAACGAAATAGTTTACCGCATTTTCCGGGAAAAACTGCTTCATTTCACCATAAAGCTGCGCCGCCAAAGTTTTGTTATGACTAAGGATTAGCGTAGGTTTTTGTGTTTGCTCAATTACGTTGGCAATGGTAAATGTTTTACCCGAACCTGTTACCCCCAATAAAGTTTGGTAGTGCTCGGCAGCGTTTACACCTTCTACTAGTTGCTTTATCGCTCCTGGTTGATCCCCAGTGGGTTTGTAATCAGAGATGAGTTTGAATTTCATTAATACAAAGATACGGTTTAGGGATTATACGTTTTCATAAATCTCGCCGTCATTGCGAGGCACGAAGCAATCTATTTAGAATAGAAATTGTCGCTTTAAGATTGCTTCGTGCCTCGCAATGACGAATACTAAACAGCTATGTTCATAAAATGTTATGAAAAACAAAGCCCCGGCAAAATCGGGGCTTTCATTCAACAATCTATTAAACTATTAACGGGTATGCTCTTTATTGAAAAACTCTCACGTAATCTACAATATACTTCTGCGGAAAAACAGTATTTGCATTTGGAGGTCCAGGCCAATTTCCGCCAACGGCGAGATTAATTAGCAAGAAATATGGTTTTCTGAATTCGTCTTTATTCGCTCCTGTGGTATCGAATGAGTAAAACTCTTCATTATCTAAATACCATTTTATTGAAGTTGGTGTCCATACGATTGAGAACACATGGAATTTGTCGTAAAAATCTCCAGATTTCAGGGTTGTAGAACCTCCGATGTATTTATGCCCGCCATCTTCATAATGCACTGTACCATGAAGTGTGTTGTCTTTTCCTGCGCCTCCGCCTACCATTTCCATGATGTCAATTTCTCCAGAAAATGGCCATGGTGTGGTGTTGATGTTTGCACCTAAAGCCCAAAATGCTGGCCAAATGCCTTGTCCTTTAGGTAATTTCGCTCTAAAGTCAATTCTTCCGTAAAGGAAATCTTTTTTACCTTGCGTTTTTAACCTCGATGAAGTGTATTCTTTTCCTCCAAAGGATTCCTTTTTGGCGGTAATGGTTAGATAGCCGTTATTTACTTTCGTGTTTTCTTTGCGATAATATTGAAGTTCCCAATTTCCCCAGCCTTCGGTGCCATTGCCTTCTTCGAAGCTCCAAAATTTAGAGTCTAGTTCGCTGCCGTTAAATTCGTCTTGCCAAGCTAAAGTCATACCTGGGTAGGTTTCTGGAGAGGTATAACCAGTATTATCAATTACTTCGTTTTTATCTACTGTAATTTGTTGGGTGATTTCTACCGATTTGTCTGTTGTAGAGTAGGCTATTGCCTTTACTGTGTAGGTTCCGCTTTCTGCATAAATGGTGTAAGCTTTACCATCATTAGATCTGATACTTTCGTTAGTGCCCTGACCAAATGAAAATAAATATCTACTTGCATTGGTTGCTGTGGCTACAAAATCTACCCTGCCGCTACCGTCCTTACTAACTGTGACGACCAATTGAAGATTTGTAGGCTCCACCGCCTTTGCTTCCTTTTTACAGCTCATATTCATTATAAGTACAAGCAATGCAAGTAAGCAGGTTTTAAGTAAAAAATTATTCGTTTTCATTTTCTCGGGTTTTATTTCACAAATCTTAATCTCGGTATTAATTACTTTACATAAAATGGAATGTTGGCTGTTGCCACTTTGTTTTTTCCATCTGCAACATATACAAATAGGCGGTAGGCTCCTGAGGCCTTTGGTGCGGTAACGCTAATTTTTCCTTTACCAATTTCTTTAAAAGCCATAGTTAAAGTTTCTGGTTTGTCTTCGTGGTCTCCGCCTTCACCAACTTTAGTAGCTTCGGGCAGCATTTCCCAACGGTAGTTTAATACATCATTGTCTGGGTCTATAGCAATTACTTCTGCCTCGTAACTTACACCAGATTTAAGATATACACTTTGATTTGCCTTCTGTTCATTCAATTTAAAACCATACACATGTGGTGCTTTATTTTTCGGGAACGTTCCTTTCCAAAGGTATTGCATTACGTCAACTACTTCACTTTCTTCACCTTTGGCTGTAAAAAGACCGTACCAAGTTGGCGTTCTTTCTTGCTTTTGCCCCCATAAAAATACGTAAGAACCTAGGCAGTTAGCTTTATCCTTATCTACGCCGTAATTGTATCTGTTTTGATAAACCGCAGCTTTTTCGGTACTAGTTTCTTCTACTGGTGCATTCCATTCGGTTTGTAAACCTTCCCAATGTCCTGTTGGTCCCCATTCTGTTACGATGTAAGGGCCGTTCCAACCAGCATTTTTAACCTTTGTAGGTAGTATTGCCAAATCTGCGTAGGTATTAATGGCGATAAGATCAATTGCTGGTGCGGTTGCTTTGATTTGGTCAATTTCCTTTTTGTTGATGCCTGCCAAAACTGTTGTAGCCAAGTGGTTTGGGTCAATTTCATGGATCATTTTAGCAATATCATTTACCGCTAACCAAACTTTTGGATTTTTATAAGACAAATTAAGTTCGTTTCCAATGCCCCAACTCAGTAAAGCTGGATGGTCTTTGTATTTCAGTACTTCTGCTTTAACGCGATCGAACTGTTTTTTTACTGCAACAGAATCATCGTAATTAAAACCATGACGCTCTGGTGTAACAGGTAAACCCATCATTACGGTTAGTCCGTTTTTTTGTGCCGAGTCTAAAATATTTTTTGCGTTATTGGTGCTCCATGTTCGTATCGAGTTACCGCCATAAGCAGCTACACGAGAAAAATAGGAAGTTCCGCCGGCGCCTTTTATAAAGTATGGCTTACCATCACGAAGTAACTGAAAGCCTTTGTCGGTTTTTTTTACCTCTACTTTTATTGCTGGCAAAGGTTCGGCAAGGGATATTTTATCCGAAGCAGAAATGTTATTACCAAGCGAAAGGCATAAAGCAACTATACCGTAAATTATTTTTTGCATATCATCAGGATATAAACCTGTAGTTTAAAATGAGGATGTTTGAAAAGCGTAAATAGTCTTTTCAAACACCCTCAAAAAATGTATCTATTAAGGATTTGGTGTTAGTTTTCTATTTCTCTCTCTTTCGATTTGAGGAATAGGGAACAAGTTAAATTTCTCTTGGTAAACTCTATTTTCTAGCACCACTTTGCTATACGTTAATGAACCGTCTGTGTTTTTAATAATGTTCATTCTGTAAACAGGTTGGTTAAAATAAGTCATTCCTTGTTTCCAACGACGAACATCATATACACGGTGCTCTTCGAAACACAACTCTACCCTACGCTCGTTACGAATTTTTGTTTGTAACGCTCCTTGAGTAAAATTTCTAGGCAAAGGCGGCAAACCACCCCTTGCACGTACTTTATCTAAAGCATCGTAAACAGAACCATCAGGGCCGCTAAATTCATTTTTTGCTTCTGCGTAGTTTAATAATACTTCTGCATAACGCATATAAATCCAGTCGTTATCGCCACCTTGGTAAACGGCATCAGCAGTCATGTTTTTATCATCAATAAATTTGCGTAAACCATAACCAGTTTTTGTTCTATCGCCATTGGTGCGATCGTTAGCATTTCCATCGGGAAAAACTTTAAGGTCTGCACTTTGGAAAGTTCCTACCGTTATTCCTTTAAAAGCTGAACCATTCATCAGCATTGCTTTATCTAAACGCGTGTCTCTATTTGCATAGGGGTTTTGCGGATCGTAACCAGAACCATTCTCGTCTGGACGTAAACCGGTAGTCTTCATTTCAAAAGCATCTACCAAGTTTTGAGTGGCATGAAAAGCACCCCAAGCGCCCCAGGTATTTGGCGAAAAGCTCATGTGCAACATGTGAGCACTTTGGTGTGTACGGTTAGGGCGGCCAAACTTCTTCGCGAAAATAACTTCCTTATTACCCGCTTTTGTCATAAATAATTGGTAGTAATCTGGATGAATATCATACGTTGCAGGAGCCAAAGTCATTACTTGTTGTGCTGCTTTTGCTGCGTCATCCCAACGGCTTAATGTATTATTAGGATTGTTTAACGGACTGGCATGATAAAGGAGTACTCTTGCTTTTAAAGCCAATGCGGCTCCTTTGGTAGCTCTGCCTAAATCTGCCGCGTCTGGGTAAGAAGGCAATAATACTGCAGCAGCTTCATCGCATTCCTTTATAATAAAAGCCACACATTCATCGTAGGTGTTTCTAGGCACTTCTAAATCATCTGTTACACTTTGCTCGGTTATAATAAGTGGAACACCACCAAAAGATTTTACTAAATCTGCGTAAGCAAATGCTCTTAAAAATTTGGTTTCTGCTTTTAATCTATCTCTAAGTGCGGTGTTTGTAGTAGGCACTTGATCAATTCTGGCAATTAAAGTATTTGCTTTTCTAATTAGGCTATAGTTAACGGCCCATAATTGCGTACCCATTGAGAAGTTCGAGTTTAAATCGCCGGCTTGCACCCTGTTCATTGGTAAATCGTTATGCCCTTCTATGTCGTCGGTCATCATATCTAAGGTAGCGAAACCACGGGCCCAATCTTGGTCGTAGCCAAAGTCGCGGCGTTCGAAACCACTTAGCAATGAGCCATAGATATCGTTCACAAACTGATTGGTAAGTGTGATATCTTGAAAAACAGCTGCATCAGATACAAAATCTATTGGTTTAATATCTAACAGGTCTTTTTTGCAGGAGAAAGTTGCCAGCGTAATCACCATCACGCCAACCAACCATTTATATCTTTTAATCATTTCTTTTCTTTTAATATTCATGTCAACGATTGGTTATTAGAACTGTAAATTAACTCCAAAAGTGTAAGTCTTTTGTTGAGGATAATATCTACCGATACCATTGGTGTTTTCTGGATCTAAGTTGATTAAATCGGTAATGGTAAACAAGTTTTGACCTTGTGCATAAAACCTCAAATTGTTAGCTCCAATTTTAGATAGCAACTTGGTTTTAAGCGTGTAAGCAAATTCCACGTTTTTTAAACGCAAGTAACTTGAGTTTTGCGTCCAAAAACTACTTGTTAAATAGTTGTTACCGTTGGTATTTAAAGTTAAACGTGGCAATGGTGCATCTGGGCGTGCCGGCGTCCATCTATCTAACCATTCTGCATTTACACGCCCACCGTTGTGGAAAGCCCATGCTGCATTTTGCGTAAATAATTGTTGCGATTGTGCTGCTCCTTGCAATAAGAAATTTAATTCGAAACCTTTAAAGTTTACACCACCATTAATACCATAAAGTACCTGAGGCAAAGAACCGTTTCCAAGGTAGGTAATATCGTTATCATCAATAATTCCATCTCCGTTAACATCTTCATACTTGATATCGCCAGGACCTGTTGTGCTTGCGTAAGCAGTATGTTTAGGAAAAGCGGCATAATCTGCAGCATCTCTAAAAATACCTACAGCCTTGTAACCGTAAATTCCACCGTTTGGTCTGCCAGTAATTTTTCTATAGTCTGGAATGTTTGATGCTTCGGCTGCCTCTACAATTTTATTTTTTGCGTAGGTGAAGTTTCCACCAATAAAGTAAGATAAGTTGTTAGATATTTGCTTGTTATGAGTTAAAATCACCTCAACACCTCTATTATCAACAATACCAAAGTTTTCGCTAGGTAAAGCTGCACCAAAACTCAAAGGAACAGATAACGCTCTAGTCGCTAAAATGTCTTTTCTTCTTTCTTTAAATACAGTAACATCTATGCCTAACTGATTTTTGAAGAATTTAGCTTCAATACCAGCATCCATTTTAATTGACGTTTCCCAAGTTAGGTTTTCGTTAGCAATAGCACCCGGCGTTAAACCAGTAACAAAAGTGCCACCAAAAGGATACACATTTGGCACCAAATTATAACGATTGTAGTAACCAAAACGGCTAGGAATACGATCACTACCTAAGGTACCGTAAGAAGCTTTCACTTTTAAGAAATCTACAAATTTTGCATTTTGCATAAAACTTTCTTTAGTGATTAACCATCCTGCAGAAAAGGCTGGGAAGTAACCAACTCGTTCATTTGGCGCAAAGTTTTCAGACTCATCTCTTCTTAAACTTGCTTGGAAAAGATATTTACCATCGAAATCGTAATTGACACGGAAAGCCGCACTTCGCAATGCTGTTTTATCTTCTCCGTCGCTTAACACTTCATTTAATGCAGGACCAAAATTTAAAATTTGCAATGCAGAACTTTCGTAAGAATTTCTAGCTCCATAAATTCCAGTACCTTGATTTTGTTTTTGTAATACCAAAGCTAATGCTGAAATGCCGTGTTTGCCAAATCTTCTATCGTAGTTAATATGGCCTTGTAATTCTGTACTCTGTCCTTCTCCGTAACCTTTAGAAAGCGACGATTTAGACTGAGAATTAATCGTGTATTCTCCAGTAGCGCTTCTCGCATACAGCGGCACCCACTGGTTCCAAGTTTTGTTATGATTAAAATTTCTATCGAAAGCCAAAACCCCTTTAATCGATAAGCCTTCTACACCTGGAATTTGTTGTACCACTTGGAAGTTACTCATAAAATAATTGGCAGAATTTCTGTTGTATCCGCTTTCTTCGCTAATTAGCGCTAAAGGATTTGGATAAACACCCGGTGCAGCCAGCAAGCCGTTAGAAAATCTAGCAGGTTGTACTGGCGGATTACGCATCGTGTGCTCAAAAATATTATCTATGTTAGCTGGCGGAGATAGTTTATTTTCTAACCTTCCAGATAAATCGATAGAGATTTTTGTAGTGGAAGTTGCTTGAATATCAACGTTACTTCTCACATTGTACCTGTTGTAATTTAACGAGCTGTACAAGCCATCTTCGTTTAAATAGCCGAAAGAGGTGAAATATTTAACTTTCTCGCTGCCACCAGATAGCGACAAGTTATGCTGCATTCTAGGTGCTGTACCTCCCAGTACTAAATCCATCCAATTTGTATTTGGGTTAGCATCTGGGTCTGTTCCATTTCTAAAAGCCTCTAAACGTTCTAAAGAATACTCTGGCGTTGCCAACGGATTATCGTTTAATTTCGCTTCATTGTATAATGTTGCATATTCATACGAACCCAAAGCGTCTGGCAATCGAGTTACTTGCGAAAACCCATAATTAAAAGAGTAATTGGCAGAAAGTTGACCGGCTTTACCACGTTTTGTAGTCACCAACACAACCCCGTTAGCTCCTTTAACCCCAAAAATTGCAGCAGAAGAAGCGTCTTTCAAGATACTTACACTTTCAATCTCATTAGGGTCCATCTGTCCGAAATCACGTCCAGAACGTACAATTCCGTCTATAACGAATAATGGCTCCATGCTACCACCACCAAAAGTAGAGTTACCTCTGATGAAGATTTGAGTTCCATCTGCTCCTGGCTCTCCAGAAGGTTGTTTGGTAATTACACCTGGTGTACGTCCTGCTAGGGCATTACTTAAATCGCCCACTGGAGTTTGTACCAACTGTTTGTTATTTACCGTTGCCACAGAACCTGTAACATTGCTTCGTTTTTGTGTACCGAAACCTACAACTACCACATCATTTAGTGTGTTTGCTGCATCGTCTAGCGTAATGTTAACCGTTTCCGATTTTGTAACCAGCACTTCTTGAGTGGTCATCCCAATAAAAGAGAATACTAATGTTGTACCAGCCTTTGGTACCGTAATTGAATATTTACCATCTGCGGTGGTAGAAACACCTGTGGTTGTGCCCTTAATGATTACCGAAACACCAGGAACTTCTTGGCCAGTTTTGTCTTTAACTACCCCCGAAACCGTGAGGCTCTGGGCAAATGCCTCTTGCAAAGCAAATGAACAAACTAGCAATACGATCAATAGTCGAATTCTTTTCATACTTATAATTGACTTTATTTGGTTAAAATAATATATAGCTTATTTTTTTACGAAACGCATTTGGTGAACTGTTTCAGTAGATTTTCCCGAACGTAATATCATTTCTGTTGCCGAAATAGATATAATACGATAGTTGTTAGAAGACGGATCTGTAATGCCGATAAATCTATCAGGCGCATTACCTGGAATAGTTATAGTTGCAATTCCTGCCCCTTGTACAGTGGTGCTAAATGTGAATGCAGATTCGTAAGATCTATCACTGCCACAATTTCCGCCGTGTAAAGTTTGTCCGTTGGCTTTGTACGCAAGCTTAAAAGCATTATTAGCAAATGTAAAAGTATACTCATCATCTACTTGACATGCTGCTAAAGCACCACCCGGATAATACTCTCCAGGATTATTCTCTGTACCTACAATAATTGGAGCCGACGAACTAGCATCTAACTTCCAAGTGTGCGCTGTTAGTGCTTTGTAGGTTTCATTATTCAACGTAGGTGTAAAATCATCTTGCTCTACCACTACTGGCTGTGTAGCAATGTCATAGCCACCTTCGCCGTGAGCATACAGTTTTACATTATAAGTTCCTTTAGAAATGAAGTAAGCTTCGGTAGAAGCTCCAGCAGATTTAAGACCTTCATTTAAACCGAAATCCCATTGATAACGATAAGCATTTTCTGATGTACTCTCTAAAAGATAGGTGTTTACTTTGCCTGCTACTTTGGTTACTTTAAAAGATGCCTTGGCAGGAGTTCCGAGTTTGCTGGCATAATCTTCATCTTTACAACCGAAGCTAAAGAGGCTAATTAATGCGAACAATAAAAGACAATGATGCCTTACAAAAGACTTGTTGTTCATACTTTTTAATATTTGGTTAATTGGTTATTTAGTGTAAAATTATCTTTAATAATAACCGACTTCCAAATTTGTCACCCCTACAAAACTACATCAAAACCGCTTAAAAATAATCAAAGACGCAGTTTTGTACTACATCATTTGAAGAAAGGAACTTTTTGTCTATTTTTATTTGATAATGAAACGCCAAATATTTACTGTACTCTTTATTTCTCTAAACTTATTAGGTTTTGCACAAAATCCTATAGGTATGCCCGACATTGTGAATTATGATAATAGCAATTACGGCGGCGGTACACACAATTGGGATATCCAACAAGATCGTAATGGAGTTTTATATTTTGCCAATGATGAAGGCTTGCTTACTTTCGATGGCAGTAGATGGAAAGTATATGCTCTTCCAAATAAAACGATTGTAAGGTCGATAAGGATAGGAACAGACAATAAGATATATGCTGGAGGACAAGGAGATTTCGGCTATTTTTCTCCCGACGAAACCGGAAAACTCGTTTTTTCAAGTTTAAAAAATAAGATTCCGAACGGCTATCGTTCTTTTGCTGATATATGGAATGTACAGGGCGTTGGCAAGGCGATGTTTTTTAGGGCAGAAAATAATATCTTCAGATGGCTGAATGGCCAAATCACGATTTTTAAAACAGACTCTAAGTGGCTTTATATGGGGATGGCCAACAATACCATTATCGCTCACGATAAAAACAAAGGGCTGTTAAAACTGTCTGGCAATAATTGGGCTCCACTTTTAAAAGCAGCAGCACCTTATAACTTCGATATCAGTTCAATTTCGCAATACGG
>Ga0308157_10007346_pt1 | contig 12838 bp, 9 predicted proteins | sample PhyBR1_FD_201035 | JGI IMG/M metagenome (GOLD analysis project Ga0308157, IMG submission 201035) | Phyllosphere microbial communities from UC Gill Tract Community Farm, Albany, California, United States - DLSLB.R1 | ecosystem: Host-associated > Plants > Phyllosphere > Unclassified | place: USA...
AGCAGGCCCAGGGCCAGCAACAGGGTGGTCTTTTGCATAAAGGTCGGGGTAGTGAGTGAGGTGAATGGCAGCGGCGCCGGGGTAGGCGAGCGCACCGGGCGCTTCTCCCCTACTTTCGCGTATGAAAACGCACCATTCTAAATTTCGTTTTGCCCGGCCCTGGCCGGTGCTGGCGGCCGTGCTTACGGCCTGCGCCCCCACGGCCAAAATACCGGTGGCTACCGCCCCGCCGACTTCGCCCGCCGCGCCGGCCAGCCCCTCGGGCGGCGTACAGGTTGACTTTAAAGACGCCGCCGACCAGTTTCTGACGGCCTACAACCAGGAGTACGTGCGCCGCTACACCCAGGCTAGCGAGGCCGAGTGGACGAGCAATACGCACATCGTGCCCGGCGACACCACCAACGCCGCCCGCACGGCCCGCGCCAACGAGCGCATGGCCGCCTTCGCCGGCTCGACTCAGAACATTGAGGCGCTGCGCGGGCTGCTAGCCCAGAAAAACCAGCTCACGCCGCTGCAAGTCAAGCAGTTGGAGACGGCGCTCTACAACGCCGCCAACTCGCCCCAGACCGTGGCGCCGCTCGTGAAGCAGCGCATCCAGGCTGAGGCCGCGCAGACCGAAAAGCTCTACGGCTTCACCTACACCTACGCCGGCAAGCCGGTGACTACCAACGACCTCGATGCGCTGCTGCGCACCGAAACCAGCCTGCCCAAGCGCCGCCGGGTGTGGGAGGCCAGCAAGGCCATTGGCCCCACCCTCAAGCCGGGGCTGCTGAACCTGCGCGACCTGCGCAACCAGACGGTGCAGGCGCTGGGCTACCCCGATTTTTTCAGCTACCAGGCTAGCGACTATGGCCTCACGCGCCAGGAAATGATGACGTTGGTGCGCCAGCTCAACACCGAGCTGCGCCCCCTCTACCGCGAGCTGCACACCTACGCCCGCTACGAGCTGGCCAAAAAATACCACGCCCAGCAGGTGCCCGACTACCTGCCCGCCGACTGGCTGCCCAACCGCTGGGGCCAGGACTGGGGCAGCCTGGTCACGGTAAAAGGCCTGAACCTCGACGCCGCCCTGGCCAAGAAAGGCCCTGAATACCCCGTGCGGCAGGCCGAGCGCTTCTACCAAAGCCTGGGCTTCCCGGCCCTGCCGGCTAGCTTCTACGAGAAAAGCAGCCTCTACCCGCTGCCCGCCACGGCCAGCTACAAAAAGAACAACCACGCCTCAGCCTGGCACCTGGACCTGAATCAGGACGTGCGCAGCCTGATGAGCGTGGAGCCCAACACCGAGTGGTACGAAACCACCCACCACGAACTGGGCCACATCTACTACTTCCTCACCTACTCCAACCCCGCGGTGCCGCCGCTGCTGCGCCAGGGCGCCAACCGCGCCTACCACGAGGCCCTGGGCAGCATGATGGGGCTAGCCGCGCAGCAAAAGCCCTTCCTGGCCGGCCTGGGGTTGATTGATGCCGAAACTAAAACCGACCAGACCCAGCAATTGCTGAAAGAAGCGCTGCAATACGTGCCCTTCATCCCCTTCGCCTCGGGCGTGATGAGCGAGTGGGAAAACGCCTTTTACGCCGAAAACCTGCCCGCCGACCAGCTCAACGCCAAGTGGTGGGCGCTCAGCAAGCAGTACCAGGGCATGGTGCCCCCTAGCCCGCGCGGCGAGAATTTCCTCGACCCCGCCACCAAGACGCACATCAACGACGACCCCGCGCAGTATTATGATTACGCCCTGAGCTACATCATCTTATTTCAGCTTCACGACCATATCGCCCGCAAAATCCTGCATCAGGACCCGCACGCCACCAACTACTACGGCAGCCGCGAGGTCGGCCAGTTTTTGCAGGACATCATGCACCCCGGCAGCAGCCGCGACTGGCGCACCGTGCTCCAGGAGAAAACCGGTGAAGACCTCTCGGCGCGGGCGATGGTGGCCTATTTCGAGCCACTGATGGGGTATTTGAAAGCGCAGAACAAGGGCCGCAAATACACGATGTAATGCGTAAGATAATGCTAGTATTCATCCGGCCAGCGCGGCTGCTTGGCTGGCTAGGGTGCCTGCTGCTCGGAGCCACTCTCGGCGCCAGTGCCCAGGCCCCGGCCGCCCCGCTCTGCATCGGCGAAACCTTTACCCTACCATCCAAAATGCTGGGTGAAACCCGGCGCCTGAACGTGTACCTGCCGCCCGCATACCGCGATTCGGCCGCCGTGCGGCTGCCGGTGCTATATATGCCCGACGGCGGGCTAGCCGAGGATTTTTTGCACGTGGCGGGGCTGGTGCAGGTGCTGGTGGGCAACGGCACCATGCGGCCGTTTATCCTGGTAGGCATCGAGAACACTCAGCGCCGCCGCGACCTCACCGGGCCCACCACCAATGCCGAAGACAAGAAGATAGCGCCCCGCGTGGGCGGCTCAGCCGCGTTCCGGCAGTTTATCCGGCGTGAGCTGATGCCGGCCGTGCGCCAGCGCTACCGCACTACCGCCGAAACCGCCCTAGTGGGCGAGTCGCTGGCCGGGCTTTTCACCGTGGAAACGCTGCTGCTGGAACCCGATTTATTTGACATCTACCTGGCTTTCGACCCTAGCCTGTGGTGGAATAGCGGGCAGCTGGCGCAGCAAGCCATTCGCCAATTGCCCACGTATCGCGGCCCCGCCAAAACGCTGTACCTCGCCACCAGCAGCCAGGGCGACACGGCCGCTACCCGCCGCCTAGCCGCGGCGCTGCCCACCCCAGCCCGGCACGCCCTCACCGCTTACTACGACCCCATGCCCACCGAAACGCACGCCACCATCTACCACCCGGCCGCGCTGCGCGGCTTCCGGCGCGTGCTGCCCCCGCTCGCCAAGCCACCAACCAAGTAGCCAAGCATTTGCCGGCGGCGCCGGCTGCTTGCCGGCGCCGCCGGCAAAGCGCATAAAAAAGCCTGGCTCGCGAGCCAGGCTTTTTGCCTAGTACCTGCTCCGCAGCGGCGGGCTAGCCCAGCCGGCGGGCCAGCACCTTGTCCACGCTTTCGAGGCGGCGGATAATGGGCTGGGCCACTTCAGCATCGTTCAGGTTGATGCCCTGGCTGCGGGTGGCGAGGTAGCGGGCCAGGGCCGCATTATCATCGAGCACCTTGCTAAGCTCGTGCTGGGCATCTTCCCACTCGGCCAGCTGGTCGGCGGCCAGGTAGCGGTAGCGCAGCTCGATGGTCCGGCTCACCAGGCCCGCCAGGCGGGAAAGCAGGTCGGCTTCGGCGGCCGAAAAGCCGCGGGGTTCCTTGCCGATAACCGCCAGCATTCCCAGGCGGGAGTCGTCCTGGGCCACAAGGGCGGCGCCGGCGTAAAAATTCAAGCCAATGGCCTGGGCTACATCGGGCTTAATAAGCTGGCAGCTTTCGGGCTTATAGTCCGAGATTACCACATCTTCGCCGGTCAGAATGGCCGCCGAGCACATGCTTTCATTGCGTATTAGGCCAGGAATACCCGTGGCCCCGGTCAGGGCCTTAAACCAGACGTAGTCGGCATCGACAAGCGAGATGAGGGCGATGGGCACGCCAAATAGCTGCGCGGCCCAGGCCACGTAGTCATCAAAAATCTGCTCGGGCGTGGTATTTACAATCTGAAACTGATGCAGCGTACGCAGGCGAGCGGCATCGTGCGTAGGTATCAGGGAAGCGGGAAATTTGCTGGTCATTAATAGTTTGCCTCGCTGCCGGGCAGGTCAATCAAAATAAATTGAGCGTCTTTAGTAGCTTCAATCGCGAGTACGTTCTCCGCATCAATACGGGCCTGGTCGTTGGAACCCAAAACAATACCATTGACGGAAATGCTCCCTTCTTTGACATAGATAAAGGTAAGACGAATGGGGAATGTTTTGAAGGTCAGCTGCTTTCCGCAATCCAAATTACTCCAATAAATGGTGCTGTTCGAGTTCATGTACACCACGTCGTCGAGCACGCGCTGGCCGGTTACCAGGGGCACCAGCTCGTTTTTACGGCTTTTCAGAAAGCTAAGGTCCTTTTGCTCGTAGCTGGGGGCTAGCCCGCGCTGGCTGGGCACAAACCAGAGCTGGTACAGGTGCAGCGGCTTGTCCTCGCGGTTCATCTCGCTGTGGGCCACACCGGTGCCGGAAGTCATGCGCTGCACCTCGCCGGCCGAGATACTCGTACGGTTGCCCAGCGTATCCTCGTGGCTAACCTCGCCTTCGAGCACCAGGGTCACGATTTCCATCTCGGAGTGCGGGTGCTGCGGAAAGCCATTTTGCGGGGCCACGGTGTCGTCGTTGAACACGCGCAGCGGACCAAAATGCATGTTGTTGCGGTCGAAATAATCGGCAAACGAAAACAGAAAATAGGAGCTGAGCCAGCTGGTAGGAGCCGCGTGGTGGCGGCTGGCGGCGGCAATGTGGGCGAGCATAGCACGAAGTGAAAGAGGGGGCGCCGGGGCGGCCGTGAACAGAATAGCCTTAGAACTGCTAATTGGCACCTGGGGTTGCTGCCGCTGGGGCTGGGGCGCCCCGGCGCGGCCCTAGCGGCATAGCTTAGCTCTTCGCTAGCCGCTAAATTATGCAATCGCATAGAAGATTAACCCGTGGCAGCGCGGCTGCAAACGTTTGGGGATTCTGACCGGCTCTTAGTCCTAGCCAACTTGTTGGCTTCCCGGTTTTTTACCAAAAAATTTCCTGTTTTAGGAAGCTATTTTCTTAACAATCATTCTTATACAAAACTTGTCTCACTCGCAAAATGTCAAAAATTTGTAGCGATAAACTGCTGGCTTATCGCTAACATTGCGGCGTCCTTTTCCCCACCCAAACCTCATGTACCTACCCTTACCCGGGTCTGCGCGCCTAGCCGGCGCCGCGGCCCTACTGTTTCTGGCCAGCTGTGCCAAAGAAGCCAGCGCCCCCAGCACGCCGGCCCCCGCTAGCCTCGCCACCGCCAGCCACGACGCCACCATCGCCAACGGCGTGATGATGCAGGCCTTTTACTGGGATGTGCCCCAGACCACCAGCGGCCAAACCTGGTGGCAGGTGCTCGGCGGCAAGGCCAGAGAATTGAAATCGGCCGGCATTACGGCCCTGTGGCTGCCCCCGGCCTACAAAGGCAGCGGCGTGAACGACGTGGGCTACGGCGTGTATGACCGCTACGACCTGGGCGAGTTCAACCAAAAAGGCACCGTGGCTACCCACTACGGCACCCTGGCCCAGCTGCAAAGCTGCATCTCGGCGCTGCACGGCCAGGGCATGCAGGTGTATGAAGACATGGTAATGAACCACTTGACTTCGGCCGATGCGCAGGAGCAGTTCAACGTGGGCGGCACCAACTACAATGTGTACACCAGCTTTACATACCCTGGCCGGGCCAATAAGTACAGTACCTACCAGTGGCACTATTACAACTTCAACGGCACCCAACAGGCGCCCAACAACGGCTGGTACCAGTGGAATGCCTGGGACTTTCAGCCCTACGCCAACGGCGACGCCTACGATAACCTGCTAGGGTCGGAAATCCGCTACGCAGACCAAAACCAGCGCACCGAAACCAAAAACTGGGGCAACTGGATTACCACCACCCTGAACCTGGATGGCTACCGCCTCGATGCTACCAAGCATATTCAGACTTCGTTTGTCAACGAGTGGCTCGATGCCGTGAAGGGCAGCAGCGGCCGCTTTGCCGTGAGTGAGGCGTGGTTTCGCAACCTCGGCGACCTGAACGACTACGCCTCAGCCACGGGCGGGCGCACCAGCCTCTTCGACGTGCCGCTGCACTACACCTTTGCCGACATGAGCAACGGCAACGGCGCCTGGGACATGCGCGGGCTGCAATTTGCGGGCTTCACCGAGGCCAACGGAGCCCTCTCCGTGTCGTTCGTGGACAACCACGATACCGACCAGACGGGCGGCGCGCTCTACTCGCCGGTTGCCAACCTCAAAATGCTGGCTTATAGCTACATCCTGACCCGTGAGAAGGGTTACCCTTGCGTGTTCTACAAAGACTACTACAACTACGGCCTCGGCGCGCAGATTAAAACGCTCATCGGCATTCGCCAGGCCCACGGCTTTGGCACCGGCTACGAATACACCAGCGCCAACGACGCCGACGTGTACGCCTACTCGCGGGCCGGCGATGCCAGCCACACCGGCCTGCTGCAACTGCTCAACGACGGCAGCAGCGCCGCCAGCAAGGCTATTACTACGCCCTTCAAAAATGCGACGCTTACCGACCTCACTGGCAACACTACCGGCACCGTCACGACCGACGCCAACGGCCTGGGCACGTTCCGCGTCAACGCCCGCTCCTACGCCGTGTGGGTGCCTGGCGGCACGAGCACGAGCACCACGTCGGTGAAGTTTACCATCAACTACAGCAACACCGTGAGCGGCCAGGATTTATACATCGTGGGTAGCACCGCGCAGCTAGGCTCCTGGAACACGGCCAACGCCATCAAAATGAGCGGCGCCGCCTATCCTAACTGGACCGTAACTGTGCCCCTGACCACGGGCACCAACGTGCTGTACAAGTACTTCCGCAAGGATGCGGCCGGTAATATTCTCTGGGAGGGCGACCCTAACAACTCGCTCACCCCTAGCGGCAGCAGCCAGAGCGTGACCGATACCTGGCACTAGGCCGAGTTGTTTTACTGCTAAGTCGTGGTTTTACCCGGCCTGAATTTGCGCGGCGGCGCGTGACTTGCCTGGTACAAAGTGTAAGCGAGGGCTCTGCCGCGGTGGTCGTGGCGGGGCCTTCTTTTTTTGCGGGCACTACCTTTCGCCGGACTCCGCCGTAAGCGCACTTTTCCCACTCTTCTCCCTCCCATGACCTCCTCCACCCGTCTCGAACACGATTTTCTGGGCGAGCTGCCCATTCCCAACGATGCCTATTATGGCATTCAGACTTCGCGGGCGCTCGAAAATTTCTACATCACGGGTATTCCCATCAAGGTTGAGCCGCTGTTTGTGCAGGCGCTGGCGTATGTAAAAAAGGGCGCCGCGCTGGCCAACAAAGAGCTAGGGGTGCTAGCCCCCGATATTGCCGACTACATTGCCCAGGCCTGCGACCGGGTGGCCAGCGGCGAGTTCGACAATCAGTTTCTGACCGACATGATTCAGGGCGGGGCGGGCACCTCCGTGAATATGAACGCCAACGAGGTAATCGCCAACGTGGCCCTGGAGCTGATGGGCCACCAGAAGGGCGAGTACCAGTACTGCCACCCCAACAACCACGTAAACTGCTCGCAATCAACGAACGACGCCTACCCCACTGCCTTTCGCATCGCCCTCAACAACAAGCTGGTAGGCTACCGCGATATGCTTTCGCAGCTCGCCGACGCCTTTTTTGCTAAGGGTGAGGAATTTCAGAACGTCCTGAAAATGGGCCGCACCCAACTCCAGGACGCCGTGCCAATGAGCATGGGCGACGAGTTTCGGGCCTTCGCCACCAACCTGCGCGAGGAGCTGCTGCGCATCGACGACTCGCGCCGGCTCATCGCCGAAATCAACATGGGCGCCACCGCTATCGGCACGCGCGTGAACGCGCCCGCCGGCTACCCCGAACTCGTAACCGAGCACCTGCGCCAGATAACCGGCCTCGACCTTAGCCTGGCCGGCGACCTCATCGAGGCCACCTACGATACCGGCGCCTACGTGCAGCTCTCGGGCGTGCTCAAACGCACGGCCGTGAAGCTCAGCAAGATATGCAACGACCTGCGCCTGCTAGCCTCCGGCCCGCGCGCCGGCCTGTTCGAGATTAACCTGCCGCCCCTGCAACCCGGCTCCAGCATTATGCCCGGCAAGGTCAACCCCGTGGTGCCCGAAGTGGTGAACCAGACGGCCTTCTACGTCATCGGGGCCGACCTCACCGTGACGATGGCCGCCGAGGCCGGCCAGCTCCAACTCAATGTAATGGAGCCGGTTATCTCGTTTGCGCTCTTCACCAGCATCTCCTACATGACCAACGCCTGCCGCACACTACGCGAAAAATGCGTGCTCGGCATCACCGCCAACGCCGAGCACGCCGCCAGCATGGTGTACAACAGCATTGGCATCGTAACCCAGCTTAACCCCGTGCTCGGCTACGAAGCTTCGGCTAGCATCGCCAAAGAGGCCCTAGCCACCGGCAAGTCGGTACACGACATCGCCGTGACCGAGCGCGGGCTGCTGACCCAGGAGAAGTGGGATGAGATTTTTACGTTTGAGAATCTCATCCGGCCGGTGTTTATGAAGTAAAAACACTTGTCATGTCGGCGAAAGAGGCATCTTATCAGGATAGAACAGGGCTAGCCTTCTGAACCTGATAAGATGCTCCTTTCATCAGCGTGACAAACGTTTTGAGGTCGAGCCTAAACAGCCGTCGGATTCTCAATCTCCCGCGCCAGCTCGGCGTACCACTCGGTACCGTACTTGCGGATAAGCGGCTCTTGCAGAAACTTATACACCGGCACGCCCAGCTTGGCCCCGAACGAGCAGGCCGGCGAGCAGATATCCCAGCGGTCGTAGTTGAGCGCCTCAAAACCGTCGTACTTCGTGATGCGAATGGGATATAAGTGGCAGCTAATGGGCTTTTTAAAGTCGGTAGCACCCGCCAGGTACGCCTGCTCAATGCCGCATTTCAGGATGCCCCGCTCGTCGTAGAGCGCGTAGGCGCACTCGCGGTCGTCGATGGTCGTCGTGCTATAGTCGCCCTCCCAGTCTTCGATGTAAAGGCCCTGCGCCGCAATGGCTTGCTTACCAGCCTCGGTCAGGAACGGCTCAATCTTAGGGTACTCGTTTTTCAGGATTGCCAGCTCCTCCAACTCCAGGGGCGCGCCCAGGTCGCCCTCTACGCAGCAGGCGCCCTTGCAGGCATCGAGGTTACAGACGAAAAACTGCTCGGCTACGTCGTCGGAGATAACGGTGTTTTGAATAACAATCATAGGAAGCGAATTTATCAGCGATAGAAAATGGTTAGTAAAGGCGGGCCGCGGGCTAGCCTTGCCTAAAAACACTAGCACAAAGATACCGCCCGGCCGCCCCCCCAACTTATCTTTGTCAGCTAGCCGCCCGCGGGGCGGCCTCTTCGTATGGCTTTAGATTATCACGCTCTTTTGAACCCCTCGCAGGCCGCCGCCGTGCTTCAAACGGAAGGCCCCTGCATGATTATCGCCGGTGCCGGCTCGGGCAAAACGCGGGTGCTCACCTACCGCATTGCCCACTTGCTTGAGCAAGGCGTGGACCCGTTTAACATCTTGGCTCTCACCTTCACCAACAAGGCCGCCAAGGAAATGCGCGCCCGTATTGAGAAGGTGGTCGGCCCCAATGCCAAAAACCTGTGGATGGGGACTTTCCACTCCGTTTTTGCTAAAATCCTGCGCTCCGAAGCCGATAAAATCGGTTTTCCCCGTTCGTTTACCATCTACGACACGCAGGACTCCAAAACGCTCATTGGGCAGATTGTGAAAGAGTTGGAGCTTGATGATAAGCTCTACAAAGCCAGCACTGTACTCGGCCGTATCTCGGCGGCCAAAAACAAGCTTGTATCGGTGGCGCAGTACCTCAACGACCCCGTTATCAAGCAAGACGATGAGGCGGCGCTGCGCCCTAAAATTGGCGTGCTCTACCAGCAGTACCAGCAGCGCTGTTTCAAGGCCGGCGCCATGGATTTTGACGACCTGCTGTTTCAAACCAACGTCCTCTTTCGCGACCACCCCGACGTGCTGAATAAATACCAGAACAAGTTCCGGTTTGTGATGGTCGACGAGTATCAGGATACTAACTATTCGCAGTATTTAATTACCCGTAAGCTAGCGGCCAAAGAGCGGAATATCTGCGTGGTGGGCGACGACGCGCAGAGTATCTACGCCTTCCGCGGGGCGGATATCACCAATATTCTCAATTTTGAGAAAGATTATCCGGAGCTGAATGTTTTCAAGCTCGAACAGAATTACCGCTCGACTAAAAACATTGTGTGGGCCGCTAATTCAGTTATTAAAAATAACCAGGCGCAATTACGCAAAGATGTATTTTCGGACAACGAAGACGGGAATTTAATTGAGGTAATTAAAGCCGCTTCCGACAACGAGGAAGGCAAATTAATTGCCCAGTCGATTTACGAGGATAAGATGAATCAGCATCTGTCCTACGATAATTTTGCCATTCTATACCGCACCAACGCCCAGAGCCGGGCGATGGAAGAATCGCTACGCAAATTAAATATTCGCTATAAGATTGTCGGGGGCCTGAGCTTTTATCAGCGCAAGGAAATCAAGGACTTGGTAGCGTACCTGCGCCTCACGGTGAATCCGAACGATGAGCAGGCCCTGCGCCGGGTAATTAATTACCCCAAGCGCGGCATCGGCGACACTACCATCAGTAAATTAATTAATTCGGCCGAAGAAGCCAACCATACCCTTTGGGAAGTGGTGAGCAACGCCGAGCAATTTCTGCCGGCTAGGGTGTCGAACCCGGTAGTAGGCTTTGCCGAGAAAATAAAGAGCTACACCGCCGTTGCGGCCAAGGAAGACGCCTTTGAGGCGGCCAAATTCATCGCCAAGAATTCAGGCATGATTGAGGAATTGTACGCCGACAAGAGCATCGAAGGCCTGTCGCGCTACGAAAACATTCAGGAACTGCTCAACGGCATCAAGGAGTACGTGGACGACCACGAGCGCGAGGATAAGTCGCTAGGGGCCTTTTTGCAGGATATTGCCCTCGTCACCGACTCCGACCTGAAGGATGCGGCCCAGGAAGGCGAAGCCGTGACGATGATGACTATTCACTCGGCTAAGGGCTTGGAGTTCAGAAATGTGTATATCGTAGGCATGGAAGAAAACCTCTTCCCTAGCCAGATGATGATAACCTCGCGGGCCGACCTGGAGGAAGAGCGCCGGCTATTTTACGTAGCCATTACGCGGGCTGAGAAAAAGCTCACGCTCAGCTACGCTACCTCGCGCTACCAGTGGGGCAATCTGCGCTCGTGCGAGAAATCACGCTTCCTGGATGAAATTGACCCCCAGTATCTTAACGTAAAGTTTGCGGCAGGCCCGGCCGTGGGCGAGTCGCCGTTTCAGCACGTATTTGAGCGCCGTTCGAACCTCGTAGCCGCCCCGGTCCGTAAGACAGTACCGACCAAGTACGTTGCCCCGGCCGACTTTCAACCCTCGGACACGAGTAACTTGCAGGCCGGCCAGCGCGTGGAGCACGCCAAGTTCGGCTTTGGCAAGGTGGCCACGCTCGAAAAACAGAACGGCACCGTGAAGGCGATAATCCAGTTTGACGAAGTGGGCGAGAAAACGCTGCTGCTGAGCTTTGCCAAGCTACGGGTGCTCTAGCACAACGTGTTGCAGCGCTGGCAGGGGCTGCCAGTGCCTCGGTTTACTTCCGCTGCCTGCTTTGCAAAGCCCTGCGCTAAATCAATTTAATTTAAATGCAAGAAATACCCACTCAGCTGCCCTTTCACCTGCAATTGCTGGTGCGCGAATACGGGCAAAGCACTTACTCGCTCATCCAGGGCCTAGCCCAGATAGAGGACGTAGCTGAGCGCACGCGCCGCGCCGCTGGCATTGTGCAGCTCATTTTGCGCCTGCGCCCCAGCCTGCGCGACCAGCCCGACATTCAAACTCGCCTCTGGAACCACCTTCATGCCCTAGCCGGCACCGAAGTGGCTCTGGATGCGCCCGTGCCCCTAACCCCGCCCCGGCTGTATTCTGAGCGCCCCAAACGGGTAGAATACCCGCGCCAGGCGCCCAAGCTGAAGGCCTACGGCCGCGGCATTGAAGCCCTCATCACCAAGGCCCTGACCATCGAAGACGGCACTGAGCGCGAGCAGGCGGCCATTCAAATTGGGCGCACCATGAAGTTCCTCTACCGCCAGCACAACAAGGAAAACGCGAAGGATGTAACCATCATTCGGCACCTGGGGGAGTTGTCGGGCGGGCAGCTAAAGCTGGACGCGCAGGCAGTTGCCGACCAGGGTCTGTTTGAGTTGGCGGGCCTGCCGGCCGCTCCTGCCCCTAGCCAGCAGCCGGCTCGCACTGCCGGCGGCCAAGGCAGCAGCCGCTTCGAAGGCAACCGCGACAATCGCGAGCGCCGTCCCGAGCGCCCGGAGAGCGGCCAGGGCCAGGGCGGCAACAATAAGAAGCGCGATAAAAAGCGCAACAAGAAATTTCGCACCGAGCCGCAACAGCCGCCGCAGTAGCTTTGCAGCTTAATTGGCCCTAGCTGCTTATCCGGTGGCCCTGGCTTTACTGCTCATTGTTAACTGTTAATTGACCAAAGAATGGCTGCTTTTGAAGTACGCGGCGGACGGAAGCTGCACGGAGAAATCACTCCGCAGGGAGCTAAAAACGAGGCGCTCCAGATTCTGTGCGCGGTGTTGCTCAGCCCCGAGCCCATCACCATCAGCAACGTGCCCAATATCCGGGACGTGAACAAACTCATTGAGCTGCTGCGCGATATGGGCGTTAAGGTGGGCCGCGTGGCCCCCGACACCTACGTGTTTCAGGCCGAAGACGTGCGCCTCGATTACCTCGACACGCCCGAGTTTGTGGCCCAGGCACGCGAGCTACGCGGCTCGGTGATGATACTAGGCCCCCTGCTGGCCCGCTACGGCCGCGCCCAACTGCCTAAGCCGGGCGGCGACAAAATCGGCCGCCGGCCGCTCGATACGCACTTTGTCGGCCTCGAAAAGCTAGGGGCGCACCTCACCCTGGAAGGCACCGATTTTTACCGCCTCAACGTGCCGGCCGGCAAGCTGCGCGGCGCCTCGATGCTGCTCGACGAGGCCAGCGTAACGGGCACCGCCAACATCGTGATGGCTGCCGTGCTGGCCGAAGGTACCACCACTATCTACAACGCTGCCTGTGAGCCTTACTTGCAGCA
>Ga0308157_10007347_pt1 | contig 12838 bp, 9 predicted proteins | sample PhyBR1_FD_201035 | JGI IMG/M metagenome (GOLD analysis project Ga0308157, IMG submission 201035) | Phyllosphere microbial communities from UC Gill Tract Community Farm, Albany, California, United States - DLSLB.R1 | ecosystem: Host-associated > Plants > Phyllosphere > Unclassified | place: USA...
CTGTGAGCGATGCGGGCGTGCAGGTTGGCAAAGATGTTAAACTCACCGATAAGGGCCTGGAGCTGGAAGGCGGAGTAAAAGTCACCACCGACGGTATCAACGCGGGCAACAAAAAACTTACCGGTATTGCGGATGGTGAGGTTAGCGCGACATCTAAAGATGCGGTTAATGGTTCACAGCTCAACAATGCTATGGAAAAAGCTGATGAAAATAATGAAGAGATAAAGAAGCTTGATGATCGTGCAGTCAAATACGATCTTGATGAGAACGGGAAAAAGTCCAACAAAGTAACATTAACTGGTGGAGATCCAAATAGCCCCGTTATTCTTTCCAATGTTGAAGCAGGCGTTCAAAAGAATGATGCGGTCAATGTTGGTCAGCTTAAAGAAAGCGTCGCCTCATCTGTTAAGAATTCGTACTATTATACAGACCAAGTTTCTGTTAACACAATTAAGACGGCAAATAGTTACACCGACCAACAGTTTACAAAATCAAATTCTTATACTGACGAGAAGTTTGGAGAAGCTCAACAGTATACAGATGAAAAATTCGGTGTACTCAATGGGAAAATCGGTGACGTAAGAAAGGAAGCCAGGCAGGCAGCGGCTATTGGTCTCGCGGCTTCATCGCTTCGATATGACGATAGGCCTGGAAAATTCAGTGCGGCAGTTGGCGCTGGGTTCTGGCGAAGTGAAGGTGCCTTCGCTTTCGGTGCAGGCTACACTTCGGAAACTGGTCGTCTTCGCACCAATTTGACAGCAACAACGGCGGGGGGGCACTGGGGTGTTGGTGCAGGAATGAGTTGGACTTTTAACTAAGGAAAATACTATGGGTAGCGAAACTAAGATTGGTAAAATTCTACACATAATCGGATGCATTGTAGGGTGCATATTTATCAATATCGCACAATCCGACGCTTCCTCTTATAGGATAAAGCAATCAGAAGTTTCGCTACCAAAGGGAGCTTCATACGGATTATACAGACGAACGATTACGCCATTCGAGTTTTGGACGTTGATATGTGACGAAGATGCCATGAAAAAGCAACGCATATGTAATGTGACCCAAAATATTGAAGATGCGGACGATGCCTTTGTATTTAGTTGGTCGCTCGTTGGCACGGAGGGCGGAAAGCCAGTATTTATTTTTCGTGCACCGGCAGCACTTGGTGCTAACCGTGTCATTCAGCTAAGACTTACCGGAGAGAAGAAGCCTGTAGATATTAACACGACCGCTTGTGATGAAAACATTTGTTTGGCCATGCAGCCTGTCGGGCCAATCTTGCGAAAGCACCTCGAAAAAGGTTCTGACGTGGTGATATCTTTCAAAGAAGCAGGAAAGAAAAATACGACAATCAATACAACTCTTCGGGGTGTAACGGACGCGATGTCAAATATTCCCAGATGATTATTTCTATCTTCAATCTATCAATTTCCATTATGAAAAAATTATTAAATATTTAAGGGGTGCAAAAAACCAAACACCCATGAGCGTAAGAGAGAGCCTGCAAAGATTTACCGCTATATTTTTGCGATCGCTGCAGGTAGATGATCGCAACTTCTGGCAAATTTACTCTCTTCCCTCTCAGCTGTGAGTTTTCCAGAACAGGATTTCATACCATTTATTGTTGTTGGAAAAACAATCGAAAGACGCATGGTGATGTTGTCTCGGCACCGTTACCTTAACCTTGTTCTCTGCTCAAGGCTACGCACTATAGGTTATGGTCACCGACAAACTACGTTCTTACGCCGCTGCCAAACGTGAATTGGGTCTTAGTGTCTGCAACCAATTGATCTCTGCGGATCATCGTGCCTTACGACAAACCGCCAACAACATGTGGCGCGAATTCGCTTGTCTGAAATCTGCATAGAAACTGTGGTAAATACCATGTTACGTCGGCACTCACGTTAAAGTAACGGTGCCGGTCAAAGAAACGATTCAGTCCTTCATCGAAAGCGGTGATCCACTGACAGCATTTATAGGGTTCATATTCTGGCCAAATTCAGCCACCAGAATCGTCAACTCCGCTTTGATGGAAAATTATAATCGGCTCGAATTAAGTCGAGCTAAAATGCATTTTCATAAACAAAATAAGGTTGATCAGATGGCTCGCATTCAAATTTGCATGACAAAAAATGGTGAAACTGATGAATAAGCTTTCATCGGTTATTATGCACCGCTGCGCACGTTTTTCTTGCAAGGCTTTCTTCGAGATCATGTCGATTATGAGGACTTTGATATTTGGCTTGGAACTCTTTTAGAGCAATACCCAACTCTGGAAGGGATAATTGAAGCCGCCCAATCACAGGGATATGAAGTTCAAAATCTCAGCCATGAGGACCAGTTGCGAATACTTTTAGCCGCCGGGCAGCTTACAGAACCAAATCTGGTCGAGCGCACGGACCTCTCTGAATAGGCTGCTTTGTTTGATTTAAGTTTCATGACGGAAAGCTCGGCTGCACTGGCTTGATTTATCTGCGTTGATTGCCAGAGGGAGAGAAGGGCCGGGGAAGGGTAGCTTGCTGGACTTAGAGAGCGTCCGGCATGGCCGGTCCTTATCCGCTCTCGATAGGATTTCCCATGATCGCGATCTCTCCCCCAAGGCTAAGCGCCGTTTCAAACCAAGCCATTTCCACCGATTACGCTGCGCGGGCGGATAAAATCATCCGTGCAGGCCATGTAATTTTGACGTTTCTCGACGGTGGCAAGAAGATACGATCGCATCAGTTACGCGATGTCCGGATTGATTGCTTTGACGGATCGGATGCGGAGGGCTTGTCGTCAGACACGTTATTGTTGATGTGACGGGTCGAGTATGATGACCAACAGTTCAGCTCAGGAACTTGCAGATTGCCTCGCGCGTGATGCCGAGGCGGTTTGCCGTCATTATTTGTCTGCAGGCCATAAAGCAGGCAATTACTGGATCGCGGGTGATATTAGCAATAATAAAGGCCGATCCCTCTATGTGCACCTGACGGGTAAAAGGAGGGGCCGGTGGGCAGATGCAGCGACGGCGCAATATGGCGACATGCTTGATCTGGTTCGGGAAACTTGCGGCTTGGTGGATTTTCATGATGTAGCGGATGAGGTCAGGCGCTTTCTCAACCAACCGAACTTTGGGCCACATAAGATGCAATCGGGATTCACCCAAAGTAGCGATATAATAGCTGATCAGCGCGTTTTCATATCGGCAGATGAGCGCGCGCGTCGGTTGTACCACCTGACACAGCCGTTGTCCGGCACTATGGCTGATCGTTATCTATGTCAACGCAGCATTTTTCGTGGATCGACGCATCCAGCCTTGCGATTTCACCATGCTTGTTACTACCGGGATTTTGCAACGGGGCGGACGAGCAGCTATCCAGCATTGATCGCAGCCGTAACCGACCATGCCGGGACAATTACCGGCGTTCATCGTACCTATCTTTCCCAAACTGGATTGGGTTCAGAGGACGTTGGAAAGGCTGACGTCGACACTCCCCGCCGCGCTCTTGGCGCCCTTTTAGGCAATGGCGTCCGTTTCAATTGTTCAGATCGAAGTCCAAGGGTGGTCACGGCCGCAGGTGAGGGCCTGGAAAGCATTTTGTCCCTCGCAGAAGTCATACCAGGCATGCCAATGGTTGCAGCGCTCACCGCCAATCACCTCGCGGCATTCCAGCCCCCGGCTGAATGCGTGCGTCTCTATATTGCAGCAGATGCTGATGCTGCTGGCAGGCACGGTATTCAAGGGTTGAGCCGACGCGCGCAGGAATGCGGGATACTGCCGCTTGTCCTGCAATCTGAACTCGGCGATTTTAACGAAGATCTGCGCCAGCTTGGTGCGAACCGTCTAATAGCAAACCTAGAAGCTCAACTCGCCCCTGAGGATAGAGACGCTTTTCTGCCTGAGTGACTGGTGTTCGTTGATGAAACATGGCGGCGCCCTGCATAGCCGAGAAGGGAGCTTCTTCTGTTTCTCACGTTTGGCGTTAAGCGCGCGCTTGCGGATCTGCCAGAAGGCGACCCTTACCATGCTGTGGGTTGGCCTTCAGCGGGTCAGTCTGGTTTCTTCCCCTGTCTGACTGCTGTGCAGTCAGCCATTCCTCGCGAAGCAAGAAACCCTCCTTCCGCCGCCCGGCGCTTTGCTAGGCCGCAGCGCTTTGCACTGCGGTTCCGGCTACCCACTGCATGGAGAGGGATCGCTGTCAGGCCGCGAGAAGCGCGGCGCCAACCCCACGGAGATCATCATGAACCTTTCCCTTCCTTTCAACGATGCATTTGAGCCTAACCATGCATCCTCACCGACCGACCGCGTCATTCATGAGATGCAGATTTACGGCTATCGTCCTCACCAGGACGAACCTGACCCCCGGCCTTTGCCCGAAGAGCACGTCGTCCATTCAGCACTGGCTACGATGTTCGATGCATTCGCCGGGATGGTCGGGGACACGCGGTTGGAACCCGATCTCGATGACCTGCTGTGGTCGGCGGTCAATCTGTTTCATCGTGCCGGAGAACGTATCCAACGTGAGCTACAGCGCAATGAGGATGCGCAACGCAACGCTCAGGGGGAGCAGGACGGCTCGGAAGTTAAAAGCGTCGAACTTGAGCGCCTTATTGCTGAGGGCATGACACATCTTGAGCGCCGCAACGCCTTTGAGTTCATGCGTGATTATGCAGCCGACCTGTTTGAGGCACAAACCGGATCAGCCTGGCGACCACGGACCGGTTCAAAGGTCAATCATGCCAATATGACAGCGGCAATGATCGACAGCCGGGACTTTTTATCTGCCAGACGTCGGGCTGAAACCGAAGTTCTGATCCCTGCCGGAACGAAAATCGTCTTTGGCGGAGGCATGGATTATAATGATCACGAGCGGATCTGGACAACCCTCGATAAGACCCGTGAAAAACATCCAGACATGGTGCTGCTCCATGGCGGATCAGCAAAAGGCGCAGAGCGCATTGCCGCTTGCTGGGCCGAGGCACGCAAGGTGACACAGATTGCTTTCAAGCCGAATTGGAACCGTCATGCCAAAGCCGCTCCCTTCCGCCGCAATGATGATATGTTGCAGGTCATGCCAGCGGGCGTCATTGTCTTTCCGGGTTCAGGCATCACCGGTAATCTCGCCGATAAAGCGCGTCAGTTTGGCATACCGGTTTGGCAGATCAAGGGAGATGGCGCGTAAGCGCCATTTCTCCTTATCAAACTAATCCAAAGGATCAATTTTCACCTAAGGTGACGCTTTAATAGCTGAGAATGGTGTTATGCCTGAGACCGCACGATTACCTTTGCTATTCCATCGTCCACCAACACGACAGGCACCTTCGCCGCTACCCCATGTGGATGCGTGAATTGCCTGATCAAGCCGCCATGCCATAAGCTACTCCCACCGAGCGTGAGTGGTAAAAGCGTCATGCATAACGCCATATTCGATGCGGTCGAGGCGATCTTCAACAAGGTCAAACCCAGCAGGCGTGCTCAGACGATTAATTTGCAAGCACCCAGGCGAATGTGTCATATTCTTTGAGCAAGCAAAATGGCGATCTGGTGCGTCAGGACACTCAGACGCGGAATGGCCCCGTTCATCATGTCCTTATTTGCATATCTGATCACTCAGGTTTCTATTCTCATTGAGTAAATGGATTATGAGCTTAGAGCAGCTCCTGAAGCGCCGTCAGGTAATTTTTACACCAGGTGAAGACATTATTCTGCTCAATTGTTTTGAACATTGTGGCATGCCGTTCTTGTCTCTGATCCAATGGCATAGATACCGCTCGACCGATAGCATCAGCGATACTTTCCACATCATAGGGGTTAACCAGCAAAGCGCCGCCTCGCAGTTCATGTGCTGCGCCAGCAAAGCGCGATAGAATAAGCACGCCGGGGTCTTCAGGGTTCTGTGCGACAACATATTCTTTTGCGACAAGGTTCATACCGTCCCGCAAAGGCGTCACAAGACCTACTTTCCCCATACGGTAGATAGCCGCCAGAACACTTTGACTAAACGCGCGGTTCACATAGCGGACGGGGGTCCAGTCCAACCGTCCCATTGTACCGTTGATATGTCCGGCGATCTCGGCGACTTCACGTTGCAGGGCGTCATATTCATCAACACCCGATCGGCTTTTGGGTGTTACTTGCAGGTAGGTTACCTTTCCATGCCAGGCGGGGTTCACTTCAAGAAAGCGTCGATAGCCTGTTAAGCGTTCGGGAAGCCCTTTTGTATAATCTAACCGATCCACCCCAACGATGAGATCGCGGCCTTCGAGCGAAGTGCGAAAACGCTGTAAAGTAGCGCTGTTATTGAGCGTTTCAGCAGTTCGTTTGAAAGCATCCGTATCAATACTGATTGGAAAGGCACTGATACGGAAACGACGATTGGGATTTTCGAACACACCAGGGGTGCCGTCGACCGGCTTTGCGAGACCTCCCCGCTTGAGGCATAGAGCGAAGTTTTCCGCATCATCTTCTGTTTGAAAGCCTATAAGGTCGAGCGCGGTCATCGCGCGCAGGATTGTGTCCTGAACGGCAAGCGTGAAAAAGACATCCGGGGACGGCCACGGAATGTGCATGAAAAAGCCCATGCGATTTTTAAAACCCATCTGCCGCAGTTCAGCGGCAAGCGGTAACAGATGGTAATCATGTATCCATATAAGATCATCATGTTTTATAAGCGGTGCCAGACGCTCGGCAAATAATCGGTTTACCCGAAGATATCCCGCCATATCGCGCCGGGCATAGTCAGTCAGATCAATACGGTAATGGCAAAGTGGCCACAAAACGCTGTTCGCAAGCCCCTTATAATATTCCGCCAGATTGCGGTCGGACAAATCGGTGAGGGCATAGGTGATCGGGCCTGACTGACGTGTCGTCAAGGGACCGGGACTGTCCTCACCGCTTGATTTGCCGGACCAGCCCATCCAAATGCCGCCGCGCTCACTCAAGGCTGCATGAAGAGCAACAGCGAGCCCTCCGGTTGGTGGTTTGTCTGGATCTGGTACGCGGTTTGAAACGACAATCAGCCTGCTCACAGAACCTCCTCCCATGATCTTGAAAGTGCCATCGCCGCATTGATCAGCCCGACCATCGAATAGGTCTGAGGAAAATTACCCCATAATTCGCCGCTCTCGACATGCACGCCTTCAGACAGAAGACCCAAGTGATTGCGGCGCGCAAGAACGTCAAAAAATATCTCCCGCGCCTCGGCCTTGCGGCCTGTCCGGACAAGCGCGTCGATCAGCCAGAATGTACAGGCTGTAAATGCAGTTTCCGGGGCGCCAAAATCGTCTGGGGCACGATAGCGATAAAGGTGATTACCAAAGCGTAATTCACTCTCACAGGCAGCAACCGTTGCGAGGAACCGTGGATCATCTGGTGGTATAAAGCCGGTTTCTGCCATCAAGAGCAGGCTGGCATCAAGCTCAGTTCCGCCGAATGTGGAAACGAAACTGTTGCGCTCTGCGCTCCATGCATTTTTAAGAACGCATTCGCGAATATGCTGTGCGCTGGCAGACCATCGCTGAAAGGATTCGGCCAGATTGAGTTTTTGCGCAATACGCGCAAGCCTGTCACAGGCTGCCCAGCACATAAGTGCGGAATGCGTATGAACGTCGTTTCGTGTGCGAAATTCCCAAAGCCCAGCGTCAGGTTTGTCCCAGCGCGCTTCGGCTTCTGCGCCCAGCCGCTCTAACCGGCGGAAAAGCTGGACTCCACCCATATTGGGCAAGCGCTCATCAAAGAAGTATTGTGTTGCTGCCAGAATGACGGAGCCATAACCATCATTCTGAATCTGTGTCCACGCCGCATTACCGCGTCTGACAGGGCCAAACCCCTTGTAACCGCGCAGGCTGGATACAGAATATTCGTCAACTTCACGCTCCAGCCCAAGCCCGAACAAAGGCTGCATATAGCCATCAGGCGATCCTGTCACGATGTTGGAAACATAGGTGAGATAATCTTCCATAGTCAGAGTTGCATTAAGACTATTGAGTGCTTTCACAGTGAAATAAGAATCCCTTAGCCAGCAAAAACGATAATCCCAAGTGCGCTCGCTATCTCCATATTCGGGAATTGAGGTCGTCAGGGCAGCGACAATCGCTCCGGTTTCTTCATTTGAACAAAGCTTGAGAGTTATTGCCGCGCGAATAACAATATCCTGATAATCCGCAGGCAATGCCAGGCTGCGAACCCATTCTGTCCAATAGGTTTGCGTTTTTTGCTGAAATAAGCGCGCAACGGTCATCACGCTGTCTGTCAGTTGCTCATCGGGTCCGAGAATAAATGCCAAAGGGCGATCGAGAAGAAATTCGGTTTCGTTAAGCACATACTCAACGGGCGCATCTGTGGTCATTCTCAGAACTTGATTGCCCAGAATGTAGCGCACATGACTGGTGCCTCTTGTCGTCTCCGGCGCTTGCGCACCATAGTCGTAGCGGGGTCTGAGCGATACCTTGATAAAGGGTGAACCGGACAACACTTCGACAATACGCACAAGGGTGAAACCTCGAAAAATGCGCCCTCCCATCTTAAATCTTGGCGCAAAATCTATGATCTTTGCCTGATTGCCATGTTTGTCTGTCAGTATTGTTTCCAGAATAGCGGTATTGCGAACATAGTGCTGTTCACTGCTCACCTGATCAGTCAACCGAAACTGCCATATACCGTCTTGTTCATTGCCCATTGGGTTGAGCAGACCGCAAAAGACGGGGTCGCCGTCCATGCGCGGCATGCACATCCATGAAAGGCCAGCATCGCGATTGATAAGTGCTGCAAGCGAAGAATTTCCTACCACGCCGAGATCGAGAGACTGCGTGGCTCGTAAATCTGTATCTGATCTGTTCATTCAACGAGTTTCCTGATCCAGTTGCGCAAAGCCTGCGGAGTTTCCGCCATCAGAGTGGCGCTTGTTTCAGAATGCTGATTTGGAGGGCCAACACGCAAGCTCACGCCATTCAGTCGATTGACCGCGCGAAACATGGCTTCGTCCGTATGATCATCACCCGCAGCAACCGGGCGCCTGCCTTTGAATGGATGCATGGTCATCAACGTTTCAACGACAGTGCCTTTGTTGCTCGCAGAAGGTTTGATCTCGATGACAAATTTACCCAATTGCAACTCGAATTCCGGGCCTGCAATCCGAATTGCATCAGACATGATCTGTGCGACGAGTGGCTCGTGATGCGGGGCTTGTCGATAGTGAATTGCGAAGGCCCGACCTTTGTCCTCAAAGACAAGGTCAGCTATTGCATTGGCAGATTGTCGCGCGGTTTCGCGGGCTTTTTTAAAAGCTGACGACGCATTTCCAGTGAAAGTCCCAGTGTATCCATGCGATCTGACTTCTGCGCCGTGCAAGCCCGCTACAGCTAACTTATGTCCGGGAAGAAGCCGATCAATAAACTCAATTGACCGACCGGAAACAATTGCAACGGCGCCATCTGTTTGTTCGGCCATTTTCTGCAACGCGGCTTGCAGGCCCCCTTCAACCGCCACTGCATCAGGCGTCGGCGCCAGATCCAGCAAAGTCCCGTCCAGATCGAAAAAGAAACAATACTCACGCAAATCCATAAGTTAGCAGATAGGCGACACGTCGCCGCTGGCAACCCGCTTTTCAAAATTACTGTGGCTGCGTTCATAATAGTATCGCGAAATGCTGATCGTTCTCCCTCAAGATTGCGCGCCTATGGTTGATCAATGGATTTCTAAGGGTGGTATCCGGATTGGTCCGTGATGGCTCACGACTGCATTTTATTCGCCATGGCAGTTTTGAACGCGTGCGGATAGAAATCTCACCCGCCCGGATCATTGGGCTCTCAAGTCGCGGGGGCGCTTTTGGATGTTGGTGATCCTACTGAACGCGTGGCCAGATGGCTCTCAGGCTTGTGAATTGGATGGCCAGAATGATTTGTTTATTTCAGCGGTTTCTCTCAACCATTCCCGTTTTATGTCACGCGTATAGACGACCGACTGCTTTTGCGGCCAACCCCTGACGGGGTAAGACCCACCCGAAATTTTTAAAAAATTCGATTTAAGTTTTTTCATGCAAGGGCAGGCATTTTTACCCGCAAGCGGTCAAAAGATGCGCCCTTGCCTGTGGCTGAAAATAGAATTTTTAATAATTGCGGGCGAGCTGACCGCAGCAGATCCGCCGTCTCTTCGTGCGCCATCGGGAATGGTCCCGAGCAACCGAAGGAAACAAAATCATGGCCACCACAATTGCAACTCTGACGCAGAAGACTGACGGCACTTTCGAAGGCATCTTTGCTACCATCCGGGTCAACGCCCCAATCGCAATCGTCCCCAACGCCACAAAGGCGAGTGAAGAGGCCCCTGATTTCCGCATCGTACACCGCCGCACTGGCTTTGAAATCGGAGCAGGTTGGAACCGCATCGCGCGTCAGACCGGGGAAGAATACCTCTCAGTCAAGCTTGAGGCACCGGAGATTGGCGTAATCTTCGGAAATCTTGCTCAGGCTCCTGGCGGCGATCCCTCCAAGAAAGTCATTCTCTGGAATAATCCGAGCTGAATGGCGATTAAGCCGACCCCGCACCGGGGTCGGCTCTTCTGCTCAAGGAGTGGAAACTCAAGCAGGTATTGAACTTGCTTGAGCTCCTTTTTTGATCACATGCCAAAATTACAAACGTCTCACGGCTCATCGCTTCAGCGTTGTGAGCCGATCGTGACAATTGCCGAGGAACGGAACTGGACGATTGAATACTCGAGCTCATTTCGCAACCATACCGCTGTGACGCTATTCGCGGCATCGTTTCTATCGAGTTCATCAGGGGAACCCAGGTGTTTTGACAAACTGTCGAGCAGGCCTGCAGCATCCGGCTTTCTATACCAACACGTCATGAGATGAGCTGCATTGGTGGCAACAAGAGGAACCCAGGGCGTCTGGTTCCGCTGCGGCGCCAACCCACAATTTCGATCGGGCTTGTATTCCCTAAAGATAGACGCAGTTCGTCTTAGCCCGGAATACCGTATTGGGTCTTTCTTTTAATGGAGATTATCTTTTGTGCGATTTCTATGGGTTACTCTAAATTTGTCGATTGGTTTGCGCCGGCCGATGCAGAAGATCCGGCAAATCGTTACAAACGAGTTGACTGGAACTGAGCATTTTCGTTTTTATCTTTTATCTGTTTTGACAAAACGGTTCGCTTTTGCCGCGTTGTCCATTTCCTGCCGTCGGAAATAGATCGCACGGCCACATCGTATTGGGCTATGTCCCTGCACGATGATAATTTGCTCGTCTTTGCGCATAGATTGCGTGATTTCATGCGGCATTATCAATGGTCGCCGTTGAAAAGTGATATTCTCTGATTTTCGAGAGGCTGTGTTCTTTGTATCCCAGCCTATATTGCGTGAACTGCTTTTCACAATGACGGTCATTTCCCCGCATTGAGCAGAAACATCTCTTGCGGTGTCTAAAGCCTTAATTGCTGCATAACTTGCAAATGCGCATCCGTCGATCCATGACACTGCACCATCCTTGCCAAAATGGCGCTCAAGCTGGCCAACAGATTGATACATTAACATCATGCTGATCCCGTATTTTCTGCCGCGATCGCGAGCTTCTTCAAGCACACGCATGTAACCAAGGAGATCAACCTCATCGAGAATAAACAATGCCCGGCGCTCAAAGGCACCATCGGCTTCGATCATTGCATTGAGAAGAGAACCAATGATCACGCGGCCTATACCTGGATAGGAGCGCAATATTGAAGCGGGAATGTTTAAAAACACATCCTTCTTGCCTGTTGCGATATCTGCTGATTTGAAACTGTCGCCACATACCAGTGCGGCATAATTGTCGAGTGATAGCCATTGTGTATCTTTGGACGCGGTGGAATAGACGCCAGAGAAAGTTTGTTCTGTCATATTAACGAATACGCCGAGCGTTTCGCGAATGAAGGCTGAGTCTGAATTCTCCTGAACGTCGCGCAACATAGCGAGCACGGATGTCTCTGGACCAGAAACTATCTGGCGCAAGCTTCGTAAATTGCGTCGACTTATGAATTCTGGTGAAAGCATGACATGAGCCAATAGGCCAGTTAGCAAATTATGCGCCTGGTTCTGAAAGAACGATCCCGTTGAGCTTTCAAAGCGTACGCTTTCTGAAAGTAACATATGGGCGATACCGACAATGTCCTCTTCTTTTTTGGTAGAGTTCTCAATTCCATCAAGCACATTAAAACCCATCACTGGATTGGTGGGATCGAGCACCATCACATCACGCCGAAGTTTGTTTCGGCGATGCTCGATGACCATGGGTGCAACTTCAGTTGAGGGATCAAGACAGATAATTGGTCCTGTGTAACGCAACGCGGTTGGAACGACGTTGCTGGTTGTTTTATATCCCCCGGAACCTGCAAAAAAGAGCATATGTGTTGAATCAAAGTCTTGCTTATATGTGAGAAGCGAGGCTTTGCCGCCGCGTCCCCATGTCGATTTATCGTTTGGATCAAATGGCAGTTTGTGAGTAAGTTCTTTATCGACACGATAGCGCTCGCCAATAACGATCTCGCCATCTTCAGGAAAAATGCGAGCAGCCGATTTCATCGGCAACCAATCAGCATCACCGAAAGTACCTCGTCGTGCACGCGCGACGCGGTCAGGTACAACACTTGATATCCTCGCTGAAACTGCAATCGCCATAAAGCCAATGGCAGCACTAACGACAGCAATCATATCGAGATATGAGAGAGCCTGTTCCCAGTGCAGCGTGTTGCTTTTGACAAAAGGTGACAGACGCGTGTCCGACATCAACGCCCATGAGACCAAATTGTATTAATTGAGAAGAGAGGGTTTTCGGCTCATCATAGCTTTATCAAAGGACGCAAAGATGAGACAGAAAC
>Ga0308157_10007350_pt1 | contig 12837 bp, 6 predicted proteins | sample PhyBR1_FD_201035 | JGI IMG/M metagenome (GOLD analysis project Ga0308157, IMG submission 201035) | Phyllosphere microbial communities from UC Gill Tract Community Farm, Albany, California, United States - DLSLB.R1 | ecosystem: Host-associated > Plants > Phyllosphere > Unclassified | place: USA...
TTTTTTGAAGCTTCTTGGGTTCATAAATACAACGAAAAATATTATTTCTCTTATTCAACAGGAGATACGCATTTTATCTGCTATGCAATTGGAGAGAGTCCGTATGGGCCTTTTACGTATCAGGGAAGAATTTTGAATCCAGTTGTGGGCTGGACATCGCATCATTCAATTTGTGAAGTAGAAGGCGAATGGTATTTGTTTTACCACGATTCAAGCCTTTCAAAAGGAGTGACGCATCTGCGAAGCATGAAAGTGACTAAAATAGATTATTTGGAAGATGGTTCCATTATCACAATAGATCCGTATGGAATAAGAAGGTTATTTGATTAAAGGATAATTTTATTTTTTTTATCTATGAAAGAAGAAGAATCAGGAGAGGAAATAGGTCTTAATTCATATTATGAAAATAAGATAGAAATTAACTGTGTAATATTCTGTTTTGAAGACAGAAACCTGAAAGTTTTACTTGTCAAAAATGAAAATGATGTAATGAATGCTAGCTGGAGATTACCTAGTGCCAGTTTGGAAAGGGGAGAGACAATATTAAAAACGGCACAAAGGATTTTGAAAAACTATATCTCAGAAGATGATTTCTTTTTAGAGCAGTTAAAAGCATTTGGCTATCATTCATCGGCATCATTTCAAGAAAGTATTTCAATTGGATATTATGCGATGGTTCGTACTGAAAAAGAAGCTATGGAAGAGGAAGGATTGAAATCTGATATAATATGGATTGATGTAAACAATATTGTTGGTTTAGTCGATAGATACATGATAGTAATCGATTTTAGCATTAAAGAACTGCGAAAAAATATTTGCTGCAGTGCAGTAGGTTTCAATCTTCTGCCCGAAAAATTTACTTTACTTCAGGTAATTCATTTGTATGAAAAAATATTAGGAATTGAAATCAACAAAACTAATTTTAGAAGGAAGATTTTGCAGAGAAGATTAGTTCGAGGTCTTGCTGAAAAAGAAACGGGAGTATCAAATAGGGCTGCTGAATTTTATAGTTTAAATGTGTCAAAAGATGAAGTGTTTTGGAATGCAAAATTCAACTTTAATTTTTAAAGAGAGTTTTTTTTGATTTGATAAGTTTAAGAATGATTTACTTTTTGAAAAAAAATGATAGTTTAAGAACGTTTTTTTGTGTAGACCTTGTATTTTATAACTTTAGATGTTTTATAAAAAAAAACATTGAGATGCTATTGCTAGTAGCCATTAATTTTATACTCAATCAAAATATGAGAAGATGATAAGTTTTTTTAGAGCTTGTTTTTAAATGCCTTTCGTTTAAATGAAGGGTATTTTTTTTTACCAAAAATGGATTGTTTTAAATAGGAGTTTTTTTGGAGCTTTACTGGTTAGTTTTGAGGCAGTTGTTTTTGTAATGTACTATTTTATTGAGATTTTTCATTTATTGTAGTTCTAAGAAACTGCAGAAATTTAGTTTTTTCAAATGCCAAAAAAGGTTTTCTCATTTTTGTGTTTTTTCTAAGAATATTACATTATCATTTTATTTTTATTAAGCATTGCAAAGGCATTATGGAGTAATTTGCGATATTATTATGTTTTTGTGTTTAATTATAAAGAAAACATTTTTTTTAGAGTATTTTTTTTGCACTTCATAATATAAAATAAGACAACCGATTGTGTTTGTTGATTTATTTTTTATATTTGTAAAAAATACACTTATTAATTTGTTGGCATTTTTTCAGCTTTATGAGTGTGTTTTTATAAACTAACTATCAAAAGCCATTTTTTTATGAATAATTTTTTTATGATAAGTAAATCAAAATATTTAAAAAGTTTCGATTTTTTGATCCTTTTGTTTCTGGTCACATTGCAAATTAAGGCTCAAACATAAGCAAGAACAGTTTAGGATACGCCAGAAGAGTATCCTAATATGCGGTTCCTACTACAGAAAACATGCACCAGTTAAGTTAAGTTAAGTTAAGTTAAGTTAAGTTAAGTTGCAGACTTTATTTTTTTTATAGGCTTTGATTGTAAAATCTTATCCCATATCTGAATTTTAAGTTTGTATTAGTGGAAGCTGAAAGTAATTCTTTCGGCTCTTTAATAATTTTTTTCAACCGATTTAAAATAATAGCAAACAAATGATTACAAGAAAAGTACTTTATTTATTTACAATAGGATTTTTATGTCTCTCCTCTTTAGGGGCTCAGGAGAAAAGTTCAAAGAAAAAAGCGAATGCACAATCCCCTGTATTTTCAAATGTTGTATATCAGGGAGACGATGAGATATATAAAAGAAATCCATTAAAAGAAGATGAATTTTATTCCCCAATACTTCAGGGATGTTATCCTGATCCAGCCATCACCAGAAAAGGCGACGATTATTACATGGTGTGCTCTTCGTTTGCCATGTTCCCAGGAGTGCCAATTTTCCATTCTAAAGATTTGGTAAACTGGACTGATTTAGGAGGCGTATTAAATAAAGTCTCAGAGTTTAATCCTCATGATACAGGAATCAGCGCAGGGGTTTATGCACCAGGAATTACTTATAACCCTCACAACGATACTTTTTATATGATTGTTACTGCATTTACAGGTAATATGGGAAATATTATTGTAAAAACTAAAGACCCTAAAAAAGGTTGGGGAAGTCCAATTAAATTAGCTTTTGACGGAATAGACCCTTCCATTTTCTTTGATGACAACGGAAAGGGGTATGTCGTGCACAATGATGCTCCTGATAAAGGAAAAGAATTGTACAGTGGACATCGCGTAATTAAAGTTTGGGAATATGATTTAGAAAAAGATCAAGTAATTCCAGGGACAGATAAAATCATTGTAGATGGAGGAGTTGACCTTTCTAAGAAACCAATCTGGATTGAAGCTCCCCATCTGTACAAAAAAGGCAATCATTACTATTTAATGTGTGCTGAAGGAGGTACAGGAGGAAATCATAGCGAGGTTGTTTTTATTAGCGATAGTCCAAAGGGGCCTTTCAAACCAGCAAGTAATAATCCAATTCTAACGCAGAGATATTTCCCTCAAAACAGACCCAACAAAGTTGATTGGGCAGGACATGCTGATTTAGTGCTTGGGCCAGACAATAAATATTACGGCGTATTTTTAGGAATCCGTCCAAACGAAAAAGACAAAGTAAATGCAGGACGCGAAACCTTTATGCTTCCAGTAGACTGGTCAGGTACTTTTCCTGTTTTTGAGAATGGTTTAGTCCCAATGGGGCCAAAATTAAAAATGCCAAATGGTGCTGTAAACAAAACGGGCAAAGATGGTTTTTTCCCTAATGGCAATTTTACCTTTACAGAGAATTTCACTTCAGAAAAATTAGATTACAGATGGATTGGGTTGCGAGGGCCAAGAGAGCATTTTATTACTGCTGTTAAAAAAGGTTTGCAGATAACTCCTTTTGCAGTAAACATTAAAGAATTAAAACCAACATCTACTTTGTTTTACAGACAGCAGCATAATACTTTTTCTTTTTTAACCACTTTAGAGTATAAACCAGAGTCGGAAAAAGATCTGGCAGGAATAGTATGTCTTCAGAACGAACGCTACAATTATGTTTTTGGTGTTACTAAGAAAGGAAAAGAAAACTATATACTGTTGGAAAGAACAGAAAACGGACTGTCAGAAATCGTGTCTAGTGCAAAAATAGAAATTAAAGGATCAATGCGTCTGCAAGTTAAAGCTATAGGAGATAATTATCAGTTTAGCTATGCTTTGAATGGTGCTGATTTTGAAAATCTTGGCAATCCAGTTTCAGGGGATATTCTTTCAACAAATGTCGCTGGGGGATTTACGGGAGCGTTGGTAGGTTTATATGCCACTTCATCCAATAATTCGCATCCGAAATAAAAAAAATGAAACTTCCATTTATTTCAGTTTAAAAAGTGATTTATGGGAGTTTTTTTTAGGACAGCAGTATCAGCTTGACAAAGTACACGCCAATGGCATAAAAGTAAATGGCTGTGCGATTCTGCCTTTTCAAAAATCATTTATTACAGACTGCTTCAAGCAAGAAGCAAGGGATTTAGTAAATGCATGGATTCGAAACAGCCATTTTGATGCAGTAATAGATTTTGATAAAGAAATGGCTTCGGAAACAGATTCTAAAACCATATTATCTAATATGCACGAAAGCGATTTTTTGCATCCTAACGAACTGGGATACCAGAGAATGGGTGAAATAATAGATTTAAAATTATTTAAGTAAAGCAGATTTAACAAGATATGATGAAATTAATAATTAGATTTTTCGCAGTTACAGTTCTTTTTTTCATTGGACAGAATGGATATTCTCAGGATCCAAATTTTCATGTCTATTTAAGTTTTGGACAGTCCAATATGGAAGGTGCTGCTCCGATAGAAGCTGAAGACAAAATAAATGCAGATCCCCGTTTTCAGGTTCTGGAGGCAGTAAATTGCCCTGATTTAAATCGCGAGATGGGAAAATGGTATACCGCAATTCCGCCATTATGCCGATGCAAAACAGGATTGACATTAACAGACAATTTTGGAAGAACAATGGTTGCCAATCTTCCTAAAAACATAAAAGTAGGAGTCGTAAATGTGGCTGTCGGAGGATGTAAAATTGAGCTTTTTGATAAGGATAACTTTGAGAATTACATGAAAACAGCGCCAGATTGGATGTTGGGCATGATCAAAGAATATAATGGAAGTCCATATGCAAGACTTGTTGAAATGGCAAAAATCGCGCAAAAGACAGGAGTTATAAAAGGCATTTTACTGCATCAGGGAGAATCTAATACGGGAGATACGCTTTGGCCGAAAAAGGTCAAAATAGTATACGATAACTTAATGAAAGATCTGAACCTTGATCCTAAAAAAGTGCCATTGCTTTCCGGTGAAACCGTTCATGAAGAGCAAAAAGGAAAATGTGCAAGCATGAATACAATCATTGCAAGATTGCCTCAGACCATTCCAACGTCTTATGTAATTTCATCAAAAGGCTGTGCAGTAGCTTCAGATTTTCTTCATTTTAGCGCAGCGGGATACAGAGATTTAGGGAAACGTTATGCTGAAAAAATGCTTTCGTTATTAGGGTATAAATCTAATAACACAAATGATCCTTTTATTGTTCAAGGACCATTTGGATTTGACCAGTTAAATCCAGCAGTTCCAGCAGGAAAAGTCGAAACGGTAAATTATAATTCAAAAACTGTTGGCACAGTAAGAAAAGCCACTATATATACGCCTCCAGGATTTGGCAAAAGCAAAAAATATCCAGTTTTATACCTTTTGCACGGAATTGGCGGAGATGAAAAAGAATGGCTTAACGGAGGAAGTCCGCAGATTATATTAGACAACCTTTACGCAGAGGGAAAACTCCAGCCAATGATTGTGGTAATGCCAAACGGAAGAGCTATGAAAGATGACAGCGCTACAGGAAATATAATGGCGCCAGACAAAGTGCAGGCATTTTCAGATTTTGAAAAAGATTTGTTGAAGGACTTGATTCCTTTTATCGAAAAAAAATATAATGTTTACAAAGACAGAGAGCATCGCGCCATTGCAGGATTATCTATGGGAGGCGGACAGTCTTTGAATTTCGGATTAACCAACTTAGACAAATTTGCTTGGATTGGCGGATTTTCATCTGCTCCAAATAATCCTGAAGAAACCAAAAAGAAGCTGAAACTGCTTTGGATTTCTTGCGGAGATAACGATTGGTTGCTTGAAAACAGCAGACGAACTCACGATTACTTGTTCAAAAATAATGTGCCGCACATTTATTATCTAGAGCCAGGAGTTCATGATTTTAAAGTATGGAAAAACAGTCTCTATATGTTCTCACAGTTATTGTTCAAACCTGTTGACGAATCCAGTTTTGCAAAATATACTGTTTTAGGAGCAACAGCTCAAACCAACATACGCAATGCCAAATATCCTCAGATTCTGCCTGATAATAGAGTAATTTTTAAAGTCATTGCACCCGAAGCGTCAAAAGTGCAGATCGATTTAGGAAGAAAGTACGATATGCAGAAAGACGGCCATGGAGTATGGAATGTTACAACCGATGCAATAAACGGAGGATTTAATTATTACTCACTTTTGATTGATGGCGTGACAGTTGCAGATCCGTCAAGCGAGACTTTTTATGGAATGGGGCGTATGGCCAGCGGAATAGAAATTCCGAAAGGAGACGGGGATTTTTATGAATTGAAGACCGTTCCTCATGGTGAGGTAAGTATAATGAAATACTTTTCAAAAGGAACTAATTCATGGCGTGAAATGTATGTGTATACGCCGGCAGGATATGAAACTTCATCTGAAAAATTCCCTGTGCTATATCTGTTGCACGGAGGAGGCGAAGACCAAAGAGGATGGAGCACTCAAGGAAAAGCAAATTTGATTTTAGATAATTTAATTGCCCAAAATAAAGCAAAAAAAATGCTTATTGTAATGCTTGACGGAAATATGGGAAATGCAGGCGGAATTGCTGGTTTTGGCGAAGAAACATTAAAAGCATTTGAAAATGAGCTGAAAAACGAAGCAATACCTTTTGTTGAAAGTAATTTTAAAGTTGCAGCAGACAGCAAAAATAGAGCCTTAGCAGGTTTATCAATGGGAGGGCTTCAGACGCTTTACGCAGGAATAAAAAACTCTAATATGTTTTCAAGTCTGGGCGTTTTCAGTTCAGGCTGGTGGGCAAATAATCCAAAATTATCAGATCCTCAATATGAGTTTATAAAAAACAATGCCTCGTCTATTAATGCTAATCTAAAAGATTTTTGGATTTCGATGGGAGGAAAAGAAGATATAGCATATGAGAACTGTAAAATCATGATGCAGAAATTCGGCCAATTAGGCATAAAATACAGCTACAGCGAGTATTCTGGCGGACATACATGGCCAGTATGGAGACATGATTTAATGATGTACTCACAGTTATTGTTTAAATAGCAAAATGTATTGTTAAATTAGAAAAAAACATGAAAAATCATTTATTTAATCTGCTGTTTTTCTTTGGTATCTCCATATTCGCTCAAGCGCAATCAGATCTTAAGCTTTGGTATAAAACCCCTTCAGGTGAAGTGTGGGAAAATGCATTGCCGATAGGAAATGGTTTTCAGGGTGCAATGGTTTACGGGAATGTTGGAAAAGAAATTCTTCAGCTGAATGAAAGCACGGTTTGGAGCGGAAGTCCTAACAGAAATGATAATCCGAAGGCAAAAGAAGCTTTGGATCAGATAAGAAGATTTCTTTTTCAGGGAGAATACCAAAAAGCAGAAAAACTGATAAATGAGGCTATTATTACCAAAAAATCTCACGGCCAGATGTTTCAGCCTGTTGGGAATTTGGAACTGAATTTCCCAGATCAGAAGTATTCCGATTATTATCGTGAACTGGATATTGAAAATGCAGTTGCAAAAACAGTGTATAAAGTAAATGGAGTAACTTTTACCAGAGAAGCTTTTGCCTCTTTTGCAGATAGGGTTTTGGTTATAAAACTTTCTGCAGATCAGCCTGGACAGCTATCATTTGCAGCTGGTTTTACATCAGAACATAAGAAGCAAAAAAATATAATTAATAATAATGAAATTTCACTTTGGGGAAAGACAAGTGATCATGAAGGAATAGAAGGAAAAGTTCAGTTTAATGCATTAGCAAAATTAAGAGTTGATGGCGGAAGTATAAGTACTGTCGATAATACATTAAAAGTTGATAAAGCTAATTCGGTGGTAATCATGATTTCTATGGCCTCAAACTTTATAAATTACAATGATATAAGCGGTGATGAAAATAAACTCGCTAAATTATATCTCGGTAAAGCGTTTGTCAAGAATTATGATAAAATGAAAGCGGCTCATATTTCGGCTTATCAAAAATATTTTAAAAGAGTTAAACTGGATTTAGGTGCAACCAAAGAAGCTAAACTGCCTACGGATGAAAGGCTATCCAATTTTAGAAACGTTTCGGATCCGTCTTTTGTAACCTTATATTACCAGTATGGAAGGTATCTGTTAATTTCTTCTTCACAGCCTGGAGGACAGGCTGCCAATCTACAGGGAATTTGGAATCACAGCATGGTACCGGCATGGGACAGCAAATATACGATCAATATTAATGCAGAAATGAATTACTGGCCAGCCGAAAAAACAAACCTTTCTGAAATGCATGAGCCTTTGCTAAAAATGATTCAGGAACTTTCAGAAACAGGACAAGAAACTGCCAAAGTAATGTATGGGGCGAGAGGCTGGATGGCGCATCATAATACCGATATCTGGAGAATAAATGGCGCTGTTGATGGCGCAACTTGGGGAGTTTGGAATGCAGGCGGAGGTTGGTTGAGCCAGCATATTTGGGAACATTATTTATATACTGGCGATGCGGCATATTTAAAGTCTGCTTACGAGATATTAAAAGGAGCGGCTGCTTTTTACGCTGATTTTCTTGCGGAAGATCCTGCAAATGGGTGGTTGGTCGTAGCACCAGGAAATTCGCCTGAAAACACTCCGGCAGCACATCAAAATTCTGCAATGACAGCAGGTTCTACCATGGACAATCAAATTGTGTTTGATGTTTTCAGCACGCTGATAAAAGCTTCAGAAGTTTTACAGAAAGACGCAGCATTTGCAGATAGTCTCAGAATACTGAGAAAGAAACTGCCTCCTATGCAGATAGGCAGATACAATCAGCTTCAGGAATGGCTTGATGACGTAGATGATCCAAAAGATAATCACCGCCATATTTCACATTTGTATGGTTTGTATCCGTCTAATCAGATTTCGGCGTATAGAACTCCAGAGCTTTTTGCCGCTGCAAAAAATACGCTATTGCAAAGAGGCGATGTATCTACAGGATGGAGCATGGGTTGGAAAATAAACTGGTGGGCAAAAATGCAGGATGGAAATCATGCTTACAGCTTAATTCAGAATCAGTTGACACCGCTTGGCGTAAATCACGAAGGAGGCGGAACCTATAATAACCTTTTTGATGCGCATCCTCCGTTTCAGATCGATGGTAATTTTGGCTGTACTTCTGGAATCACCGAGATGCTGATGCAGAGTTCGGATGGAGCAATTCATCTGCTTCCTGCTTTGCCAGATGCCTTAAAAGAATACGGACAAATAAGTGGTTTAAAAGCGAGAGGAGGTTTTGAAATAAAAGATTTAAAGTGGAAAAATGGAAAAATAATCGCTTTAACTATTTATTCTAATCTGGGTGGCAATCTAAGATTAAGAACTCCTAATGAGCTTATGCTAAAAAAGAGCAAAAAATTGAAAATAGCATCAGGAGAAAATCCAAATCTATTTTTTGCAGTGGAACAAACCGAAAAACCAATTATTTCTAAGGAATCAAACCTACAGCTTCTAGATATTAACACATCTTATTTGTATGATAGGATGACCGAAAAAGGGAAGACCTATACTTTTTACTTTCAATAACTTCAAACTCAATTTATAATGAAAAAGACAATTTTATTTTGCCTATTCGCCCTATTGATAGGAGCCAAATTATCGGCTCAAATGAAGCTATTTGATTTAAGCGAAGTAAAATTAAAAGAAGGGCCATTTAAAAATGCTCAAGATGTAGATCTAAAGTATATTTTAGCTTTAGATCCGGATAAACTTCTAGCACCGTATTTATTAGAATCTGGGCTTCCGCCAAAAGCAGATCGTTATGGCAATTGGGAAAGTATAGGATTGGATGGACATATCGGCGGACATTATCTTTCGGCTTTAGCTATGATGTATGCATCTGCAGGAAACAAAGAGCTTAAAGAGAGGTTAGATTATATGCTTTCAGAATTGGCGCGCTGTCAGGCTAAAAACGGGAACGGTTATGTTGGGGGTATTCCGCAAGGCAAAGTTTTTTGGGATCGAATTCATAAAGGAGATATTGACGGAAGCAGTTTCGGATTGAATAATACTTGGGTTCCTATTTATAACATTCACAAACTTTTTGCTGGTTTAATTGATGCGTATCAATACACTGGAAGCGAGCAAGCGAAAGATATAGTAATACAATTAGGAGATTGGTTTATAGAATTAATCCGCCCGCTTTCTGATGAACAGATCCAGAAGGTTTTAGCAACAGAGCATGGCGGCATAAATGAATCTTTCGCCGATTTGTATATCATTACAAAAGATAAAAAATACCTTCAAACAGCTGAAAAGCTATCGCACAAAGCATTTTTAAATCCATTACTGCAAAAGCAAGATAAACTTACTGGTTTACATGCCAATACACAAATACCCAAAGTTTTAGGTTTTGAGAAAATTGCTGTTCTTTCGGATAATAAACAATGGTCAGATGCCGTACAGTTTTTTTGGGATAACGTAACGCAAAAGAGAACCGTTGCATTTGGAGGAAACAGCGTTGCAGAACATTTTAATCCTGTAGACAATTTCAGCGGGATGATAAAGTCAAATGAAGGGCCAGAAACCTGCAATTCATACAATATGGAGCGTCTTGCCAAAGCTTTGTTTCTCGATAAAAATGATGTGCATTATCTGGATTTTTACGAAAGAACACTTTACAATCATATCCTTTCAAGCCAGCATCCCGAAAAAGGAGGTTTTGTATATTTTACGCCTATTCGCCCAAATCATTACCGCGTGTATTCTCAGCCTCAGACAAGCATGTGGTGCTGTGTGGGAACAGGACTTGAAAATCACGCCAAATATGGAGAATTAATTTACAGCCATTCGCAAAATGATCTTTTTGTAAACCTTTTTATTCCATCGGTTTTAAAATGGAAAGAAAAAGATATAGAGGTGGAACAAACAACGAAATTTCCTTATGAAAATGAGACAGAATTAGTTTTAAAACTTAAAAAAGCAAAAAGCTTTGCTTTGAACATCCGTTATCCAAAATGGGCTGAAAGTTTTGAAATACTCATTAACGGAAAAGAACAAAAAATAATATCTAAATCCTTTGAATATGTTACGATTTCAAGAAAATGGAAATCAGGAGATAAAATAAGTGCCAGATTTAAAACATCAATACATTTAGAAAATCTGCCAGACGGTTCCAATTGGAGTGCATTTGTCAAAGGGCCAATTGTGCTGGCGGCCAAAACTTCGACAGAAGGATTAGACGGCTTGTTTGCAGATGACAGCCGAATGGGACACGCCGCAAGGGGAAAATTTATGCCGCTTGATAAAGCCTATGCATTGGTTGGGGATAAGGCAGATTATATATCGAAACTTAAAGAAACAGGGAACTTAAGATATAGCTTAGATTCATTGGAATTGGAACCTTTTTTTGAAGTGCACGATGCCCGTTATCAAATGTATTTTAAGACGTACTCCAAAGAAGAATATAAAGAAAAGCAGGAGTTGCTGAAACAGCAGGAAATTGATGCGATGGCTCTTGAAGCCAAAACAATAGATAAAATAAATTGCGGAGAGCAGCAGCCAGAAGTCGATCATTTGTATAAAGGTGAAAAAAGCAATTCGGGTTACGAGGATGGGAAGTTCTGGCGAAATACGCGCTCTTATATTTCGTATCAAATGCTGAACAAAAACAGCAAAGGTCAGTTTTTGCAAATCAGTGTTTTAGATGAATCCAGCAGCGATAATATTACTATTCTCATTAATGAAAAACCAGCTGTAATAACATCATCTAATAAAAAGACAATCAGCATAAAAATAGACAACAAGGAAGTGCTGAACATTAAAATTCTGGCAAAAGACGGAAAAATCAGTCCGAAGTTTTCTCAACTTAGAATTGTAACGGATTAACACATAATATTTCCTTTAGAAAGGTCAAAAATCGAAACCGAAATGAAAACAAAAGATTTTATATATGCCGTTCTGGTAATTGTATTGAACATATTGACAAACCAAGCTCAAAAAGGCAAAGCCCAAAACCCCATTATTTTTGCAGATGTCCCCGATTTATCTATAATCAGGGGTAATGATGCTTATTATATGAGCAGTACCACAATGCATATGAATCCCGGAGTTCCTATTATGAAATCTAAGGATTTAGTGAATTGGCATTTGGTTAATTATGCCTATCAAACCTTAGAGGATTATGATGACCGACTGAATTTGGATCATGGCAAAAACGACTACGGAAGAGGTTCATGGGCAAGCAGTCTGCGTTATCACAATGGTGTGTATTATGTAAGCACTTTTTCAGGAACGACAGGAAAAACCTATATATTTTCCACAAAAAATATTGAAAAAGGTCCATGGAAGAGAACTGTTTTAAACAATTCCTATCACGACCATTCTCTTTTCTTTGATGATAATGGAAAAGTGTACTTAGTTTGGGGAGCAGGAAAAATTCAAATTGTAGAATTAAAAGAAGACTTATCAGAAGTTAAAGAAGAAACTAAGAAAGTTTTAATAGAAAATGCCAATGCTCCTGCGAAGAGCGATATCATGCTGCCGGCAGAAGGATCACAGCTTTTTAAAGTTAACGGAAAGTATTGCTTATTTAATATCTGCTGGCCCAAAAACGGCATGCGCACGGTAATTATACACAGAGCCGATACTATTGCAGGGCCATGGGAAGGAAAGATTGGATTGCAGGATTTAGGCGTTGCTCAAGGCGGACTTATTGATACTCCAGACGGCAGATGGTTTTCGTATTTATTTAGAGATGCAGGAGGCGTAGGACGTATTCCGTATCTGGTTCCTGTAAAATGGGAAAATGGCTGGCCAATATTGGGCGAAAATGGTAAAGTGCCTCAAAATTTAAATCTTCCAGCCAATAAAAGCTTAATACCTGGAATTGTAAACTCAGACGAATTTAATCGTAAAAGCGCAGAAAGTGACCTGCCGCTGGTTTGGCAATGGAATCATAACCCAGATAATGCAAACTGGTCTGTCAAAGAAAGAAAAGGTTATTTAAGATTAAAAGCATCCAG
>Ga0308157_10007351_pt1 | contig 12837 bp, 10 predicted proteins | sample PhyBR1_FD_201035 | JGI IMG/M metagenome (GOLD analysis project Ga0308157, IMG submission 201035) | Phyllosphere microbial communities from UC Gill Tract Community Farm, Albany, California, United States - DLSLB.R1 | ecosystem: Host-associated > Plants > Phyllosphere > Unclassified | place: USA...
TGCTGCAGCGCGCCGGCACCGCCGTCGTGCTCTCGAGCCGCCGGCGGCTCATCCGGCGGATCCTGCACCTGCCCATTAGCGAGTTCGACGCCCGCCGCACGGGCGACCTCGTCAGCCGCGTCGGCACCGACACTACGCTGCTCTACGCCGTGCTCACGCAGGGCCTCGCCGACTCGGTCGGCAACCTGCTGATCTTCGTCGGCGCGCTCATCGCGATGCTCGTGATCGACCCGATCCTGCTGCTGACGATCGCCGTCGTGCTCGTCGCGGCGGTCGGCGCCGTGACGGCGTTCGCCGGGCGGATCCGCTCCGCGACCGCCGTGCAACAGACCCGCGTCGGCGAGCTCGCGAGCGGCATCGAGCGCGCCATCGGATCCATCCGCACCATCCGCGCGTCCGGCGCGACCGCGCGCGAGGAGGAGGCCGTCGCCGACAACGCCCAGGCCGCCTACCGCGCCGGCCTCGACGTCGCGAAGGCGTCGGCGTTCGTCGTGCCCGTCGCAGGGCTCGCGATGAACGTCTCGCTGCTCGTCGTGCTCGGCGTCGGCGGCCTGCGCGTCGCGACGGGCGCCGTCTCGGTCGCCTCGCTCGTGACCTTCGCGATGTTCCTCTTCCTCATGATCATGCCCCTCGGATCCGCCTTCGGCGCCCTCTCGAGCGTCGGCCAGGCGCTCGGCGCCCTCGGCCGGATCCAGGAGGTACTCGACCTGCCGGAGGAGGACGCGAACGACACCGTCCGCACCGGATCCGCCGTCCCCGTCCTCGGATCCGGCGAGCCCGCGATCGCCTTCGAGGACGTGCGCTTCCGGTACCCGCAGAACGTCGTCAAGGCGCGGCAGAAGGCCGCCGCCGAAGTGCAGTCGTCGGCCGACGACGCGCATCTCGCATCGGATCTCGCGTCCGCGAGCGACGGCGATGTGCTCCGCGGTGTCAGTTTCGACGTGCCGGTCGGCTCGCGCATCGCGCTCGTCGGCCCCTCGGGCGCCGGCAAGTCGACCATCCTGGCGCTGATCGAGCGCTTCTACGACGCGACGACCGGATCCATCCTGCTGCACGGCAACGACATTCGCGACCTGCCTCGCGAGGCACTCCGCGCGCAGTTCGGCTACGTCGAACAGGACGCGCCGACGCTCGCCGGATCCCTCGCCGACAACCTGCGCCTCGCCTCCCCCGGCGCAAGCGACGCCGACTGCGACCGCGCACTACGCGCCGTGAACCTCGGCCACGTCATCGACCGCGACCAGCGCGGCGTCGACACCCCCGTCGGCGAAGACGGCGTGATGCTCTCCGGTGGCGAGCGCCAGCGCCTCGCGATCGCGCGCGCGCTGTTGTCTGCCCCGCCGATCCTGCTGCTCGACGAATCGACGTCGTCGCTCGACGGCCTCAACGAGCAGCGCATGCGTGAAGCGATCGACGCCGTCGCTCAGGGCCGCACCCTCATCGTCATCGCCCACCGACTGTCGACCGTGATCGATAGCGACAAGATCGTGGTGCTCGAAAGCGGCCGCGTCGTCGGCGAGGGCACCCACGCGGAACTCGTCGAGTCGACACCGCTCTACCGCGAGCTCGCGGAGCACCAGCTGCTGGTGTGAGGCGCGGTTTCCCGCGCCCCAACTCTGCAATTCTCCGACAAATCTCACGCTACCGTGGGCAGATTTGTCGGAGAGTTGATGAGGTGTGGGGGAAGTGAGGAATTGCGGGCCCCGGATCCGCGGCGACCAGCGCTGGATCCGCGTGGTCGGCGAGCACCCCGTTGCAATAGTCCAATAATGGGCATATGGTCGTCGCATGGCCCGTTCGATGACCGAGAACTCCTTCTGGATCCTGACGTCCCTCGCGGGCGGGAGGCGACACGGCTACGAGATCCTGCAAGAAACCGCGACGACGGCGGCCCTCAAAGCGACGACGCTCTACGCGGCGCTCGAGCGCCTCGAGCGCGAGGGTCTCGTTCGGGCCGATGGCGAAGAGGTCGTCTCGGGCCGCACGCGACGCTACTTCGCACTCACAGACGAAGGATCCTCGGCGCTCGGCGCCGAGGCCGACGAGCTGGAGAAGCGCGCGCAAATCGCGAAGGAGCGCCTCGCCGCACGCCCGGCGCTGCGCCCAGTGAGGGGTATCGCATGAGTCTCGAGTCGCGCTACCGACGCATGTTGCGGTCCTATCCCGCGAGCTGGCGCCGCACGAACGAGGAGGCTCTCGTCGGTCTCCTCCTCGACGAGGCCGAGGCCCGCGGCCAGACGAAACCGCGCTTCGGCGAGCGAATGTCCGCCGCCCTGCACGGATCCGCGGCCCGCCTCAACGCTCGCTTCGCCATCGTCTGCTCGCTCGGCGCGATCGCCCTCGCATCAGCCGGCACGCTGCTGGGGTTCTTCGAGGCCCCGTCGCCCTATTCGCGTATCTCGACCATGGTCATGGCGGGCCTCGTGCCGGCGCTCGTCGCCGTCGCGACAATCGCGGTCCTGCGGATTCGCGGACGGCTCTCCGATGGATCCGCGCTCTCGGCGGGCGCGCTCGCGACGATCGCGCTCGCACTCATGGTCGTCTTGCGATTCGGCCTTCTGGACACCTGGGATGAGTCCACGGAAACTGTCGTCACGCTCTCGTCGCGAAGCATGTTTAGTCTCGTGCCGGCTGCCGCCGAGATCGCCGGCGCCGCCGCGATCGCGCTCGTGCTGAACCCGCTGATGAGACGGCAGCTTCCGTGGCGCGCGCTGCGGATCCCGTTCGTCGTCGCCACCTCGCTCGTTGCGCCCGTGCTCTGCGCCGCGCTCACGACCGTGCACGTCGCGATGGGCCCGCTCGCGCTGATTCCGCTCGGCATGGTCGCGCGGTCGGGGCGCGCACGGCACCACGGCAGAGCTCGCACGCCCCAACGCTCAGCGGCGCACCTACTCGAGGCGGCCGCACTCACCATCTGCCTCTACGGCGCCTTCACGATGGCGACCGGCATTCGACGCATCCCGTTCGGCATCGAGCTTCCTCACGATGATGTGCTGCGGGGCTTACTCTTCATGCTTGCCGGCGGCGTGCCGCTGATCATGGCACAAGGCCTGCGCTCGACACGGCCCGCGTGGTCGGCCGTATCACTCGGCATCGGCTCGGTGTTGCTGGCCGGCATGACTCTTGCTACCAACTACAGCTCACCGTGGCTCATGCTCGCCTCGGCCGGCTGCGGCGCAGTGGCGATCGCGCTCTGGCTTGCCCCCGCCACCGGCTTGATCTTCTCGATCGCCGCCGCGGCGCTCTATGCCTCGGGCATCGGAGCCATGCTGACCCCCGCGCTCGGAATCGTCGTCGCGGTCGCATCGCTTGCCGCCACGGCCACGGGCTTCCGCCGCCACGGCTTGCGCGCTCCGCTCGGCACCGTCCCCGACAACGACGCCCTCGCCTAGCTCGCCCCGACACCCCCAACTCATCAACTCTCCGACAAGTCTCACGTTGCCCACGGCAGATTTGTCGGAGAGTTGATGAGGGGTGGGGATTTGGATGAATTGCACCCCCGCTAGGCTCTCCCCATGAAGCGCACGCGAGGCCGCATCGTCACCATCGAGTCGGCGAGCGAGCTCGAGAGGCGCCTCGACCGCGGAGTCGTGCGGCTCACCGGGTGGCGCATCGTCGGCCTCGACCTGCGCCCCTACTCGCGCCAGTTGGCGGCGTGCGACACGTCGCGCACGACCTTCGCGGGCTGCACGATGAGCGCCGACGACCAGCAGCTTCACGCCATGCGCGGCGCCCTGCTGTTGCCGAACGTCGATGGCACGCCGATCGACCCGCATCGCAGCAGGCTCTATCGCCCCGATGAGCTGTTCGACACCGCCTCGTGGGCGACGTCGCTCGACGGCCGTGCGTACGCGTGGCGCCAGACGGCGACGGATCCGGATGCCGTTCTCGCCCGCGCGATGCACGACGAGGGCATCGACCAGGCACTCACCGAGTGGGTCGCGGGCAGGCAGATCGTCGGTGTCATGGGCGGCCACGACATGAAGCGCGGCGAGGATCGATTCCGCGACGCGGCCCTCCTCGGCCGCTCGCTCGGGCGCCGCTTCACGGTCGCGACGGGCGGCGGCCCGGGCGCGATGGAGGGCGCGAATCTCGGCGCCGCCTTCGCGCGCGAGGACGGATCCGCGCTCGACGAGGCTCTCCGGATCCTCGCCGCCGCGCCCGGTTTCCGGCCGTCGGTCGACGAGTGGATCCGCGCGGCGCGGGACGCGCGCGACCTGCTCGCGGATCCGACGCAGTCGCTCGGAGTGCCGACCTGGCACTACGGCCACGAGCCGCCGAACCTGTTTGCGACGACGATCGCAAAGTACTTCCGCAACGCACTGCGCGAGTCGGTTCTGCTCGAGCTGTGCGGGCGCGGCATCGTGTTCCTGCCCGGCGCGGCCGGCACCGTGCAGGAGGTGTTTCAGGATGCCTGCGAGAACTACTACGCGGCGGACGACCGCGCCGTCGCACCCATGGTGCTCGTGGGCCGCGAGTACTGGACCGAGACGCTGCCGGTCTGGCCGCTCCTCACGGCGCTCGCGAAGGGTCGCCCCATGGAGGGGCACGTGCACCTCGTCGACCGCGCCGACGAGGTCGCCGCGGTCATCGGCGCCCCGTAGCGGGTCGGACTACATCTCCTCGTGGACGTTCGGATCCGCGTCCCACAGCCGCCCGCGCTCGAGCGCCGACAGGCGCTCGACGTCGGCGTCGGAGATCTCGAAGCCGAACACGTCGGCGTTCTCGCGCTGACGGTCGGGGTCGGCCGACTTGGGGATCGGCGTGGATCCGAGCTGCACGTGCCAGCGCACGACGAGCTGGGTGGGCGTCACCCCGTACGCCTCGGCGAGTTCGCCGATGACGGGCTCGGCGAAGAGTTCCCCGCGCCGGGCGAGGGGGCTCCAGCTCTCCGTGCGGATCCCGTGCTCCGCGTGGAACGCCCGGAGCGCGCCCTGCGGGAAGTAAGGGTGCAGCTCGACCTGGTTGACCGCGGGGGCCACGCCGGTGGCCTCGATGATCTCCGTGAGCATCGCCTCGGTGAAGTTCGAGACGCCGACCGAGCGCACGAGCCCCTCCTCGCGCAGCGCGAGCAGAGCGCGGTAGGTGTCGAGGTACTTGCCGACGCTCGGGTTCGGCCAGTGGATGAGGTGCAGGTCGATGCGGTCGAGCCCGAGCGTCTCGAGCGATTCTCGGGTCGAGGCGATCGCCTCGTCATAGCCGTGGTGGCGCCCCGGGATCTTCGAGGTGACGATGATCTCGTCGCGGTCGATCGACGAGCGGCGCACGGCCTCGCCGGCCTCGCGCTCGTTACCGTAATTGACGGCGGTGTCGAGCAGTCGGTACCCGGAGTCGAGAGCGGATCCGATGGCGGCGATGCCCGCCTCGCCCTTGAGGTTGTAGGTTCCGAGGCCGACCTCGGCGAAGGGCTGTCCGTCGTTGAGGGTGATCTGGGGGATGGTGATGGTCATCATCGTCCTTCCGAAAAGCGCGGTGGGTGCTCCGAGCCTAAACCCATGCCTTCCCCCGGCTCCACCCCTCGCGATGTCTTAAGGTAGCTGCGCTCGGTACGAGCTGATGCTCACCCGCACGTCCGCGATTCGCCGCGCGGGAGCGCTTCACGTGCGCGATGTGTCGGCCGCTGGCGCCGATACATCCTCGACCTCCGTCGCCGTAATGCGCAGCCAGGCCACGCGGCGGCGTTCGACCACCACGACGCGGATCGTCGCCCCGGGCACCTCGACGGTGTCGCCGACGACCGCCAGGCGCCCCAGCCGTTCCACCACGAGGCCCGCGATGGTGTCCGAGGTGCCGCGCGGCAACTCGAGCTTCGTGAGCTCCTCGACGTCCTGCAGGTTGAGGCGCCCGTCGATGAGGCCACCCTCGGCGGTCGGAAGACCGTCGGTGTCGTACTCGTCGAAGATCTCGCCGACCACCTCCTCGACGAGGTCTTCGAGCGTGACGATGCCGTCGGTTCCGCCGTATTCGTCGACGACGACGGCGATCTGGTCGTTCTCGGCGCGCATGCGCGTGAGGGTCGGCAGGACCCTCGCGGTCGACGGGAGGTACGGGAGCGTCCGCATGACGGCGCTCAGCGGCCTATCGGTGTCGTCAGCGTCGAACAGATCGCGCACGTGCACGAAACCGATGATGTCGTCGATCGACGCTTCGAACACGGGGTAGCGCGAGAACGGCAGTTCGCGCACCTTCTCGACGGCGTCGGCGATCGACGAGCTCGCGGCGAGGCCGGTGATCTCCGGCCTCGGCCGCATAATCTCGCTGATCTGCCGCCCGCGCATCGAGAGCACGTCGTCGAGGATCCGTCGCTCGTCTTCCGGCAGCCCCTGGTGGGTCGAGACGATGTCACGGATCTCTTCCTCGCTCATCTCGTCGGCGGTCTTGTGCGGGTCGCCGCCGAGCAGGCGCACGAGCGCGTTCGTGCACACCGACAGCAGCCAGATGACGGGACGCATGATGGTGGCGAAGCCACCGAGGACGGGCGCAACGGCGTACGAGAACGCGGCGTTGCGCTGGATCGCCAGGCGCTTCGGCACGAGCTCGCCGAGCACGAGCGACAGGAACGCGATGATCAGCGTCAGCACCACGGTCGACAGGGTCGAGGCGAGCTGCGCACTCATGCCCCACGACTCGAGTATCGGCACGACCGACGGCGAGATCGACGTCGCGCCGTACGCGGACGACGCGAAGCCGGCCACGGTGACGCCGATCTGGACGGCGGAGAGGAAGGTGTTGGGGTTGCGCGCGAGCTCCGCGACCCGCTCACCGCGTCGCCCACGGGCGGCGATCGCGGTGAGCTGGCTTTCGCGGAGCGTCACGAGCGCCATCTCGGTGGCGGCGAAGACACCGCCGATGAGCACGAAGATGACGACGAGCGCGATGTTCCAGAGCAGGTCGGTCATCGTGTGGCCGCCTGCCCGGGTCTATCGGGGTGAGACATGACGAGGCCCTCAGACGGTCTCGTCGACGCGCCGACGGTCGGCGCGGGTCTTGACGAGGCTCGCGATCGTCGCCACGGCGATGGTCGCGCCGATGAACGTCAGTGAGAACCAGATGGGGATCTCGGGGGCCCACTCGACGCCCTGGCCGCCGTTGATGAACGGCACCTCGTTGACGTGGAGCGCGTGCAGCACGAGCTTCACGCCGATGAAGGCGAGGATCACGGCCAGACCCTGCGCGAGGTAGACGAGACGCTCGAGCAGACCGCCGATGAGGAAGTACAGCTGTCGCAGACCCATCAGCGCGAACGCGTTGGCCACGAACACGATGTACGCCTCTTCCGTGAGGCCGTAGATGGCGGGGATGGAGTCGATCGCGAAGACGAGGTCGATGAAGCCGATCGCGACGATCGTGAGCAGCATCGGCGTCACCCAGCGGCGCCCGTCCTTGCGGACGGTGAGCTTGTCTTCGTGGTACTCGTCGGTGACGGGCAGGATCCGGCGGACGAGGCGCATGAACGCGCTGTCTGCCGGGTTCGACTCGTGCCCCCCGCGCGCCTGGCGGTACGCGAGGAAGAGCAGGAAGGCGCCGAAGACGTAGAAGATCCACGAGAGGTTCGCGATGAGCGCGGCGCCCACCGCGATGAAGGCACCGCGCAGGATCAGCGCGATGACGATGCCGATCATCAGCACCTTCTGCTGATAGGCCCGCGGCACGGCGAAGCCCGTCATGACGATGAGGAAGACGAAGAGGTTGTCGATCGACAGCGCCTTCTCGGTGAGGTAGCCGGCGAAGTACTCGCCGCCGAAGTCCCACCCGGAGACGATGCCGAGCCCGACGCCGAACACGACCGCCAGGCCGATGTAGAAGGCCGACCAGCGCGCGGATTCGCCGATCGTCGGCTCGTGCGGCTTACGGACGTGTGCGAAGAATTCGTAGACGAAGAAGGCGATCGTGACGGCGATCGTGATGCCCCACACGAGAGGGGTAACGTTCATGAAGGTCTCCTGAACCATGGCGTACAAAACGTGACGTCAAGGTCTTCTCCATTCCCTGAAACGGGAACCGGTGACCCGGAGTGCGAATGCACTCGTAGTGACGAGCCGGCCGTATCGGAGTACTCCCCCTGCTGTCGCCCAGAATACACGACGCGACTTATGTGTCGGGCCGCGGGCGGCTCCTGCACCCGCCGCTGCTCCCGTGAGGTGCGCGACCCAGCAGAGGCATAGGTGACATTCTTACGCTGTCATCTTGCAAGGGGAGTACTCCCGACGCGACGTACCCGTCATCACGAGTCCACGGTTGGATTCCGGGTAGGTCGGCCCGCACGGGCGGAGGAGACCTTGACGTTCCGGCCGCGTGCCGCCCGTCGAGAGGTTTCTCCATGGTCTCGTTCTCCCGTCTCTTCGATCTCGCCTCAAAAGCTGCCGGGAAGGCGTCGTCTTCGTCGCAGCGTCCCGCTCATGGTGCGAGCGGTAAGGATTGGCGCGACATGGTCCGCTCCGCAGCCGACGCTGTCACGGGTGATCGCCGCGCAACCACCCCGTCGGCGGAGGAATTGAGCCGTCCCCGTGCGTCACCCGCGTCGAGGGATCGGTACGCTCCTCCGGCGTCATCTCACGTTTCATCCGAGATGTCGGCCGGCGACCGCGCCGCGATCGCCCGCTACGACTATCTCCTGCGCACGGCTGACCCGAACCAGGTGGAGCAGATGCATCGCGAGGCATTCGCCCGGCTGACTCCTGAGCAGCGCGCGCACGTGAAAGAGCGGATGGGTGCAGACCTCGCTCCGCACGAGCGCCCCCGTTCGGACAGCGCGGACGACCTTGCGCGAACAGCTGCTCGCGCGGAAGCGGCCCGTCCAGGACGAATGTCGGGGCTGCTCGCCAAGGCCGGCAGGGGCGGACTCATCGCGACGGGCGTCGCAGGTGCGGGTGGTCTGCTCGCCGCTGTGGCAGGTGGGGCAATCATCAGCAGCGTCGCGGGTCCCTTGCTGGAGTCAGCCGGGCAGATGGGCGTCGACTTCGCGGGGCTCGCGGAAGGTGTCGATCTGGAGGCGATGGCATCCGGCATCGACCTCGCTTCACTCGCGGACAACTCCGGTGTTGGCGAATGGGCTGGCGGTGCCCAGGATGCTATCGCGGGGGCGGGTGAACAGATCAGCGGCTTCGGTGAAGGACTGTCGAATCTCGGCATCCCCGGATTCGGTGACCTCTTTGAGCGTTGACCCGTTTCGCGTGGGGTCTCACCGAGCCAGAACGCACCGCGCTCGAGTCACTCATAGCCCGGGGCACCACCGACAACAGCATTACCGTGTTCCCCGGCCCCGAACACGTCCAGATCTGACGTCGTAGAAGTTGACGTAGGCCGTACCGTTCACGCGGTGGAGCGTTCTGCCCCGGCGGTAGACGGTTCGTCATGTCTTGTTGGAGGGCACGCAGGAGATCCGGGCGGGAGCGGTGGTTGGGCTCTGAAACGGCTGATACGAAGTTGCGCCGCAGGCGCGTTACGGCAGACCCCTTCAGACGCGCCTTTGTCAAGAGTCTCTATATCGCGTCGAGCCAGCCGATCACACGGTCATCGAACCATTCGGGACGTTGCAGGGGAATGCCGTGTCCGCATCCAGGGACAACTGAGAGCGCGCTGCTCGGAAGGGCCGCGTGGATGATGTTGGCCGAGTCGCGCATGAGACGGCGTTCACGCTCCCCGACCATGACAAGGGCTCGTCCGTGAAACTTCGACCATGCGGCTGGCAGCTCGAACCGTATGTTGGCTCCGACCGCGGCGAGGAGCGTCGTTTTCGTGATGTCAGAGCTGGTGCTGATGTAGTCCTCCATCAGATGAGGAGGGATGAAAAGCTCGCGGGCTTGCAGCTCCGCGAACCACCGTTGGCGGGCCAGGGGTGCGCTGACACCGAGCGCGGCGAGCGTGACATTCGCAAACGGCATGGCCTTCGCCTGAGCGCTCACGACGATCGCTTGACTAACGAGGTCGGGGCGCGATGAGGCCAGTTGGATGGCGAGCTGAGCTCCAAGTGAGAACCCGACGACGGTCACGGGCCGGTCGGGAACAGCGGTAGTTAACAACGTGGTGATCGCGGAAAGAGCGTGCGGGTGAGAGACGTACGGCTCAGCGGCCGACTTCCCGTGTCCGGGTAGGTCGGGAACAAGAACGGTGTAGTTCGATTCAAGCCGCTCCCGGAGAGAACCCCACATCCATCCTGCAACGCCACCACCGTGGAGGAGAAGCACGGGCGACGCGCCGTCAGGGCCAGAAGACGTGAAGAACATGATGCTCTCACCTTGCCAGAGTCCCCGAGCACACTTCGATCTCGGCGCCCTGCCGGAGACGATCGATCTCGGCGGGCTTGCTCTACTCGCGGATACAGTTTCAACATGGCCAGGATTCTCATCACCGGAATGTCCGGCACAGGCAAGTCCACCGTGCTAGCCGAACTCGCAACGCGAGGCTGGCGCACGATCGACACCGACTACGACGGTTGGACCGACGGTGATGGCGGCTTGTGGGATGAGGCTCGAATGCTCGACCTGCTGACGCAGGAACCGGATGTTGTGGTGTCAGGCACCAGCGAAAATCAGGGTCGGTTCTATGACCGCTTCGAACACGTGGTGTTGCTCAGTGCACCTGCCGATGTGTTGATTGATCGAGTGCGTCGAAGGACGAACAACCCGTACGGGCGATCGGAAGAAGAACAGCAGCAGATCCGATCTCATGTGGTCGAGGTTGAGCCACTTCTACGCCGCGGAGCAACGGCTGAGCTAGACGCCCGGCTCCCCGTCGAGAACCTCGCGGACGCGATCGAGAACTTGTGACGATTCGTGGTCGCGGCGGCGCGTCATCGCGACCGATCCGGCGTCTGGCCGGGACCGGACGCGATCGTATGGGTCCATACGGCACGTCGTTTAGGTCGGTCGACGCGATTTCGGTTCCCTCGATGCCGATAACGATCATTCATGGCCGGTGCTTCTTCCCGCCTGTGAAGCTGAACCACCTCGTCGGCATCGCCGGACACAGAAGCGAAGCTCTGCGCGCGCGCCCGCCCCGGCCGCGTGGCGTAGTCGGGATCAGTCCCGCGCGCCCGGCACGCCGCCGACGCGGCAGCACCTATGCGCGGACTACAACTTCCGGCGCGAGATCCAGCCGCCGCAGCAGCTGTGCGTTCAGCGCGACGACGATCGTCGACAGCGACATCAGCACCGCTCCGACGGACATCGGCAGCACGAAGCCGAGCGGCGCGAGCACGCCTGCGGCGAGCGGGACGGACAGGAGGTTGTAGCCGGCCGCCCACCAGAGGTTCTGCGTCATCTTGCGATAACTGGCGCGGGACAGTTCGATCACCGACAGCACCGAGCGAGGGTCATCGCTGGCAAGGACGACACCGGCGGAGGCGATCGCAACATCGGTGCCCGCCCCGATCGCGATCCCGACATCGGCCTGCGCGAGCGCCGGGGCATCGTTCACCCCGTCACCGACCATGGCCACCTTCCGGCCCTCGCCCTGCAGTTCCTTCACCTTCGACGCTTTGTCCTCCGGGCGCACGCCCGCGAAGAATCCGTCGATGCCGAGCTCCGCAGCCACCGACGCCGCGACGGCCTCCGCGTCGCCGGTGATCATGACCACCTGCACGCTACGATCGTGCAGCGCGCCGACGGCCTCGCGCGACTCGCGCCGGATCTCATCCGCCAGCCGCAGGGCCCCGGCGACCGCACCATCGACGAGGACGTGAAGGATGATCGCACCGTCCTTCCGCCACTGATCCGCGACGGCCAGTTCGCGCGCGCGCTCTTGCTCGAGCATGTACGGCCCGCCAACCTGCACGGTGCGACCGTCGACCCGCGCCTTCACCCCGACGGCCGGCGAGGACTCGAAGTCCTGCGACCGCGCGACGGCCAGATTCTTCTCCGCGGCGGCGCCCACAATCGCGCGGGCGAGCGGATGCTCGGAGTCCGCCTCTGCGGCCGCCGCCAGGGCGAGCAGCTCGTCCGCACCGAGGGTCCCCGCCGACTCGATAGCGGTGACGGCGGGGGTGCCCTTCGTGAGCGTCCCGGTCTTGTCGAACAGGACCGCGCCCACCGTGCGCATGCTCTCCAATGCCAGACGGTCCTTCACCAGCACGCCCCCACGAGCCGCGCGCTCGGTCGCGATTGACACGACCAGCGGGATCGCGAGCCCCAGCGCGTGCGGGCAGGCGATGACCAGCACGGTGATCGTGCGGATCACGGCCTGGTCGGGAAGCCCGACGAGCGTCCAGACGATCGCGGTGATCACGCCGGCGCCGAGCGCGAACCAGAATAGCCATCCCGCCGCGCGATCCGCGAGACGCTGTGCCCGCGACGAGGAGTTCTGCGCCTCGGTCACCAGCTTCCGGATACCCGACAGCGGTGATCTCCACCCGCAGACCGGAGTCCGTTGCCACGGTGCCTGCGACGACCTGCTCGCCGTCGGTGCGGCGCACCGGGCGCGACTCGCCCGTGATCATCGACTCGTCCATGCTCGCCGATCCCTGCAGGATCCGCCCGTCGGCCGGTACGCGACCTCCGGGCCGGACCACCACGACGTCCCCGACCCGGAGGTCGGCGGGCGCGACCGCCACGGTGGCGTCGCCCTCGACCTTCTCGGCCTCGTCAGGGAGCAGAGCCGCGAGGGAATCCAGCGCGGAGGTCGTCTGCGCGAGGGAACGCATCTCGATCCAGTGCCCCAGCAGCATGATGACGATCAGTAGGGCGAGCTCCCACCAGAAGTCGAGCTCGTGATGCAGCAGGCCCACGCTCGCACCCCAGGAGGCGAGGAACGCGACGGTGATCGCCAACGCGATCAACAGCATCATCCCCGGCTTCCGGGACCGCAGCTCGCTGACCGCTCCGGTCAGGAACGGGGCGC
>Ga0308157_10007352_pt1 | contig 12837 bp, 9 predicted proteins | sample PhyBR1_FD_201035 | JGI IMG/M metagenome (GOLD analysis project Ga0308157, IMG submission 201035) | Phyllosphere microbial communities from UC Gill Tract Community Farm, Albany, California, United States - DLSLB.R1 | ecosystem: Host-associated > Plants > Phyllosphere > Unclassified | place: USA...
GGGCGTCTCCAGCGCGTGGAACTGCGCAACGAGAACCTCGTGGTGCTCGAAGACGGTGAGGTGCTCGCGACAGTCCCCGACCTCATCACCGTCGTCGACCTCGAGACCGGTCATGCCATCTCCACGGAGATGCTGCGCTACGGCCAGCGCGTGTCGGTGCTCGCGTGGGCATGCGATCCGCTGTGGCGCACCGAGCGCGGTCTCGAGCTCGCAGGGCCCCGCGCCTTCGGATACGACCTCCCCTACGTCCCCTTCGAACGGAAGGACGCTCGATGAGCGCCGTTCGCGACCTGTCCATCGGCGTCGACGTCGGCGGCACCAACACCGACGCGGTGGTGGTGGATGCCGCGGGGTCCGTCATCGCGTGGACCAAGCAGCCCACGACCGCCGACGTCATCGGCGGGATCCGCGCCGGCATCGCCGCGGTGCTGGCGCAGATCGGAGGGGATCGCGATCGCGTCTCGCGCGTGATGCTGGGCACCACCCACGCCACGAACGCGATCGTCGCCCGCCGGGGTCTCGACAAGGTCGCCCTCGTGCGCCTCGGGGCACCGGCCGCGACCGAATGGCCCCCGCTCACCGGCTGGCCGACCGATCTCAGCGAGCAGGTACTCGCCGGAGCGGCGATGCTCGGCGGCGGCCACATGGTCGACGGTACGCCCATCGCCCCGTTGGATCGCGACGGCATTCGTCGCTTCCTCGACCGCCTCGGCGGCACATTCGACAGCGTCGCGATCTGCGGCATCTTCAGCCCTTCCTCGCCCGAGCAGGAGCGTGAGGTCGAGCAGCTCGTGCACGACCACCTCGGCGAAGCGATGCCGGTGTTCCTCAGCCAAGACATCGGGCCCGACGGCCTCCTCGAGCGCGAGAACGCCACTGTCCTCAACGCGGCGCTGCGCGGTGTGGCGAGCGAGGTGACGCGCGCACTCGTCGACGTCGTCGCCGAAGAAGGGCTCGACGTGTCGACCTTCTTTGCCCAGAACGACGGCACGCTCATGTCGCTGGACTACGCGGTGCGCTACCCCGTGCTGACGATCGGCTCCGGGCCGGCCAACTCCATCCGCGGGGCGGCATTCCTTTCCGGCGCGAAGAACGCGATCGTCGTCGACGTCGGCGGCACCACGAGCGATCTCGGCGTCCTCGTCGACGGCTTCCCCCGTGAATCGACCCTTCCTCGCGACATCGGCGGCGTCCGTACCAATTTCCGCATGCCTGACATCCTGAGCCTCGGCATCGGCGGTGGCACGGTCATCGACCGGCGCACGGGCGCCGTGGGGCCCCGGTCGGTCGGCTACCGCATCACCGAGGAAGCTCTGCTCTTCGGCGGTTCGACGGCGACCCTCACCGACGCCGCAGCCGCGGCGGGTCAGGGGATCCCGGGCCGCTCGTTGCCGCCGCTCTCGAGCGCCCAGCGCGACATGCTGTCCGCCGCGCTCGCCCACGCCCACGAGCGCATCGAGGAGGCGGTCGAGCGTCTGTCGCTCGGTCGCCTCGACCTGCCGCTGGTCGTGGTCGGCGGCGGCGCCCTCCTCGTTCCCGACGACCTGCCGGGTGCCGGCGACGTTCTGCGCCCCGACCGGGCCGACGTCGCGAACGCGGTTGGAGCGGCCATCTCCCTCGCCGGGGGCCGCGCCGAGCAGATCTCCGACGCCGACGACCGGGATGCTGCCATCGCGGCCGCCTCGGAAGCGGCGATCGCCAAGGCCATCCAGGCGGGGGCCGATCCCCTCGCGGTCGAGATCGTCGATGTCCTCGAGACATCGCTGTCCTACACCGCTCGTCCGACCTTGAAGGTGTCGGTGAAAGCCGCCGGCCCCCTGAGTCACCTCGCCGCGCCCATCCCCGCGCGCTGACCCGCCCGCACCACGCCCACTCGCACCACCCCTCGAGCACCACGTCTGGCACCACTGACGCTTCACCCGAATCAAGGAGCAAGGCAATGAAACGCAGCACCGTCGCCCCGGCCGCCGCCGGGGTCGTCCTCCTCGCACTGACACTGGCGTCGTGCGCCGCACCCTCCGAGAACGGCGGAGGTGGGGGCTCGGTCGTGTCGGGCGGCACCTTCGTCAAGGCGATCAGCGACGACCCGGGCGATCTCGACCCGATGAAGACGGTCTCGCCCGACACCTTCGACGTGGTCACCATCGCCTACGAGTCGCTCATCTACGTCACCCCTGACGGCGAGTACGAGCCCTGGCTCGCCGAGAGCTGGACCGATGAGGGCACCTCGGCCACCTTCATCCTGAAAGACGGCATCACCTGTGCCGATGGCTCGCCCTTCACGGGGCAGACCGTGGCCGACAACCTCAATTACAACGCCGATCCGGCCAATGCGACCTTCTCGTACGGCACCGTGATCACCGAGGCCGTCTCCGCCACGGCCGAGGGCAACGTCGTCACAGTGACGAGCACCGTCAACGATCCGTTCCTCTCGGTCAACCTCGGCTCGATCATGATGGTCTGCGACGCGGGCCTCGCCGATATCGCGTCGCTGTCCGACACCACCGACGGCACCGGTCTGTTCCAGCTGAGCGAAGCCCGCCCCGGAGACGCGTACGTCTTCACCAAGCGCGACGGGTACACGTGGGGCCCGTACGGGGTCACCGGCGAGACCGAGGGCCTGCCCGACAGGATCGAGGCCCGCATCGTGTCCGACCAGAGCACCGTGACCAACCTGCTGCTCTCCGGTGAGCTGAACACCGGTGTGGTCACCGGCCCCGACCAGGACCGCCTCCAAGCTGCCGGTGTCGAGTACACGGGAGTCCGCAATCCCGTCGGCCAGATCCTCTTCAACGAGCGCGAAGGACGGCCGTTCTCCGACCCGCTCGTGCGAGAGGCGCTGTCGACCGCGATCAACCGCGACGAGGTGGGGCCGGTCATCGCCGGTGCCACCGGTCTGCCGTCGTCAGGTCTCGTGATGAAGACGCCCCTGCTCTGCGTGCAGGACCCGCCGAGCTGGTCGCTGCCCGACACCGACCTCGATCGTGCGGCGGAGCTGCTCGATCAAGCCGGGTGGACGCTCGGCTCCGACGGCATCCGCGAGAAAGACGGCAAACCGCTGGACGTGAAGTTCATCTACGACGCCCCGACCGCCTCGCACGCGCCGGCTGCCGAACTCGTGAAGGAGACATGGGACAAGCTCGGCGTCGTGACCGAGCTCTCCGCGAATGACGCCGCCGCCTGGTCGGACCAGCTCTACACGAGCTTCGACTGGGACACGGGCTGGGTTCAGATCGCCCCGGGCAGCCCCGTCGTGCTCGACCTGTTCTTCGGCGGGGCGACCCCCGATCAGGGCGGACTGAACTTCATGTTCGTCGACAATCCCGAGTACAACGCGCTCGCCACCCAGGCCAAGACCGCCTCTCCCGACGCGGCATGCGGGCTGTGGCAGCAGGCCGAGCAGAAGCTCATCGAGCGGTTCGACACCTTCCCTGTCGTCGACAACATCCTGCCGAACTACATGAGCGGCGCGACGTTCGAGCAGCCGAACTTCCTCAACCCCACCTCGATCCGGATGCAGGGCTGATCCCGTGACTGCGACCCCTCCGCCCGCCGTCGCCGACATGGCAGGCGCTCCGACCGCCGCCCTCGCGGTGCGGGCGGAGGGGCGCGCCCGCGGCCCGCAGCTCTCGCCGCGCGCCGCGTTCCTCCTTCGACGGATCGGCCGTCTGCTCGTCTCCCTCGTCGTCGTCGTGGTGGCCTCGTTCTTCCTGGTGCACCTCGTGCCGGGCGACCCGGTTCGCGCAGCCCTCGGTATTCAGGCTTCGCCCGAGCTCGTCGCCGCGACCCGTACGGAGCTCGGCCTCGACAAGCCGATCCCCGTCCAGTTCCTCGACTACGTCACGAACCTGCTGCGCGGCGACTTCGGCGACTCGATCCGCACCGGGCGCCCCGTCGCCGAGACGATCGGTCAGCGTTTTCCTGCGACCGTGACCCTCGGTGTACTCAGCTTCCTCGTGGCGCTCCTCGCCGCGGTGCCGATCGGCATCGGCGCGGCGGTGGCCCTGCAGCGGCCGGGACGGAAGCTCGCCGACGCCCTGATCTCGGGCACTCTCGGAATGCTGATCGCCGTCCCCGGCTTCCTCCTTGCGGTAGGACTCATCGCCCTGTTCGCCGTGCAGCTGCGGTGGCTGCCGGCGGCGGGATGGGGCAGCCCTCAGGATGCCGTCCTCCCCATCCTCGCCTTGGCGCTCGGTCCGCTCGCGTACCTCGCCCGCATCGTGCAGGTCGAGATGTCGGGAGTGCTCGGCGCCACCTACATGACCACCGCCCGCGCGAAGCGCCTGCCCGGGCGGCTCGTCTACCTGCGGCACGCCCTCCCGAACATCATCACCGCTTCGCTCACCGTCAGCGGGTTGCTGCTGAGCGGCATGATCGCGGGCACCGTGTTGATCGAGACCATCTTCGCCATCCCCGGCATGGGCGGCGTGATGGTCCCGGCAGTGGGGGCGAAGGACTACCCCATCGTGCAGGGGCTGGTCATCGTCTATGCGCTCATCATCCTCGGCGTGAACCTCATCGTCGACCTCATCCTCGTGACCGTCGACCCGCGGTCCTCGATCACGGAGGGCTGACCCATGACCTGGCGCTCCCGTCTGCTGTCCCCCTCCGGTATCGCCGCGGCGGTGGGCGTGCTGCTTTTCCTCTTCGTCGCGATCGCGGGAGGCTCGATCTTCCTGGCCGCCGCCGAGACCTCGAATGTTCCCGCCCGTCTGCTGCCGCCCAGCCTCGAGCACCCGTTCGGCACCGACGACCTCGGCCGCGACATCTTCGCACGCGTGCTCGTCGCGGCACGCGTCTCTCTTCTACTCACCCTCGGGGCGACGGCCGTCTCCACGGTCGGCGGCATCGCCTACGGGCTGATCGCGGTGATCCTTCCTCGCCACGTTCGACGTCTCGCGACCGGGTTGCTCGACATCCTCCTGGCCTTCCCATGGCTGCTGATGGTTCTCTTCTTCACCGTGATCTGGGGTGCCAGCGCGACGAGCGCGATGTTCGCCATCGGAATCTCCGGCATCCCCTTCATGGCGCGCCTGGTCTACAACCTCGCCTCCTCCGTCTCGGGGCGCGACTACGTCCGCGCGGCGCGCGTCGTGGGGGTGGGGCCTTTCGGCATCCTCGTCCGGCACATCCTGCCCAACATCGCCAACCCCCTCTTCGTCAACGCCGCCGCTACCGCGAGCGTCACGCTGCTGTCATTCGCCGGTCTGTCGTTCCTCGGCCTCGGCGTGCAGGCGCCCGAGTACGACTGGGGTCGATTGCTGCAGGACGGCATCACGCGCATCTACGTCAATCCGCTCGCCGCGATCGGCCCCGGCATCGCCGTCGTGCTCGCCGGCCTCGTCTTCACCTTCGTGAGCGAGGCCCTCGCCGACACGCGTGGCGGCGGACGCGGCGCCGTGGCCCGCCGCGCTCTCGGCGCGGTGTCGCCGACCCGCCGCGCGAGAGGGGCGGTCGCGTCCCGCGCGGGGGCGGCGCCGGGCGAGCCGATCGCCGAGATCGCCGACCTGCGTGTGGCGTTCGCGACGGCCGACGGTGGCGAGGTCGAGCGAGTGCGTGGCGTGAGCGTGCGGATCCAGCCGGGCGAGGTGGTCGGCATCGTCGGCGAATCGGGCTCGGGCAAGTCGCTCACAGCCATGGCGCTCGCGGGTCTTCTCGGGCCGGATGCGCGCATCGACACGAGCACGCATCGCTTCGACGGCATCGACATGACCCGCCCGCTGACCGCCGCGGACCGCTCGACCCTGGGCGTCGAGCTCGGCATGGTCTTCCAAGACCCGCTCACCTCACTCAACCCCGCTTTGACCATCGGGCGCCAGCTCACCGAGGTCCCGGAGGTGCACCTGAAGATGTCGCGTGGTGCGGCCCGCGCCCATGCGACCGCGGCACTCGAGGCCGTCGGCATCGCCGACGCTGCACGGCGACTGGGACAGTACCCGCACCAGTTCAGCGGCGGCATGCGGCAACGCGCGATGATCGGCCAGGCCCTCACCGGCCGCCCCAAGCTCATCATCGCCGACGAGCCGACGACGGCCCTCGACGTGACCGTGCAACGCCAGGTGATGGGTGTCCTGCGTCGTGCGCAGCGCGACACGGGAGCGGCCATCGTGTTCATCTCCCACGACATCGCCCTCGTTTCGGCGTTCTGCGATCGCGTGCTGGTGATGAAGGACGGAATCGTCGTCGAAGAACTCGACGCAGAGCGCATCCGCGAGGACGCGACGCATCCGTACTCGCGTGCTCTGCTGGCCTGCCTGCCCGACATGACGTCGGACCGCACCCGGCCGCTCCCGGTGATCCCGCCCGAGGTCGCCGCTTCCGCTCTCGCCGAGGAGGTGGGGGTGTGAACGCCCTCGAAATCGATCGCCTGTCCGTCCGCTACGGCCGAGCGACGGTCGTCGATGACGTCTCGCTGGTCGTCCCCGCCGGGCGCACTCTCGGTCTCGTGGGGGAGTCGGGGTCGGGTAAGAGCACGATCGCCGCCGCCGTCGTCGGGCTCGTCACGCCCGCCTCGGGCGCGGTGCGGGTGGGCGGGGTCATGGCGTCCGGCCACGGAGCCGCCGCCCGCGCGGCCAGACGCCGTTTGCAGCTCGTCTTCCAGGATCCGTTCTCCGCACTGGATCCCCGCATGACCATCGGCGACTCGATCGCCGAGGCGCTGCGGGCCAGCGGCAAGACGTTCTCGCGCGATGCGCGCGTGGACCGGGTGCGCGAGCTGTTGAGCCTCGTGCATCTCGACCCCGATCGCGCGGGAGACACCCCGGCCGCGTTCTCGGGCGGGCAGCGGCAGCGCGTCACGATCGCGCGCGCCCTGGCAGGGGAGCCGAGCGTTCTCATCGCCGACGAGGTGACCAGTGCCCTCGACGTGTCGGTGCAGGGGGCGATCCTCAACCTGCTGCGTGAGCTGCAGGAGCGGTTCGGGCTGTCGATGCTGTTCATCTCGCACAATCTCGCGGTGGTCCGGTACATCAGCGACGAGATCGCGGTCATGCGTCACGGCCGCATCGTCGAGTCGGGCCCGACCGAGCAGCTGCTCGCCGCTCCCACCGAGGCGTACACCCTCGACCTGCTCGACGCGGTGCCGGTGCTGGGTGTGCGGATGACGACGGAATGACCGCCTTCGCCGCCGCCGCGGCGGGCCTGGTCCCCGAGCTCATCGCGGTCCGACGCGAACTGCACGCTCTCGCCGAGACGGGGCTCCAGCTTCCGCGGACCCAGGCCGTGCTCTTGCGCGAACTACAGGGGTACGGTCTCGAGGTCTCCACGGGAGACGGCTTGTCGTCCGTCACCGCGGTTCTCCGGGGCGGGCGGCCGGGGCCCGTGGTCCTCCTCCGGGCCGACATGGACGCTCTCCCGATCACCGAGGCGACGGGTCTCGACTTCGCCGCCACCGACGCTGCGATGCACGCCTGCGGGCACGACCTCCACATGGCGGGGCTACTCGGCGCCGTCCGCCTGCTGGCCGCGCGCAGGGATGAGCTGGCCGGCACTGTCGTCTTCATGTTCCAGCCCGGCGAGGAGGGGTTCGCCGGGGCGCGTCTCATGCTGGAGGAAGGGCTCCTGGATGCCGCGGGTGCGGCGCCCGTGGCGGCATACGCCCTGCACGTGGACACCATGACCGACGCCGGGACCTTCGTCACCCGTCCAGGACCCATGATGGCGAGCGTGAGCGCCGCGACGGTGACCGTGCGGGGGACCGGCGGGCACGCGGCGATGCCGCACCAGGGCGTCGACCCCGTGCCGGTCGCGGCGGAGCTCGTGCTGGCGGTCCAGACGTTCGGCGCGCGGCGCCTGCCGGCTACCGACCCCGCCGTGCTCTCGGTGACGGGCATTCGCAGTGATTCTGCGGCGGGCAACGTCTTGAGCGAGACCGTGACGCTCGTGTTGAACGTGCGGACCTTCTCCGCGACGACGCGCGACCGCGTGCGCGACGAGCTCCCCGCGCTCCTCAGCGGGATCGCGGGTGCACACGAGTGCACTCTCGACGTGGACTGGGTCGACTCCTATCCCGTCACCGTCAACGACCCTCGCGAGACCGACCTCGTCCTCGCGACGCTGCGCGCCGCCCACGGCGATGAGCGGGTGAGCGTCCTGGCCGCCCCCTCCCCGGCGTCCGAGGACTTCGCCTACGTGCTCGAGCGGGTGCCCGGCGTGCTCGTCTTCCTCGGCGTCGCGCCCGCGGGTCGGCGGGCGCCCCTGCACTCCGATCGCGCGGTCTTCGACGACGGACAGCTCGGCCTGCACGCCGCGACCCTCGCCGATCTCGCCTGGAGCCGCCTGCACGGCCGGGGAGCGTGAGTCGACGGTGCCGTCGTCGAATCCCACCCCGCCGTCGCCCGCCCCGGGCGTCGACGATGTCGCGGGCCTGCGCCGCCGCACGGCCGAGTTGACGGCGCTGTTCGCCAGCGCTCGCGAGTTGACGGCGGTCCGTGACACCGATGCCGTGCTCGCCCGCCTCGTCGAACGCGCCCAGGAGCTGCTCGCGGCCGACGTCGCTTATCTCTCGGAATTCGACGACGTCGATGCGACGCTGCGAGTGCGGGCGACCCGCGGTGCGGTCACCACGGCGCTACGCGAACTCGTGGTCCCTCCCGGGCGAGGGCTGGTGAGTGCGATCGCGGAGAGTCGGATGCCACGGGCGGTGCGCCGCTACGACCTCGTCGCCGCGGAACGTCATTCGATCGGGGTGGATGCCGCGGTGACCGGCGAGGGCATCGTGTCGATGCTCGGGGTGCCCCTGCTATCCGATACGCGGGTTTTGGGCGTGCTGTTCGTCGCGGAGCGGCGCGAGCGCGTCTTCACCCCCGATGACACCGCCCTGCTGGCGGCGCTCGCCGACCATGCCTCGGTCGTGCTGCAGACGGCCGCGGCCCTCGCCGATGCCCGACGGCAGGCTGATCTCGCGCGCGCCGCCGTCGCCGAGCTCACCGCTCACGTCTCCGCTCGCGACCGCGCCAACCGCGTGCACCGCGAGCTCGTCGATGCGGTGCTCGCGGGCGGCGGTCTCGCCCCCGTCGCCGGTGCCCTCGCGCACGCTCTGCAGGCGCCGATCGTGATCGTGGACGCAGCGGGGTCGATCCGCGCGGCCGACGGCGGGGCCGACGCCGATCTCGCGAGTGGCGCGCTCGGCCCCGTCGGCGACGCGGAAGACGCCCACGAGCGCACCGTCAGCCTCCTCACCGCCGGTGGGCGGGTGCTGGGCGCGATCGTCGTGGGGACGCCTGCTCGTCCCCTCGACGACGTCGATCGCCGCACGATCGAGCGTGCGGCGCAGGTCGCCGCCCTCCTCGCCCTGTCGGAGGAGGCGGTGGCCGAGGCCGATCACCGTCAGCGTTCCGATCTGCTCGTCGACCTGGTCACCGCGTCGCCGCAGAGACGTGCCGACGTGGCCTCGGCCCTGCGGCGGGCCGGGGTCGAGGAAGAAGCGCTCACCGCGGTGACGGCCTTCGCGGTGGTGGGGATCGAACGCGCGGCGACGGCCCGCGCGGTGGCGCATCATCTCGGAAGTTCCGCCCTGGTCGGCGAGCTCGATGGTCTCGTGGTGGCTGCGCACGCGACGGCTCTCGACGCGGCTGCGTTCGCCGCGCTGCGCGAGCATCTCGACACCGAGGTGTTGGCGGTCACGGGCACGGTCGACGACGGAGGGCCGTCACGGGCGGCAGGGCAGGTCCGCTCCGCCCTCGCCCTGGCTCGCGCCCTCGGTCTCCGCAATGCCCTCGTCCCTGCCGACGAGATGCTCCCCTACGCGGCGACGATCGGAGCGGACCGCCGCGCGTTGCTCTCGTTCCTCGACGCGTCGCTCGGGGCGGTGCGGCGACATGACGACGCCCGTGGAAGCGACCTGCTCGCGACGCTCCGTGCGTTCGTCCGCCATGGAGCGAGCCCCACCCGCACGGCCCGCGCGCTGACGTTCCACACGAACACGATCCTGCAGCGGCTCGAGAAGCTCGACGCGCTGCTCGGTGAGGGGTGGCGCGACGACGAGCGCTTCTTCCGTCTGTCCGTCGCGGTACGGCTCGACGAACTGCGCGAGCGGATGGAACGCGGTGCGGGTGGATGAATCGCCCACCCGCGGTCCTTCGGTGTGTGCGACCCGTCCCTACTCGGCCGGCCCACGTCGACCTAGCGTCGAAGGGACGCCGCGGTCGACGCGGCTCATCACCGCCCGCAAAGGAGCCCGCGTGACCCCCACCAGCCGACTCTCCGGACTCCGCGACCACGACCCGCTCGAGCGTCGGGCTCTCGTCGAAGAAGGCGCCGGCCTCGGACCCGGGGCTCTCGCCTGCCTCGACCCGGCTCAGGGGCTCACGCTGTCTCAGGCCGATCACATGGTGGAGAACGTCGTAGGGATTCTCGGCGTGCCCGTGGGCATCGCGACGAACTTTCCGCATCGACGGTGTCGACCGACTGGTCCCGATGGCGACCGAGGAGCCGTCCGTCGTCGCAGCCGCGTCCAATGCGGCGCGCATCGCCCGTGCGACCGGCGGTTTCTCCACCTCGACGACGGGCGATGTCATGATCGCGCAGGTACAGGTGGTCGACGCCGTCGACCCCGAAGGGGCGCGACTGCGTCTGCTCGAAGCCCGAGACGAGCTGCTGGCGCTGGCCGACGCCCAGGACCCCCTGCTCGTCTCTCTCGGCGGCGGAGCGAGCGACATCTCCGTGCGGACGCTCCCCACCCGCACCGGTACGCAGGTCATCGTGCACCTGCACGTCGATGTGCGCGACGCGATGGGCGCCAACGCGGTGAACACGATGGCGGAGGCGCTCGCTCCGCGGGTCGCCGAGATCGCCGGTGCCCGCACCCTCCTGCGCATCCTCACCAACAAAGCGGACCTGCGTCTCACCCGTGTACGGGCCGTGTTCCCCGCCGATCTGCTGGGCGGCGCTCAGGTGGTGGCCGACATCGAGGCGGCCAGCGCCTTCGCCGAGGAAGACGCCTATCGCGCCGCCACCCACAACAAGGGCATCATGAACGGCATCACGGCCGTGGTGCTCGCCACGGGCAACGACACCCGCGCAGTGGAGGCCGGATGCCACTCGCACGCGGCCCGTGACGGTGCGTACCGGTCGCTGTCCCGGTTCGAGCGCACGCCCGACGGCGACCTCGTCGGAACCCTGGAGGTGCCGCTGGCGGTGGGACTGGTCGGCGGTGCGACCCGCGCGCACCCGACGGCCCGCGCGGGCGTCGACCTCCTGCGGATCGATTCGGCCCGCGAGCTCGCCGCGACGATCGCCGCAGTGGGGCTCGCGCAGAATCTCGCGGCGTGCCGGGCCCTCGCCGTAGAGGGCATCCAGCGCGGTCACATGACCCTCCACGCTCGCACGATCGCCGCCAGCGCGGGGGCGACGGTGGGGGAGATCGCCGAGGTCGCCGCGCGCATCGTGGCGGACGGACGCATCCGCGTCGAGCACGCTGTCGAGGTGCTCGCCGATCTGCGCAGGAGCTCGTCGTGAGCGATCCCTTGCCGGTACGCCGTCCCCGGCCCGTTCCTGTCGAGGGGATGCCGGCTGCGGTCAGTGTCTACGAGGTCGGACCCCGCGATGGGTTGCAGGCCGAGAGCGACGTCATCCCCACTGCGGTGAAGGTCGCACTGTGCTCCCGCCTGTATGCCGCGGGGGTGCGCGCCCTCGAGGTCACGAGCTTCGTGCCGCCGTCGTGGATCCCGCAGCTCGCGGATGCGCGCGAGGTCGTGGCATCCGTCGACGTGCCTGACGGCGCGCGAGGTGTCGCCCTCGTCCCGAACCGTCGCGGACTCGACGACGCCCTGTCCGCGGGGGTGCGGGAGGTCGCCGTCGTCGTGAGTGCGACGGACTCGTTCGCGCGGGCGAACCTGAACACCGACCGCGCGGGATCGATCGCCCGCGCGACCGAGGTCGTCGCGGAGGCTCGGGCGGCCGGCATCCCCGTCCGCGGGTACGTCTCCATGTCGTTCGGCGACCCCTGGGAAGGGGCGGTCGACACCGCAGCCGTGGTCGATGCCGCCTCCGCGTTGAGCGCATCCGGATGCCGCACGCTCGCTCTCGGCGACACGATCGGGGTCGCGACGGCGGGCCACGTCGAGCGCATGATCGATGCGGTGGCGGCCGCCGGGATCTCCCGTTCCGCTCTCGCGCTTCACCTGCACGACACGTACGGCCAGGCCCTCGCCAACGTCTACGCGGGCCTTCGCAACGGCGTGGTCGAGTTCGACTCCTCGGTGGGTGGGCTCGGCCGCTGCCCTTACGCCCCGGGGGCCACCGGCAACCTCGCGACCGAGGACCTCGTCTGGATGCTGGAGGGCCTCGGCATCCGCACGGGAGTCGACCTCGTCGCCCTCGCGCGCACGAGCGCATGGCTTTCGAGGATTCGCGGGCGCCCGTACGCCTCCCGGGTCGCCGCCGCACTCGACGCCTCGCCCATTCCCGACCGGGAGGAGACCCCCGCATGACCACCCTTCTCGACCCCGGTGCCGGCTCGCTCAGCGGCGTCGTCGTGCTCGACCTGTCGCGCGTGCTCGCCGGGCCATACGCGGCGCAGATGCTCGCCGACCTCGGCGCGACCGTGATCAAGATCGAGAACCCCCGCGACCCCGACGTCTCCCGCGGGTTCCCGCCCTACCTCACTGACGGCGACGAAGAGTTCAGCGGGTACTACGCGCAGTACAACCGCGGCAAACTCGGCGTGGGACTCGACCTGACCGCCCCCGGCGGCGTCGAGACGCTGCGCGAGCTGGTGCGTCGCGCCGACATCCTGGTCGAGAACTTCCGCCCTGGCACCATGGCGAAGCTCGGCGTGGGCTACGAGGTGCTGCGCGAGGTGAATCCGCGGCTGGTGTACGTCGCCATCTCCGGGTA
>Ga0308157_10007355_pt1 | contig 12831 bp, 10 predicted proteins | sample PhyBR1_FD_201035 | JGI IMG/M metagenome (GOLD analysis project Ga0308157, IMG submission 201035) | Phyllosphere microbial communities from UC Gill Tract Community Farm, Albany, California, United States - DLSLB.R1 | ecosystem: Host-associated > Plants > Phyllosphere > Unclassified | place: USA...
CCGCCGAGGTCGAAAAGCACGTGTGGCCGCTGGCTGCCAGCGGTCAGCTAGAGCCGGTTATCTACCAAGCCTTTCCGCTAGCCGAGGCCGCCAAGGCACAGGAGCTAATGGCCAGCAGCGAGCACATCGGTAAGATTTTGCTGGTGAATGAGGAGTAGGGAAGGGCAAAAGCGCTTGTCGTGAAAAAACGTCTGCATGACGGACGTGGAGGATGCGAAGCGACTGCGCTACTTCAACACCTGGGCGGCGTGTTCCTTGGTGTCGGGGCGCTTGATGACCTTCTCAATCACGCCCTCCGCATCAATCAAGAACGTGGTGCGCACGGTGCCCCAGTAGGTTTTGCCGTAGTTTTTCTTTTCCTGCCACACGCCGTAGGCGTTCACAATGGTCTTGTCGGCGTCGGCCACGAGCGGAAAATTCAAGTCATATTTCGCCGCAAACTTGCCGTGCGAGGTGGCGTCGTCGGTGCTCACGCCGACTACCTTGATGCCCTGGGCGGCTAGCTGGCCTTCGTTGTCGCGCAGGTTGCAGGCCTGGGCGGTGCAGCCGGGCGTATCATCCTTGGGGTAGAAGTACAGTGCCACGCGCTGACCCCGCAGGCTGCTCAGGGTGAAGGGATTGCCGTGCTGGTCGGGGGCCGTGAAATCGGGGGCTAGCGCGCCGGGTTCGGGAAGCATATCGTGGAGGTATGGAGTAGGAGTTAGAAATTATGAGTTGCGGCGCTCGTTAGTAGGACAAACGACGAACACCTTGCTTTACAAATTCAGCGGGATAACCTTCTCATTACCAGCCTGGTCGGTGAGGCGCAGCTCGGCCGCGCCGCGCAGGGCGGGCCCTAGCGTATCGCCGGCCACGGTAAAGAGCGTGGCATTCTTGTACTCGTAGCGCAGCAGCCGGAAGCGCCCGCCCACCAGCAGCTTATAGGAGGCTAGCCCCGAGAGGTCGTCGCCAACCTTAAAGGTGAGCTGGCCACCCGCTCGGCCCAGCAGCTGGGCAGTGGGCGCCTTGGTATCGGCATAGAGGCGGAACTGGCCAAACTGCTTGAGATTGGCCGAAATCTGGGTTCCAGCCTCGTTCCAGGTGCCGCCCACGTAGGCGCGGCCGCCATTGGCCGACACGCTGTAGATGGCGGTGCGGGTGCGGTCGGCGGGGGGGCTAGCGGGCTTCAGGGTAAGGCGCAGGGGCAAGTAAAGTGGCACCAGTGGGGTGCCCACCGTCCAGCTTTCGGGCGCAGCGGGGCCGGCATCGGCGCGGTGCAAGGTGTTGAGGTAAAAGTTGGAAAACAGCGTTTGAGCGCCAAAAATCACGTTGAGGTAGGGCGTGGCGTAGTTGGTTTCCTGGCCCGGCAAAATCATTGCCTGGCGGTCGAACACCTGGTGCAACTCGCCGAGCAGCAGCGAATCGGGCAGGCCGGCGCGCAGGTCGTAGAGGTAGGTGGTGGCCGCGCCTACCGAGTAGCTGGGGCGCAGAGCTAGCTGCCGGCCGCCGCGTCGCAGCTGCAGGTACTGGGGCTGGCCGGCGGTGTCGGTGGGCGCGTTGAAGGCCGTGGCCCGCAGCAAATTGCGGGTGATATCGTAGGTGAGCTTGGGCTTGGCCGCGGAAGTGGCGCCGGGTAGCTTCACGTAGTCGGCGGGCTTCTGGCCGCGCAGCACGAGGTGGGCGGTGGCTTTGTTGTTGTAGGCGTCGAACAGTTCTAACTCAATGCTATACACCTGGCCATCCTGTACATCGAGCTTGCCCTGGCCCAGGCCGGGCGGCGTGTAGAAGGGCAGGTCGTTGCCTTCCTCCACCCACAGCTTTTGCAGGGTGCGGCCGCCGGTGCGGGCGTAGGCATAGTCCACAAAATTATTGACCTGCCGGGTGCCCGTTGGGAAAGGCACGGCGTCGATAACGTGCTGGTAGTGCGGCTGGCCGTTCACGCGCACCGTCACGCGCTGAATGCCGTTCTTATTCCAGGCATTGTCGAAGCGGTCGAAGCCCTGCAAGAGCAAGCCCACCTGCCCAAAACAGGTAAGCGTATCGGGCCACGTGGTGGTGGCGCCGGGTGCCGGCTGCAGCTTGGGCACCAGCAGCGCCCGCTCGAAGCGCTGGCGCACCCTAGCCGTGATGGCCAGCGGCTCGACGGCCAGCGCTTGCAGCGTGGGCCCGGTATGGTCCTGCACTTCCGAAAAGCCGCCCCATTGCAAGGGGTTCAGCTGGCGGTCCTGGGCGTCGCGCACTTCCCAGTGCACGTGCGGACCGGCCGAGCCGCCGGTGTTGCCTGATAAGGCCACTTCCTCGCCGCGCTTTACCGGAAACTGACCGGGCTGAAAAAACAGCTCCAGCTCGTAGGTCTGCTTCTCGTACTGGCGGCGCAACAGCTCGGCCCCGGCCCCGCCCTCAAACTTATTGAGGTGTCCATACACGGTAGTGAGGCCGTTGGGATGCGTGATATATAGCACGTTGCCGTAGCCAAAGGCCGACTGCTTGAGGCGCGAGATGTAGCCATCGGCCGAGGCATAGACGGGCTTGTTGACGGTGCCGCCCGTCTTGATGTCGAGGCCGCCGTGGAAGTGGTTGGGCCGCAGCTCGCCCATGCTAGCCGCTAAAAAACCCGGCTGCCCCGGGGCAATCGGAAACAGAAAATAGCCCGGCGCCACCTCTACCTTGCCCGCGGCGGCGGCCGGCTTGATGGGCCCGCTCACGCGGCGGGTGGTGGTGTCGTCCTGGCCATCGTCTTGGCCGTAGCCGATGGTGGTTAGCAATAGCAAGCTGCCCAGCGCCGGCAGGGCTAGCCGGCCCAGTAGTTTGATAGTCAGCAAAATAAATTAACTTGGATAGCAGAACAAAGGATGTAGTGGCGAACCACGGTGCGCCCGGCGTGCCCAGAAGGGCACAACGCCCGAACGCGCGGTAGCGCATTTATACTGAGTGAGAAAGGCTACCGCACGGGCACTTCCAGCAGTTTTTCGCCTTCGAGGTAGCCCACCAGCTCGTCGCCGGGCTTTACCGCCGCCACGCCAGCGGGCGTGCCAGTGAAAATCAGGTCGCCCTGCTTGAGGGTGATGTACTGCGACACGAAGCTGAGGATTTTGGCAAATGGGTGCAGCATCAAGCCCGAATTGCCCTGCTGACGCACTTCCCCGTTTACCTCAAGCTTGAAGTTGATGTTGGCAAAATCAGCGAACTCGGCCACTGGCTTAAAGGTGGGCGACACGGGGGCCGAGCCGTCGAAGGCCTTGGCCAGCTCCCAGGGCAGGCCCTTTTTCTTGAGCTCGCTTTGCAGGTCGCGGGCCGTGAAGTCGATGCCCAGCCCGATGGCGTCGAAATAAGTGTGGGCAAATTTCTCCTCAATGTGGCGGCCGTTTTTGCTGATGCGCAGCACCAGCTCCAGCTCGTGGTGCACGTCTTGGGAGAAGTCGGGCACGAAAAACGGCTGGCCGCGCTGCACCAGGGCAGTTTCGGGCTTGAGAAAGATGACCGGGGCGGCGGGCGTTTCGTTTTGCAGCTCGGCAATGTGGTCGGCGTAGTTGCGGCCGATGCAGATAATTTTCATGGACAAGGAATAACGGGAGGAAGGCGGCCAGGCGCCGGGAGTAGGGCGGGCCCGCGCCCACCCAGGCGCGGCCAGCCGCTGCACAAAGTAAACATTTCCCCCGCCCCGTTGCGTATAGGCTGCACAGCCTGGCCCGTTAGTTGCCCCCTAGCAGGCGGCGCCGCGCGGGGCTAGGCTACTCTATTTCTAAACCTTACCAACGCTTTTTTCATGTTCAAGAAAATCGTACTTGCCAGCAGCTTGCTGCTCGCTGCCGGCTGCACCACCGTGCCCATCACGGGGCGCCGCCAGCTCAGCCTAGTGTCAGACGGCGAGATGAACACGCTGGCCGTGACCCAATACAAGCAAACACTAGGCACGTCTAAGCTCTCGACCAATGCCGAGCAAACGGCCATGGTGCGCCGCGTGGGCCAGCGCATTGCCGCCGCTGTGCAGCAGTACTTCAAGCAGCAGGGCCAGAGCAACCAGCTCGAAGGCTACCAGTGGGAGTTTAACCTTATCGATGACCCTAAAACGGTGAATGCTTGGTGTATGCCCGGCGGTAAAGTGGCCGTGTACACGGGTATTCTACCCCTGACCCAGGACGAAACCGGCCTGGCCGTGGTGATGGGCCACGAAATTTCGCACGCTGTAGCCAAGCACGGCGCCGAGCGCATGAGCGACCAGGCCGCTTTGCAGCTAGGGGGCGTGGCGCTGGCAACGGCATTTTCGCAAAACCCGACGGCCACCGGCAACTTGTTCAATACCGTGGTGGGGGCCGGCGAGCAGGGTGCCATCCTGGCCTTCAGCCGCCGCCAGGAAAGCGAGGCTGACCATCTGGGGCTGATTTTTATGGCCATGGCGGGCTATAACCCCGCCGCGGCTGTGCCGTTCTGGGAGCGCATGGCCGCCCAGAGCCAGAATAATACCCCGATTTTCCTATCCGACCACCCCGCCGACGCTACCCGCATTGCCGACATTCAGCGCTTGCTGCCCGAGGCCGAGAAGTACTACAAGCCCCGCTAGCCCGGCCTAGCTTTTTTGATTTGAGCAAGGCGCGCTGGCTTCGGCTGGCGCGCCTTCTTTGGGTGGCTAGGGTAGGCAGGGCGGCCGGGCCCTAAATCAATTTGGGGGCTAGCCTCGTATGACGGCTGTTCATCTTCGAAGGAAGCCTGCCTATATGCGTACTCTACCCCGATTATTTGGCCTGCTGCTGCTTGGCGTGCTCAGCGGCTTGCTGCTGCTCTCGTCGTGCGAAACCACGCGCCGCCGCGAAAGTAGTAGTCCTACCCGCGAGGCCCAACGCCTAAGCGACGCGGCGGGCGCTGCGCTTTCGGGCTCGGCCAGCAGCCACCAGATAATGCGGCTCGACAATACAGGAACCGTAAAATACAAGCTGGCGCAGTCGGTAATGGCGGCGGCCCTCATCCGGCAGTTCAACGACGGCACGGTGTTCGACCGCATTATGGTGCGCAAAGCGCCCGGCAGCGAGGAGAAACAGCCTGTGTACTACCTCATTGGCATGGGCCACAACAATGGTACCTACCGCGCCGTGGCTCTGCCCCTGCGTGGCACCGACGACAGCACCTATTACCTCACGCCCACGGCCAGCCGCTACGTTATCACGGGGGTGGGCTGCCCGAGTTGCTACTTCGATTTTGAGGACGGCCACATCATCGGCACTACCTGCGATGATAATTCGGGTGGCAGCTCCTGCACCATGAAGGTGCTGGAAGCCAACCAGATATTTGCCAAGGCGCCCATCGAAGACCCTACCGCCAAAAAGCCCCGCAAATGAGCCGCGCCGCCAAGTGGGCCCTGCGCCTGAGCCTCGCCGCCCTGGCCGTGCTACTCGCTAATGACAGTGGCCCCAAGCCCAAAAATGCCCGCTAGCTAGCGAACCCAGCCCGCGGGCTAGCCAACTGCCCGCTGGCCCGCGTCGGTGCCGCAACCGGCGCGGGCGGCGGCCGTAGCACCAGTGCCACACAGTAGCAGCCGTGTAAAAACACGGAAAAGCCCGTGTGCACCGTCCACACGTTTCTGTTGAATTCCATTGAATAGTGCCGCAGCATGTAGTTGCTGAACAAGGCAATCTGGAGGTAGCCCACAAAATACAGGGCTAGCCCCACGACATCCAGAACAGGGATTCGCGCACCAGGCGCACCATCCGCGCCTCCTGCAACAGCTGGCGGAAGTACATGACGACCAACCCCAGTATCAGCAGGCTTTGCAGCACCTGCTGGCCGGGCTTAAACCACGTGAGGTCGGGTGCCAGTAGGCAATCAAGAACGGTGTAGCCGCTGAAGGCGCTCACCAGCCAGGGCAGCACCCGGTGCAGGCCCGCCGACCGCACCGCCGTTTCGTAGGTCAGGGCCAGCAGCACTAGTTCGCCCACCGTGTACAAGGGCATGATAAACAGATTGTTCTGGTGGTAGAGTGCCAGGCCCGTGCCCAATATTTCTACTGGCAACTCAACCCAGGCTAGCCAGCAGTAGCGCCAGCCTTCAATGGCCGCCGTGCTCACAATCAGCAGCGACGCGCCCAGTTTGAGGAGTTGCGGCGATTGAGCGGGGCGTGGGAAGCGACATGGATAGCTGAGCTAGGTGGGGCTAGCTCCACACCCGCCGCAGATGCAACAAGGCGACGAGCCGCGCTAGGCCGTAACCTCGGCCGCCAGCGCGCTCAGGTCGAGCCCGTCAAACGTGCCCGAAGTCATTAGCAGCAGGTTGGTGTTAGCCCACTGCTGGGCGTGCAGAAACTCGGCCAGGGCCTGGCTATCGGTGAAAACCTGCAAATCGGGCCGCTGAAAGGCCGCTTGCACCGCCTCGGGGGCTAGCGGCGGCAGGCGCTTGTGCTCGAGCACGTGGGGGTTGAAGTAAACCACCGCCACGTCGGGCGCATCGAAGCAGTGCGCGTACTGCGGCAAAAAGGCCGGGTTGAGCGAGCTGAAGGTGTGCAATTCCAAGCAGGCCACCAGCCGCCGCGCCGGAAACTGCTGCTTGAAGGCCGTGGCCGTGGCGCGCAGCTTGCTGGGCGCGTGGGCAAAATCCTTGTACACCACCGAGGTAGCGCCTTCACTCACCAGCTCCAGCCGCCGCGCCGCGCCCCTGAAGGTCGCCACCGCCTTGTAAAAGTCTTTGCCCTTGATGCCCAGCTGCTTGCACACCTCCTTGGCCGCCGAGATATTGCGCAAGTTGTGCTCGCCAAACACTTGCAGCGGCACTTCCTCATCCTTCTTGGTGATGAGAAAAGTTTTGCCGTCGCGAATCACGTTTTCGTGCGGGCCGTAGCCCACGTACGTCACGTCGGGGCTAGTGGGCACGGCCACGAGCTGGGTCTGCTCGTCGTCGCGGTCGTAGATGAGCACGCCGGCCTTGGGCGTTTGGCGGGCAAAAATCTCGAACTGCTCGCGGTAAATTTCCTCGGTCGGAAATACGTTGATGTGGTCCCAGCTAATGCCCGAAATCACCCCGATGTGGTGCTGGTAGAGGTGAAACTTGGGCCGCCTATCTACCGGCGACGACAAATACTCGTCGCCCTCAATAATGATAATCGGCGCATCCTCCGTGAGCTGCACCATCAAGTCGAAGCCCGCCAGCTGCGCGCCCACCGCGTAGTCGAACTTGCGGTTGTGAAAGCGCAGCACGTGCAGAATCAGCGCCGTGATGCTGGTTTTGCCGTGCGAGCCGCCAATCACCACCCGCTGCTTGTCCTGGCTAGCCTCGTAGATGTACTCGGGAAAGGAATAAATTTTGAGTCCCAGCTCCTGGGCGCGAGCCAGCTCGGGGTTGTCGGGCCGGGCGTGCATGCCCACAATCACGGCCGCGAGGCCCGCGTGAATCTTCTCGGGAAACCAGCCCTCGGCCACCGGCAAAATGCCCGCCGCCGCCAAGCGCGCACGGGCCGGCTCAAAAATCTCGTCGTCCGAGCCCGTCACCTGGGCCCCGCGCCGGTGCAGCGCCAGCGCCAGGTTGTGCATGATGCTGCCGCCCACGGCAATGAGGTGAATCTGTTCCAAAGCGTTTTTTATGAGAATCTTACGGCAAAAAAACCAGCAAGCGAGGTAGTCCGGCTGGGCCCGCGCCGCCCGCCGGGGCTAGCGGCTAAGCCACCCGCCGCCCGCCCGTTGGTAGAAGCGAAAGTACGGCTGGGCTGGCGCCTGTGCGGTGCAACACTCTTTGGGTTATAGCTAGGGGCAGCTTTCTTTTCGGGTACTTATTGGTTAGCTTTGTTAGTTCGGGCACCCAGCTGCCCGGCCGCTTTTGCCCAAGGCAGTGGCCCCGCTCTGTTATCTGCCTTTTGCCCAACTCATCTGAAATGAACGACCGTATGGACGACCGCCTCAAGCAATCTGCGGCCCGCGCCGTTGCCGCCTTCCAGGGTGGCCGCGGCCAGCGTGCACCCGTGCCCACGTCGCCCACCGGCAAGCTGCCCCCGCAGCGCCTCGAAATGGAGGCGGCCGTGCTAGGCGCCCTTATGTTGGAAAAGGACGCGCTCACCACGGTGGTCGATATTCTGAAATCGACTAGTTTCTACAAAGACGGCCACCAGCGCATCTACAAGGCTATCAGCAACTTGTTTGATAAGTCGGAGCCCATCGACCAGCTCACCGTGGTGCAGGAGCTGCGCGAGATGGGCGAGTTGGAGGCGGCCGGCGGCGTGGGCTACGTGGCGGGCCTCACCATGCACATCAACTCGGCGGCCAATATAGAGGCCCACGCTAGGGTCATTCTGGAGGCGGCCATCAAGCGCGAGCTTATCCGCACGGCCACCGACATTCTGCGCGATGCCTACGAGGAAACCACCGACGTTTTCGAGTTGCTCGACGCTACCGAGAAGAACATCTTTCAGGTGTCGGAAGACAACATGCGCAAGGGGGTTGATTCGATGCAGGACTTGATGGTGAAGGCCATCAAGGAGCTTGAAGAAAAGAAGCACCAGAAGGACGGCCTCACCGGCGTGCCCACCGGCTTTGCAGCCCTGGACCGCGTCACGAGTGGCTGGCAACCTTCTGACTTGGTGATTATTGCCGCCCGCCCCGGCATGGGCAAATGCCTGGCGCTGGGCACTAAAGTGGTGATGTTCGACGGTACGCTGCGCAACGTGGAAGACGTGCGTCAGGGCGACTTGCTGATGGGCGACGACTCGACGCCGCGCCGGGTGCTGAGCCTGGCCCGCGGCCGCGAAAACATGTATTGGGTGCGCCAGCACAAGGGCGACGACTACCGTGTGAACGAGAGCCACATCCTCTCGCTCAAGCGCAGCCGCAAGGAAGGCCCGCACCGCCACGGCGACGTACTCAACATCGAAGTGCGCGAGTGGCTGACCAAAGGCCCCAAGTTTCAGGCGAACTACAAGGGCTACAAAGTGGCCGTGGAGTTTGCAGAAAAATCTGTGCCGCTTGACCCATATTTCCTGGGTTTGTGGCTGGGCGACGGGGCTAGCAGCAACTGCCGCATTACGGGCCAGGATGCCGAAATCATTGACTACCTGCACGACTACGCCGCTGACCTGGGGATGCAGGTGACCACCGGCGTAGTGGCTAACCGCTGCAATAGCTACGGCATTACGCGTGGCTGGCAGGGCGGCAGCCTCGCCGAGTACTCAGTGCAAGACGAGCTGCGCCAGCTAGGGGTGCTCAACAACAAGCATATCCCGCAGGCTTACCTGGGCAATTCGACCGAGTACCGCCTGCGCCTGCTGGCCGGCCTCATCGACTCGGATGGCCACCTCGACCCGGTGAGCAACGGCTACGAGATTACCCAGAAAAACGAGTCTTTAGCCCGCCAGATTAAGTTTTTGGGCGACTCGCTGGGCTTCCGCACGTCGCTCAAAAAGAAGCGCGCCGCTATCAGCAGCATCGGCTACGAGAGCGAGGTGTGGCGCGTGCGTCTCTACGGCGACATTGAGCGGGTGCCGGTGCGCGTGGCGCGCAAGCAGGCCAAAGCCTGGGCCTCGCCCATCGATTGGCGCCTGACGGGTATCTCCGTTGAGTTTGATAAAGAAGACGACTACTACGGCTTCGAGATTGACGGCAACCACCTGTTTTTGCTGGCCGACTGCACCGTGACGCACAACACGGCTTTCGTGGTGTCGGCTATGCGCAACGCGGCGGTCGATTTCAAGAAACCAGTGGCCATTTTCTCCCTGGAAATGTCGTCGCTTCAACTCGTCAACCGTCTGATTTCGGCCGAGGCGGAGCTGGATTCCGAGAAAATCAAAAAGGGCAACCTCGCCGACTACGAGTGGGCGCAGCTCAACCACAAGATTTCGTCGCTCTCGTCGGCCCCGATTTTTATTGATGACACGCCCGCGCTCAGCATCCGGGAGCTGCGGGCCAAGTGCCGCCGCCTTAAGTCGCAGCACGACATTCAGCTCATTATCATCGACTACTTGCAGCTGATGAGCGGCAACGAGGGTGGTAAAAATGGCAACCGCGAGCAGGAAATCGCCAGCATCTCGCGGGCGCTCAAGGGCATTGCCAAGGAGCTCAACATCCCGGTTATTGCCCTGTCGCAGCTCTCGCGCTCGGTCGAAACCCGCGGTGGCGACAAGAAGCCTCAGCTCAGTGACCTGCGCGAATCGGGCTCTATCGAGCAGGACGCCGACATGGTTATCTTCCTGTATCGACCTGAATACTACAAGATTACCGAAGACGAGATGGGTAATCCTACCCAGGGTATGGGCGAGGTTATCATTGCCAAGCACCGCAACGGCTCGCTCGAAACGGTGCAGCTCAAGTTTATCGGCCGCTTCACCAAGTTTGCCGACCTCGACGGCTTCGATGGCGGCGGCGACGCGGGCGGCTTCGGCGGTGCGCCGGCCTTTGCTTCCAACTCGTTCCCAACCAGCAGCTTCGACTCGGAGCCGGCCGGTGGCCCCGCCCCAGGCGGCGGCTTCGGCGCACCCAATACCATCCGGCTAGGCTCGCGCATGAACGACGCGCCGCCCTCGCCGGTGCCCTTCCCCAAGAGCAATAGCTTTGGCGAGGAGCCGCCGTTCTAAGCTAGCATTATTTTCAATTTCAGCCACAAAAGAACGGTCATGCTGAACGCAGTGAAGCATCTCGCTCACGTCGTCCGGGTACTATCCCCACGATGCGAGCGAGATGCTTCACTGCGTTCAGCATGACCGTTCTTTTGTAACCAGCTACTTCCCATCTAGTCTTAATGCCTTTCGCCGACCCCGCTTATACTCTTCCCCTCCTTTGCGCAGCCTCGCTGCTAGCCGGCCTTATTGATGGGATGGTGGGCGGCGGCGGCCTCATTCAGCTACCGGCGCTGCTGCTGCTGCTGCCCGAGGTGCCGGTGCCCACGGCTCTCGGCACGGGCAAGGTGGCGAGCCTGGCGGGTACGTCGGCTTCGGCGTTTCGGTACCTGCGGGGGCTAGCGGGCGTGGCCATCAACTGGCGCACGGTGGCGGTGGCGGCCGTGGTGGCGGGCTGCTTCGCGCTGCTGGGGGCGCGGGCCGTGAGCGGCCTCAACAAGGAGCTGGTGAAGCCACTGGTGCTGGCCCTGCTGGTGCTGATGGCTGCCTACACCGCGTGGCGTAAGGACTTTGGCAGCCTGCACGCGCCGCGCCTGCGCGGCAGCCGCGAGCTGTGGACGGGCGTGGCACTAGGCATGGGTATCGGGTTCTACGACGGATTTTTTGGACCGGGCACGGGCAGCCTGCTGCTGTTCGCGTTCGTGGGGCTGTTTGGCTACGATTTTCTGGCGGCCTCGGCCTCGGCCAAGGTGGTGAACGTAGCCACCAATATTGCCGGGCTGGCCTACTTCGTCTCGACCGGGCAGGTGCTGTATCACTACGCCCTGCCGATGGCCGCCTGCAACGTGCTGGGCTCGTGGCTAGGGGCGCGGCTGGCGCTGCGGCGCGGCACGGGCTTCGTGCGGGTGCTGTTTCTGGTGGTGGTAAGCGCCTTCATTCTCAAGCTGGGGTACGAGGTGCTGCATATTGCCCGAGGCTAGTTACAGCATGTCTGGCATTTTTTGCGATAGGAGTTTTTTCACTAAAAAAGCCGGGCCTGCTGACACTTGGTCGGCAGGCCCGGCTTGCTTGCTGCGGGCTGGCTAGGGGTGGCGCGCCCCGGCTTAGAGCTTGAAGCTGAGCGAGAACGAGTAGTTGCGTGGGGCGATGGGGTTGATGCTGTTGTCGTCGTGCACGTTGTAGCTCAGCTCGTTGAGCAGGTTGGCCACCTTAGCGCGGAACAGGAAGCGCTGGTAGGCGTAGCCCACGTTGGCGTCGAACTGGAAGTAGTTGGGCAGGGCAATGAGCTGGAAGGCGTCGCCGCTGGGCCAGGCCTGGCCGGTGGCGGGGTTCACGAGGCGGTTGTTGCGGCCCGCCAGGCGGTCGCCGATGTAGTAGCCGGTGGTGCCCAGCGAGAGGCCGCGCAAAAAGCCGGTTTCGCGCAGCGAGCTGAAATTGTAGAAGATGCTGGCGCTGGCCGTGTGAGCGGGGTTGTAGCGCAGGCGGCTGCCGTCTTCGTAGATGTTGCTGCGGGTATAGGCGGTGTTGTTGTAGCTGTAGCCGGCTAGCACCGACCAGCCCAGGTAGGGCTTGCTTTGCACGTCCACTTCTACGCCTTTGCTCGTGACCTGGCCAGCCAGCTCCTGGGCGTTGGGGAAGGCGGTGGTGTAGGTGGGCGAGCCGGGCAGCACGGTCTGGGCCTGGTTGCTGTTCACGATTTTATACAGCGTCACGTTGGCCGAGAGGGCGCCCTGGAAGAGGTCGTTTTTCAAACCCACTTCGTACTGGTCCACGATGGAGGGGGCTAGCGAAGTGCCGGTCACGTCCACGCCGCTGTTGGGCGAGAAGGAGTTGGAGTAAGACGCAAAGACGGCCGAGGTTTTAATTGGCTGGTACACTAGGCCCAGGCGCGGCGAGAAGGCGTTGTCGTAGCGGCGGTTTTCGACGTAGGTGCCGGCCGTTTTGGCGCTCAGCGTGGCCGGGTTCGCGTAATAATAAACGTCGCTGGGGGTTTCCTGGTAGCTCCAGCGCAGGCCAGCCAGCACCTTCACTTTTTCGCCGAGGCTCACGAGGTCCTGGGCGTAGAAGCCGGCGCGGCGGGTGTTGTCCTTGGTGAGGGAGTTGCGCACGAGGCCGTCGAAGCCGCTCAGGCGCAGGGCGGGCTGCGCGATTACCCGGCTAGGGTCCAGGATGTTAATAACGTCGAACGTCGAAACGGCCGTGGTGGCGCTGGTGGGCGAGCCGGGGTTGGTGTAGGCCAGCGTGTTGGTGTTGTACTGGTCGGCATCGGCGCCCACGAGCAGCGTGTGGCCGATGGCCCCGGTACGAAACTGCCCGGTGAGGTCCACCTC
>Ga0308157_10007356_pt1 | contig 12830 bp, 14 predicted proteins | sample PhyBR1_FD_201035 | JGI IMG/M metagenome (GOLD analysis project Ga0308157, IMG submission 201035) | Phyllosphere microbial communities from UC Gill Tract Community Farm, Albany, California, United States - DLSLB.R1 | ecosystem: Host-associated > Plants > Phyllosphere > Unclassified | place: USA...
ATTAACGATTTTGAGAAGTCGGAGAACTGGTTACTGATGCTTACTCCGCCCAGCAAATATTTGTGTTCTGGGTAACGTAAGGTCGTATGAATAATTCCTTTCCACAATAAAAATAGAGGCATCGGTTTTTGCTGATAATCTTTGATGATAAAAGCACGGCCCATTTCTATGGAATTATGCATCATGTCGTGCAGTTCAGGTTCAAATCTAAAAAGGTCATTAAGATAAAAACCTTCGAGCCCATATTTTGGATAAATTTCAGAACCTAATCCCATTCGGTAAGCGCCGGCAATTTTTTTAGTATCCTCATCCCATAAAAACATGTGATGATAATACTGGTCAAACTGGTCTAAGTCGATAGATTCATTCGTTCCTTCGCCAACCTCACGGAAAGTAATTTCACGTAAACGTCCAATTTCATGTAAAATATTCGGAATTGATTTTGCTGTGGCAAAAAAGACCTCATAATTTTTACTTTGCAATAAACGACAGTCACTATTTCTTAAAGCCTGAACTTCATCAATCATTTTTGCTTCATTAGCAGCAGTAACAATCTTTTTAGGCGCTTTCGTAATTTTTAAATTAGATGTATCCAGTAATTTATGTTCCTTTTCGAAAGGATTAGCCAGCATGTAAGTTTTCTTTCTTAAAAACTCAGAGTATTCTTCGAACGATTCGATTTCATTTTGTTCATTTACCGAAATTGGTTTTCCAATACGAACCTTTATTACACGGTCTTTTTGTGTAAGAAGTTCTGATGGTAATTTTGCTGTACGTAAAGTATCATCAATTTTAGAAAGCCAATAGAATAATTTACTGTTCTTAGCATGAAAATAAATCGGTACAACCGGAACTTTTGCTTTTCGGATCAGTTTGATAGCGCCTTCTTCCCATGGTTTGTCAACTACGAGTTTTCCGTCTTTGTAAGTCGAAACTTCGCCGGCAGGGAAAATTCCCAAAGGTTTTCCGTCGCTTAAATGACGTAAAGTTTCTTTAATACCTATTACACTCGATTTTGCATCCTTATGATTTTCAAAAGGATTAACCGGCATAATGTATTTTTTCATCGGGATAATTCTGTGTAATAAGAAGTTGGCGATAATCTTGAAATTAGGCTCTCTTTCAAGCATCAGTTTCAAAAGTAAAATACCATCAATTCCTCCAAGAGGATGATTTGAAATCGTAATATAAGCACCATCTTTAGGCAGACGCTTTAAATCTTCTTCAGGAATTTCGAATTTGATCTCCATCTCATCCAAAATACCGTTTAAAAAAGCAACATCTTTTAAATGTTTATTGTGATCGTAAATTTTATTGAGGGTGGATATTTTAAGAACCTTCATGAGAATCCAGCCTGAAAAAGTACCGAAAACTCCGTACTTGTCAACATTTATTGCCTTTGCAACTTCTTTCGCGGTAACTAAACCCATGTACTTTTTTAATTTATTAGAACAGCGAACAAAGATAACAAAAAACTCTACTTTTAGCGTTTGTTATGCAAACTTTCAGCATTTTTATTACTTTTGAAATTCTAAAAAAATCCAATGAAAATTATTTCTTATAACGTAAACGGAATACGCGCTGCTATTTCAAAAGGCTTTATTAACTGGCTTCAGCAGGCCAATCCTGATGTAATTTGTCTTCAGGAAATAAAGGCTACACAAGAGCAAATTCCAACAGAAGAGATTACAGCTGCAGGCTATCCCTATCAATATTATTATCCGGCAACTAAAAAGGGATATAGTGGTGTAGCCATTTTATCTAAAATAGAACCCAATCAGGTTGTTTACGGAACCGGAATTCAACATATGGATTTTGAAGGCCGTAATCTGCGTGCCGATTTTGATGATTTGTCTGTAATGAGCTTGTATTTATGTATATGGATGATTTTCAAAACTACATAAATGAGTTAAGATTAACCATTCCAAACATCATAATTTGCGGCGATTACAATATTTGCCACGAAGCAATTGATATTCACGATCCGGTTCGAAACAAAACTGTTTCAGGATTTTTACCTCAGGAACGCGCCTGGCTTGACGGATTTATGAAATCCGGTTTTATCGATAGTTTCCGCCATTTCAACAAAGATCCGCATCATTATACGTGGTGGAGTTACCGCGCAGGAGCCAGAGGAAATAACAAAGGCTGGCGTATCGATTACAATCTGGTAAGCCAGCCTTTAGAGCATAGGTTGAGACGTGCCGTTATTCTTCCGGATGCCATACATTCAGATCATTGTCCGGTTTTAGTCGAAATCGAGTAATTCTGGTATTGTTATTGTTACACAAAGGCGGGTTCTAAGTTCAAAGATTCGTTAGTAAAGTTAAGGAGCTAATTCCTGCTTTCCACTGCAATCTTTGTGGTTTTAAAGAAAAACCACAAAGGATTTCCGTTTCAATCAGGGCTAGGACATCACGGTAAAAAGCACATTTAAAGAATAATAACCTAATTATAAATACCATAAAAATGATTAAAAAAGCCTCACTTGGATTGCTTGTTCTGGCACTTTCAACGTCTTGTGTTTCCAAAAAAATCTACAACGACCTTGAAACAAAATATTCAGACTTAAAAAAAGAAAACCGTTCTATTGCTGATGAAAACAGCGAATTAAAAAAAGCAAAAAGTCAGTTAGAATTAGACCGTGATAAATTAACGAAGGACTTAGCAAGTGCAAAAGATGATTTAGCAAAACAAAAAGCTGATCTTGCCGCGGCACAGAACAAATTCAAAGTTTTACAGGATTCATATAACGCATTAGAGAAAAACAGCAACGATGCGTTAGAGAAAAACATGAATAAAAACCGCGATTTGCTGGCTGAATTAGAAGCAAAATCAAAAAAATTAGCTGAAGAGCAGGCACGTTTAGATAAAACCGCAAGCCGTCTCAATGAACTTGAAGCGATGATTGCAGCAAAAGAAGAGGCAATGAGAAAGCTAAAAGAAACATTATCTAAAGCTTTAAATGGTTTCGAAGGAAAAGGACTTACTGTAGAACAGAAAAACGGAAAAGTATATGTTTCTATGGAAAATAAACTGCTTTTCAATTCTGGAAGCTGGGCAGTGGGTTCTGAGGGTAGAAAAGCGGTTGTAGAGTTAGGGAAAGTATTGGGCGACAATCCGGATCTTTCTGTATTGATTGAAGGCCATACTGATGATGATCCATATGCAGGTTCAGGACCAATCGCAAACAACTGGGATTTATCTACCAAACGAGCGACTGCAATCGTAGCTATTTTGAGTGAAAACGCTAAAATTAACAAACAAAAACTAACAGCCGCCGGGCGTAGCGAATTTTCTCCTTTAGCAAGTAATGCTACCCCTGAAGGAAAAGCTAAAAACCGTCGAATCGAAATCATCTTAACACCAAGATTAGATGAAATTGCTGACATGCTAAACAGCATCAACTAAGCTGAATTCTATAATATTCAAAAGGCTCAGAGTTTTTAACTTTGAGCCTTTTTTTATTGATATGATTTTATAAGTTTATGCTTTTTTAATCAAAATACTCACGGCATTTCCTCCAAAACCAACGGCATTTATTAGCACCTTTTTTATGGATTTGGTCTGATTTTGAGCTTTTGCAAACGGAACATTGATAAACTTGTCATGCTGGATCATCAAAAGTGCCAGTTCCAGACTCAGCATTCCTGAAGCGCCAAACGTATGGCCAATTTTCCATTTATTAGTCGTCAGTAAAGGAGTATTTTCTCCAAAGACTTTTTCAATGGCACGCAGTTCTGTTACATCACCTTTTATGGTTCCGGGTGCATGCATGACAATTACATCTATATCTTCTAAATTTTCTCCTCTTAAAGCCATTTTCATTGATTTTTGGAAACAATCGGCTTCTGCAGAAATCGAAATATTATGCTCGAGGATTTCAGTTGCATATCCAACACCTGTTATGTACGCTATTGCATTTTCTGCTTCGCCAGCTTCCAGACAGCAAACTCCGGCTGCTTCACCCAAAATCATGGTGTTTTGTTTTTTTTCAAAATCAAAAGCCAGGTTAGGCCATGCTTCTTCTGTTTGATTAATACGCGAATATATTTTTAAAGCCCGCATCTGAGCAATCGTAAAATCGGTTAAGGGGGCTTCACTTCCGCCAACTAAAAACTTATCTGCCATTCCTGATTTTAACCATGCAACCCCGTTTAAAAGTGCGTGAAGAGCTGTCGAACAGGTAATAGAATGTGAAATTTCCGGACCCACGCTTTGCAAATCGTGTGCGATCCAGGAAGAAATATTTCCCAGAGTAGTTGTTGGAGAGGCGAGAGTTTGTGCTTTTCCGGTATCGATGTACTCTTTGTAATGTTTTTCAAACAAATCAGTTGCACCGCGGGAAGAACCTATGTTGATTCCAAATACATCATTTTTATTCCAGCCTGCCTGCTCAATCGCCTTTCGCGAAGCTGCTACAGCAAACAAAACAGAATCATCCAAAAATTTATATTTAGAATCTGATTCACGAACTTCATCTATAATTTGTTTCGAATCAGCTTCAAGTTTAGCTACAGAAGTTTCTTGTTGATCCAAAAACTGATAAGAAAAGCAATGCTGATTGTTTAGGTATTTTTTCCAGACTTCATCAGGATTATTTCCTAATGGAGAAATAGACGAAAATGCTGTTATGGAGATTTTAGTATTCAACTTTTTTTATTTAACTGCAAAGTTCGCAAAAGTTTTGGCAAAGTTCGCAGGGTTTTAAATAAATTAAACCATATAATTTATATAAGTTCATTTAAGCAGGCTGCTTATATTTTTCTTATATAACTTATATGGTGAAAAGCTACACCATTTCAATAGCTTCTTCAATTGTAGCATATACCTTTTGAAGCTGTTCGTCTGTCATGATGTAAGGGGGTAAGATATAAACGATATTTCCCACAGGGCGCAAAATAACTCCTTTGTCAATAAAGAAATTATACAATTTGGTGCGCATAGAGCCATAATAACTTTCTTCAGTATCTGATTTTATTTCAACCGCAAAAATGACTCCCAATGTTCTCGCTGTAATTACTTTTGGATGATTTTCAATTTTCTTCTGAAATTCTAAATGGCTTTTTTTGATTCTTTCAATATTGGCTTGCATTTCATCAGTCTGAAGTAAATCGATACTCGCCAATGCTGCTGCACAGCCTGTTGGATTAGCCGTAAATGTATGTCCATGAAATAAGGCTTTATTGATATCGTCATCATAAAAAGCATCAAAAATATCCTGTGTAAAAGTCGTAATCGCCATCGGAATTGTTCCTCCTGTTAAAGCTTTAGACAAACAAATCATATCCGGATCTGCATCAACATAATCCATTGCGAAGGTTTTTCCGGTTTTGCCAAAACCTGTCATGACTTCATCGGCAATGGTTAGGACTTTATTTTCTTTGCAAATTGCAATCAGTTTTGCCAAAGATTCCGGCTCGTACATCACCATTCCGGCCGCTCCCTGAACCAAAGGTTCAAAAATAAATCCGGCACAATGATGATGCTGAATTACATTTTCCAGCGCCTCAAAACTTACTTGTTCCTGACCTTTCACCGGAACCGGAATCCGGACAACATCTATAAACATCCCTTGAAAAGCCTGAGTGTAGAAAGAGATTCCACTTGCTGCCATCGCTGCAAATGTATCCCCGTGAAAAGCATTTTCAAAAGCAATTATCGTAGTTCGTTTTTCATTTTTATTGAAGAAATACTGCAATGCGACTTTAATCGCGACTTCAACAGCAGTTGAGCCATTGTCTGAAAAGAAGATTTTTTGCTGATTTTTCGGCAGAATTTCCATCAATTTTTCAGCTACTTTTATCGCTGGCTCGTGTGTAAAACCTCCAAATAAAACATGTTCTAAAGTGGTCAATTGTTTGTAAATCGCATTGGCAATAAATTTGTTACTGTGTCCAAACGGATTTACCCACCATGATGCAATAGCATCTATATATTCTTTATTGTTTTCGTCCCAAAGCAAGGCGCCTTTGCCTCTGGAAATAGCAATAGGGGTTTGCGAAGTTTTGTGCTGTGTATAAGGATGCCAGAGATATTGGCTGTCTTTTTCTGTTAATGTCATTTTTTTAGAAGATAGAGAATAGAACATAGAAAAAAGATTATGCTCTACAGTTTCCGCAAAGATAAGAAAGTCTATTTTTTTTACTCTATATTCTATATTCTTTGCTCTATAACTTTAATAGATTTTCTCTAAACAAGTCAGCATATTCGCGAATTACATTTTGATCGAAATATGGTTCTTCGTCAATTCTTCCAATGCATTTAATTCCGGTTTTGTTCAGAATTAAACTTTCTGTTGATTTGTTTTCGCTTCCACTAAAGATAATTCCGTGTACTTGAAAACCACGATGCTGAATTGCCTCAATTGTCAACAAAGTATGATTGATACTTCCTAAATAATGTCTTGAAACCACAATTACTTTATAATCTTTCTGAATCAAATCTGCTATAGTATCTTTCTCGTTTAACGGAACAAAAATCCCTCCTGCACCTTCAATAACCAAATGATTTTCTGTTTTTGGTTCTTTTATTTCAGACAAATCAATTTCAATTCCGTCAATTTCTGCTGCCAAATGCGGACTTGCCGGCGTATTTAACTCATATGCATTCGGGAAAAATTTAGATTTTAAATTTGAGATTTTAGATTTTACTTTGTAAGTGTCGCTAAGATCTAAATCTCCGGCTTGTATTGGTTTCCAATAATCGGCTTCTAAAGCTTCAACTACAATTGTCGAAGCTACAGTTTTGCCAACATCTGTAGAAATTCCTGTAATAAATATTTTCATAGGTTTTTGTTTCACAGAGATTGTTATTTCACAGAGATTCACTAAGAAAACGCAGAGATTCGCAAAATAATTTATTCTTTGTGTTGCTTTGTGTCTTCTTTGCAAATCTCTGCGAAATAATATTCTCTGCAAAAATACCAATAAAAACAACAAACCCATCAATTACGATGGGTTCTGTTTTATTCTTCTTTTAATTCGTCGATTACTTTTTTAATTTCTTTGGCATATCTTCCATAAGAATAGTGAACTGTCCATTCCATTGCCAACCCCATAAATAAGATAGAAGTCGCAATACCTGCAAAAGCACTTATGAGCTGCCTATTAGTAAAGTTAGCAACATCAAAACCTGGATGTTGCGAAATTTTATTGTACCAAACACCAATTATAAACAGCACCATAAATGGAGTTAAAGCAAATCCGAAAGTTTTATACAACTCCATATTAAGCCGTATGTCAAAGTACGTTTCATACAAACTGTCTTTTGTTTTCAAAGCAATCTTATTCAATCTCTTATAAAAGAAATAAAGTTTGAGCAAATAATAAACCGACACAGCAAAAGCTATACTGTAAAACAAGTAAAAAGACAAAAGCCATTTCTCAGGAAAATGAAAAATATAAGGGGTTAACCCAATAAATAATACAGCAACCGTCTGCCCTATAAGTTCATTTCTCAAATTCTTTCTAATCTTGTCCAAAGGCGTGTTAGCCGACTTTATTTTTTCTAAATTATTTGGAAGAACAACATTTTCTGTTTGCTCATTTTTCCATGCGTTTTGTATATCGTTAAAATCCATATCCCTGATTTTTAATTATTTCTTTTAATTTTTCTTTTGCCCTGTTTAATTTTACCCTGGCATTCCCTTCAGAAATTCCGAGATTTTCACCAATTTCCTTATGAGAAAAGCCTTCTAACTGATAAAAAATAATGGCTTTGTCAATTTTTTCTAATTTCTGAACTGCTTTATAAAAATGATCCAGTTGACTTTCTTTTATGTGTGAATCGCCTTCATCTTCTTTAATATTTTCTGAAGCTATTTCGTATTTATCTACCTTTCGCTTTTCTTTTCTAAGAAAAACAATTGCTGTATTTACCGCGACTCTGTACATCCAGGTCGAAAATTGGCTTTCATTCCGAAAAGTATCATATGATTTCCATAGCTGGCAGACAATCTCCTGAAACAAGTCTTGCTGATCATCATAATTATCCATGTACATCTTCGAGACTTTGTACAGAATTCCTTTATGACTTTCTATCCGATTTAAAAATTCTTGTTCTTTCTCTTTCAAAACAGTTTTAATTCATTATTGGTTTCACACTATATCCTGCTTGTCTCAATAGATTAATTACCCCATATTCTCCACCCAAATGCGCTGAACCAAATGCAAAAAATACACTTTCATTCTTCATCATTTGGGGCATATTATTTACCCAATTCAAGTTTCTGCTATCCAAAATTTGCTTTCTTGTTTTGTCGTTCATATTCTTTTTATCTGTTATGATTTCATACAAACTTGTAACATTTTCCTTTTTATATGCAGCTACTAATTTAGCGGTTTCTTCTGTACTGGATTCTTTTAACGCATCAATCATTTCTGTGTCTGTATAGCTTTTAGCGAATGCCTCCATTTGCGAATTTACTGTTTCGAGTCCAATAATTGGAAGTTTTCGTTGTTTTGCAGTTTCTATAAAATTCATTTCATAGAATTTCAAATCGTTGCATCCGAAAGATTTCATAGATATTAGACTCATAATTGTAAATAATTTAAAATTGTCTAACTGCTGAACTGTCATCCCATTGCTTTTCAATACATTATCTAATTTTGACAAATTCTCCGGACTTAGTGTTTTGCTAAGAGGTTCTTTTCCCATTGCCATTTGCTGCAGATCAGTCATTTCTTTAGGATCAGACATATCAATTTCTAAAACTAATTTCTCTGAAGCTTCGAATGCTTTTTTTGTCTTATCTGAAAGAAAATAATCGGAGGAGCAAATCATGTGAATTGTTCCGTATAAATAAGAAGGTTTTGATAATCCATTTCCTGAAACTTCCCATAGTAATGCGTTTTCTAATTTAGGGGATTTTTTTTGCGCATGAATTGTTCCGCTAAAAATAAATAGTACTACTGCTATTGTTGATTTGATTAAATTTTTCATGTTTTGATTGATTGAAAATTGATAATTGATTGATGATAATTTTTGATTGATTTGATGATTAAAACTCTTTTGATTATTTGTTGTATTTGTTCCGTTGCCACGAAGCTATAGTACCAAGTACCAAACATCCCATAATAACTAAAAAAGCGACACTAATAAGTTTTAATAAGATCTTGAACAGCAAAGCGAATAAAAATCCTGCTAATGCGGCTAAGATACATTTGTAAATATTTTGTTTCGAAAAAGAAGATTGCGATTTCATAATAGTTTTGATTTATTTGGTTACGGCTCGTAAGTGACCAAACATTCAAAACGTTACAAAAAAAATAAACTTTTTTCAAAAACTGAGAGAATCCAGTAGCTTAGATAGGAAAATATAATTTCACAGAGATACACAACAGGGGAGTGTACAAAGATTAGCGAATTTTTTTGCGCTTATTTATGGAAATCTCGGTTAATTTCTGCGGAAGAGTTAAAAGATCAAGTCTCTCATAAATTCTAAAACTTCACTGATTTCTTCTTCAGTATTAAAGCTGTGAATACAAAAACGAAGTCTTTCCTGGCCTTTCGGAACAGTTGGGGATAAAATAGCTTTAACATCAAATCCTTTGTCCTGTAGCTGCTGGGCTATTTGTTTCACATTTTCATTACCCGGAATAATAGCCGATTGAATTGCTGATTTGCTTCGGACAAACATCGGTTTTAAACCTAAAAGATTTTTCTGTTGATTAAAGAAAATGATGTTTTGACGTAATTTTTCAATCGTTTTTTTTTCAATTTCTAATTGCTGGTATGCGATTAAAATTGTAGCAACCGAATGAGGAGATAATCCTGTTGTATAAATAAAACTTCTGGCGAAGTTTACTAAATATTCTTTAAGTTCTGAATTTCCTAAAACTACTGCGCCATGACATCCTAGTCCTTTTCCGAAAGTCACTATTCGGGAAAAAATTCTGTTGTGCAAATTTAGGGATTGTATTATACCTTCTCCTTTATCACCAAAAACACCAAGAGAGTGTGCTTCATCAACTATCAGATAACAATTGTGTTTTTCTGTAAGTTCTGCTAATTCTTCCAGGTTTGGACAGTCGCCATCCATTGAAAAAACAGTTTCAGTAACAATATAAATATTTGTCTCAGGAAATTTTAAAATTAACCGCTCTAAATCTTCAAAATCATTATGGCTGAATTTGTAAGATTTAGCATTTGACATAGAAATTCCATCGCGAATTGAAGCATGACTTAATTCATCATATAAAATAACATCATTTCGCTGTGGTACAGCGCTAAAAAAACCAACGTTGGCATCATAACCCGAATTAAAAATTAAAGCTGATTCTGATTCATGAAATTCTTTTATAAGTGTCTCTGTAATTTGATATAGATAATGATTTCCGGAAAGTAGTCGCGAACCTGTAGCTCCATTCTGAATTATATCATTTTCAATTAAATAATGATGTGCTTGTTTGAAAATGGTTTCAGACCTTGAAAATCCGATATAATCATTTGAAGAAAAATCAACACGGTTATTAAAACTCGGTAATTGTCTTAACGCGTTGGTTTGCTTTCGGGTTTCAAGCTTTTGAATAAGATTTTCAGGTAATTTCATAAAAGCAAAGTTATGAAATTGAACTTAGATTAAAACAACAGCGGGATTAATCACCCGCCATTGCAAATCTGGTTTTTAAATATTCGTTATAAAAGGCGATTTTCTAACGAATTTTTCCTCAATCATTTCCTGAACCATAAAGCCAGCAATGTCAGAAGAGCTGATTTTATCTCCTGGACAGTCTTCAAGATTTACAATAATTTCGGAACTGGTATCAGTAAATTCAATGAACGGGACACGAACCAATGTCCAGTTTGCATTACTTTCAGTCAATAAATTGTAGGTAAGTTGACGGTCTTGCTGAATTTCAGGATAATTGGTTTTCATCCAGTCAGTTGCAGCTATAGTTTTTTCTTCCTTTTTATCAAAAGGGGTATCGATATTGATACCTGCCAGCAAAACATATCGCTGAATATCAAAATCAGTCATTATCTTTAGAATATTTTTAGTTGCATTACTTGCAACCATGGCTTCACCCGGTCGTTGTCCGATAGTACTAACCACGGCCTGACAATCTTCAAGCAAAGATCTTATAGCACTTTCGTTGATGGCATCGCCCTCAATAATTTCGATTTTTGAATTTTGAATTGTAAAGCTTTCAGGATTTCTTAAAAGAACTTTTACATTAATTTCTTTTTCTAACAACTGGTTTACAAGATATTTTCCAGTTCTGCCGCCTCCGCCTAATATGGCAACTTTTTTTATATTTATCATGATACTCTTTATAAAATTTGACATAAATAATTGCACTTTATCATTGTGATAAAGCGAAAAAATAAAAGCTTACTACGCTTTTATGATGAATCAATATTTTATAAACAGATTTTAATAATTCAAAGATATAAAAACGAGCTATAGATTTGGCTATAATTATTGCAGTTTTTGTTTTTCAACCCATCTAAAATTGCCTTTTTCCGTAGCATCAAGTAAATTAACATCAAGGGCATTTGCTATTCTTAATGCATAGTCTAGTGCAGTTTCAAAGTTGAAATGAACAGAAATAGACTTTTTTTTAGTTTCATATAGCCAGATTTTTACTTCAAAATCCCTGTCCGAGTGATTTCTGTATAATGACACATATTGTAAATTTTTAAAAATGCTGTCTTTACACAACGGGACTTTGAACAAAGTAAATCTAAACCGAAGTGTTTTTAAGTTCATATTTGTATAAACCTCTTTGGTAAATGTTAAGCCAGCTGCACAAACAAACATAAAAAATACAGCTCCAACAAATTTCAAAGCATCCATAATCTTCCCTAAATAAAAAAGATCCACGGCTTTGAATATCATTGAAATTGTAAAAAAGTATAATGGTAAAGCAAGAATAAAATTCCAAAAAGGTCTTTTTGTAATGTAAGTTAACTGGTCTGATCCGGGATTTTTCATATATCAAAAACAAAAAAAGCCAAACATTAATGTTTGGCTTTTTAAAATTATTTTAAACTGTCTTAGTCTGCTAAAACAATAATTTTATTGTCTTTCATCTCAATAGTTCCCGAATTAATTTCCAAAGTATAAGTCTGGTCATTTACTTTCGTGAATTTACCCGCAACTTCTTTAGAAAAACTGAAGCTTGAAGCCGCAATTTTAATAGTTCCTTTTTCTAGAATAGAAACTATAGGAGCGTGATGATTCAATATTTGAAAGCTTCCGTCAACTCCAGGCAATGTAACAGATGTTACTTCTCCTGAAAATAATTTTGCTTCTGGTGATACTATTTCTAAAATCATAACTGTTTTTTAAAAATTTCAAATTATAAAAAAATTCCAAATCCCAATTTTGGAATTTGGAATTTTATTTTTGATGTTGATCAAGCTTTGCCTGATTACGCTTCAGCTAACATTTTTTCTCCAGCTTCGATTGCATCCTGAATAGAACCTTTCAAGTTGAAAGCTGCTTCTGGAAGGTGGTCTAACTCACCATCGATAATCATGTTGAAACCTTTGATAGTATCTTTAATATCAACTAATACTCCTGGGATACCTGTAAATTGCTCAGCTACATGGAATGGCTGAGACAAGAAACGCTGTACACGACGAGCTCTTGATACAGAAAGTTTATCTTCTTCAGATAACTCCTCCATACCTAATATTGCGATGATATCTTGTAATTGTTTGTATTTTTGAAGAATTTCTTTAACTCTTTGTGCACAGTTGTAATGCTCATCTCCTAAGATGTGTGGAGTCAAAATTCTTGAAGTAGAATCTAACGGGTCAACCGCAGGATAGATACCTAACTCAGCAATTTTACGAGACAATACAGTTGTTGCATCTAAGTG
>Ga0308157_10007357_pt1 | contig 12830 bp, 9 predicted proteins | sample PhyBR1_FD_201035 | JGI IMG/M metagenome (GOLD analysis project Ga0308157, IMG submission 201035) | Phyllosphere microbial communities from UC Gill Tract Community Farm, Albany, California, United States - DLSLB.R1 | ecosystem: Host-associated > Plants > Phyllosphere > Unclassified | place: USA...
ACCGAACGCGAAACCGTAACGTCTTCCATCCACGATTGATCGCCGTGGGGCAACACATCTGAGCGTCTCAGTATTTGCAAGTTCTCGTATGGCCGCGACTTTGGTCATCACGAATTGAGGATTCCTGCCTCCTGCATCCATTGCATATAGAGGTTTTTCGTGAGTTAACGCGAAATTTTGCAGGCAGACAAGTGTTGCTTGTCGGTCACTTTCTGAAATTCCAATAACATATCGGCCGTGATGAAGCCCCTTTACTAGCCACCATTTAACTCCGAATTCGGTGAGCTGACGCGTGAAGAGGTGGTAGTTGTATTTATATGCTTGGCCGGGAATGACTGGTTCTATTATCTCCCAATGTAATCTACCTGATTTTGGATACCTGTCATAGTTATTATGAAGATTGTTATTTACAATTTGTTGGCGCAGTATTGTCTTGACTTTACGAACCCTTGAGTCGACCTTTAAGCCTAATCTGCGGACGGAGCGATAGGTCTCCTCGTTGGAAGCACTGGTAATCTTTTCTTTTAGTTTATAATTATTGGCTATAGATTTAATTGCAGACATGAATCCTCCATTAGTGGTTCGTTGTAGTTGGTCTTTTCGTGAGTAGCGTATCGGGTGTTGAGATATGTGTATTATTGTGAGGTATCGCACTGTGAGTGACTGTCAACGCCCGCAAGTTGATTACATCCTAACTCGTTGCCGAATGTGTTGAGCTGGTTTCATTACCGGCAGAAGTCTCTTTAGGCAATTCCGCACTTGCCTCTGGAGGCTCGAAAATTGCACCCGGTTCTTGCGTTTATGATGCTTGAGTCACCGAAGAAGCCTGGAGGCTCTATGTGGTTGGATGCGAGTTCGATGTCTCCAAGTGGACTCCCATATTGAGGCGAAGCAACGGTGACGCGTATCACTTTCCTTTCGCTTCAACACCTTCCTTTTACTTTAATATGGTGAGTACCTTTCCTTGGGCCTCAATCCCATTGCGAGTGTTTGTGAGTATCGTTTGAACTCCAAATATACTATTTAAAGAGTAAGGTTTGGCGTGGGTACTGCCAATGAATCAACGTACCCGGAACTGTAAGCGTCGATGAACGGTAGGCTGTTGTCATGATGAACCAAACAGCCATATTTATTGACGCCGGATTTTTACTCTCATTAGGCGGCCATCGGGCTGCCGGCACAACGCTTAGATCAGCATTTACCACCCATTATGAAGCCCTTGTTCGAGGTATCGTTCAGACAGTAAAGAAGAATACAGGTCTGAATAACTTGCGCGTGTACTGGTATGACGCGTCTAAAGACGGACTATTTACTGAACAGCACAAGCGCATAGGCCTAATTCCGGGCGTAAAAGTTCGGCTTGGACGTATCTCTTATAACGGGGAACAAAAGGGTGTAGACCTTCGCTTGGCACTAGATCTCGTCGGCGTTGCCAGGAATCGCTCCGCGTCTATTGCCTACCTTGTATCTGGGGACGACGACCTTGCCGAGGCCGTCGAAGAAGCTCAAGACTTAGGGATGAAGGTCGTTCTACTGGGCATCGCCAAGTCCGATAGTCGTCTAGGTGTGGCTTCGGTTGCTGAACACTTAGCGCTGACTGCCGACTATATTGAAACGATTCCAAGCCAGCTGTTGGACAGCGCCTTCACCAAGGTATTGGAATGGGACAAGAACCATTCTGCAAAAACTTCGGAGATTGCCGGGGCGCCAACAGCAGTGCCGACACCAGCCGTGCCTAAACCGGTTGTTCCCAGCCCTGCCCTGCTGGCGCAGAAGCCAGTTCCTAAGGATTCAGTGCAGCCGGAGTCGAACGTGGAGATGGTTTACTCCAGCGGCGGCGAACGTCCGGGCTACAAAGGTAGCGCGGCCTATGAGCAAAAGGAACTCAAGACCGCCGAGGAAATTGGCGCTAAAGTTGCTGAGTCGTGGCTGGCCTTCACAACGCAACAGGAAGTCGTTGAGCTCATGGCCGATAAGCCGCAACTTCCACCTGAAATCGATAGAACACTTCTTAAAGACTGTGCCCAGGTGCTAGGGGAGTGGAAGACTGATCAGCAGATCATTCGCCGAACTCTTCGAGGTGCCTTCTGGGAGTACCTAGCCAAGATCATGTGACCGGCTAGCAACGACTCGAAGAACTGCAAAGCAATCAAGCTAAGGTAAATTTGTAACGTGACTTCTCAGCAGAAACCTTTTTACATAACCACTGCCATTTCTTACCCGAACGGCACCCCACACATTGGCCACGCCTACGAGGTGGTGGCTACCGACGTGATGGCTCGTTTTAAGCGACTCGACGGCTTTGACGTTTTCTTCATGACTGGCACCGATGAGCACGGTCAGAAGATGATGCAGACGGCTGAAAAGCTGGGAATCACGCCGGCTCAGCTGGCTCAACGCAACTCAGACGCATTCCAGGCTATGAACGATGATCTGGGCACTAGCTATGACCGGTTCATTCGCACCACCGATGCTGACCACCATGCCGCTGCACAGGAACTGTGGCGCCGAATGGAAGCCAATGGCGATATCTATCTAGATAAGTACGCTGGCTGGTACTCAGTACGTGATGAAGCGTTCTACACGGATGATCAGACTGAAGTCCGTGAAGACGGTATTCGCTATGCCAAGGAAACCGATACCGAGGTTACCTGGACCGAGGAAGAATCCTACTTCTTCCGCTTGTCCAAGTACCAGGACAAGCTGCTCGAATACTACGAGAACAATCCAGAGTTTGGTGCTCCGCGTTCCCGCTTTAACGAGGTTGTCCGCTTCGTGGAGGGCGGGCTGACCGACCTATCCATTTCCCGCACGACTTTTGACTGGGGAATTCCAGTTCCTGGCAATGAAAAGCACGTCATGTACGTGTGGGTAGATGCCCTGACCAACTACCTCACGGGTGTTGGCTTCCCAGACGTTGACTCGGCCTCGTTCCAGAAGTACTGGCCAGCAGATGTCCACGTCATCGGTAAGGACATTTCTCGTTTCCACGCCATCTACTGGCCTGCATTCTTGACGTCCGCCAACCTGCCGCTGCCAAAGCGCGTCATGATTCACGGCTTCTTGCACAATAACGGCGTGAAGATGTCTAAATCGCTGGGTAATACCGTTTCCCCAGACGACTTTGTGAACCGTTATGGTCTAGACCAGGTTCGCTACTTCTTCCTGCGCGAAGTGCCATTTGGTGCGGACGGAAGCTACAACCACGAGACCATTGTCGCGCGCATCAACGGTGACCTTGCCAATAACTTCGGTAACTTGGCGCAGCGCTCCTTGTCCATGGTGGCTAAGAACTGTGGTGGAGTTGTCCCAACTCCTGCCCAACTCCTTCCCGTGGATCAGGAGATTCTTGATGCCGCCGGAAAGCTGTTGGAAATTAACCGCGATGCATATTCGCGTCAGGAATTTAGCAGGGCCCTGGAAGCTGTCTGGCACGTACTGGGCGATACCAACGCTTACTTCGCCGAACAGGAACCATGGAAGCTCAAGAAGACTGACCCTGAGCGCATGGCCACTGTTTTGTATGTGACTATTGAAATCGTGCGCAAGGTGGCTCTGTTGTTGCAGCCAGTATTGCCACAGGCGATGACTGCCATGCTTAATTCATTGGCCGTGGGCGAAGGCTCGGCACGTACTTTTGAGTACTTCGACACCGCATTGGTTCCTGGCACTGAGCTTCCAGCACCAGCGCCTGTCTTCCCGCGGTATGAAGAAGAGAAGTAGATTCAGATTCTGACGTGAAATGCCGGTCTGGCTGGTAATCCCACCTGTGGTGTTGCAAGTCAGGCCGGCATTAGACGTATCTAGGGACTAACTACCCCGGTTTGGTAGGCGATAACCACCGCTTGAACACGATCACGGGCTTCAAGCTTGGAGAGAATGTGTCCCACATGCGTCTTCACTGTGGCTTCCGACAGGAAGAGTTCCTCAGCTATCTCTGGATTTGAGCGTCCGAGGGCAATAAGCCCGAAGACTTCACGCTCGCGTCGCGTCAGTGAGTCGACCAATGCGGCAAGTTTCTCATTGCAGGGAGCGGACGCTTTTTTCATCAACGGTGCCATGTGATCGAGTAACCGTCGGGTGGTCGATGGCGCAATAACGGCATCACCCCTATTTACGGTCCTAATGGACTCCAAGAGCTCTTCCGGCGGAGCATCCTTGAGGAGGAAGCCGCTGGCGCCTGCCTGGATGGCGCTGAATGCGTACTCATCCATGTCAAAGGTGGTCAATACAATGACTTTGGGCCCTTCGGCAGCTGATCTAGCAGGAGCCAGTAAATGCTGGGTTGCTTCGATGCCGTCCATTTCTGGCATGCGCACGTCCATGAGGATCACATCAGCCTGGTTCATCAGCGGAGAGGCAATAGCCTCACGACCATTGCTAGCTTCAACGATCACCTGCATATCCTCTTGAGAATCAATCAGCATTCTGAAGCCACTACGAACGAGCAGCTGATCATCAACCAATGCGATTTTGATGGCATTGATATTTTCCATGTGTATTTAGTCCTCGGAGTATGGGATGAAAACTGCTACGGCGAAGCCGCCGGATGGTTGCGGGCCTGAGGTGCAAGTACCGTCATATAAGGCTACGCGCTCACGCATACCGATGAGTCCTTGACCGGCCCCTTCGAGCTTGATCGCTCCAGCGCCGCGACCGTTGTCGGCTATTCGCAAATCAAGTCCGCGGTAAGTCCAGGTGAGGACAACTTCCGCTTGTGCATTGGTTCCTGCATGCTTCAAAACATTGGTCAGGGATTCCTGGACACAGCGATAGGCTGTAAGTTCAGCTCCGGCCGGAAGTTCCTTTCGTGGAGTACCTGCGGACTTCAACCTTGCCTCTAGTCCCGAGTTTCTTGCTACTTCAACAAGGTCATCAAGGTCACTAAGGGACGGTAACGGACGATTCTGCAGTTGCTCGTCGGTGCGCAAGACCCCTAAGAGTCGACGCATTTCCTTCAAAGAGGCGCGACCGGTATCCGAGACTGTCTTCAGAGTTTCGATGGCAATCTGCGGATCCTTGACAGCGGCATAGCGAGCGCCATTGGCTTGAGTGATAATGACGGACAGAGAGTGAGCGACGATATCGTGCATCTCGCGGGCAATGTGATTTCGTTCGTCGGAGGCGGCCAAAGCACGCTCCATGATGCGTTCGTTCTCGAGCCTTTCCGCATGGTCCTTGAGTGACTTCACGGCGAGCCTGCGGGTGCGCGCTAGGTCACCGGATGTCCATGAAAGCGTGATAACTAGTGCAAGCCCGACGAAAGAGATGATCATGTCGCCGGAGAATGAGGGTGTCGCCCCGGGATCATATTGCGACGGAGTGAATATGCTCGCCGTTGCGAGCAACGCGCCAAGTAATCCAAGAGCCAAGGTACTAAACGATTGCCAGCGCTTACCGTAGACCGCCATGGTGTAAACCATGATTGGTACGGATAGTTGAGAAGGGAGCATGAGTCCGGCAAAGCCAAGTTGCAAAAGGTGTCCCAGCGTAACTATTAAGGTTACGGTCCAAGGAAATCGCCTTCGTACCATTAGCGGCGCTGATTGCAACAGCATGATTGCAAAGATAGACAGGACTGCTGAGGTGCTCATTGCCCCGATAAGTCCGACAGCAACTGGTATGCAGAACAGCGTATAGACCAGCCCTGTAATGAAATCTATGCGCCGAGGGTTCGCGCGGATCCAACCGTCAATTCGACGGTGGGGGTTGGCAAGAAACAATGCGTCCTTCAATTCAGTGGTGCTGCGAGGCAACAAAATGTGCCAGATCTTCTCTCGATATACCTAGAGTATCGAGTCATTGCGGCGATGCACCTCATGCCCAGGTTTGAAGTATGAAACTTCACGAGTACGAAGTTCTCAACATATGAGACGAACTCTCACATGTTGGACTTGGGTCGCTAGAGTTAAAGCATGGCAAATGAATTTGATATTGCGGTCATTCCAGGCGACGGGATTGGCCCGGAAGTAGTCAACGAAGCGGTCAAAGTACTGAACTATGTCACTAACGGCGGCAAGTACGACGTCAAGCTCACTGAGTACAAGCTCGGTGCGGAGCACTGGCTTGAGACCGGTGAGACCCTTCCGGACGAAACCCTGGAAGCGATCAAGAAGCACGACGCCATTCTCTTTGGCGCTGTTGGGGCAGCACCGGGGGACACCCGTATCCCTTCGGGGATCATTGAACGCGAACTGCTGTTGAAGCTTCGTTTCTCACTGGACCACTTCGTCAATTTGCGTCCTTCCAAGCTCTACGCGGGGATCGAAAGTCCACTCGCTAACCCTGGCGACATCGACTTCATCGTTGTGCGCGAAGGCACCGAAGGTCCGTATGTTGGCAACGGTGGATCGGTGCGTACCGGTACCGAGCACGAAATCGCTACTGAAGTTTCCGTGAACACGGCCTATGGCGTAGAGCGCGTGGTACGTGATGCCTTCCGTCGTGCGGCTGCGCGTGAGCGTAAGCACGTGACCTTGGTCCACAAACACAACGTATTGGTTCATGCCGGCCACCTTTGGAAGCGTACCGTTGAAGCTGTGGCTAAAGAGTTCCCTGAAGTAACTCACGATTACCTGCACGTGGACGCTGCCACAATTTTCTTGACCACTGACCCGTCCCGCTTTGACGTTATCGTTACCGATAATCTCTTCGGTGATATCTTGACTGACCAAGCCGGCGCCATTACCGGTGGTATCGGACTAGCAGCGAGCGGCAACATCAATATGGATCGCACATACCCTTCGATGTTTGAACCAGTGCACGGTTCCGCTCCAGATATTGCTGGCCAGCAGAAGGCCGATCCAACTGCAGCGATTCTGTCCGTTGCCTTGATGCTTGATCATCTGGGATTGTCAGAAGAAGCACGCGCAGTTGAGCAAGCTGTTGAAAAAGAGATCACTTCACGTCAAGAATTGACCGATAATCGCACCACGAGTGAAATCGGCGATGCAATTGTCGCTTTACTGGCATAAGCTAAAAAGAGACGTTACTGGTTAGCTAATAACTGGTGGCAATTCCACGAACGGATGTTCCGCAGTAGCGTGGAGCATCCGTTCTTTTGATTATTGAGCTAGGAAGTCCAAGGGTAGATGGAATTCACCGAAAATCTTTCAACGAGTCGCAAGAGCGCACAAGAGCGCGCCAGCGTATTGGCCAACCCAGGATTTGGCGACTTCTTCACTGACCACACCGCAGTAGTCGACTGGACCGCTAATGACGGTGGTCGTGATGGCCAATGGCACGACGCTCGTATTGAACCTTACGGACCAATTGCCATGGATCCTGCCGCCTCGGTGCTTCACTATGGCCAGGAAATCTTTGAAGGTTTGAAAGCATACCGCCACGAAGATGGTTCAGTATGGAGCTTCCGCCCACGCGCTAATGCGACCCGTCTGAATAAGTCTGCCCAGCGCTTGGCGTTGCCTCAGCTGGATGAAGAAGTTTTTGTCGACTCACTCAAGAAGCTTGTTGCTACAGATATTGATTGGGTCCCAACTGGTGAAGGCGAAGCCCTATACCTACGCCCCTTCATGATCGCCACGGAGGCCTTCCTGGGTGTCCGCGCAGCGCGCGAGGTTTCCTACCGCGTCATCGCATCCCCCGCCGGCAACTATTTCGGTGGCGAGCTTAAGCCAGTGGCCATTTGGGTCTCGAAGGACTACGCGCGCGCAGGGCGCGGTGGCACAGGTTCCGCGAAATGCGGTGGCAACTACGCGGCATCACTGATCGCTCAACTGGAGGCAGAAGAACACGGCTGCAAGCAGGTGCTGTTCCTAGATTCGTTCAACGACAACGCTGTAGAAGAACTCGGCGGTATGAACGTATTCTTTGTCACCAAGGACAACAAGCTAGTAACCCCAGCGTTGACTGGAACCATTCTTGAAGGCGTAACTCGCTCATCGGTGATTCAGCTGGCGAACGATCGCGGCATGGAAGTTGAAGAGCGCAAGATCACCCTCGACGAATGGCGTGAGGGCATTGCATCCGGAGACATTGCAGAAGTCTTTGCTTGTGGCACAGCGGCAGTTATCACTCCGATTGGTGTCCTCAAAAACGGAGATGAACTCATCGGAAACGAAAATGCTCCTGCGGGTGAAGTGACCATGTCTATACGTGAAGAACTTCTAGGCATTCAGCTCGGTACCGTTGAAGATCGACACGGCTGGCTGGAACGATTGGCCTAGAGGTCAAAACTTGCGACTACGATGGTCTCGGGGATTAAATCCCGAGACCATCGTTTTTGTTTGTAAAGGATTAAAATGCACGTACTGGTAACAGGTGGAGCCGGTTATATTGGTTCTCACACAGTTCTTCAGCTTTTGAACGAAGGCCACCGGGTATCGGTTTTAGATAATTTTAGTAATTCTTCGCCAGAATCAATTCGACGGGTAATGGGACTGTCGAATTTATCCGTTGATGTGTATCGAGTTGACCTGTTGGACGAAAAACTCGTCAATAATACGTTGACAAGTGTCAAACCTGATGCAGTGATCCATTTTGCTGGTTTGAAGGCCGTTGGGGAATCAGTCACTGAACCACTTAAGTACTACCGAAACAACGTGACGGGAACGCTTAACCTGTTAGACGGAATGGAGGTTGCGGGGTGCCGTACGTTGGTGTTTAGTTCTTCCGCCACGGTCTATGGTGAGTCAATCGCCCTTCCGTTGGTAGAGGAAACCCCTAGAAGTGCGACTAACCCCTACGGGCGCACTAAGTTACATATCGAGGAGATGCTTGAGGAACTGGGTGCATCTGACAGTCGTTGGTCAATTGCCAATCTCCGTTACTTCAATCCTGTTGGTGCCCATGAGTCTGGGCAAATTGGCGAGGATCCACAGGGCGTCCCCAACAATCTCATGCCGTACGTTGCGCAGGTGGCAATCGGACGACGTGACAAGGTGAGCGTTTACGGTGGTGACTACCAGACTCCAGACGGCACGGGGGTAAGGGATTATATTCACGTCGAGGATTTAGCCGCTGGTCACCTAGCAGCTCTGGACTATCTTCAGACGACTACTGGAGTGCACGTCTGGAATTTGGGTACTGGGGCCGGATCTAGTGTGTTGGAAGTAATCGAGGCGTTCAAGCGGGTTTCTGGTCAGCCTGTGCCATTTGAAATCGTCGCCCGGCGAACCGGTGACGTTGCCGAAAGTTACGCGAACGCTGAAAAGGCTCGACTGGAGCTTGGTTGGAAGGCTGAGCGAGGACTTGAACAAATGGTTCAGGATATGTGGAGGTGGCAGAAAGACAACCCAATGGGTTTCGAAGCGGATCACCTTCTTGAACTATCTGACGAAGAGCTGGCTGCTTACTTACAACAGCGGTAGCCGATGGTCACTGATCCGTGCTGTGGGGCTATAGACTGTTGATCATGCGCATAGCGAGATTTGTAGTTGATGGCGATCCTATGTACGGCGTCGTCGACGAGAACGAAATTCATGTTTTGGCCGGAGATCCGTTCTTCCAAGGAATCAAAACCACCGGTGCAACCCACAGCTTGGATGATGTCCGATTGGTCGCGCCGATCATTCCGCGCTCCAAGGTCGTCGGTTTCGGACGCACCTACCGGGATCACGCCAAGGAGCTGGGTAACGAGGTTCCTGCAGAACCGATTATGTTCCTCAAGCCCAATACCTCGGTTGTTGGCCACGGGGATCCGGTGACGCTACCGTCCTTCTCTGATGAAGTGTCCTATGAGGGCGAACTGGCAGTGGTCATTGGACGCATCTGCAAGGACGTGCCTGCCGATAAGGCTCAAGATGTGATCTTCGGCTACACGGTGGCCAATGATCTCACCGCCCGTGATGCTCAGCGCAACGATCCCCAGTGGGGTCGCGCCAAGGGATTCGACGGCTCCTGCCCACTGGGACCTTGGATCGAAACTGAATTGGCGGATCCTGATGACGCCGGAATCATCACGCGCGTTAATGGTGAAGTTCGTCAGGACGGATCGACCAACGAGATGATCTGGCCGGTTAACGAACTTGTCGCACGCGCATCTGAGGCATTTACCCTTCTTCCTGGTGACGTCATTATGACTGGAACACCAGCTGGAGTCGGCTTGGTCGAAGCCGGGGATGTCGTTGAAATTGAAGTTGAGGGCATCGGTTCATTACGAAGCGTATTTAGGCGCTAGGTTCCCGATGTCGGAAATTCAACTGTAAAGTTGCTAACTACCACCAACTTGCCATCATCAAATTGGTGGAACCGCACTGGCTCTCGATCATTTATGTGATCGGGAGCCTTGCGTTTTAAATGCAACTTTGTGCGTCAAAGGCATAGAATGAAGACATCATGATTGATCTATCGCTGATTCCTGAAGTAACCGAAGAAACCCCGGTTCGCGTCCGCTTTTGCCCATCACCCACCGGCACGCCACACGTTGGCCTAATCCGTACGGCCCTTTTCAACTGGGCCTACGCGCGTCACACCGGCGGAAAGATGATCTTCCGCATTGAAGACACTGATGCAAAGCGTGACTCGGAAGAAAGCTACAACCAGGTGCTAGAAGCATTGGGCTGGTTGGGCATCGACTGGGACGAGGGCGTGAACGTGGGCGGACCCCACGAGCCGTACCGTCAGTCGCAGCGTGGTGAAATCTACCAAGACGTCATTGCTAAGCTTCGAGCAGCAGGACATGTTTACGAGTCATACTCGACTCCTGAGGAAGTTGAAGCTCGTCACAAGGCAGCAGGCCGCGATCCAAAGCTTGGCTATGACAACTTTGATCGTGAGCTCACCGATGAGCAGAAAGCTGCATTCAAGGCCGAAGGTCGTGAGCCAGTTTTGCGCGTCCGCATGCCAGACCACGATGTAACTTTCAATGACCTGGTTCGCGGAGAGATCACCTTTAAACCTGGCACAGTGCCGGACTACGTAGTAGTTCGTGCCAATGGTCAGCCTCTATACACCCTGGTTAACCCAATTGATGATGCTCTGATGGGTATCACCCACGTACTGCGTGGTGAAGACCTTCTGTCTTCCACCCCGCGACAGGTGGTTCTGTATGCACTGCTCCATGACATTGGAGTCGCACAGTACATGCCACGCTTTGGACACCTGCCTTACGTCATGGGGCAAGGTAATAAGAAGCTGTCCAAACGTGATCCAGAGTCAAGCTTGTTCTTGCACCGTGATAATGGATTCATCCCTGAAGGCCTACTGAACTACTTGGCTCTTCTGGGATGGTCACTGAGTGCTGATGAAGATATCTTCTCTCGTGACCAGCTCATTGAAGCTTTTGACGTCAAAGACGTCTTGTCTAACCCGGCGCGCTTTGATGTGAAGAAGGCTGAAGCCATCAACGGTACGCATGTTCGCATGCTGGAGCCAAAGGACTTCCGCGACCGTTTGGTTCCATACCTGCAGGCTGCACAACTTGTTGGTGAGGAACTGACCCCACGCGAAAATGGGATTTTGGATCAGGCTGCTCCACTGGTTCAAGAGCGTATTGCCTTGTTGGGTGAAGCTACCGACATGCTTGAATTCCTCTTCAAATCTGATGATCAGATCGCGATCGCTGACAATGCTCTCAAGGGGATGCCGGCTAACCTCGTAGAGGTCGTTGATGCATCCGTTGAGGCCTTGGAATCTGTTGCTGAATGGAACGCAGAACAAATTCAGGTAGCACTTCGAGCGAAGTTGGTTGACGAGCTGGCATTGAAGCCTCGTCAGGCTTTTGGACCAGCCCGAGTCGCAATCTCCGGTAAGAAGGTTTCGCCTCCTCTCTTCGAGTCGATGGAGATCTTGGGACGCGAGTCAAGCCTGAGTCGACTGCGTGCGTTCGGTGAGAGTCGCTAGCGAGAACTAGTTAAACACCGCACCGAGTCGTCATCCTGGGTGTCACAAATGGAATTTGTGACACCCGGGATGACCTTTGTGTGGGTACGCATGACAGTTGCTCTCGCAAATTCAGTTAACAGTGCTTATCGGGATGGTGTGCCAATTCACAGGATTGAATTGATTCTTTGAAGATGTGGATTCTTATCTAGCAGGACGTATTTCCGTGTAATGACGCATGTTGCCCCTTGAAATTCGAGTGTTGGTTCCGATTTGTGTAGCGAAACGACGGACTGTATAGTTGTATCTCGTGCTACGGGAGTGGCGCGAAGCTGGTTTCGACTAATTTCAGTAAACTCCCAAGTCACCTTGGGATATGGTGTAATTGGCAACACAACGGTTTCTGGTTCCGTCATTCTAGGTTCGAGTCCTGGTATCCCAGCGCTTCATCAAAGAAATTTGATGAGTTGAAGATTCGTCTTCAGCATACGGCCCCATCGTATAGCGGCCTAGTACTCCGCCCTCTCACGGCGGCAACACGGGTTCGAATCCCGTTGGGGTCACCGTTAAAACCACGGAGAGATCCGTGGTTTTTTCTTTTACCCCAAAAACCCGCACTAGGTTCTCTGTAATCACGACTGCCATAAGGCAAGATGGTGCACATGGAGTCGAATTCAGAATTGAGCGAGAGCGCAGCAGTTCAGGCTGCTAGTGGTAATGAATTCAGCAGCGCTGCTACCCACAACCTCGCTGAACTGCGAGATGCACTCAGTAGTCTCGTCTTTGTTCATCATCCATCCGCGCCGGTGCCTCAAAGCGAAGAGCTTCGGGCCAAGACTTTGCACCAAATCTCTGACTACCTTTTGCCACGAGTTTCCAACTTGGGCGCCCCATTGCTGGCAGTGGTTGGTGGCTCTACGGGCTCAGGGAAATCGACCTTGGTGAATTCGTTGTTGGGGGAGCAAGTCAGCATTTCGGGCGCAGTACGTCCGACAACGAGAACGCCTGTCTTGGCATTTAATCCGTCGGATCAGGTATTTTTTGAATCT
>Ga0308157_10007358_pt1 | contig 12830 bp, 14 predicted proteins | sample PhyBR1_FD_201035 | JGI IMG/M metagenome (GOLD analysis project Ga0308157, IMG submission 201035) | Phyllosphere microbial communities from UC Gill Tract Community Farm, Albany, California, United States - DLSLB.R1 | ecosystem: Host-associated > Plants > Phyllosphere > Unclassified | place: USA...
CACGGCGCGGCCTGGTCTCGTACGCCAACGCGCGTGCCGTGCAGCTGGGCGTGCGCGTGGGCATGCCCGCCCTGCAGGCCGCGCAGTGCATGGCCGCCGCGGACCTGCAGGCCGTGGACCCGGGACCCTCGCCCGGCGAGGCGCGCAAGGTGCTGCCGGGCCTGCACGGGCACCGCACCGTCGTGCTCATCGACTCGGCCTCGCTGGTGGCCGAGGAGGACCGCGACCGCGTGGTGATCACCGCCTCGCACGGCGGCTTGCTGGGCGGCCGGTTCGAGACCGCCATCAAGCTGCCCGTGTTCGCGGCGCTCTACAACGATGCGGGCATCGGCTGCGACGGCGCGGGCGTCTCGCGCCTGCCGGCGCTCGATGCGCAGGGCATCCCTGCCGCGACGGTGGCCGCGGGCAGCGCGCGCATTGGCGACGCCCGCTCCGCGTGGGAGACCGGCGTGATCAGCCGCGTGAACCAGAAGGCCCATGCCCTGGGCGCGCGCGAAGGCCAGGGCGCGCGCGACTGGGCCGAACTCATGGCGGCCGCGCGCTGACGCGCCGCGCAGAAAGAAAGAAGGAGACATCCATTCATGGCGACGACTGCAAACCCCACCCCGCCTGCCGCCCACTTCCCGCCGCTCGATGCCCTGCCCGGCCGGGGCCGTGTGGCGGGCAAGGTGGCGCTGGTGTTCGGTGGCGGTTCGGCTGGCCCCGGCTGGGGCAACGGCAAGGCCGCCGCCATGGTCTACGCCCGCGAAGGCGCGCGCGTGGCGGTGGTGGACATCCACCGCGAGGCGGCCGAGGAAACCCGTGCCCAGCTGTACGCCGAGGGCTTCGACGCCGAGGCCTATGCCGCCGACGTCACGGACTCCGCCGCCGTGGCCGAGGTGGCGCGGCGCGTGCACGCGCGCTTTGGCGCCATCGACATCCTGCACAACAACGTGGGCATCACGCGCATGGGCAGCGTGGTCGACATGGACGAAGCCACCTGGCAGCAGGTGATCGACACCAACCTGACCGGCGTGTTCCTCACCTGCAAGCACGTGGTGCCGGTGATGCTGGCGCAGGGGCGCGGCGCCATCGTCAACATCTCGTCGCTGGCCTCGCAGCAGATCAACAGCTACCCGTACATGCCGTACTACGCGGCCAAGGCCGGGCTCAACCACTTCACGCGGGCGCTGGCCGTGCAGTACGCGGCCCAGGGCATCCGCGCCAACGCGGTGCTGCCCGGCGTCATCGACACGCCGCTCATCCACCAGCAGATCGCCGGCCAGTTCGCCAGCACCGAGGAGATGCTGCGCACGCGCAACGCCGCCAGCCCCATGGGCCGCATGGGCCAGGCCTGGGACGTGGCCTACACGGCGCTGTTCCTGGCGAGCGACGAGGCGCGCTACGTGACGGGCGTGTGCATTCCGGTGGATGGCGGCAAGGGCTGCACGGGCAGGTAAGCCCTTCACGTTCCAGCGTTTCAAAGTTCCATTGATCCTTTCATTCCAACATTCGCAGGAGACAAAACCCATGAACAAGCAACGAATGAACCGCCGCACGGCCGCTGGCGTCGCACTGGCACTGCTGGGGGCCGCGTCGGCGCTCCCCGCCGCCGCGCAGGGCGCCTTCCCCGACAAGCCGGTCAAGCTGGTGGTGCCGTTTCCGCCAGGCGGCACGTCGGACATCAGTGGGCGCGTGCTGGCCGACGCCTTGTCCAAGGAACTGGGCCAGCCGGTGATCGTGGAGAACAAGGCCGGCGCGGGCGGCTCGGTGGGCGCGCGCTTCGTGGCCGAGGCCAAGGCCGACGGCTACACGCTGCTGCTGGGCACCACCAGCACCAACGGCACGAATTCGGCGGTGTACAAGAACCTGAGCTTCGATGCGCTCAAGAGCTTCACGCCCATCACGCGCATCCTGTCGGTGCCGGGGGTGCTGGCCATCAACAAGAGCTTTCCGGCCAAGAACTATGCGGAGTTTGCCAAACTGGTGGGCCAGTCGCCGGGCAAGTTTTCGTATGCATCGTCGGGCAACGGCGGCGCCACCCACATGGCCATGGAATATTACAAGTCCCTCAGCGGCCTGCGCGTGGTGCATGTGCCGTACCGCGGCACGGGCCCGGCGCTCAACGACGTGATCGGCGGCCAGGTGGAGATGATCTACGACACGCTGGCCTCATCGATGCCGCACATCAAGTCGGGCAACCTGGTGCCCATGGCCCTGGCCACGCCCCGGCGCCTGAAGGAGCTGCCCGACGTGCCCACCTTCGCGGAGCTGGGTCTCAAGAGCGCCAACGAAGGCTTCTGGAACGGCGTGCTGGCGCCCGCCGGCCTGCCCGCCGATGTGCTGGAGAAGCTGCACGGCGCCATCGTGCGTGCGCTGCGCACGCCGATGGTGCAGGAGAAGTTCGCCGCCGCCGGCGCCATCACGGTCGAGGACACGCCCGCGGCCTTCGCCAAGATCATTGCCGACGACATCGTGAAGTGGAAGAAGGTGGCCGAGACCAGCCACATCACGGCGGATTGACCGGCTGGCCGTCTGACTGACCGGGTCGCAGAGGGGGTGGCGCGCCGCGCCCTCGCGCCCCTGCATGGCCGCATTGCCCATTGGCGTCGGGCGGCGCGCCAGGGGCCCGCTATAACCCTTGCATGACTCTTTCCTGGATCGCCTGGGCGTGGATACCGCTGACGCTGTGGGCCGCTTTGGCGCAGACCGCGCGCAACGCGGCGCAGCGCTCGCTCACGGCCGGGCTGGGCACGCTGGCGGCCACGCTGGTGCGCTTTCTGTACGGTCTGCCGCTGGCCACGGCGTGGGTGGCGGGGCTGACTTTCTGGGGCGCGGGCGGCATTCCGCAATTCAACGGGGTGTATGCCGCATGGCTTGCCATGGGCGCGCTCACGCAGGTGGGGGCCACGGCCTTCCTGCTCTTGGCCATGAAGGAGCGCAACTTCGTGCTCGCCGTGGCGTATTCCAAGACCGAGGTGCTGCAGGTGGCCCTGTTCTCGGCCGTGCTGCTGCACGAGCTGCCGGGCCCGCTGGCGCTGGGCGCCATGGCGGCGGCCACGGTGGGCGTGGTGCTGCTGTCGCTGCCGCCGGGCGGCTGGCGCGCGCTGCGCGCGGGGCCAGGGGCCGTGGACGGCCAGGGCAGCGGCCGGCTCGTGGTCTACGGGCTGGCATCGGGCGCCTGCTTCGCGCTGGCCAGCGTGGGGTTTCGCGGTGCGTCGCTGGCTCTGGCCGAGGCCAATGCGGGCGTGGCGCCCTGGGTGGCGGGTGCCTGGGGCGTGTTCTGGGCGCAGTTGCTGCAGTCGGTGGTGCTGGGCGGCTGGCTGCTGGCGCGCCAGCCCGGCGTGGCGGGCGCCATCGCGCGGGCCTGGCGCATGTCGGTGGTGGCGGGCTCGATGGGCGCGGTCGCGTCCATCGCGTGGTTCACGGCCTACGCCATGCGGCCCGCGTCGGACGTGCGCACGCTGGGCCTGGTGGAGGTGCTGTTCAGCTACCTCGTCTCGCGCCGCGTGTTCCGCGAGAGCCTGACGCGCACCGAGGGCGTGGGGCTGGCGCTGGTGGTGGCGGGGCTCGTGGGGGTCTGCGCCCAGTGGTAGTGGCCGCAGCAGCGGCAGCGCCGCGCCGGGCGGCTTGAACGGCCACCGCGCGGTGCACTCTTCGGGCCGGGCGATGAATCCAAAGCGCCCGCTGTGGCGTATTCACCTACAGAAGATCCCATTGCACCGTGAACAGAGACCAATCCCAGAGAATGGGCGCATGAGCACCCTCCACACAGACCGTGAACTGATGGACCTCCTCGACCGCATCGCCGCGCAGGACGACACCGCGCTGAGAAGCCTGTACGAGAGCACCTCGTCGCGGCTTTTTGGCCTGGCGCTGCGCGTGGTGCGCAACCGTGATGCGGCCGAGGACGTGCTGCAGGAGTCCTTCCTGACCATCTGGCGGTCGGCCGCCAGCTACCGCGCATCGCTCAGCCCGCCCATGGCGTGGCTGGGGCTCATCGTGCGCAGCCGCGCGCTCGATGCGCTGCGCAAGCGCACCAGCGACCGGGCGGACCTCATGAACGAACTGGACGATGCCCTGGCGGACACATTGCCGGGCGAGGGCGCCAACCCCATGGACGCCACCGAGGCGAGCGAGCAGGCCTTCGCGCTGCACCAATGCCTGGGCAAGCTGGAGACCCGGCAGCGCGAGGTGGTGAGCCTGGCCTACCTGCGCGACCTGAGCCACGGCGAGCTGGCCGAGCAGCTCAAGCTGCCGCTGGGCACCGTCAAGACCTGGATCCGGCGCGGGCTGGAACAGCTGCGCACGTGCATGGCACGCTATGCCTGAGCGCGGAGGATTTGCCATGAACATCACGCGACATCCTGAATTGCTCGACCGGCTGGCGGCCAGCTATGCGCTGGGCACGCTGCGGGGCGGCGCGCGCCGCCGCTTCGAGGCCCTGGCCCGCGAGCAGGCCCCCGTGCGGGCTGCCGCGCTGGTGTGGCAAGGCCGCTGGTCCGGCCTGACCGAGCTGCAGGAAATGGCCCGGCCGTCCTCGCATGTCTGGACCCGCATCCACAACCTGGTCGAGGCGGACAAGGCCGCGCGGGCCTTGCAGGCGGCCCATGCGCCGCCAGAGCGGGTGCCCGCCAGCAACTGGTGGCGCAGCCTGTGGGTGTGGCGCGGCGCGGCCGCCGCGGGCGCGATGGCCACGGTGGCGGCGGTCGCCATTGGCGTGCAGGTGCACGGCGCCCTCAAGGCCACGTCGGGCCGGCAGATCGCCACGCTGCAGCAGCAACTGCAGGCCGCGCCGCAGATCCAGTACGTGGCCGTGCTGTCCGACGACAAGGCCACGGCGTCAATGCTGGTCACCTTCGACCCCAGGAACAACCAGCTGGTGCTGCAGCGCGTGGGCGGCTTCCAGGAAGGGGCGGACAAGTCGCTGCAGCTGTGGGCGCTGCCACCCTCGGGCGGGCCGCGTTCGCTGGGGGTGCTGGGGCACGACAGGCTGCTCACCCTGGTGGCGGGCGAAGCCGATGTGCAGCAGGTGCCAGCCCTGGCGATCAGCCTGGAGCCCAAGGGTGGCGTGCCCGGCGCGACCGGACCTACCGGGCCGGTGCTGTTCAAGGGCGCGCTGATCCAGCGCATGCTGTAGGGGGCGCCGGCCGCCCGTCAAAAATATATCTGTCGTTTTTGAATCCACCGGGTGCCGGGGTTCGTAAGTTGGGAGCAACATCCACTTACAACCACGACAACCACCCGCTGGGGGAGATCACGATGGAATACAGGCTTCACTGCACCCTGCTCGCGGCACTGGCGATGGGCGCCGCCGGGCTGGCCCAGGCCGGGACGGGCAAGCTGCTGCTCACTGGCGGCGTCAGCAGCATCGGCGGGTCGGCCGGCGGCGGCCTCACGCCCTGGGCCGTGATCGGCACGAACGCCACGGCGGGCGAGACCGGCGTCAGCGGCTACGCCACGCGGGCGGCCACGCAGGACTACAGCCTCAACGGCTACGGCGTGGCCGTCGGCCTGCACGACCGGGTGGAGCTGTCGTTGGCCCGGCAGGATTTCGATGCCTCGCCGGCGCTGGCGCTCAACGGCATCGCGCCCTTCGGCGTCACGCCCGGCCAGCACATCAAGATGGACGTGGTGGGTATCAAGGTGAAGGTGGCGGGCGATGCCGTGCTGGATGCCGACAGCCTCATGCCGCAGATCGCCGTGGGCCTGGAGCACAAGCGCACGCACGCGGGCTCCCTCGGGTCGGTGCTCGACTTCCTGGGCACGAGAACCAGCGGCACCGATGTGTATGTGAGCGCCACGAAGCTGCTGCTGGCGCAGAGCCTGCTCGTCAACGGCACCCTGCGCTACACCAATGCCAACCAGAACGGCCTGCTGGGCTTTGGCTCGGCCGCGCCGGGCAGGAACGGCCGCAGCCTGCAGCCCGAGTTCTCCATCGCCTATCTGCTGAGCAAGAACCTGGCGGTCGGCGCCGAGTACCGCTTCAAGCCCAACAACCTGCAGGCGCTGGGCGCGGCGGCCGGCCTGGGCGCCGCGCTGCGCGAGGACGCCTGGAAGGACATCTTCATCGCCTGGGCACCCACCAAGAACGTGTCGCTCACGCTGGCGTATGTGGACCTGGGGCGCATCGTGCCGGGGATCACCAACAACCGCCGCCAGACGGGCTACTACCTGTCGGCCCAGGTCGCTTTCTGAGCCCGCTTCGGAGACCCCCATGATGATCAAGCGCAACACCCTCACTGCCCTGGCCCTGGCCGCCGCCTGCCTGTGGGCTCCAGCTGCCCTGTCGCAGCCTGCCCCGGCCACCTCCCCGGCGGCGCCCGCGGGCCTGTACCAGGCGCTGGGCGAAAAGCCCGGCATCACCCGCCTCATGGACGACTTCGTGGAGCGTGTCGTGAGAGACCCGCGCATCGGCGGCCATTTCAAGGAGGTGAAGCCCCAGGCCCTCAAGGAGAGCCTGACCGACCAGGTCTGCCAGCTCAGCGGCGGACCTTGCAAATATGAAGGCGCTGACATGAAATCGGCCCATGCCGACATGGACATCCACAAGGGCCACTTCAACGCCCTGGTGGAGGTGCTGCAAAGCGCCATGGATGCCCAGGGCATACCCTTCGCCCAGCAAAACCGGTTGCTGGCCCTGCTCGCACCCATGCACCGGGATGTGATCACCATCCACTGACGCCATGATGAAAAATACTATTATTTTGATAGCTATCAGCGCTTTATGGACAAGCGCTGGCGCCGGAAATGTTCAAATCCAGGTGCTGGACCGCGAGGGCCGGCCCGTGCCCGATGCGGTGGTGGTGGTGTACCCCGGCGCGACGGCCGGCACGCCCCCGAGCCTGCTGCAGGCCAGCCCCACCATCGAACAGGAGAAGATGCGCTTCGTGCCCGCCTTGACGGTGGTGGCGCCCGGCACCACCGTGCGCTTCACCAACCAGGACCGGTGGGACCACCATGTGCGCGGCAACCCCGCCACGGTCGCGGCCGCCGCGGCGCCGGGCGGCACCAACCCCGGCTTCGAGCTGCGCCTGGCGGGCAAGACCGATGGCAAGCCGTCCAATTTCGCCGACGTGAAGCTCGACACGCCCGGCGTGGTGCTGCTGGGCTGCCATCTGCACGGCTCCATGCGCGGCCATGTGTTCGTCACCGATTCGGCCTGGGCCCTCAAGACCGACGGCGACGGCATTGCCCGCTTCCCCGCCGTGCCCGAAGGTGCCGCCCAGGTCCGCGTGTGGCATGCGGAGCAGTTGGTGGACCTGCCGCGCAAGGCCCTGAACGTGGCGCCCGGCCCGGTGCTCGACACCGTGCAGCTCAGCGTGGTGCCGCGCGTTCGCCGCGCCCCGCCCGCCGCGCCCCCGGGAGGCCCCATGGGCTCGTACAGCCAGGCGCCCGCGGGCGGCGCCCACCTGCACCCCGGCAGCTGACCCGCCACCACGGCGGGTGGTCCACCGGATGGCGGGCCGGCGGGCAGGCCGGCGCCCCGTGGGCCGTGCCGGCCCTTCGCTTCCTCAGCCCGGCAGCTTCAGGCCGCCCGGTCCCGAGGGAATGGTGTTGGCGCTGCTCTTGTGGCCCGCGGCCGGCGCGCCCACGTTGTCCACCTTCACGCTCCCGGCGGGGGCATTGAGGTACAGGTAGAGCGCCTGTGCATCCACGTCGCTGAGCTGGCCCAGCGACTCGAACGGCATGACCTGGATGGGCGTGCCGTCCGGCCGCTTGCCGGTGCGCAGCATGGCGACGAAGCTTGCCGCCGTGGGGTAGCGCGCCAGGGCGCTGTCGGCGCCGGGGCGGATGTCGGCGGCAGCGGGCCAGTCGGGCGGCCCGCCCGGAATCTTGCCGCCCTCCAGCGTGGCGCCGTGGCAGCCGATGCACATGTTGGCCACGTACTGGCCGTTGGCCAGTGTCACGCCGGCCGGCACGGGGCGTGACGGCGCGAGCTGGTGGTCGATGCGCGCCGCCGCGTCGGGGATCGCGCCCAGGCCGTACAGCACCCAGGCGGGGCGCGGCAGCTCCACCACCGCCTGCGCGCCCTCCTGGGGCTTGAGCTGGCGCACGTACGACACCAGGGCATTCAGGTCGTCGTTGGTGAAGCGGTTGTAGTCCTCGCTGGGCATCACCAGCACGGGGCGGCCGTTGGGCTTGACGCCATGGCGGATCACGCTGTTCCAGTCCTCGGGCTGGTAGCGCGCCACCACGCCGGCGGGCGTGATGTTGGGCCCGATGATGCGCGTGCCCTTGCCGTCGTTGACGAATTCGCGGCCCGTGCCCTGCGCGCCGTGGCAGTCGGTGCAGCCGCGCGATGCATACAGGTAGCGCCCGCGCTCGATGGTCTGCGCCTCGGTGGTGTAGGCCACGGGCCGGGGCTTGATGTCGATGGTGCGGTTGCGCTTTTGCTCGGCCAGATACAGGCCGCTGGCCGCCGTGGCGGCAACGATGGCACCCAGCAGCAGCGCGCCGCCAGCGGTCCATTTGATCCAGCGTTTCATGGTGGGTCCCTCTTCTTCGAATGAATGATTGGCGTGTCCAGGCGCCGGATTCTGAATTCGAAGAAGCGGTTTGTGCCGCCCGCCGCCGCAAGGCGTGGCGGGGCCGGTGACATTTGTCACAAACGGCCCCCCGGCATGGGGGCGGCGAAGGTTCAGCGCTCGATGGTCTTGTTCGGCACCTCGTGCCGCCATCCACGTGGCCCGCAAAAAAATGCGCTGGCCAGCGTGAGGGCAGTCCGCCCCGCTATAGTCCGCGCTCCCCCTGGCGGTTTGCGTGCCGGCGATGCACGCCGGGGCGACCGGCCCGCCTCTTCAAGACAAGAAAAAAACGAACACCATGGGCCTGCAGCAAACCACCCCCGAATACCTCGACCAATGCCGCGCCGCGCAGCGGGCTGAGCAGGAGCAATCCCTGGCGGCCACCGACCACTGGGCGCACGTGGACAAGCCCCAGGTGCATGCCGACTTCGCTGCGTTCTACCAGGAGCTGGCACCGCTGATCGATGTGCATGCCCCTGACTCCGAGGCCGTCCAGGCCCTGATGGAAAAACACTTTTCCATCGTCGCCCGTTTTTACGTGCCGTCGCGCGACGCCTATGTGGGCACCGTGCTGTTCTATGCCGACAATGCCGACATGAAGGCGTTTCACAATGCCTACCACCCGCGCATGGTGGAGTTCCTGGGCGACGCCGCGTTCGTCTACGCGCTGCAGAACCTGCAGTAGCGCTTCCTGGAGGCCCATGCAACCCCACGCCAGGCCGGCGCAACCGCCCGAGAGCGGCGCACTGGCGCCCTTTGCGCCGGTGTGCGGCGCCCTGGCCGAAGCGCTGCGGGAGGATGCGTTCTATCAGGCCGTCACCATCGACCACGCGGCCGACCCCGCCCTGCGGCACCGCGTGCTGGCCCACTACTTCGCGCTGGCCCTGGACGAGGCCCGCGCCGTGGGCGAGGTGCATGTGTCGGGCGCCGACGGCGCCGCCCTCTGGCTGACCCAGGAGGCCACGGCCAGCGAACAGGCCCTGCATGGCGAGCGCCGCACCCAGGGGCTTGCCGGGCTGCTCGGGCCCGCAGGCTTCGCCAACTATGGGCGCATCGCCGCCGCCATGGACGCGCAGGTCCCCGGTGACCTGCAGGGTGCGTGGTACCTGTCCGTCCTGGGCGTGCGCCCCGCTGCACGGGGCCGGGGGCTGGCGCAGCGATTGCTGGGGCAGACGCTGGCCCGCGCAGACCTGGCGGGAGCCGCCTGCTATCTGGAAACCTTCAACCCGCTCAGCCTGCCGTTCTACCAGCGCCTGGGGTTCGCGCGCGCGGTGCAGTGCGTGGAACCTGTCTCGGGCCGCACTTACTGGCTGATGGCGCGCGAGGCCGCGCGGCGGTCCTGAGGGCGCAGCGGACGGGCCCGCCGCCTGCCCGCCCCGGGGTTGACGTGCGTCAACGCCGCGCGGCCGGTGCCCGCGAAGCGGGGTGTTCATCCCAGTAGCAAAGCCTCGCCCGATCCCTTAATATGGTCCGCAGATGGGGAGAGACCAGCCAGGCAGCCGATCTGCCTTGACGTTTGTCGGGCGCTGGCGGGTGGGAATGAATCGATGAAGCGTGATGTTCGCCTGGCAGTGCTGCTGCTGACCGTTGTGTACCTCTCGGTGTCTGCCGCCACGGCCTGGCAGATGTGGTCGGCGCGAGAGCGCTCGCTGGCCGAAATCGACACCCAGAACCTCAACCTCGCGCAGACCCTCAACACCTACACCGAAGGCGTCATCACGCAAAGCGCCATGCTCCTGCTGGGCATCGCGGAGCGGCTGGAGGAGGAGGGCACCGGCCCCCAGCACATGCAGCGCCTGCAGCGGCTGATCGACCAGCAGGAGCATTTGCTGACCCAGCTCAATGGCATCGTCATCTATGGCGCCACCGGCGACTGGCTGATGTCTTCCACCGGTCCCCTGCCGGCCCGGACCAGCAGCATGGACAGGGCCTTCTTTGCCCACCACCGCGACAGCGCGTCGCGCGAGCCCTTCATCGGGCCGGCCATCCAGAGCCGGTCCACCGGCGACTGGGTCATCACCATCAGCCAGCGCTTCGAGGACAAGGACCGGCGCTTTGGCGGCGTGGTGGTGGTGAGCCTGGGCATCAAGAGCTTTCTGGAGCTGTTCGGCAAGATCGACGTGGGCGACCAGGGCGCCATCGGCCTGTCGACCACGGGCGGGCAGATGCTCGTTCGCTACCCCTACCGCGAGCAGGACCTGGGCCGCGACTTCTCCAAATCGTCCAACTTCCAGCGCGTCTACTCGGGCGCCATCTCCGGCACGGCCTCGTTCAAGTCCGGCATCGACGGAACGCAGCGGCTGTATGCCTTCCGCAAGAGCGACCGCTATCCCGTGGTCACCACCGTGGCCGTGGGCAAGGACGAAGCCTTGTCCGGCTGGCGGCAGCAGGCGCTTCTCACGGCCGCGGTCGTCGGTGCCTTGCTCCTGGGCATCGCGGTCATCGGGTGGCAGCTGCTGCTCGACATCCGGCGCCGAACCCGCGCCGAGGCCTCCCTCGTGGCCGCGCGCGAGGATCTGATGCGGGTGAACCAGAAGCTGGAGGCGCTGGCCGCGCAAGACCAGCTCACGGGCCTGGCCAATCGCCGCTGCTTCGACGAGACCCTGAACATGGAATGCCGGCGCGCGGGCAGGCAGGGCACGCCGCTGTCGCTGCTGCTCATCGATATCGACTACTTCAAGGGCTTCAACGACACCTACGGCCATGTGGAGGGCGATGCCTGCCTGCAGGCGGTGTCCCGGTGCCTGGTGCAGTACGCGAAGCGTCCCGGCGACCTGGTGGCGCGCTATGGCGGGGAGGAACTGGCGATCATTCTTCCCGACACCGATCTCCCGGGCGCACTTGTCGTGGCGGAAGTGGTGCGCGAGCGGATCGAGGCGCTGGCCATCCGCCACAGCGCCAGCTCTTTCGGGCACGTCACGGTGAGCGTGGGCGCCGCTGCGGCGAAGGGGCCCCACACGGTGGGCAGCGAGCGGCGGCTGATCGAGGCGGCGGATGGCGCACTGTACCGGGCGAAGGCGGCGGGGCGCAATCGGGTGGAAGTGACCTGAAGGCGGGGTTCCTTCGGGATCACAAGGTCCTGGCGTAGAACGGGGTCAGCTGGCCCATCGCGGCTTCCACATACTGGGGCGCCCAGCAGGCCTCGATGTGCGTGGCGCGGACTTCCGCCGGTGGACGGTCGCTGAATGACGGCCTGCCGGTGCGCGGCCCGGGCGCCGGGTACGATGCTATCACTTCAATTTTCATAGCTTCCAGCGCTTTAGCCATAAGGGCTGGAGGCACTTTTTTCCAAAATTCCATGCACCCGGTGGTGCAGCGGCTTCGCGCCGGTCCTCAGCCTTGGGCTTGCCGCTGGCCTGCGCACACCCCCACCACCCAGTCCCTGAACGCCTTCACCAGCGGCGTCTGCGCGCGCGCCTCCGGGTACACCAGGTAGTACGCGTCGGTGCTGGTCAGTACCGTGCCCGACAGCTCCACCAGGCTGCCCGCCGCCAGCTCCTGCTCGATCAGGAAACGCGGCAGCAGCGCCGCGCCCAGGTGCGAGACGGCGGCCTGGGCGATCATGGCGAAGTGTTCGGACTGGGGGCCGCGCAGGGCCAGGGCCGTGGGGGCGCCCACCAGCTCGAACCACTCGGCCCACTGGGTGGGGCGCGTGCTTTGCTGCAGCAGCACCACGCGGGTCAGATCCTGCGGCGTGCGGATGTGGTGGCGCTCGCGGTAGTCGGGGCTGCACACGGGCACGGTCTCTTCGTGCATCAGGTATTCGCACACGGCGCCGGCCCAGTGCGGGGCGCCGAAGTGGATGGCCGCGTCGAACGGTGTTCCCGCGAAGTCGAAGGGCTCGGTGCGCGCCGAAAAATTGACCATGGCCTCGGGGTGTTGCGCCATGAAGCCGCCCAGGCGCGGTATCAGCCAGCGCGTGCCCAGCGTGGGCAGTACGGCCAGGTTGAGCAGGCCGTCGGTGCTGGCAAAGGCCATGGCTTTCTGCGTGCTGGCCGACAGCTGCTGCAGCACCGCCAGCACGTCGGCGGCGTAGACGCGGCCCGCGTCGGTGAGCACCACGCGCTGGCGCACGCGATGGAAGAGGGCGGTGCCCAGTTGGTCTTCGAGCTGGCGGATCTGGCGCGACACGGCGCTTTGCGTGAGGTGCAGTTCCTCGGCCGCGCGCGACACGCTCTGGTGGCGGGCCGCCGTTTCAAAGGCCAGCAGGTCGGCGGTGGACGGCAGGAAGGAGCGGCGCAGCATGGTCATGCGTGGAAGGAATGATCGGTGGTTGCCCCGGCAAGGCCTTTGGAGACCGTGGCGCTGATGTGATGTGCGCTA
>Ga0308157_10007359_pt1 | contig 12829 bp, 6 predicted proteins | sample PhyBR1_FD_201035 | JGI IMG/M metagenome (GOLD analysis project Ga0308157, IMG submission 201035) | Phyllosphere microbial communities from UC Gill Tract Community Farm, Albany, California, United States - DLSLB.R1 | ecosystem: Host-associated > Plants > Phyllosphere > Unclassified | place: USA...
TGACCATGCGACCGTAGGAGAGGATATGGAATTGGTGGTGCGTATGCGCCGCTATATGATAGAGCATAATTTACCACATCAGGTGATCAATATCCCCGATCCATTGTGCTGGACAGAGGTTCCTGAAGATAAGGACGTCTTAAAGAAACAAAGGAACCGCTGGATGCGCGGTACGATGGAAACCCTTTGGAAACATAGGAAGCTGATCTTTAACCCGAAATATGGAAAGCTCGGCATGGTCAGTCTTCCGTATTGGTTCTTCTTTGAATTCCTGGGACCGTTTGTGGAGTTTTCAGGATATGCCATCTTTTGGTTCTTTGTTTTTACCGGGACCATCAACTGGTCTTTTTTTATCGCGTTGTATGCTCTTGTCGTCTTTTCGAGTGTACTGTATTCCACATATGCCATTGCTGTTGATCTGGTCAGCCGCCAGGTCTATTCCAAACAGAAGGATATGAGAAAATTGCTCCTAACGGCTGTATTTGAACCTTTTTATTTCCATCCGTTGGTCACCTGGGCTGGAATTCGCGGCATGGTAGATTATTTCCGCAAGAAAAGCGGTTGGGGCGAAATGACCCGACAGGGCTTTTCACAGGAAAACCAGGAAAGTTTAAGGGCCAGGCTGGTTAGGGCGGGGCAGCATATCCTGCAACATTTTTCTATGGTCGGAAGTCTTTTCATCGGCATTGGGCTTGTTTTTTCCGTGATCGAATGGTTGCACTATGGATCATTTATCCATCAGTTCAAAGGGTTAACTGAGTTTTTAATCCTGATCGGGAACAACCTGCTTTACAGTTTTACGCTACTAGTTGTTCTTGGGATGCTGTTCGGTCTTATCCACCTGCTTAACAGTACACTTTCCAAATGGTTATTTAATCTCCTTCTGGCGATTCTACTAATTTCCCAATTGCTGCTGGCATACTACTTTTCATCCTCGAGAAACCTGTTGGGGACCGATCTCTTCTTTTATTCCGCTGAGGAAATAAAAAACATCCTGGAATCCAGCCAGGTATTGACCTGGAAGAATATCCTTGCCCTGTTTGCCGGTCTTTTGGCTATCTATAGCCTTTTCCATTTTTTAGCTAAAAAATGGAAGGGCTCTGCATATTTGGGATTAGGCTTAATGGGATTAGGTATTACCAGTATCCTTCTGCTGAGCCTATCCATGGAATTCAATAGTGATAGGGACGAATTTGTTCAGACCGCAGAACGGAGTAAATTGGGATTCTTTGTGGAATCTAATGCCAAACACCTGATCCAGGAAATCAAGGCTGAATATTTTGACAGTAATCCTGGAGCTGTCTATGCGGGTATTTCTGCGGATTACCCATTCCTGGAGCTGGAACAAACGAAAGATGTGCTAGGCCCAGTGATGGTAAAGACCGAAAAGGTGCCCAATCTGGTGCTGATCGTTGTTGAGGGATTGGGGAATGCCTATTCGGACCCAAAGGGCTATATAGGTGATTTTACCCCTTTTTTGAGCAGTCTGAAGGATAGCTCAATGGTCTGGGAAAATGCCTTAAGCTCTTCCGGTAGGACATTCTCAGCACTTCCAACCCTTCTGGGATCTCTTCCCTTTGCCAGTGCCGGATTCCTGGAACAGGCAAATTATCCCGATCATTTCAATCTCCTGAACGTCCTGAAGCATAACCATTTCCAAACCGCTTTCATTTACGGTGGTGATGGTAATTTCGATTTCATGGCCAAATACCTGGAATTCAACAGGACCGATAAGATCATCGAGCAGCGGAGTTTCCCCAAGGGTTATCGCAAGCTGCCAAGTTCTGCTGGTGAAAGTTGGGGATATGAAGATCAGGCCGTGCTGGACCAATTGTACAGGCAAGGGGATGGAACGACCTCTCCGTATTTTCATATCGCCCTTACCTTGTCCACCCATAATCCTTTCTTGATCAATGATGAGAAGAAATATGCGGATCTATATGAGAAGCGTCTTCAAGATCTTAGATTGACCAAGGAACAGCGTACATTTGCCTTGGCCAATAGGAAACAACTGATCTCTGTGATTAATGTAGATGATGCCCTTAGGGAGTTTTTTGCGAAGTATGCAACGAGGGCCGAATTCAAGCATACGATTTTTGTTATTACTGGTGATCATGCAATGCCGGAAATTCCGCTGCAATCCAAGATCGATCGCTATCATGTACCTCTTATCCTGTATTCGAAAATGCTTAAGGAAAAGAAGAGGTTCACCAATATAGTCAGCCATTTCGATTTTGCCCCTAGCTTGTTAGCCTATTATCGTCAGAATTATGGTTTGAAAGTTCCACAAAAGGTTACCTGGATAGGAAAAGGCCTGGATATCGGAGGTAGTAGACCTGGCCTCGGTATTCCGATCATGCAGAGCAAATCCCAATTGATCGATTTTGTCTATGATGGATATCATATCAATGACCAAAAACTCTTTCAGTTGGATAGGTCCCTGAATGAGGATCCGGTTAGTGAAGATGTTAAAGGATCAATCATAAGTGTTAGGTTCGAGCAGTTTCGGGATATGAACAAGGATTTTATCCGTTCCGGCAAACTGATGCCCGATTCGGTATACCAGGAGTTCTTTAAGAAGTAAACTGGTCCTAGAACCTTCTTCTATATCCCAGGCTGATATCAAACTGGTCATCCTTGGTCTGCGGTCTGTATTCTACGTTATAATAGGTCCCGGTAATGGAGAACAGATTCTTCGATCTAACCGTGAAATTGTAATCCATACCCGCTTTAAAGGATTTCAGTTTATAAGGATTGTTGGTAAAGAGGTTTTCGCGGTTCTCTTCGGGGCTGATACCGGTTCCCACGATAAATCCCAAATAATCATCTGCGCCCCTGGTATAATATCGAACAGTTCCAGCATATGATTGGGAGATGTTATCTTCATCAGGAGTGAGGTATGTCCTGATGTTGAACCAAAAGTTCTTATAATATTTTCCGATGGATGCTGTGTACATCCAAATATCCTGGGTGAATTTCAATTGCCGGTAGCCAATCTCTGCTTCAAAGCTCTTTGGCAGGTTGGCGTAAAGGGAAGCTCCAGATCTGAATTTGGGAAATATCCCCACATCATCGGAATATCCCGCACCTAGGTACATGTAGAATAAGTTGGAAAGTCGCGGATAGGCCTCCAGCTCAAATTGAACTCCATTGTCTGCAAATTTATTTGCGTAGTTTGTCCGCAATATGAATGAACCTATGGGTGTGGCACGCTTATAACTTGCACCTAAAACATGCCAATTGTCCTCAAACTGGGTGTTAAAATACATGAAATTATAATTGATTCCGATTTCATGTCCTGTTTCCTGGTTCTTTAAACGAGCCAGCATATCCCTGGCCTCCCCATTTTTGGGGTTTACCTCCAAAAGGGTTTGGAGAGAGTTCAGGGCATCATCATATTGTTTCGAGCTCTGAAGGATCTTCGCCTTTAATAAAAGGAGGTCTTCTGCTTTTGGCGAGATGGACAGACCTCTATTAACGATCTGCAAGGCTTTGGGGTGCTGGCCTTCCCAATACTCTAGGGAACCATAGGCTAGGTAGAAATCAGGATCCTGGGGGTTTTTAAGCGCGATCATTTGAAAAACCATACGGGCGGAATCAGGCCGATCGGACCAGGTGTATAATCTTCCCAGGAAGACCTGGATGTCCGTATAGTCAGGGCTTCTTGTCAATGCCTGTTTCGCGATATTAATTGCCCCGGGATAATTTTTGTTCTCAAATGCTTCAATCCTTGCTTTTTGGAAAAGCTGATCAGAGTTAAGCTCTTGTGAATGGGCTGAGCTGATTCCGAGGCACAATATGACCCAAAGGAGCGCAGGACATAAAAAGTTATTGTAGAGGAATGATTGTTTTCCGTTTAAGCGCATGATGATATAGTTTATGCAAATGTAATAAATCTACCTGTCATTGAGAGAAACTTCGCTGCCCCAACCAGGCTATCTGTTAATTTCGGGATACAAGACAAGCAGGCCTTTAGGGTCATGCTGTCAAGACAGGCGATTTGCAAATATGCGCACTTTCCAGCTTCCTTGCGGGACCCCTGCAATGAGGGATGATCGTGGAAATGAGGGATCAGGGTCAATGGTCTCCTTGTTCTTGGATCTTTGAACCCCTTACGGCATTTCATGCTGGACCTACAGAGGTAAAATATCCGGGTTCGTCCCGGTACATTCAATTATCCCCTGCAATAAGGTTTTCCATACGACCTTAAAATAGGGGTGCTCTGGAGTTCGGGTATAATAAATTTGGGCTACGGTATAGTTCTCATTGGCATCCGGATTACTGTCATTGATCAAGAAGGTATTGGCCAATAGGGACAGAAACCCTTTCTTTCCTTTCTTACCACTATCCGGATCCTTCAAGATGTTCAATTTAAGATGGTCATAGTCAAAATGAAAGGTTCCCGCACTATTGATATCATCACCATGGATATCAAATTTGATCCTTCGGATTCTGCCCGAATTGATCTCGATGTTCAACAGTGGTGCCAAAATCTTATTATAGGCAGGTGCCTGCATTTCTCCCAGAGATCCTTTATAACTGTATCTCCCATTCCTGCTCAACATATCAAAGTTAAAATGGGCCTTCAACAGTCCTTTTCCCATCGCGTAACCCTGAAGATCGGCCTCCATATGGCCATTCTTCAGCAAGCTCAGGGTATCGTTGTTAACATTCCTTATAGATCCTTGGATCTGATTGAAATGGACGTTTCCATCCCTATCGTATTTCTTGCTCTTTTCCGTATAACTCAATCGTATCCCTTTCAGATCCACCCGATCTATGATGATCCGTTGGTCAAAGGACATTATCTGTTGGGCAGGATTTTCGCCGATCTTGGAAACATCCTCTTCCTGATAGCGTTTATCCTTTGAAAGGTCGATATTTCCATTCTCCAGTTGCAGTTTTTTAGCCCTGATCTTTTTATCATCCATGAAACTTCGCAGTTGCAGTCCGGACATCGTGATATCCCCCAATTTCAGCTCGATCATTGCTTTGTTCTCTTTATCATTCTTCGCAAAGGTGGTTCTGGAGACCATAGGTCTGATCAGGAGATCCTTCATGGTCAATAAACTGTCCTTGGTATTCAGCTGCAGATCTTTTAAGGAAAGTTTATATGGACTGTTGGGTATCTCAAAATCAAATTCGGGCAAGGCTATCTGGATATTCTTTGCAAATAATACCCTTGTAGGGTCTTGTTCTGATTTCTCATCGATCAGGATATTCTGAAGGTGTAGATCAAGTTTTTTTACAGCTAGGTCCTTTCCGTCATGTTTGATTGTCAGATTCGCTTTTTTGAGGCCGATCTTTCCGATCTGCAATGATTTGAGTTGTTTTTTGATCAACCCATAGGCAGTTCCGGTTTTCTCTTTTTTCTGATTGTTTGTTTTATGTTGATGAAGGACAAGATTTAGCGAGTCCATGTTGATGGATGAGATATCTAATTTTTTGGAGAATAATAGGTCCATGATACCTATCCCTGAAAGTCTGAGGTTCTGAGAGTTTACCTCGATGATGTTTTCGGGAAGTGAATCTTGGGCTTGAAGTTTTTTGAGGATGTTGGGGTCGGTGGATAGTTTGAGGTCCAGGATCTGGATGGTCCCAGTTGCCAAGGTCACATCCAGATCTTTAATGTCCAATTTATATAGGCCATCCGATCCTTCATGTACCTTCTGGGTGAATTCTCTTTTCAGGTATGGCGCAAGATAGGAGGATAATATCCAAGTGGCTATTAAACCGGTTAGAAGGATAATGCCCAGGCTGTATAAGGTGGTTCTTAGGGTGCGATTTCTCTTTGTGTTATTGTTTGTTCCGTTAGCCATTGGTTAAGGAACCCATAAAAGGAGGATTTTGTTTGATTCCTTATCATTATTGGGGATGGTCAGTTCCAAGTTGTTGTACGGTAGGAGTTTATCCGGTATGGGGGATTTGATCTAGAGCAGAGACGAAGGATCTGTAGATAAAAAAACGGCTGAGGGTAAATCCTCCGCCGTTTTTCTATGGTGTAAGACTGCTTCGTTGCTAGCAGGGAGGCTTGAAGCCTCACGATGACAAGTAGTCCCGTCAATACACTTTTTATTTTTTGATATTAATAAAATCTACCATGACCTTTGCACTTTCATCCAATACGAAATCATATTCTACTTTTGGCTGCGGTTGACCTTCCTTCCACAATGGTTTTCCTTCGAAAGCCAATTGCTTATTGATCCTGTCGCGCAATTTCAAACGGTTCTTTTCGCGTTCAGATTTCAATTTCGCTTCATTAAGGCTAATCGAAGGCATTTCTTCCGCTTTATTGAACTCATCGATATCCTCTAACAAGAAGTTATACGCTGGGGATTTCTGGATTCGCGCCTTATGTAGGGATTCCAATTGGTTATTGATACCAGCCAGGTCCCTAATTTTTGAGAAGTTGGTAGGTTTGATCTGGTCCCAGGGTAATGCCGAAGGTTCTGAACTTTCACCGAATTTCTCTGCGGTATATTGCGTAGGGAATGTGACATCCGGTGTCACCCCTTTATGTTGAGTACTGCTGCCATTCACGCGGTAGAATTTACCCATCGTGATATTTATCTGTCCAAATTCAGGAGCACCATTCGGGGTGTCGGGATCATTGTTTCCGGCTGCCTTGATCAAGATCTTATTGGTTGCCGATATAAAGCGAGACATATCCACCGCGCTCTGGACCGTGCCTTTACCATAGGAGGTAGATCCCAGGATCACACCACGACCATAATCTTGGATCGCTCCGGCGAAAATTTCTGAGGCAGACGCCGAAAAACGGTTGATGATCACACCAAAAGGACCTTCCCAGGCTAGCCCGGGTTCTTCATCATTATCTACCTGAACACGGTTTCTGGTATCTCGTACCTGTACAACAGGACCTTTGTCGATAAACAGTCCGGTAAGTTCCACTGCCTCTACCAAAGAACCACCACCATTGTTCCTCAAGTCCATTACAATAGCGTCAACCCCATCGCGTTTCAGGCTATCAATGATAAGGCGAACATCACGTGTTGTACTTTTGTAATCGGGATCTCCGCGACGGACTGCCTCAAAATCTATATAGAATTTCGGAAGGTCGATGATCCCAATTTTATAGTCTTTACCATCGGTTCCTTTCACCGTTTGGATCTTTCGTTTTGCGGATTCCTCCGCCAATACGATCTTTTCACGAGTGAGTGTCACGATCTTAGGTGGAGTGGACAGTGCCGCACCTGCAGGTAATATCTTCAATCGGACGACCGTTCCTTTCTTACCTTTGATTTTAGCGACTGCCGCATCCAGACGCCATCCGATTATATCCTCAAACTCCGAGTTTCCTTGTGCTACCGCCACAATACGATCGTTGATCTGTAAGGATTTTTCCTTGAATGCCGGTCCACCAGCGATGATCATCTTGATAGTCACCATTTCGTTCTCCATCTGTAGTTGTGCACCGATACCTTCCAGGGTGTTCGACATGCTTTCATTGAAACCTTGTGCCAGAGAAGGGTTATAGTAGTTTGTATGTGGATCTACGGCGTCTGTAAAGGAGGTCATGATCACTTGGAAAGCATCGTTTGCATTCGTTTTCCTGATCTGAGATATCAAGTTGTTGTAACGGCTCCTTAAGGACTCCTTACTTTTTTCCAGGTCGAACTTTGCCGAGTCGGCTGAGGCCAATTTTAGGTTCAGGAGATCATACTTGACCCTTCTTCGCCATTGGTCCTTCACTTCTGCCTCGGTTTTGAACCATGGTAGTTTCTCTCGGAAACTGGTGTAGTTCTCGTCCACTGTAAAATCGTGCACGGCATCGATCTGTGCCAGGGCATAATTCATGGCCTCTAGATAACGATCTACATATTTACTGAAAATGTAAAAGGTACTGGTAAGGTCACCCTTGCGGAAATCCTGGGAGATGCTGTTTTTGTATTGTTCAAAACCATCAATATCCGCCTGTAATAGATAGTTCCTACCCGGGTCGATCGTTTCGATCAGATTTTTATAGACAATATTCGAAAGGGAATCGTTCATGGGAACTTTCTTGTAGCTGACGTTCTCCAAAAGATTAGCGACTTCCTTAGCGATGATTTCGTGTTGCGTTGATGGCCTCAGCTCCATGCCCTCTTGTTCCAAATTAACTCGTGGTTTCGCCCCACAGGCTACCACGGAAATCAACGCAAGACAAAAAATGAGATTTTTAAACATATATGTTCCTTACTTTAGATTTTATAAATTCTTTGTGTTACCAAAATATGTTAAAATTAATCAAAATTCCAACAACCCTGCGTTGTCAGAACGTAAAATAATCATGCCAATTGTCAAAACATTATGGTTTTAATGCTTTTTAACTAAAAAAGAGCATTCATTCACCCCATTCATGCATAGGAGGAATGGATTTTTATGGGGAAGAGTGGTTCGATTCATGCCCAGGACAGGGCCAGCTGGCAAGATTTCTCTAGAGGTCCACAGCACTTTTGGGGAAGATCTCCCGGCGTAACCTCCAATAATCCTCTAGTGCCGTTTCAGCTTCCTTAAAATACCCCAATTTCAGATAGATGTCCCCGAGCTTATCCGAGATTGCCAATTGAAGGATTTTATTCTTCTCCAGGCTTGCCATGGATCTTGCATTTTCCATTTCAAGCTTGGCTACTTTGTAGTTCTGCTGGATATATTTTGAATATCCTAGCATATATTCCATTTCCGCCAGATCATTCCCATAATCCCTGGTCAAGGCAAGATCGCGTGCCTGGATCAGGAACCACTGTGCTTCGGTGTGTTTGTTCTGGACTTGGTAGATCCTTGCCAATGTCGTCCAGGCATTCACTTTTCCCTTTGCATCCTTGATCTTATTGTACAAGGGAATGGCCCTTCGGATGATCGTGTTCTCCGCTGCCCGGTAATTCTTACCGTGAGCTTCGCTGATAGCTATTCCGACCAGGATATCAGCCTGGTCATTTATGTTTTTATTGATGGTTGCGTTCCTTAGGAAGGTCTCCTGAATGGCTATGGCTTCCTTGTTGTTCCCATTTAGGAGAAAGATGTTTGCCAGATTGAACTGAAGGACCATCCGATCAGCTCCAGATTGGAGGTTGTTCATGCCAGAGCCGAGAACAGAAATGGCTTTATTGGTATCACCCTTCCTTAACAATTCGAGTGAATATTCGTTGGCAATACCGGCCGCTAGGGCCTTATTGTTATTTTGCTGAAGTTTCCATATCAATTCCTCCCATTCCGAGTCGGTATTGGGCAATGGGCTGAAGTTTTGTAGTATATACCCCTTGTTGGAAGTATTCTTGAGTCCTTCAATAAGATATTGATAATCCAATTTGACCGAAATTGAGTCAAAGAAGTCGGACTTTTCCTTGTAGGTATCCAAAAGAACCTCTTGCCTGCTCCTTGGGGCCGGTAGCACATATACCTCCGGGCCGATTCCCTTGAACGTTGGGTTATACTTTGTAACAAACCCTGAAGGATCGAGTATCTGTGGGCCGGGAACCTGGGCCTTAAGGGTGCTCCCCAGGGCCAATACGCTGCAAAGGAGCCAAAATTTTTTCACTATTTCCTGATTCACCATCATATAGTCTCAAATCTACAAAAAATCTCTTCAAAGGAAAATTAATTCTTTTACTGGTCCGGGGCAGATCATGACCGGTTATCAGAACCCGGTTGACTGTATCCCCTGGTGATCTCATAATATGGGAATTCCAAGTAGGCCAAAACGGGATATAGGTGAGATTATAGGGACCCAGCGATGGGGGACTTGAGGGATAAGGGCCGCCTGGGACCTTTAAGGTTTCATAAAGAAGATGTTCCACCATGGTGGAACATCCTGGGTTGTTATATAATAGAATTGTGTTGAATCAGGTTCGTATCGCCAAAGGAAATTTGTGAGTTTCGCAATAATTTCCTGAATTGGGACAGTTCATGATCTGATATGCTTTATCGGAAATAGATTCCCAATAACAAGATTCCCTACGATCATCCTTCCCTGATAAGTATTCAAAATTTATGCTCTTTTGTGAAAAAAGACGAAAAATCGTACTTAGGATTCTCAAAGAGATAATATTGTTTCTGAAACATAATTATTGATCTTTTGAGGCATTTTTAGTTTCTTTTTACGAAATCAAAACCATCTTATTGTCCTTTATTTAGGACGTTTTCAAAGGCTTGCCCACGGGTCAGACCAGCTTGCAGTAGGACAAGGGAGTATGCTGCTTTATTTCCAGAATTCACAGAGAGGTTTCCAGAAAGGTAAAAGAATGCATAGATTTGTTCTATGCATGTACCATTAGCCGAGCGGATGCGTCCGAAAACCTTAACTGCCTATGTTGGACAGGAGCACATCATTGGTGAAGGGGCTGTGCTATGGAATGCCATTGAGCAGAAGTCCATCCCCTCGATAATATTTTGGGGTCCACCAGGGGTTGGAAAGACCACCCTGGCCCTGTTGATAGCCCATTCCCTGGACCGTCCATTCTACTCCTTGAGTGCCATTCAGTCAGGGGTCAAGGAAGTGCGGGAAGTTATTGAGAAGGCAGAGCAGATGAAGGCCTTTAACCAGGAACAGCCCATCCTATTCATCGACGAGATACACCGTTTCTCCAAATCCCAACAGGATTCCCTACTGGGAGCCGTGGAACGGGGTACTGTCACGCTGATCGGAGCAACTACCGAAAATCCTTCTTTTGAGGTGATCTCTGCCCTGTTATCCCGTTGTCAAGTGTATGTGTTGAAGGAACTCGGCAAAGAGGAACTGGTCAGGATAGTGGATCAGGCCATGCGGGAAGATGAATATCTCAAACAGGAAAACCTTAGAATTGAGGAATACGAGGCCCTGTTGCAGCTTTCTGGAGGCGATGCCAGGAAATTACTGAATATTTTGGAACTGGTGACCAAGGCAGCTGGGCATCTGGGACAACCCATCACCAATCAATTTGTTGCGCAACATGTCCAGCAGAACCGCTTACGGTACGATAAAGCCGGGGATCAACATTACGATATCATTTCGGCCTTCATCAAATCCATTCGTGGATCCGATCCCAATGCCGCTGTATATTGGTTGGCCAGAATGATCGAAGGTGGGGAAGATCCGAAATTCATTGCGCGCAGGCTTCTTATACTTGCATCTGAGGATATCGGGAATGCCAATCCCAATGCCCTTCTATTGGCCAACAACTGCTTTCAGGCCGTAAATGTGATCGGATGGCCGGAATCAAGGATCATCCTTTCGCAAACTGTGACCTATTTGGCCAGTTCGGCAAAAAGCAATGCGGCCTATGAAGCCATTAACAAAGCGCAGGCAATCGTAAAAAAAACGGGAAACCTATCCATTCCGATCCACTTAAGGAATGCCCCGACCAAGCTCATGAAAGAGTTAAATTACGGCACGGAATACCTCTATGCACATGCCCATGCTGGAAATTTCGTGGATCAGGAGTTCATGCCCGATGAACTGAGTGGCCTTAAATTATACGATCCGGGGAAGAACCCTGCGGAGGATAAATTGCGACAAACCTTAAAGGAGAAATGGAAAGGTAAATATGGCTATTAGATTTTTGTTTACATTTGTGTATTAGGCAATAGAGATATCCGATTTCTATACATATTTATGAAAGCTTAGCATGCTAGAAACTTTTACAACGATCGATTTTGAATTAGCTACGGCAAAATACAATAGCGTTTGTGCGGTAGGTATAGTGAATGTCGTAAATGGCGAGATCAGCAATGAATTTTACAGTCTGGTCCGTCCCCCGGATAACAAATACATGTGGCAGACCTCCCGTGTCCACGGGATAAAGCCCAAACATACCGCAGATGCTCCTTCCTTTATCGAGATCTACCCGACCATAAAAGAAATGATCCAAGGGCAGCATATGGTGGCCCATGATGAACTATTGGACCGTTCCGTACTTAAGGACACCATGTCTTTCTATAACCTTCACTACCCGGAATTGGAATTGGCCAATATGTGGGACTGCACCAGTAAGATCTACCGTTCCTACGGCTTTGAACGTACGAAACTGAGCATATGCTGCGAGCTTATGGGCGTAGAACTTAAGCACCACGATGCTCTTTCAGATGCCAGAGCAACGGCTGAGCTATTCCTGAAAAAGGATGCCGCTATGGAAATGAAGAAGTTGGGATAGTTTTACGGGCCGGGCAGCTCTTTTTCATATACCAGGTAATATTATTAGGTATGATGAACTATTTCTTTATATAAAGGTTATCTTTAAAAAGATTATTTTCAATTAGCAAAAGATTAGGGAATTCCCTAGACCAACTCATATGAGCAAAATTATCAACGTCATACTTTCAGGCGGTGTCGGTTCCCGACTTTGGCCTTTATCCCGTAAATCAAGACCCAAACAGTACCTGCCTATTTTTGAAGGCAAAACCCTATTCGAACTGACCATAGATCGGAACATCGAGGTTTCTTCTAAAGTCATACTGGTGGGCTCCAGTTCCAACAAGGCTCTGGCCGAACCATTCTTGAAGAAAGTGGAACACGATATCATCGCGGAGGCTGCTCCACGGAATACCGCGGCTGCCATTGCCTTTGCCGCTTTCCATGCCGATCCGGATGATATTCTGGTGGTGACACCATCGGATCACCTGATCGAAGACCAGCAAGCTTATGCGGAAGCCGTCAACCAAGGGATCGTTTTTGCGCAGGAAGGTTTTATTGCCACTTTTGGGATAATCCCTACCCGGCCGGAAACGGGTTACGGCTATATCGAACATGAGCATAACAATGTACTTTCCTTCCGTGAAAAACCGAATGAGGATACCGCTAAGGAATTCCTGAAAAAAGGGAACTTCCTATGGAATTCAGGGATCTTCTGCTTTA
>Ga0308157_10007360_pt1 | contig 12828 bp, 11 predicted proteins | sample PhyBR1_FD_201035 | JGI IMG/M metagenome (GOLD analysis project Ga0308157, IMG submission 201035) | Phyllosphere microbial communities from UC Gill Tract Community Farm, Albany, California, United States - DLSLB.R1 | ecosystem: Host-associated > Plants > Phyllosphere > Unclassified | place: USA...
CGTACTTCTCAAAAAGGTCTCGAGCCTGGTACTCGTACAGATCCACGTTGCTTTTCCTTCGGTGGGCCACGGGAAAGAGACAGCCGCACTGCGGAGACGACTGTCTCGATGTCGAGAAATCTCGACCTCCTCAAGCCTACTACCGCCTCAGGCGCCACCGAACACGACGGCGCCCCGCGGATCCGGAGATCCGCGGGGCGCCGCAACGACCGCTCAGTTGTGGTGCTTCGTGCGCCACTGACTGCGGAACATCGGGATCGCCATGGCGACGCACACGGCCAGGATGCCCGCGGTGAAGACCAGGCCCTGGAACGCAGTCACCATGTAGGCGACGCCGAACAGGAACAGCCCGCCGATGAAGAAGATCAGCGAAATAATGAACATCATGTGGATCGGCCCTCCGGGAAAGTCTGCTCTCCACTCTACAGTGTGGCGGCGATCTACAAAGACGTGGCGCGTGCGACGCGCACGCTCCTACCGTGGCGGCATGACCACTCATCTGCCCGGCGAGCGCACGCCGTCATACTCCGTCAACCGGCCGCTGGACACCGACTACTACGGCGTCTTCGACGACATCTCCGACAGCGATCGAGATGCGTGGCGACGCGCTCGCGCGGTCGTCGACGACGTCGCAGACGACCTGCTCGCAGCGTGGGAGACCGCAGAGTATCCGCACGAACGAGTGCTCGCGTCGCTCGGCCGCCACGATGTGATGTCCGACGGGGTCGACCACGAGGGCGTGACTCGCTTCTCCCCTCTCGCGGCCGGGCTCATCGTCATGGAACTCTCCCGCGGCGACGGCTCGCTCGGCACGATACAGGCGGTTCAGGGCGGTCTCGCGCTGCGCACCCTCGCCCTGTACGGCAGCGACGAGCAGAAGGACCGCTGGCTCGAGGCGCTCGACCGCGGAGAGGTTCCCGGATCCTTCGCTCTCACCGAACCGGATCACGGCAGCGACTCGACGGGGCTCGAAACGGTCGCCGTGCGCGACGGAAACGAGTGGGTGCTGCGCGGCACCAAGAAATGGATCGGCAATGGCGCGACCGGCGGAATCACGTTCGTGTGGGCGCGCATCGTCGACGAGCACGACGCCGATCACGGCAGCGTCGGCTGCTTCCTCGTTCCCCAGGAGACTCCGGGCTATCTCGGCGAGGTGATCGAGGGCAAGGCGTCGCTGCGCGCGATCCACCAGGCCCGCGTCGCGCTCGACGACGTGCGTCTTCCGCTCGACGCGCGACTTCCCGGCGCCCGCTCGTTCGCCGATACGTCGCGCGTGCTCTACGCGACCCGCTCCGGCGTCGCGTGGTCGGCGCTCGGGCACGCGACCGCCTGCTACGAGGCGGCGTTGCAGTACGCGGGCGAGCGGATCCAGTTCGGCAAGCCGCTCGCGGGATTCCAGCTCGTGCAGGAGCGCCTGACGCGCATGCTCTCGCAGCTCACCAGCATGCAGCTGTACTGCCGCCGCATCGCCGATCTCGACTCGAGCGGATCACTGCGCCCGACGCAGGCGTCGCTCGCAAAGTACACGTGCACGCGCACGGCCCGGGACATCGCCCGAGATGCGCGCGACATGCTCGGGGGCAACGGCATCCTGCTGGAGAACCGCGTCATCCAGCACCTGGTCGACATCGAGGCGATCCACACCTACGAGGGTACGGAATCGGTTCAGGCGCTGCTGATCGGACGTGACATCACGGGCATCGGCGCGTTCGTGTGAGTGTGCGGCGATGCCCGTGATCGGTGAGCGCCTCGCTCAGGCCTCGGGCGACGCCTCGCCCTCAGCCTCGGGCGCGAGGGCCAGCACGGGCTCGAGCTCCTCGCGCGTCAGGGTGATGAGGGGACCTGCGGGATCCAGCAGAATGCCGCCGAGCGCCGGGTTGTCGACGAGCACCTTGGCGACCTTCGCCACGCTGAACGGCAGAGCGCGCTCGCTTCGCCCCTGCGCGACGACCTCGAGCGGGTGCGAGTAGACCTGCAGCAGACGCGTGCCGTTCGCGAGACGCGCCTCGGCGATACCCATCTTCTCCTCATCCTGCGGCGACGGCGCCACCGCGACCCAGAGCGGCGGCCGCTCCCCGAGAATCGCGGAGATCTTCTTCGGGGTCTCGGTATCGCGCGGCTGCGCGAGCGCCGTCTTCACCCGCAGCGTGGGATCCGCCTGCGTCTTCGCTCGCTCCAGCACGTCGCGCGGCAGCACGATGCGATTCTGGCCCGACGCGTTGTCGATGATGATGCCGTCGAACTCGTTGTCGAGCATGTGGCTGAGGATCATCGGCACCGGCTGCGCGACCGCCGACGTCTGCGTGTTGCTGTCGGTCTGCACCGCGTCGCGCAGCGCCTTGCCCGAACTGAACACGAGCATGTAGCTCTTGTCGCCGCTGCGCGCGACGCCAAACTGCAGCGTGGCTCGCCCGTCTTCCTGCACCTGCTCGCGCACGTCCCCCGTCACGCGCAGGAACAGGTGACCCTGCATCACCTGACGCGCGACGCCGAGCAGCTGCTGGGGCGTCGGCTTCTCGGGCAGCGCCGCAAGCGCGTCGCGCACAAGGGTGTTATCGCGCAGCCCCTTGACCGTCTCGAGGTTGTTCGGCGGCGCGGCGGGAGCGAGCGGCAGCTCGCGCGGCGGCACACGACGCCCACCCTCGGGAGTCGCCTGCTCACGCGGTGCCGTCGTAGCGTGCGGACCGTTCGCGCTCGCCTCGGCCTGTCGCGCCTGCTGCTCCTTGCGCTGCTCGGGCGACACGACCTCGGGGCCCGACGTCGCGCCGACGCCCTTGAACGCCGAGAACGAGATGTTCACCTCGGGCGACGGGGGCTCCTCCGAAGCGGGCTCGTCCGACTGTGCGTCGCCGGACGGCTGCGCGGTCGTGTCTTGCGCCTCGACCGGCTCGGCCGCCTCTTCTTCGGAGCGGTCGGACTTCTTCTTTCTCGAGAACAGACCCATATCCCCAGCCTACGTGCGACACGCGGCCACGTCGCGCGACAACGTCAGAGCTTCTCGATCGGCGCCACCTTGATCAGCAGCTTCTTCGCACCGACCGAGTCGAATCTCACGTGCGCGATGCGCTTCGCGCCCTGACCCGTGACCACGTCGACGGTGCCCTCGCCGAAGTCGTCGTGTCGAATGCGGTCGCCGCCCGCCAGCTCGAGGTCGCCGTTGTCGCGGACCTTGCCCGTGACGATGTTCGTGAAGTCGCCGAGCGCTGCTTTCTTGCCTTTGGGCTCGAGCGGCTTGACGCCCCACCTGTTCTCGCGCGGACGCGGCGCGTTCAGAGCCCGCGACTGCGTGCCGCCGCGGCCGTTGACGTCGCCCGGCGCCTGCCGCCAATCGATGAGGTCGGCGGGGATCTCCTGCAGGAACCGGCTCGGCATCGCCACCGACACCTCACCGAACTGAGCGCGCGTCATCGCGAGCGAGAGGTAGAGCCGCTGCCTCGCGCGCGTGATCCCCACGTAGAACAGACGCCGTTCCTCCTGTGGCCCGCCCGGCTCGCCGGCGGCGATGCGATGCGGGATCAGATCTTCCTCGACACCGGTGAGGAAGACGGTGTCGTACTCGAGGCCCTTCGCCGTGTGAAGCGTCATCAGCGAGACGGTGCCCGTGGCATCGTCGAGATCGTCGCTGTCGGCGACGAGCGCGACCTCGGTGAGGAAGTCGATGACCGTGCCTTCGGGATTGTTCCGCGCGAACTCGCGTGTGACGGCGACGAGCTCATCGAGGTTCTCAACGCGCGCCTCGTCCTGCGGATCCCGTGAGCGCCGCAGAGCATCGAGGTAACCCGATTCGTTCAGCAGCACCTGCATGCCTTCGGCGACGGCGCTCGGAGGCGCATCGCCCTCGTCTGGAAGGAGAATCGACGAGGTCTTGCGCAGCACCTCGTCGAGGTGGCCGAGCGCCGACTGCAGCTTCGGGCCGAGGCCGATCTCCTTCGCATGCGCGAGTGCGGCGCGGAACGACAACCCGTTGTCCGCGGCGAACGTCGCGATGTTCGTCTCGGTGACGGCCCCGATGCCCCGCTTCGGCTTGTTAAGGATGCGCCGCACCGCCATCTCGTCGGCCGGATTGACGACCGAGACGAGGTACGCGAGCGCGTCTTTGATCTCGGCGCGGTCGTAGAACTTCGTGCCGCCCATAATGCGGTACGGGATCGCCGAGCGGATGAAGATCTCCTCGAGCGCCCGCGACTGCGAGTTCGTGCGATAGAAGACGGCCATCTCGCTGTAGTCGACGCCCTTCAGCCGCAGCGCGTCGATCTCGTCGGCGACGAACTGCGCTTCGTCGTGCTGCGAGTAGCCGGTGAAGCCGACGACCGCGTGGCCGGTTCCCTGGTCCGTCCACAGCTTCTTGTCTTTGCGGTCGAAGTTGTTGCGGATCACGGCGTTCGCGGTATCGAGGATGTTCTGGCTCGAGCGGTAGTTCTGCTCGAGCAGCACGACCTTCGCGCCGGAGAAGTCGCGTTCGAATTCGGTGATGTTGCGGATGTCGGCGCCGCGGAACGCATAGATCGACTGGTCGGAGTCGCCGACGACCGTGAGCGATGCCCCCGACTCCTGTTGCTCGGGCATGAGCGCGATCATGCCGTCGCCGACATCGAGCGAATCGCCCTCCGGAGCCTTCGTGAGTTCGCGGATCAACTGGTACTGCGCGTGGTTCGTGTCTTGGTACTCGTCGACGAGCACGTGCCGGAAGCGGCGTCGGTACGTGTCTGCGACGTGAGGGAACGCCCGGAACAGGTACACCGTCTGTGCGAGCAGATCGTCGAAATCGAAGGCATTGGCCGCACGCAGGAGACGCGTGTAGTCCTGGAATATCTCGACGAAGATGCGCTCCGCCGGATCCGACATGTTCGCCTGGCGGGCGAACGTGTCGGCGTCCTGCAGTTCGTTCTTGAGCTTGGATATGCGGTTCTGCACGGTGGCCGGGGTAAGTCCGTACGCATCGGCCTCGTGCTCCTTCACCAGCCGCTTGAGCAGCGCGCGCACGTCGCCGGAGTCGTAGATCGTGAACGACTTCGTGAAACCGAACTGATCGGCCTCGCGGCGCAGGATTCTGACGCACGCCGAGTGGAACGTCGAGATCCACATGCCCTTCGCCTGCTCGCCTACGAGCTGCTCTACGCGCTCGCGCATCTCGCCCGCGGCCTTGTTCGTGAACGTGATGGCGAGGATCTGGCTCGGCCAGGCCTCGCGCGACCGCAGAAGCGATGCGACGCGATGCGTCAGCACCCGTGTCTTACCGGATCCGGCCCCGGCGACGATCAGCAGAGCGGGCCCGCGATACTCGACGGCGGTTCGCTGCTCGGGGTTGAGCCCGTCGAGCAGAGGATCGCGATCGGAAGGCGTGAGAGAGGCATCAGGAAGCTGTGGCATGGCCTGACCGAGTTTATGGGAGACCCCTGACAATCGGGCTGAGTTACCACCTCGAAGTGTGTACATAAACTCCCGCAAGTATCATTTTGACAACAAACATGTGGGGGTACTCCGTGAACCTAGATGGCATCAAGGCGCAGACACAGACGAAACGTCTCGCTGACGTCGTATACGAGCGTCTGTGCGACGCGATCGTCGACGGAACGCTGGCTCCGGGCGAGCGCGTGCGAGACGGAGAGCTCGCGGAGCAGCTCGAGGTCTCGCGCATGCCCGTGCGCGAAGCGCTGCAGCGTCTGGAGCGCCAGGGCCTGATCGAGATGGTGGCCAGCCGCTTCACGCGCGTCACCGATGTCACGCCGGAACTGCCCGCCCAGTCCGCTGAGTTCCTGGGCTACCAGCTCGGGCTCTGGCTGCGCGCGGCCCTCCCCTCGCTCGACGATGCACAGCGCGCACACGCAGCCGCTCTCACCCGCAAGATCTCGGCGGTCGTAGCCGATGATCCCCGCGCGGCCTTCATCGCGACCGGTGACCTCACCAGCTACCTCAGTGAGCAGAGCGGCAACACGCTGTTCGACGCCGTGATGTCCGACGCGTGGTTGCTGCTGTCGCGCAACCTGCGCAGCTCGTTCCCGCTGACGAAGCCCGCGGCCGAGCTGCGTGCCGACTTCGAGCGGGTCGCAACGCTCATCGAGAAGGGCGACGCCGCGGGGGTTGAGTCGGGCGTGCGAGACATCTTCCTGCTACAGCCGGATCAGCCCGGCCCCGCAGCCGCAGTGGAGAACCTCTGGGCAGACCTCGAGGACGACGCTTAGGTCGAGGCGAACGCCTCGCTCGCGAGATCGGGCTGGTCGGCGAATACACCGGTCACGCCCGTTCTCCGTATCCGGGCCCATTCCGCGCGCCAGTCGCCGAACTCCGCTTTGCCGCCGGGTACGCGGAACCGTGGCCGCAGGAACTCGTTCTCGGCGCGGCACGTCCACGCGAACAGCTCGAGACCAGCGTCTCGCGCTTCCGCGGCGAATCGAGTGTCGCCAGTGAGAAGCAGGCTCTTGTGAACGCTGATCCCGTCGACGCGCGCGGCAAGACTCGCGATGTCGTTCAGCTGGTCGCGGTAGTTCGGCGCATCGGATCCGTGGGCGAGCAGCAGATCGAGCGCCGCTCCCCGCTTCTCCAGCAGGTAGACGTAGCGCGCGCGGATCCCCTCTTCGCGCACGGCGTTCAGCGCCGACTCCTCGAACGACTCGATGACCAGCGAGGTCGCGCTGCCCGGATCCTGCCACCCGCTGGTGCGCAGGTCCGCTGCGATGAGCGGTGCGAGGTCAAGCCCGATCGATGAGAAATAGGGCGCGTGCTTGACCTCCACGACGACGCCCACGCCACGCGTGCGCGCGATCTCGAGCACGTCACGCAGCCGCAGAATCGGCTCGGTGTTGTCGTAGCGCACGTTCTGCGGGCGGATGCCCGGTATCCGTTCGCGGCACACGAGCGTCTTCAGCTCGTCCCAGCTGAAGTCCTCGGTGAACCACCCGGTCATCTCGTGACCGGCGAACGACTTCGTGGTGCGAAGGTGCGCGAATTCTGGTCGGTCCGCGACGTCCGTCGTGCCTGAGATCTCGTTCTCGTGACGTACGACGGGCACACCGTCTCTCGTCACGACCACGTCGGGCTCGATCATGTCGGCGCCCAGCTCGATCGCGAGCTCGTACGACGACCTGGTGTGCTCGGGCCGGTATCCGGGGGCGCCGCGATGGCCGACGATGACGGGCATCGTCACAGCGTACGGCGCCCACAGAGAATCCGCATGTACTCAGCGCAGGCATAGTGAATCGCGGATACTCTTGGGAGCACAGCCCCTTTCGATCAGGAGTGTGACCGTCGCAATGGCCAGCACCGGATTCAACAACCCGTACTTCACGAACGAGCGCCCGCCCGCGCAGGGCGGCTACCAGACTCCACTCGCGCCGCAGCAGGCACCCACCGTCGGCGAGCAGGCCCACATCGAGGGCATGTACGCCGCACCGGCCGCGGGTGCCGGCGAAACCGGCCGCATGACCTATGAGGACACGATCGCGAAGACCGCGGCCCTGTTCGGCATCATGCTCGTGGTCGGCGCCATCAGCTGGTTCTTCACCCTTGGCGGTCACTTCTCGCCGCAGGAGGCCACCGGCTTCAACCTCGTTCCCGCGATCGTCGGTGCCGTCGGCACGCTCGCCATCAGCCTCGTCTACGCGTTCCGCCGCAAGTCGATGCCGGGCGCGGGTCTCGCGATCGCCTACGCGGTGGCTGAGGGTCTCTTCGTCGGCGGTATCTCGGCGTTCTTCGAGGTGCTCTTCCCGGGAATCGTGTTCCAGGCGGCGCTCGCCTCGATCGCTGTGATCGGCACGACGCTCGCGCTGTTCGCAAACGGCAAGATCCGCGCCTCGGCGAAGATGACGAAGATCGTGCTTATCGCAATGATCGGGTACGCCATCTTCTCGCTGCTCAACGTCGGCCTGATGTGGTTCGGTGTGCTGCCCGAGAACCTCACCTTCGGCATCCGCTCGATCGAGATCGCGGGCATCCCGCTCGGCGTGATCATCGGCATCGCGGTCGTGCTCATGGGCGCGTACATGCTCGTCCTGGACTTCGACGCGGTGCAGCGCGGCGTGCGCAACGGCGCTCCCGCAAAGCTCGCGTGGACGGCGGCCTACGGCATCATGGCGACGGTCGTCTTCATCTACATCGAGATCCTGCGCATGATCGCGATTCTGCGCAGCAACTGACGTTCGTACGACGAAACGCCCGCTCTTCGGAGCGGGCGTTTTGCGTGTGAGGTGCGAGCCGCAACCGCGGAAACGAGCCGCTCAGCCGGACCGAATCGCCATAAAGATCCGAAGCTGCGGCTCATCTCCGCTCGAGCGGCTCAGGTGAGCGGACCGCCCTCGGCCTCCACGCGATCCATCAGGCGCCGCACGATCGACGGGTCCTGGCGCAGGCCGTCGTGCTCGAACTCGTTCGTGATCCACAGGTGCATGTTCGGCACCGCGTCGCGGGTCTGGGTCGCGAACTCGATCGGCACGAACATGTCGTCGTGGTACATCGCCGCGGCGACCGGAACCTCGTTGCGGGCGAGCTGATCGCGATCGTACAGCTCCGGATGATCCGTGCGCTCGTGCAATGCGTGTGCCGCATCGCGGAACGGCCTGAGCGAGGCGATCTCGTCGAACTGCCACGGGAAGAACATCTCCCCCGTGAACGGCAGCGGCCCCTGGCTCGTCGCCTCGAAACCGCCGATCTGCTCGCGCATGCGATGTGCAGCCCACCGCGTGGCACCGGATCCGGCGGCGTAGATCTCCTCTTGCAGCACCGCATAGAGCGGGCCGCCCCAGTACTGCGTGCGCGCGTCTACTCCCGCGAGAAAGGTGTCGCTCAGGCGTCCCGACGGCAGCACGGCCTCGTCGAGCAGCCACAGCAGCGATTCCATGCCCGTCGACATGCCGAAGTCGATGCCGAGCGTCTGCAGACGCCGGGCCGAGAGCCGGTCACCCGACGGCAGCCGCACCTCGTCGTTCTCCACGACGTCGACGACTGTCTGCAGCGTCTCGACGTGCTGCGGATAGCGCCGGTACAACTCGGCCGTCTTGCGCGCCGTGCGCGGCAAGGCGTTGCGGTAGATCTCCTCGGGATCGGGATCGATCGAAGTGATTCCGCCGGTCACGTAGCAGGCCGATAGCGCCTCCGGTGCGAACGACAGGTAGCTGAGCGTCAGGAAGCCGCCGTAGCTCTGCCCGAGCGTCTGCCACCGAACGCCGCCGTACACCTCGCGTCGGATGTGCTCGGCATCGGCGATGATCTGCTCCGCTCGGAAGAAGCGGATGTAGTCGGCCGCGTCCTCGGGCGCCAATCCAGAGATCGCAGCGCGATCGACAGGAGTCGATCGCCCGGTACCGCGCTGATCGAGCAGCAGCACGCGATGCGTCTTCAGCGCCTCGCCGATCCAGCCGCCCTCGGGCGAGGGGCGCGGACCCTTGCCGCCCGGTCCGCCCTGCAGGAACAGGAGCACCGGCGCGTCATTGCCCGTGCGCGGCGTCGACAACTCGCGCACGAACACCTCGATGTCACGGCCGCTCGACGGATCCGCCCAGTCGAGCGGCACCCGCACGGTGACGTCGCGCACGCGCACACCGCGCAGGTTGAATGCGTGTTCCCGCCAGCTCACTCCCATCCGTCCGCTCCCGCGGCCGAATGCCACACAGCGCCCGCCTCGAGCGGGAGCGACTTCGTCACTCCCATCCGTCCGCTCCCGCGGCCGAATGCCACACAGCGCCCGCCTCGAGCGGGAGCGACTTCGTCACTCCCACTCGATCGTCGCGGGGGGCTTGGAGGTGACGTCGAGGGTCACCCGGTTGATGTCGGCGACCTCGTTCGTGATGCGGTTCGAGATCTTCGCGAGGGTCTCGTACGGCAGGCGGGTCCAGTCGGCCGTCATCGCGTCTTCGCTCGAGACCGGACGCAGCACGATCGGGTGCCCGTAGGTGCGTCCGTCGCCCTGCACGCCCACGCTTCGCACGTCGGCGAGCAGCACGACCGGGCACTGCCAGATCTCCTGATCCAGGCCGGCGGCGGTGAGCTCTTCGCGCGCGATGGCGTCGGCCTCGCGGAGCGTCTCGAGACGCTCCTTCGTCACCTCGCCGATGATGCGGATCCCGAGGCCCGGGCCCGGGAACGGCTGGCGGCCGACGATCGCCTCGGGAATGCCGAGCTCGCGACCGATCTGCCGCACCTCGTCCTTGAACAGGGTGCGCAACGGCTCGATGAGGCCGAAGTCGAGGTCGTCCGGCAGACCGCCGACATTGTGGTGGCTCTTGATGTTGGCCGTGCCGCTGCCGCCGCCCGACTCGACGACGTCGGGATACAGGGTGCCCTGCACGAGGAACTTGATCGGCTCGCCCTCGGCCTTGGCCTCGTCGACGAGATCGCGCTGCACCTTCTCGAACGCGCGGATGAACTCGCGGCCGATGATCTTGCGCTTCGTCTCGGGGTCGGTGACGCCCTCGAGGTGGCCGAGGAACGTGTCGGCTGCTTCGACCGTGATGAGGCGCACGCCGGTCGAGGCGACGTAGTCGTTCTCGACCTGCTCGCGCTCGCCCTTGCGCAGCAGTCCATGGTCGACGAACACGGCGGTCAGCTGATCGCCGATCGCGCGGTGCACGAGCGCCGTGGAGACGGCCGAGTCGACGCCGCCGGACAGCGCGGAGATGACGCGGGCCGATCCGACCTGCTCGCGGATCTTCGCGATCTGCTCGTCGATGACGGATTCGCTGTTCCAATCAGCGGGAAGCCCTGCTGCCTTGTGCAGGAAGTTCTCGAGGATCGTCTGGCCGTGATCGGAGTGCTTGACCTCGGGGTGCCACTGCACGCCGTAGAAGCATGCCTCGGCGTTGCCGAAAGCCGCCACGGGCGTCGCCGCCGTTGTCGCGAGCACGTCGAATCCCTCGGGAGCCGTTGCGACTGAGTCGCCGTGGCTCATCCAGACGTTCTGCTCTGCCGGCGTGCCTTCGAGCAGCACGCCGCCGTCGCCGTTGAGCGTCGCGTGCGTCGCGCCGTACTCGCGCTGGCCGGTCTTCGCGACGTCGCCGCCGAGCGCCTTCGCCATGACCTGGAAGCCGTAGCAGATGCCGAGCGTCGGGATCCCGAGATCAAAAATCGACGTGTCGAAGTCGGGCGCCCCCTCGGCGTACACCGAGCTGGGTCCGCCCGAGAGGATAATCGCGACGGGGTTCTTCGCCCTGACCTCGTCGGCCGTGACGCTGTGCGCCACGAGCTCGCTGAACACGCCGGCCTCGCGCACGCGGCGCGCGATCAGCTGGGCGTACTGTGCGCCGAAGTCAACGACCAGAACGGGTCGCTGTGCGGTGTCGGAACTCACGGGGCGGTCTCCTGGATGGGATCGGTGGTGGGGGTCTGCTGGGCTCTCGCTGCCCGCTTTGCGGCCGCGTTGGTCTCACGCTCGACGAGGTAGGTCTTCACGTCGCGTGCGACGAACACCTCCATGACGAACGAGAGGAAGGGAATCACGCCGCCGCCCGCGAGCAGCAGGAAGCGCCAGAACGGCCAGCGCATCAGGCTCCATACGCGGAAGCATGCGAACAGGTACACGACGTAGAACCAGCCGTGCGCGATGAGAATCGCCAGCGAGAGGTTCACGCCGTCGCCGGTCGAAATGATCTCGCACCCGCCGACCCACGGCGTCAGCATCGAGGTCGGGGTGCACCCCGGGCCGGGGATTGCGGTGGCGAAATGCAGGAACCCGCCCGATCCACCGGCGAACAGCTCCACGTGCAGCGGCGTGTACTTCAGTACCATCTCGGCGACGAGCAGAAGCAGGCCGACGCCCGTGATCACGCTCGTGATCTGGTAGAAGCGCAGGGCCCTGCGGATCTGGGGGAATGTCTTGAGGCGGGGCTGAGCCATGCCCGCCATCCTACCGAGGCGCGACTGAAGGATTGACGGGGACGGGTATGCTCCACACGATGACTGGTCATCCGCTTCCCGACCCCACCGCCCGCGTCCGAGAGGCGGCGCGCGAGCGCGGTCTCGACGTCGAGATCCGCGAGTCGCCCCGCGCCTCCTCGCTCGAGGAAGCCGCTGCCCTGCGCGGAATCGCGCCCGGCGACATCGTCAAGACCCTCGTCGTCAAGGGCAAGGGCGATCACTACTACTTCGCGCTCGTGCCCGGCGATCGCGCGATCAGCTGGGGCAAGCTTCGCACCGCGGTCGGCGTGAACAAGCTGCGCCTGCCGGACGCCGATCTCGCGCTCGCCGCGACGGGATACGAGCGCGGCACGATCGTGCCCATCGGATCCACGACCGACTGGCCCGTGTACGCGGACGAGCGGATCCGCGGCAAGCGCGTGTCGATGGGCGCGGGGGCCCATGGCCACGCGCTCTACATCGACGCGGACGCGCTGCTCGCCGCATACGACGCGACGGTCGCCGACATCACGGATCCGATCGACGGCATCCGCGGCGAGCTTCCGCGCGAGTAGCCGCGCCTCAGCCGAGAGCCGAGAGCCGGCCCGCGCAGGGCGGCTTCAGAGGTGCAGGCGCTTTGCGAGTTCATGACGGGTCTCGCGGAGACTGGCGAGCTGTATCGCGAGGGCGACGAGGCTCAGCACGCCGCAGACGATAGAGACCGCGGGCTGCCTGACCCAGCCCAGGGCAAGGAACACGACCGGCACGAGCCCGAGCACCGCCGTCATCCAGCTGTAGACGATGTGCTCCCCCACCTCGGTGCGCATGACCCTCACCGTGATGAGCACTGCGACGATCGAGCACGCGCACGCGGCCGGCACCGCGTAGCTGAGAGACCAGCCGTGCCACCCCGTCAGATAGTCCCAGTACGCGCTCACGCCGCCCAGCAGGATCACGAGGTAGGCCGTTCCCTTGGCGACGTTGCGCCGCTTGCGCACCGCCATC
>Ga0308157_10007361_pt1 | contig 12827 bp, 11 predicted proteins | sample PhyBR1_FD_201035 | JGI IMG/M metagenome (GOLD analysis project Ga0308157, IMG submission 201035) | Phyllosphere microbial communities from UC Gill Tract Community Farm, Albany, California, United States - DLSLB.R1 | ecosystem: Host-associated > Plants > Phyllosphere > Unclassified | place: USA...
ATGCGTCGCGGTGCAAATGCGCTGCTGGATAATAGGCTCCCTCATCGCACCGCCGTCTGGCACAGCCGGGCAAAGCTACCACAAGGCCCGCAACGCTTCAGCCGTCGCCGCATCGCCACAGGCGACATTCACGAACGCGTCGCCGGTTGGCAGGCGGCGGATCGTGCCGTGAAGACGGATGTCCATCGTCAGGATGAGAGCTTCCAGTCTCGACATCTCGCCGAGGCGTACACGCAGCAGGACAGTATGGTCGGGAGGTGACGTAAGGAGGTCGCGGTAACGCATGGTAGGGGTCTCCAAAGTGTGCCGTTATATTTATCCACTTCGGAGGTCGGCAGTCTGACTGTGTCAGCGGCAGGCGATGTACACGCTCATCGATTTGGCGTGCTCGGCCAGATCGGCGGGCTGAAGAGCGGTCTTTTCACTCCCGATCGCAAAAGCCACTCCGTTGCTCTCCAGAAAGGTGGATGCCGTCGATCCCTTGATCGCGAAGTTCACGTTCTGCGGGATGTCACCGTTTGTGGCGACCATGACTTTAAGTGCGTTGAGCTTAGCGGTCACCACGCCAATGAAGTTGCCGTTTGCGTCAACTAAAGGGCCGCCCGAGTTGCCCGGCTGCACAGGCGCCGAAATTTGATAGTAGCGTGTGTCATCGCTCAGGCCAGTCAGCGCGGTGACATTGCCGAGTGTAAAGTTCCCCGAGGTCGAAAGCATGCCTGATAGCGGATAACCGAACACGGCGATTGCCTCACCGAGTCGCACCCCTGAACGCACGGCGGCAACCTTGAGGGGGGTGATCTCAGTCTTCAGCAGAGCCAGATCATTGCTCGTGTCCTTAGCGACGAGCCGTGCTTGCACAACGCCGTTCGGCCCATTCACCTCGATTGCAGAGCAATCGGACACGACGTGCGCGTTCGTCAGCAGGTGGCCTTCACGGCTGACGAAGAAGCCGGTGCCAGAGGACGACGTATGTCGTGGCCTATCCTCGGGCGGCTGAGGTGCAACGGCAGGTGGCGTGGGCACGACCGGTTCGGTTGGGCGTGCAACTGCGACCGCTGCTGGGGGCACCTCAAATGTCGGCGGTTCGGTGAAGGCGGCGCCGGTCATGGAGGCCCACAAAGACCCGGACACCAGCACCGCGACCCGCTCAAAATGCAGGTCGATCTCAGCCGTCCTCCAAGTCAGGAAGAAGCCAAGCACCCCCGATCCGTCGCGGTGGAAGCGCACGTACCAATCAAGGCCGTCTGCGCCCGTAGCCGAGATCGCGAAGAAGTCTGGCCGAATGACCTTGTAGTTGACGCGCGCTCCCTCGTTGCCAAAGCGAGCGAGCGCGCTGCGGAAGCTGTCCTCCAGAGCATCGCTTGCTGAGGTGTAATTCAGTGCCATCCGCTTCTGCGGGTCGGTCCAAATCACACCATCGGCGGTGCGTTCCTCGCGTAGGCCGAGCCCGAACGGCACCCAAATCGGACGGCCGCGAAGCGGGTGTGCCGCTGCGCGAAAATTCCAGGTCCGCAGGAGGGGGGCCGCTTCGTGGAGGAGCGCGGCCATGCCTGCGTCGTCCACCATGCCGGTGATCGGCTGGTTCGCTTTCGTCTGGTAGCGGATCAGGGTCTCGAACAGGCGCTTCGAGAAGGCTGGATTAGGGACTGCAACCTGATGCCCGGTCGCGGTGAGCAGCACCTGAAGTTTGATGCGCTCGTCGGTACTGAGTCGGTCGAACTGGCTCGCGGCAATCTCGTACTGAGGCGGGCCAGACTGCATCGCGATGCTCGGCCGCGCCTGCACGACACTCGCGCCAGACCCGTAGCCGTTCTCGTCGAGGTGACGACGAAGGGCAGTGGGGAAGTCGATTTTACGCCTGTTCGCCTCTGGGCATTTCGCCAGCGTCATGCGGACGGTACACTCTTCGAGCGGCCACTCCGACTGACGGTCGTACAGTTGCAGCATACGGGCCCAGGACTGCTCGCTGCGCCCGACAAGCATGTTCTGCGCAACCCAGCCGCCGAGGAAGTTATTGTCGCGCCACCGCTCCGCATCAAAGCTCGCGCCGTGCTCCATGCTGGCAAGGCGTTGACGCAGGTAGGAGGCGTACTCAGGGCGCCGCGTGACCTTTTCGATCCGCCCCTCGCGCAATCGGCTGATCTGCGAAGGAGCATTGGCTGATGCGTAAGGTCCGAAGGCGTAGAGGAAGCTGTTGTCGCCGTTCACAAGCTCGTACGCGCCATCACCATCGATATCCTCGAACCCATAACCGCCACTGTCGAGCGTCTCGCCTTGCGCCACGCTCCACTGACCGGTCCTTGAGTCCTCGCTGGCGATCTTTGTGACGGTGCAGCAGTGCGCGCCGTTCCAGAATGACGAAAATACAAGCTGCGGTCGCCGCGTCCCTGGGTCGAGACGGATCGCTGTCAATTCGGCGAAGTCGGACGTAAAGTTGTTGCTCTCGTCGCGGGTGGACTCATCGAGTGACATCGTGAATACGATGCGCCCATCACGGCGACCAATCGCTACCGGATGCCGCTCTGTGCTGCCCTTCGCCGCTGCGCTCGTGATCTGCACGGCTACGTCGCCGAGGCGCATGATGGCGTCGCGCTTGCCGTCGTACTTCACTGTTTCAGACGAGGGCGACGGCGGTGACCAGACCTGCTCGATGTAGCTGTCACCGCGTGAGAAGATGAAATCCTTCGGGATGTCGCCTGCGCGGGTAAGCCTCTCTCGGACTACGCGAGGATTAGTGACCTGCTCCGGCCCGAACACCACGGCAAACCAGCCGTTGGCTGAGCGCATCACCCGGACATTCGGGTGCTGCCAACGATGATAGCGAGCGACGCCGATCGCCTCGTCGAGGTCTGGACGGGACGCAAGCACGATCCAGCGGGCACTACCGCTGAGGGTCAAGTCCCCCGCGATAACAGATGAAACGGCCAACAGCGGGACGATCAAGCCGATCAAACCCGTGAGCAGCCTGCCCATTTCCCAGCCCCCCGCGCGAACTCGGCATGAATGATCCGAGCCGTCGAAAAGATCAATCTGAGGTAGGGGCCAGAGGCGGACGTAGTGTAGGAAGACGCCCTGCGAAGGTCGCAACGGGCCTGAACGAGAATGTGTGGATCATCTCGACAGCACCCGGATGAGAGGCTTCCTCAGCTACGGTCCATCAGCCTCCAGCCAAGCACGAACCCGACCGCAAACGCGGCCATTCGCAGCAAAATCCAGATAAGGATGCGCCGAAAGACCCACACGACGGCGATTAGCGCCAGCAACTCGATCATTGGCGAAGCTCCGCGATTCGGTCGAACGTGGCGCTCACCGCCGCAAACCGCTCTGTCGCCCGTGTTTTCTCTTCGGGCCGCCAGCGATCTGGATGGTGATGCTGGAGCAGCGCTCGCCGAGCGGCGCTGACGACCACATCGTGCGCGGTGACGGTCAAGCCAACGGAGGCGTAGAGCGTGTCCTGCTCGTCATCCTCAAGCGCGGCCAGCCTCTGCTGGAGATGCTCGATCCATGCGCGTGCCGTCGCGAGATCGTGCTCTAAGGCATCAATCTGGGCCTGAGCCTGACGAAATTCGGCGAGTGCGAGTTCGTGCTTCCGGCCCAGGGCCGAGTCACTAACCTCGACGCCGAGGACGCCATCGAGCAGGCGCAGGTTGCGCCTCATGATGCTGGCAAGCCGCTCCATTTCGGGTCGGACAGCGGCAAGCTGCGAAGGACTGTACCGATCGAAGCAGAGATTATCGATCTCGATAATCATGGGCGGAAGGGCAGCGCCGACAGAACGTCGCCCCACGCGATGACCCACCCGGACGCATCCCGTGTCAGGCGCTCGCGCGCGCTGTGGCGGCCCACGAAAACGCCTTGAGCGTCACGATCGAGGACGAGGCCAGTGAGCCTCTGGCGCTCGATCCTCCCTACCATAATGCCTCGTTGATCGCGGACGACCTCAGGGCCCATCGCTCTCTCGTGTGTCGCAGGCACATCCATCAAGCGACCTCGCTCAAGGCGTCTTCAAGTTCCGCGATCGGGTCGGCTTCGGCCTGTTCTAGATCGTGGAAGCACCCGTCCAGGGTATTGCCCCAGCGATAGGCGCCGAGAAGTTCGCCCAGGTCGCTCCGGTACGGGCCTGTCAGAGACGGGCCGACGATCAGGGCTCCCAGGCCCTGGAAGCGCCCCAGCACCGCGCGGAGGACGTCCGCCGGGGGATGCTTGTTCTTGGCGAGCTTGATGTCCGACACCGCCCAATGTCCATCGACCATGGGCGTCAGAGACACTGCGAGGACGTGCTCCATCCCATCCCCTGCGTAGTGCCGCACCTCGTAGATGGCGAGCATGCCCAAAGCGCATTCCGCGATCTTGCCGCTCGCGCAGTTGCCCATCCGCTTTCCGAACTCTCGCAGGTCGTCTGCCGTGGTGAGCGGGCGCAGGCCCTGGGCGGCCGAGAACGGTGCGAGCAGGCAATCTGCCCGTTCCAGGGCCTTGGTGGCGAAGGTGTCGATGCAGCGGGCGCTGCCGAGCGATCTGCGCAGCGTGAGAGTGATCTCCTCGTCCGTCATGGTCGAGACACACGAGCGAATCAGGCCGAGGAGTGCGTTCGTAGCCGTGATTTGCTTCGGCGTGACCGTAGCCTTGAGCACGTCGGGGTAGAGAAGGAGCGGGTCGAGCCCCTCGGCGGCACGAATCATACCCGACCGCAATGCGCCGCAGTACCTCAGCGCAGAGGCTTTGCGACCGTGACGCTCACCCGTGAAGATGCGAAACAGCACGGAGTAGGTGCCCGGCTCCTTGAAGGGGTCGAGCCCCGGACCATTCGATCCGAACTCCTCGATCCGAGCGAGAGCGCGCAGGAAGCCGGTCGGGACCTCGGAGGGAGCCACGTTGAAGGTAGCGGCGGCAATGTCTCTGGTATGGCGCCTGCTCAACGCGACGCCTACGCCCTTGGCGCCCACCTCTTTGATGTCGAGGCGCTCTAGGAAGGCTACAGTATCCTGGGGGTTCAGGCAGTCGGCCGCGATGAAGGCAGCCTGCCGTCGAAGTGATCCAGCCGCCATCAGGTCGGCGATGAGGCCGCGCGCGCCCTCGCGGTCAAGCTGGGCGAGGTACGCTAGCGGCCATCCGTTGATTGGATGCACCGCCTGTTGACGCTCCCACTGACGCTGATACTCGCCATTTTGCGGGCTGCTGCATGTGGGCATCAGGCAACGGCTCCGTCACCAGCAGTCGATGCCACTCGATTGTCGAAATGAACCAAGTGCGATCCTTCCGCTGTTAGGGAAGGATAAGGGTCTCATGCTTCTCGAAACGTGCAAGCAAAAATGTCGTAGTGTACTGGTGTGGATAATTACTTAGTTGGCCGCGCTTATTGCCGTAGTCGCTTATCTCCGAGGAGCGGTGAATCGAGCGTGTTTCGATCCGCAAAAAGATGGCCTGGAGCGGATTGAGTAAGTATTCACACAATATCTTCACAGCAGCGATAACAAGATCACGATCGTGTGTGATGACTGTAATTCAGTTAAGGTTGTCGATTTCTGAGTAGATGAAGTTGCGAATGATAAAATCTGACGAGAGCCTCGCGCGGCCGAACGTTTCTTATCCAGCTACCGATCCAGGTTTTTCATAGAATCCAACAATCTGTCATCAAGCGGAACCGGCGACAGCGTCGGAGACCCTGATTGGGTCTATCGTCTCGCCTGTGCTCGCCACCACCGGCTCGACATCGAGCGAGCCAATGTCCTCGCCGTCAAACCCGAGCATCGCGACCGCCTTCGAGCTATCAGGCAGCGCCTCAACGCCGCGCAACTTTCTGTCCATTGCGCGAGTGCGAGTGCCGAGGTTCTCAACCGATACAGCAGCGGTCGATAGCTGCTTGCCAAGCTTCTCAACCACAGCGTTGTATTTTCCAAATTCGGTACGCACCGCGCCGAGCACCTGCCACACTTCGCTTGAGCGCTTCTCGATCGCCAGCGAGCGGAAGCCCATCTGCAAAGCGTTGAGCAGCGCCGCCAGCGTTGTCGGACCCGCCAGCGTTACACGGTGATCACGGTGCATACATTCCACGACACCGACTTGACGGAGGACTTCGGCATATAAGCCTTCAGTCGGCAGAAAAAGAATGGCAAAGTTCGTCGTCTTGGGCGGATTGATATACTTTTCGCAGATCGTTTTGGCGAAGCCGCGCACTTCCGCCTCAAGCTTCTTGCGATGGAGCTTGACTGTTTCCTCGTCGCCTGCCTGCGAAGCGTCGATCAATCGATCATAGGTTTCGCGCGGGAATTTGGCATCGATCGGAATAAGAACTTCCTCTCCCAAGCCTCCGCCCGGCATTTTGACCGCAAACTCAACGCGCTCAGATGAGTGTTCCTTGACCTGCGCGTCCTTCACGTACTGATCGCGAGTGAGAAATTGTTCTAAAAGCATCTCAAGCTGCACTTCGCCATAGGTGCCGCGCACCTTGACATTTGTGAGCACGTTCTTGAGATCGCCTACGTTTGAAGCGAGGCTTTTCATCTCGCCCAAACCTTCGTGCACACGGTTGAGTTGCTCTACAACGCGATTAAATGACTCGCCGAGGCGGGTCTCTAAAGTAGACTGAAGTTTTTCGTCTACCGTCTGGCGCATTTCTTCGAGCTTGGCCGCATTCTCCTGACGTAAATGGTCAAGGCGTCCCTCAACGGCAGCTTTGAGCGCCTCGCCCGACTTTTCGTGCTTCTCACTCAGCCCTGCGAGAGCAGCAGTCGTCTGTTCGAGCCGTTCCTTCTGCTGTGTACCCATATCGGCAAGCGTGTTCCCGATGCTGCCGCCCAGACGGTGGAAGTTTTGGCCTAACTCCTCACGCAAAGCCTTTGCCGCCTCAATCTGCCTATCCGTCGCCGTGCCTAATTTGACTTCGATCTCTTTGCGTAGGACATCTCGGCTCCGTTCGGCGGCTTCCCCCATCTGTGCGATGTCGGCATCGAGCTTGGAACTCATGCCGTCGATGGCGGCTTTGGCTGCATCGAGGCGCTCCTTCTGCCTCTCGCCCATCTCGGTCATGGCCGTCGCGACACTTACACCGAGGCGCTGAAAGCTTTGGTTTAGTTCCTCGCGCAGCCTGCCCGACTCCTCGCCTTGCTTCGAGGACGCAGCATCAAGCTTACCCTCGATGAGCGTTCGGAGTGTCTCTCGGTTCTGCTCGGCGCTCTTGCCCATCACTGTGATGTCTTGGTCAAGCTTCTCACCCATCGCGGCAATGCGACACTCGACCGCAACCATGCTGCGATCGAGACGGTCACCGAAGTCGCGTAGCTGAGTATGCACTCCCTCAGACAGGACACCGAAAGAAGTCACGGTCGTGGCCTGCGCTCTCTCTAATCCTTCGCTTATGTCCTGACGAACTCTACGAGCCCGATCTTCGCCATAACCTCGAATAGCATCGGTCTCGTCCCGAAGAAGCTGCAATAAAAGGGATTTTGTAATCGGCTCAGCAGTGTCGAGGCGGACCAGCTTAACAAGGATGAAGGCAACCAAGACGAGCGTGACAAACGCGAGCACTGCGCCCACGGCAACGACTAATTCCAACATCGCCCGCCTCGTAATATTTTCCTACGGCGTTTCCATTCGTTTAAGTTGCATTGGCATTATCTCGCAATAAGAACAAAAAAAGAACATTGCATTGGTGTGTCTCCAGTGTCACATTGCTATTGATAATAAATGTGAGGCCCTTCGCACTGAGTGACGAACATGGCATCCTGCGCTTCGAAACCCTGCATGGCGCAGCACACTCAAGCTAGAGTGAGAGGCCCATTAGATTTTGTCTCACAATCAGAGATTTCGTTTGGAAATGACAACATTGATTTGTTGATTGGAATTTTCGCTTATTATCCTTGTTTTCATTCCCCCCGGCGGTTCACTTGCGCGTTTCCTAAGCCGCACTCCCCTCGATCGTTGCATCAACGATTGGTTTGATTCGTAAGGACGGCGGACGTTTGCGCATCGGGTCTGCGCCCTATCCCAAGAACCCGATAGATTTCGGCGCCTGTTTCGCATCGGCGGCGACCCGGTTCTCGGTGCCCCATAACCATCTAGTCATGGGCAAGAATCAGCTTGACAGCCAAACGAAACGTGAGAGCTTGATGGAATGTGCATCGACCTCGATCGCGCGGCGGCGGAAGCCAGGTTCGCTTCTGCCGCCTCTAACATCGACCGTGCCGCGACTCTCACCAGCATCCTTCGGCGGCAGGCTTTACGCCGCTTAGCTCAACTTCCCCTCCTCAACATCCGCGCCGAGTACGAGCGCGCCGTGGAGCAGGCTCACTGGCGTGCGCACGTCGAGGAGCATGGCGACACCGTCCGTGCCCAGGTTCTTGCTGAGCTTCGGTCCAGGCATGGGCCTCAGTTTGGATACAGCGTGGGCGGCCTGTGGGCTGTGCGGCTTCGGACGGAGAGGCGGCTTCGGGATATGTTCGCCGGAAGGGCTCGATCCGTTCGGTTTGCCCAGGTCTGAACTCACGGCTCAAACCTGACACATCACGCCGGTCTGCATGGGTCAGCTTCCGATCCATTGAAGAAGGTCGGAAGGTCCGCTTCGAGGCGCTTGACGAGAACAGCCCTTACCCTGGGCCGGATGGCTGCCTTCCGGTCCGCTTTCGAGCGGGTTTCCGGCGAAAGGGACCTTGGCGATCACCCGAAGTCGGACCCCAGCATGTTCGTTGGGCGCGGGCGAAACGTTTGGCTACCGGCGGTCTTAGGACGCTTGTTTCCCTGGCAGCGATTCTCGGATTGAGGGGGCTCGGGCAGCCTCGCCGCCCGATGCATCTATGGAAACGCGCTGCGTGAACCTGCGACCGCAGCCCGTGCGCCTTGCCTCCGACACCAACGACGGAGAAGGTCAACTCGTGTTCGTCGATGACCGCGAATGCGCAAGATTGCGGCTGGATGCTCACTTCCCGGTGATCGAGAAGGGGTGATCGCCTCATCGATCGCATCGTCCGGGGACCTCGTGTACGAACACGCCTGCCGCGTCCGAAGGAAGCATCTTCGGGCTGAAAGGCCACGTTCGACGAATCAGAGCAAGCAATATGGCACCGATTGAAGGGGATGCGGCACCAATTCCGTCCGGGGTGGAGGGTCTCGATCACCTCATCGCGGGCGGATACGCGACAAACCGAGCCCACCTTGTCGAAGGGCGTCCGGGATCGGGTAAGACGACGCTCGCCATGCAATTCCTGCTGGCCGGTGTCGAGCGCGGCGAACGCTGCCTCTACATCACACTTTCCGAGAGCAAGCGTGAGCTTCTCAGCGTTGCTGCACGTCATGGTTGGACGCTCGACGGCATCGAGATCGTGGAGGTCGTCCCTCCCGAACTCAGCTTCGATCCCAAGCAGCAACAGAGCCTCGTCCATTCGTCCGATCTCGAACTTGGCGAGACAATCCGCACGTCGATGGCTGAGATCGAGCGGGTCAAGCCGCACCGCGTCGTGTTCGATAGCCTGTCCGAGATACGCCTCCTGTCGCAGGGTTCGCTTCGTTATCGCCGTCAGGTCCACGCACTCCGAAGCTTCCTGCTTGTGCAGGATACGACCGCGATCCTGCTCGATGATCTGACGGCCGAGGCGGACGATCTGAACCTGCACAGCCTCAGCCATGCCGTGATCCGCTTGGAGCAACTGGCGCCGCTCTACGGTGGCGAACGACGCCGCCTGCGCGTAATCAAGATGCGCGGCACAGCCTTTCGCGGGGGCTACCACGACTATGTGATCAAGCGTGGCGGACTCATCGTCTACCCAAGGCTTGTTGCTGCCGACCATCCGCATGCGTTCGAGGAGCGGCGCAGCAGCAGCAGTAGTGCCCAACTGAACGCTCTCGTTGGCGGCGGGCTCGATGTCGGTACTAGCACGATGCTGATCGGCCCCTCGGGCGTCGGCAAGTCGAGCGTCGCCCTGACCTTCATCACAGCAGCCATCGAACGCGGCGAGAAGGCGCTTATCCTCAGCTTCGATGAGACGATGAGCGTCCTGCTGCGGCGAGCCCGAGGGCTCGGCATGCCGTTAGAGGCTCATATCGCGGCAGGGAGCCTTCGCGTCGAGCAGATCGACCCGGCTGAGGTCTCACCCGGCGAACTTGCTGCCATCGTTCAGGATGCGGTCGAGGGCGAGGACAGGCGAACGGTCGTGATCGACTCGCTCACCGGCTACCACAACGCGATGCCCGAGGAAAACCATCTCCTCCTCCAGATGCACGAGTTGCTGACCTACCTGAACCACCAGGGCGTCATGACGATCCTAATCCTGGCGCAGCACGGTATGATCGGGCAGATGGGCTCGACCGTCGATCTCACCTATCTGAGCGACGCCATCGTGCTCTTCCGTACTTTTGAGGCCGAGGGACGGCTGCGACGCGCGATCTCGGTCGTGAAGAAGCGTACCGGCGGCCACGAGGACTCCATTCGCGAGCTTCGGATCGATTCGACCGGCATCCGCGTTGGAGAACCATTGCAAAGCTTCCGAGGCATCATGACCGGGGTCCCGACCTTCGAGGGCGAGCGGGCGACGCTGCTGCCAAGCCAAGGCACCGATGACTGACATCGAAGCGTCGGTTCTCGTCCTCGCGCCCGGCGGTCGTGATGCGGCGGTTGCGGCTGCAATCCTATCGGAGGAGCGCATCGGTTCGCGCGCCTGCACCACTCTTCCGGAACTGGTGGGAGGTCTCGACGCTGCAAGCTGCGCCGTGATTACCGAGGAAGCACTCCTCACATCGAACCGGCAGGTGCTGGCAGACTGGATTGCACAACAGCCACCCTGGTCGGATTTCCCGTTCATCCTGCTCACGATGCGCGGTGCTGTGCCCGATCACCGCTTGACCGAAATGCTCGGGAACGTCAGCCTGCTGGAGCGGCCATTTCATCCGGCCACGCTGATCATGGCGGTTCGCTTTGCACAACGCGCACGCCGTCGTCAGCGTGAAGCGGAAAGCTTCCTAGCGGAGCGGGAACGCACGTCGGAGCGGCAGACCCTGCTCATTCGCGAGCTTCACCACCGGGTGAAGAACACCCTTGCGACAGTGCAGGCGCTGCTTGGGGCCTCGGTGCGCACCGCTACAAGCGTCGATGCCTTCTACGCCTCGTTCTCTGCGCGTGTGATCTCGCTTGCCAAGACGCACAACCTGCTGACCGACGATTATTGGCAGCAGGCTCCGCTACGCGAAATGCTGGTCAACGAGCTTGGCCCCTACAACGATGCTGAGGGCACGCGCATTCGCCTGCACGGGCCGAAAGTTGACCTACTGGGCGATCTCGCGGTCCCAACCGGCATGGCGATCCATGAATTGACGACAAACGCGGCAAAACATGGTGCCTTGTCAGTCCCCGAAGGACGGATCGAGGTCAAGTGGGACGTGAAGCGTTCGCAGGACCGACGCTTACTGAAGCTCGATTGGCGCGAGTATGATGGTCCGCCGACCTGCCCGCCGACGCGGAAGGGATTTGGGTCAACCCTTCTCCACCGCGTGCTGAAGGTGCAGTGCGACGCTGACATTGCATTCGAGTTCCGTCCGTCTGGGCTGCATTTCCGAATGGAGGCACCAATTCCAGACACACGCGCGGTTCCTGCTTATTGAGCTTTGTCGAGACTCGCCTCTCGATCATTTGCCCATAGCGAGAGCAGTCGTTTGTACCAAATTGAAACCCCGATAATGGATCGGCATGCCTGTGAGCCAGATGCCAGTCAGTGCCAACCTGAAGAAAGATAAGCGTCACGCGTGACGGCCAATCCCCTCTTGGCTATCGCCGAACGACGCTGAAGAGCGTCGGCTTATGAGGACGGGCTAACCGACTTCTACGACGAGATTGGGTCGGAGACAGAACGTCCGCTTCCGGGCGAAGTGCCAGGGTCTGTTCACCACCCAATGCGGTGCTCGCAAGCGTGTACAAGGCCGGAGTTCAGCCACCTGTATCGATCTGAGCGGTGGGAGCGCATAAAAAAGGGGGCCGCCCGTAGGCGACCCCATTGTCCGATCTGTGCCTTCGCTTACCAGCCGTAGCCGTAGCCACCGTAGACTGGAGCATAGCCGTAAGCTGGGGCGTAGCCGTAGCCGCCGTAGTACCCGACCGGGCGTCCGTAGCCGTAGCCACCGTAGCCATAGGAGTTGGCGGCGATCGCTCCAGCAGCGAGCCCGGCGATACCGAGGCCAATGGCTGCGCCCGGTCCGATGCCGCGACGATAGCCATATCCGCGATACCCGTAGCCGCCGTATCCACGACGGAAGCCGACCCCACGATAGCCGCCAAAGCCGCCACGGTAACCGTAACCGCCGTGATAGCCGCCGTAGCCACCGCGCCATCCAGCTTCCGCCGGACTCACAGTAGCAGCCATCGAGCCGACGCTGACCATCGCGGCGGCGGCAAGAACGAGATGACCCTTACGCATGAAGTTCCCTTCGCGAATGCGATACGGCTTTCCAACCGACCCGAATGAGGGGCAGTTCCGACTGCTCGACCTCGCCGCTTTGTCGCACTGACACCGCTTCACGCCGTCTCAGCTTCTGCGGTTGGTGGTACGCGTCCGGTGCGACTACATGGATGCGCTGAACTCACTGCGAGCAGGACCAGTCAGGTGGTCGTTGTCGGATCGGGACCTCTACGGCTTTGGGTGACAGCCGCCCTCGTGGTCGCTGTGGTTGTGAGCGGCGCGATGATCCTGCCGAAAGCCGCCGCCAGTGTTGGCATTCTACAAGCCGCTGACGACCCAGCCCGACTGGCAGAACTCCGCCTACCCGCAGTTGTCACCGAGCAGCGGATCACCTTCGAAATCGACGACGCCTTGAGCAAGGGCGATGGCGATCTCGCCCGTAGCTTCCTC
>Ga0308157_10007365_pt1 | contig 12820 bp, 9 predicted proteins | sample PhyBR1_FD_201035 | JGI IMG/M metagenome (GOLD analysis project Ga0308157, IMG submission 201035) | Phyllosphere microbial communities from UC Gill Tract Community Farm, Albany, California, United States - DLSLB.R1 | ecosystem: Host-associated > Plants > Phyllosphere > Unclassified | place: USA...
CGGGTTGTGGCTGCCGCTCGTCGGATGGACTCTGCTCGGGTTCATCGTGCTGGACACCGTCATCGGCCTCATCTCGTCGCGGCGGGTGCGGAAGAGCTGAGCGCGGGCCCCCGCTGACCCCCGTCAGGCCCTTCTCTGTTGACGGTCTCAAGACAGAAGTGCTACATTGACGCAACGATACGTCACCAGACGGAGTCGTCAGGATCTGAGCGGCATTGTGGCCGCGAGGGAGAGTGTGTATGGGGTCTCCGAAGTCCCGGAGGGTGCTGCTTCGTTCGGCTTGGCAGGATGTCAACATCGGCGATGTCGCGCACTCGCCCGGAGCGATGGCGGCATTGCTCGAGGTGGATCCGGATGCCGAGATCACCCTGTGGCCGGTTGCGCTCGGAGAGCGAGAAGAAGAGCTGGTGCGCCGCGCGTTCCCCCAGGTGGCGATCGTCCGCGGCGAATGCACCAATAGCGGCGAGCTCACGACGCCTGAACTCGAAAGGGCGTGGAAATCGGCCGACGTCCTGGTGCATGGTTCGGCGGCCGACGTGGTGAATCGACAAGCAGAGTTCACGCATTGGTCGCGCACCTCGGGGAGGCCACACGGATACGCCGGCGTGACGGTCGATCCGATGAGTCCTCCGACCTGGGGAACTCTTTCTGAGTTGCAGGCCATGGCCGAGCACCTTCCCGAGAGCTTCCTCGACGAGAAAGCGCGGGAGCCCCTCGACTCCGCCGAATTCATCTTTGCCAGGGATTCCATTTCTCTCGCCTACCTGCGCGGTCAGCGGATCCAGGCCGGAACGCTCGAATTCGGCCCCGACTGCACCTTCGCCTACGAGCACGCCGATCGCAGTACGATCGACCCGTTCCGCGAGGAACTGGGTCTGGGCGGTGACGACTTCGCTTGCTTCGTGCCTCGGCTGCGTTACGCCCCGTACGCCCAGATGCGGGGCGAGCCGGCTACGCCGGAGAGTCTGCGCAGGGACGCGATCAACGCGGCGACGTCTCAGGCCGACCTGGGCGCGCTCGTCGCGGCCATTGTGACCTGGGTTCGTCGCACCGACTCGATCGCTGTCGTCGTCCCGGAGATGTCCTACGTTCCGGCTTATTCGCGTGCTCATCTCGTCCCCCTGCTGCCCGCAGATGTCGCACCTCGCGTGAGAGTCCTCGATCGATTTTGGTCCCTGGCAGAAGCGAGCGCCGTCTACTCCGTCAGCCGCGCGGTGATCAGCATGGAATGCCATTCGCCGATCATCGCGTCGGCGCATGGAATACCGACCGTGTATCTGCGCCAGCCCACCGAAACGGTGAAGGGACGGATGTACGACGACCTGGGCGCCTCGGACATGCTCATCGAAGTGAGCCCGGGTGCTGAGACGGCGGCGGAGAATACTGTCGCCAGCATCATTGACGACCCGCAGCGGTGGAGCGACATCTCCGCGCGGGTGAATGCCGTTGCTCGTGGACGACTTCGGCAGATGGCCAGAACAATCCTGTCCGGCGAACCGACCCCACCCTTTGAGTCGGCACTCGTCGGCGAACTACACGGAGGTACACGATGAGAGATCCAATGAGGCCGCGCAAAGCAGAGCGTCTGCGTCGTGGCATGACGGCTGTCGCCGCGGGTTCAGCAGTGCTGCTGACCCTCACCGCGTGCGGTCAGGAGGACAACCTGGCGCAGGACGACGAGACCTCGTCGTCGACGGGCCCGGTGGAGATCCGAGTCGCATGGTGGGGCGCAGAGGGGCGCCATGAACAGACTCAGGAAGCTTTGAAGGTCTGTGAGGAGGCTCTCGGCAATGTGACCACCTCGGCGGAGTACACCAGCCAGGGTTATGAAGACCGGCTCGCCACCCAGTTCGCTGCCGGCGATGCGCCCGACATCATTCAGGTGACCAGCGGGCACGTGACGTCCTACGGCCAGCGCGGCGGGCTGGTGGACATCTCCACGGTCATGGATCAGATCGACACCTCGGCTATCTCACCCGGCGTGCTGAACCAGGACTTGGTCGCCGGCAAGAACTACGCGGTTCCGATCACGGTCAACGCCTCGGGGATCATGCTCAACGTCACGCTCATGGAGCAGTACGGACTCGAGCGCCCCGATGACGAAGACTGGACGTGGGACGACTTGTTCGAGTACGCCAGCACCGTGAACGAAGCATCCGACGGTGCGATCTGGGGGCTCCAGCAACCGAGCGAGGACCTCCGCCTGCTGGGCATCTGGGCGCGGCAGCTGGGGCACCCGGATGGCCTCTTCAGCGAGACCGGAGTGGGAGTCGACACCGACGTCATCTCCTCGTTCTTGGAGTACGGCTACGATCTGCAGGCATCCGGCGGTTCGGCGCCCGCGTCGGTCTCGATCGAGCACCAGGGCGGAGGTGTCGAGCAGACCATGATCGGCACGGGCAAAGCTTTGATGGCAGTGCGACCGATCAATGAGATCACCGCTCTCGCGGCCACCGGGTCGGAGTTCGAACTGCTGCAGCTCCCCGTCCATGAAGAGGGCAAGACCGGCCAGACCTTCCGCTCGATGAGCTGGGCGATCACCTCTGATTCTGAGCACCCGGTGGAGGCGGCGCAGGTGCTCAACTGCCTTCAAGGCAACCTGGACGCTGCCGACATCCTGCAGGCCGAACGCGGCCTTCCGGCGAACCAGGAGGTCGTGGAGCACATCAAGGCTGATCTCTCACCCGAGCAGCAGATGATGGCGGACTTCGTGGACGTCGTGCAGGAGAACGCCCCCGAAGCTGCGCCGGTGGCACCTCCGCCAGGCGCCGACACTGCTGAGACGATGCTGCGGCGCTATGCCGAAGACATGCTCTTCGATCGGGTCTCGCCTGCCGAGACTGCCGAGCAGTTCACGACCGAGCTCAACCAAAGCGTCTCCGATGCCGGCTGACGGGGCGCAGCTCCGTGAATCGGTCCGGAAGGCCGCCAAGACACCCCACAAACGGGGGGACGGCAAGGCCGCAGCCCTGTTCCTCCTACCCTGGTTCATCGGCCTGGCGGTGATCGTCGTCGGCCCGTTGCTTGCATCGCTGTACCTGTCCTTCACGAACTACGACCTGTTCCGGGATCCGAAGTTCATCGGGCTCGAGAACTATGCGCGACTGTTTCAGGATGAGCGACTGGGGCAGTCGCTTCAGGTCACCTTCACCTACGTGTTCGTCTCGGTGCCGTTGCAGCTCGCAGCCGCACTCGGGCTGGCGATGGTGCTGGACAGAGGCGTGCGCGGCCTGTCGTTCTACCGTTCGGTCTTCTACCTGCCATCGCTGCTGGGCGCTTCGGTGGCGATCGCGATCCTGTGGCGGCAGCTCTTCGGCACCGACGGCGTGATAAATCAGGCCCTCGAATGGTTCAACGGCATCCAGCCGCTGATTCAGATCGGTACGCACGGCTGGGTGTCCGACCCCGACACCGCGCTGGGCACGCTGATGATCCTGAACGTCTGGACGTTCGGTTCGCCCATGGTGATCTTCCTCGCCGGGCTTCGCCAGATTCCGGAGATGTACTACGAGGCGGCGAGTCTCGACGGTGCGTCCAGGTTCCGTCAGTTCTTCAGCATCACATTCCCCATGCTGACTCCGGTGGTCTTCTTCAACCTGGTTCTTCAGATCATCAATGCGTTCCAGTCGTTCACTCAGGCCTTCATCGTCTCCGGAGGAACCGGCGGCCCTGTTGATTCGACCCTGTTCTACACGCTGTACCTCTATCTTCAGGGATTCGCGAACTTCAATATGGGCTATGCATCGGCGATGGCGTGGCTCTTGGTGCTCATCATCGGCGCCATGACTGCACTCAACTTCTTCGCCTCAAAGTATTGGGTGTTCCACGATGACTGAACTCAAGACGCGCGAATCCCGTGCTCGGCGGGCACGGCTGCTCAGGCTGACGAAGCACGCTGTCCTCATCGCGGTCGGTCTCTTGATGATCTACCCGCTGCTCTGGATGCTGGCCTCATCGTTCAAGCCCGACGCGCTCATCTTCAGCGAGCCCGGCCTGATCCCCACCGACTTCACGACGGAGAACTACGCACAGGGCTGGAACGCCCTGAGCCACCCCTTCAGTCACTATCTGATCAATTCCTTTCTGGTGGTGGCCGGCGCGATCGTGGGCAACGTGGTGTCCTGTTCGTTGGCGGCTTACGCGTTCGCGAGACTGAACTTCCGGTTCAGGGGGCTCTGGTTCGCGGTCATGCTGATCTCGATCATGCTGCCGATCCACGTGATCGTCGTGCCCCAATACGTCCTCTTCTCAGAGTTGGGGTGGCTCAACACGTTCCTTCCACTGATCGTTCCGAAGCTTCTGGCGACCGACTCGTTCTTCATCTTCCTGATGGTCCAGTTCTTCCGTGGCGTCCCCAGGGAGCTCGACGAGGCCGCCCGGATCGACGGCGCGGGCCATGCACGGATCTTCGTCAGCATCATGCTTCCGCTGGCAGCTCCAGCGCTCGCGACGACCGCGATCTTCACCTTCATCTGGACCTGGAACGACTTCTTCTCGCAGCTGATCTTCCTCACCGATCCAGACCTCTACACCGTTCCCGTCGCGTTGCGTGCCTTCCTCGACTCGACAGGGGAGTCCTCGTGGGGTGCGATGTTCGCGATGTCGATCGTCTCGCTCATCCCCCTGTTCGTGATGTTCCTTCTGGGCCAGCGCTTCCTCATCCGTGGGATCGCGACCACTGGTCTGAAGTAACCCGTCCTGCCGTACGTGACTGACCATCGCCGCTAGAGTGAGCCAGATGGCGACTCAGAAGGACATCGCCCGTCTTGCGGGGGTCTCGGTATCCACGGTTTCCGCGGTGCTCACCGGAACCACCCACACTCGAATGAGCGCCGATACTCGAAGCCGCGTTGAAGCCGCGATCGCCGAGTTGGCGTACGTGCCCAACGATGCCGCCCGTGCGTTGCGCCGTCGGCAGGCCGGGACGATCGCCGTCGTCGTGGAGAACCTCGAGAATCCGGTGTACGAGGAGCTGCTGGAGGGGATCTACGAGGCCGCCGAGGAGCGCGGATGGGCGATCATGCTCGGTGACACGATGTGGATGCACTCCGGCAGTCACTTCCTCGCACGGCTGCTGGGACAGGGGTCCATCGATGCGATCGTGCTGCGAACGGGGGGATTGCTCGATGACGAGGTGCTGAGTGTGCTTCGCTCGCATCCCACCCCGGTCGTGCTCGTCGAGTACCAGTCGGACCACGACGGCCCCTGGGTCTCCACGGACGAGGTCGCGGCGGGACGATTGGCCACAGAGCATCTCATCGAAGCCGGTCACACCGACATCGCGTTCGTCGGAGGTAAGGACATCCGTCCGGCGAATCCTCGGTATGAGGGGTATCTCAGCGCGGTGAAACTCGCTCGGCTGAGTCCCCGCCCCCCCTTGTTCACCGGCTACGGAGCCGGTGCCGGGGTAGCGGGATTGGCAATGCTCCAGTCCCAGGGTGCGATGCCGACGGCTGTGGTGGTCAACAACGTGGTGTCCGCGCTGGGTCTACTGGGGGCGGCATCCGATGCAGGCATCGTCGTGCCCCGGGAGCTCTCGGTGGTGGGCATCCACGATGCCGAGATCGCCGAACTTGTCCGGCCCCGACTGACGACCGTCCACCTCCCGATGCGGGAACTGGGGATCAGGGCGGTCACGCACGTGTCCGCCCTGCTCTCCGGCGAGACGCCGCAGGGCGGTGTCATCCGCGAACCGCGGCCGCACGTCATCGCCCGGGGCAGCGTGCACCCGCCCGTCTGATGACGGCTTCACGCCTTCGCTGAAGCGCACGGCGGACTGTTCCTTGACGGGGAATGTGCGATCTGCTTATCTTGACGCAACGATACGTCAATCGAGAAGTCCAGGAGAAACGAATGCAACGGAGCATGTCGCAAAGACTCATCGGCTCGCGACGTCGTGCGGTCGCGACGGTGGCCGCATTGGCCGTCGTTGCGGCGGGCCTGTCGTCGGTGCCCGCTCACGCCGATGAGACCGCAGAGTGGGGAGCCCTGCTGGATCTCACCCGCCCCGGGCTCGCGGGCGTCGCGGAGAGGATCGCCGCGGGCGATGAACCGGGTGCGTCGGCCGCCCTTCGCGAGTACTACATCGGTCGCACCGATGTGAACCTCCCTGCACCCACCGGCTCCGGTCTGGGCGAGATGACGGCGGACGAGATCGTGGACGGCGTCTTCCGCTTCGACGGTGAGACCCGCGACTTCTCCGATGACGGGGCAGGCCGGATCGACGTGGACTGGTCCGACACCTGGGGCGGCACCGAGGAGGCACCGGCCGGAGCGCAGACGCTCATGGCGGATTTCGCCTTCATGCCGATCCTGATCAACGCGTATCGGGACGAGAGCGATCCGGCAGTGCGATCGACGTACGCGCAGGCATGGGTGGAGATCTCGCTCGACTTCTTCGCGGACAACCCCGAGTGGGTGCAGAACCGGAACCTCGCTGGCGCGAAACGGCTCGCGCAGCTCGTCAACGCCTTCTCGGTCTTCCATACCGATCCGATCGTCGACGATGCCGACTTCGTGGGTTACATCGCCGGGGTCCATCACACGACCGACCGCCTCGCCCAGGCGCTTCCGATTCACGGGGGCAACAACTGGTACGTGTCGATGTCCCGGTCGATCTACGTGTCATCGGTGTACTTCCCTGAGTTCCTGAGTTCGCCCGGGTGGGAGCACTTCGCCGTCCGGTCCGTCGAATGGTTCGCGACGGCGAACGTCAAGAGCGACAGCGTCTACCGCGAGCCCGCATTCAACTATCAGGCCTACGTCTCCGGCATGATCAACACGATGGACGAGATGGCCGCCGCCAACGGCCGAACCCTGCCTCCGAAGCTCGTCGTCGCGGCGGACTGGATCGCTGACAGCCTCTTCGCCACGCGGATGCCGAACTTCCAGACTCCCCTCGTGGGGGACACTCCGCACGTCGACGCGGGGCTCTCGGACATCAGAAGCGCGGGGGAGCGCCAGTCGTGGCAGGACTTCCTCTGGGTCGCCTCGCGGAGCTCTGCGGGCGCTCCGCCGACCCTGGGGTCGACGATCTACCCGATCAGTTTCGCTGTTCAGCGATCGGGATGGGATGCCGATGCGCGCTACATGATGATCAACAACCACAACACGAACTACACCGCGTCGCACCGTCACCCCGACGATCTCAGTGTGGTGATGGCGGCGTACGGGCGGCCGTTGATCGTCGATCCGGGCGCCGACGACTACAGCGACACGGATGCGAACAACTGGATGCGGCGCTCCACGGAGGCGCACAACACGATCGAGGTCGACGGACGCGCGCAGGAGGCCGGCGTCACGCGCGCCAGCTGGCTGTGGCGCTCCAACGACGGGCTCGACGTCTATCGGGGCTCCGCGGAGGGCTACCGACCCATCGCACACGACCGCGTCGTCTACTTCGTCAAGCCGGGATTCTGGATCGTCTCCGACGCGCTGACCGGCAGCACCGCGGCTCACGATTACCGGCAGCTGTGGCATTTCCCGGGCGATCCGGTCAGCGTGGACCCCGATTCGGGCGTGGCGACGGTCGGGTTCGATACCGTCCCGGATGCGGAACCCGTCTCCGGTGTCCGACTCGTGCCCGTGGCATCCGGCGACGACGGCGTCAGCGCCAGCATCCACGACGACGGTCTCGCCAAGGTAGACGACGAGATGCGCACCGACATCGACTACCTCTCCTACGACTGGAGCGCGTCGGGAGCCACAGGTCTGGACACGGTCGTCTTCCCCGGCCCCGCCGGTGCGGTCCCATCGGTCACCGCGGCGCGGATAGAGATGCCCGGGGTCGCGCACTCCGCGGCGACGGCGCTCGAGATCGCCCTCCCCACGGGCACAGGGCGCTTCTACCTGTCGCGAGAGGAGACGCCGTCGGAGCGGACCTTCGGGGATGCCGTCACCGACGCCGAGACCGCGTATCTCGAGCGAGACGATCAGGGCGCTCTGACGCGATACGCGGTGACCTCCGGATCCTCCCTCGTCGACGGTCGTGAGAGCGTGGTCGACGCGTCCGACACGGTCTCGGACATCAGCGTCGGGCTGGAAGGAAGCACAGCGCGCGTCACGCTGGGCGATCCGTTCACGGGCACACTGTCCCTGTACGCGCCCGGTGCCGATGCGGTGCTCGTGAACGGCGTGGAGACCGGGTTCACCCGTGACGGCGACAGGATCGAGCTGTCCCTCGATGATGCCCTGGACGTGCCGTTGATCTTCGAGGAGGCCTTCGACGAGGGCGACCTCGCGGGCATCCGATACGGGGATGACATCTCGTTCGAGAGCTGGCGGCGGATCGAGGGCGACTGGGACGCCGGCGCACAGCTGGTGCAGTCCTCGACCGCCGACACCCAGGGCTTCGCCGTTCAGTACGAGGCGCCGGACGATGTGCGACTCACCGCCGAGATCGAACCAGGGGACGCTGGGCAGGCGACCTCTCGCACGGGGCTGGCGTTCCGCTTCCACGACACGCGCAACTACTACCGTGCCAACGTGCTCAACACTCGCGAGGGAGTGCAGCTGCAGTTGGTGAAGGTGTTCAAGGGGGACAGCGAGATCCTCGCCGAGACCGCGCTGAACATCAGCCCCGGCGCCGCGCACACGCTCACCGTCTCCGCCGTGGGCAATCAGTTGACGGCGGCGGTCGGCGACACGTCGGTCTCGGCGCAGGACACTCGTTTCCCGGGCGGTGCCGTTGCGGCGTACACGCATCGCCGGGCGGCCGTGTTCACGAGCGTCGGTGTCGTCGAAGCCGTCGACGGCGACACGTGGCGGAGCCTGCGGGGGAACGTCTCCGTCGCCGACGGGCAGTTGCGGATCGCCCCCGACGACGGCAGGGGGCATGTGCTCGCCGCATCGACGCTGCCGTCGCGGTTCTCCGAATCGTGCGAGTACTCGGTCCAGGCGACCGTCACCCTCGACGGCCCCGGTCAGGCGGGCATCTCGTTGAGGGACTCCACAGCGTCCTACGGATACCGCATCAACATCGGCAGGACCGACCGGAACACCCAGTACGCGTCGGTCGTGCGCGAGGCGCATCGTTCAGGCCCGGTCACGCTCGGGACGACTCCGGTGGCCGACGCGCTCGACGGGCCGGTGGAGCTCGGAGCGACTGTCCACGGCGATCGCATCGTCGTTACGCTCAACGGCGCCGAGATACTCCAGGTCCGCGACACCCTGATCCGCAGCGGCGGCGTCGGGCTCCACGCGACGACGGAGAGCCGGTTCGACGACGTGCGCGTCTCCGGAGCCTGCGAGGGCGGTCATACCTCCGCGGCGGCGCCCGGTCGTGGCGTCCTGTCGCACGACAACGGCTGGGACACCGGTCTCGCGGACGGCGACTACACAGTGACGATGAACCTGTGGTGGGGTCAGAATGCGACGCTGTTCCGCCTCTACGAGAACGGCGAGCCGATCGCATCCGTGCCCCTCGTCGACGGAGGGGTCGGTCCTCAGCAGGCGACGGTCCCCGTCAGCGGAAGGGTCGACGGCACGTACGTGTACACCGGTGAACTCGTCAACAGCGAGGGCGTGAGCGGCACGGATCCGATCAGCGTGGAGGTCACTCAGGCGAAACCCGGCACGCCGAACCTCAGCCATGACAACCACGACGGGGACGGCGACTTCGAGCTCGTCGCAGACATGTGGTGGGGCACGAACGCGACGTCGTACCGGTTCCTCGAGGGCGAGACCGTCATCGCTCAGGGCGAGCTGGCCGCGGCCACGCCGGCAGCCCAGAAGGCGACGGCGACGGTGCGCGGCGCAGCCCAGGGTGCGCACACGTATCGCGTCGAGCTCTCGAACGCCGCCGGTGCGACGATCAGCGCACCGGTGACCGTCACGGTCGACGAGCACACCTGACCCGACCAACCGCAGAGGAGCAGCAGTGCATCACATCGAGAAGAACCGGGTCCCGCTGACGACGGCGCTCGACGACGCGGTGGCCGTCGTCCGCCGCAACATCGATCGCTTCGGCGACGCTTACGTCGACGACACGACCAGCGGAGATCGCTATCCGCTGCGCCCGGCACTGGGAGACCTTGCACTCGGCGCCAACCGCGGGTGGACGACGAGTTTCGTCCCCGGCATGCAATGGCTCGCCCACGAGGTGACGGGCGACGAGGTGTTCCGAGACCACGCCCTGCGTCATGCGGTCGACTTCGAGCGGCGGCTCCACGCTCGTGAGGACCTCGACACCCACGACCTCGGATTCCTGTACACGCTGTCCGCGGTCGTGCCCTGGCGGAAGACGGGGGACGAGCGCTGGCGTGCGCTCGGAATCGCGGCGGCGGATCTGCTCATGGGGCGTTTCCTCGAACCTGCCGGGATCGTTCAGGCCTGGGGGGATCTGACAGATCCGGTGCAACGCGGGCGCACCATCATCGACAGTCTGATGAACATGCCGCTGCTGAGCTGGGCCGGCGAACAGACCGGGGAGCCCCGCTTCGCCGAAGCCGTACGACGGCACACGACGCAACTGCGCACGCACATCCTGCGCGATGACGACTCGACGTTCCACACCTTCTTCTGGGACACCGAGACGGGCCTGCCCCTGCGCGGGTCGACCGCGCAGGGCGCGTTCGACGACTCGTGCTGGGCGCGCGGACAGGCGTGGGGTGTATACGGCTTCGCCCTCAACCACACCGCGCTGCGCGGCGACAGCGACAGCGGTGAGAGCCTGCTCGATGCGGCCTGGCGCTGCGCGGACTACTTCCTGTCGCATCTGCCCGCCGACGGCATCCCATACTGGGATCTCGTCTACGCGGATGGGAGCGACGCACCCCGGGACAGCTCTGCCGGCGCCATCGCGGCATGCGGCCTGTACGAGTTGGCGGCGTGCGATCCCGATCCGGCGCGCGCCGCCCGCGCCCGCCGAGAGGCTGACGCGCTGATCGACGCCCTGATCGACGGTGCCCGGCCGAACGATCCCGAGTCCGCTGAGGCGCTGCTGCGGCACGGCGTGTACGACCTCCCGAAAAGCATCGGGGTCGACGAGGGCACTCTGTGGGGCGACTACTTCTATCTCGAGGCCCTGGTCCGACGCACCCGTCCGGAGTGGAACAGGTACTGGTGATGATCCTCGACACATTCCGCCTGGACGGCCGGGTCGCGCTGGTGACCGGATCGAGTCGCGGGCTGGGGCAGGCGACAGCGCTCGCGCTGGCGGAGGCCGGCGCCGACATCGCACTGCTGGATCGGGGCGACAACTCCGAGACGGCACGGCGCATCGAGGCGGTCGGCCGGAGGACGCTGCGCCTGCGGCGGGACTTCGCCGCCGCCACGGACGAGCAGCTCGGCTCCGACGTCGCGCGTGTGGTCGATCATTTCGGACGACTGGACGTGCTGGTCAACAACGCCGGCACGATCCGGCGCACACCCGCTCAGGACTACGCCGCAGCGGACTGGACCGACGTGCTGCGGGTGAACCTGGATGCCGTCTTCCATCTGTCGCAGGCGGCGGGCAGGCACATGCTCGAGCAGCGTCACGGCCGCATCATCAACGTCGCCTCGATGCTGTCCTTCCAGGGCGGCATCCTCGTCCCCGCGTACACCGCGTCCAAGCACGCGGTGGCCGGATTGACGAAGGCCCTGGCCAACGAGTGGGCGTCACGAGGAGTGACCGTGAACGCGGTCGCGCCGGGATACGTGGCCACGGACAACACCAAGGCCATCCGGGACGACGCCGAGCGCTCGGCGGCCATCCTCGAGCGCATTCCCGCAGGGAGGTGGGGCATCCCGCAGGACCTGCAGGGGGTGTTCGTCTTCCTTGCCTCCGAGGCCGCGTCGTACGTGACCGGTGCGGTCGTTCCGGTCGACGGCGGCTGGCTCGTGCGCTGAGCTCGCCGCATCCCGTTCCTCCACGACGAAAGGATCCCACCATGGAACAGCGCTACGCGACGAACCCCGCGCAGATCACCGGCATGACCACTGACGAGCTGCGCGACGCATTCCTGCTGCCGGACATCTTCGCGGCGGGCGAGATCCGGCTCACCTACACGCACCACGATCGCATCGTGCTCGGCGGCGCCGTGCCTGCCGGATCGCCGCTCACCCTCCCGGGATACGCCGAGATCCGCAGCGACTACTTCCTCGAACACCGCGAGGTCGGCATCGTCAACGTCGGCGCCACGGGCACGGTCTCGGCCGACGGCGAGCGGTACGAACTGGTCACGGGGGCGTGCCTGTACCTCGGTCGGGGGATTCGAACGGTCGTGTTCGACGGCGACGGCCAGTTCTATCTCTTCTCCGCTCCGGCGCACGTGACGCATCCTCCGGTCATGGTCGCGCCGGAGGATGCCGCGGTGCGGGAGCTGGGCGACCAGGCGACGTCGAACCGGCGCTCACTCCGGCAGTACATCCACGAGGACGGCGTGCAGTCGTGCCAGATCGTGATGGGCGTGACCACGCTGCACGAGGGTTCGATGTGGAACACGATGCCCGCTCACACGCACGATCGTCGCACCGAGTGCTACCTGTACTTCGATATCCCCGAGGACGCCAGGCTCGTCCACCTGCTGGGGGAGCGCGAGCAGACCCGTCACCTGATCGTGGCCGACCGTCAGGCGGTCATCTCGCCGTCATGGTCGCTGCACTCGGGTGTCGGGACGGCCGCATACTCCTTCGTCTGGGCCATGGCCGGGGAGAACCAGGCCTTCGATGACATGGACGCGGCGCCCGTGACCGATCTGAAGTAGTGGCGGTGAGCGAACCCGCCTCGTCCACGTGACCGCTGATGCGAGAAGGGTTTCGGGCGTTCACCTGGCGCTGGAGCCCGGAAACCCTTCTCGCATCGCCTCGCGCCCCACGGGAACAGGTGACGCCGCGGGCG
>Ga0308157_10007366_pt1 | contig 12819 bp, 8 predicted proteins | sample PhyBR1_FD_201035 | JGI IMG/M metagenome (GOLD analysis project Ga0308157, IMG submission 201035) | Phyllosphere microbial communities from UC Gill Tract Community Farm, Albany, California, United States - DLSLB.R1 | ecosystem: Host-associated > Plants > Phyllosphere > Unclassified | place: USA...
TACGTCGCGGTCCCCGCGCAGTGTTCGGCGAAGGCACTGATGTGTGAGTTCGCGCGCTTCCTCGGGCTCCCGGCACTGGAACGCCGCACATACGGCGAACTGTTGGACATGGTCGCGAACGCTCTGCGCCGGTGTTCGACTGAACTCATCCTCGTCGACGACGTTCACCACCTCGACCTCCGCTATCGACAGAACATCGAAGCGTCCGACATGCTCAAGCAGCTTTCGGAACGGTGCGGCGGAACGTTCGTGTATGCCGGGATCAATGTCGAGGAGACCGGGCTGTTGTCAGGCACGCGCGAGGGACAGATCCGGAAGCGATTCGAAGTTCACACGGCCGAGCCGTATCGCATTTCAGACGAGCACGGGCGGGCGGACTGGGGGGATCTCCTTCTCGCGATCGAAGACTCGCTGTGCCTCCTCAACCAGACCAAAGGCGCCATCCTGCAGGCAGCGTTGGATCTACATCGCCTCAGCAACGGCGAGATCGGGATGCTGAAGGACATGCTCCAAATCGCGGGGATTCGCGCGATCGAAGACGGTGATGAGGCACTCGACCTCGGAGAATTCACGCGCAAGGTCGCCCAACTTCAGAAGCAGAAGCAAGCACAACCTGCCGGATGAACACCATGCGCGCCGACGCGAGTGGTTCGACCATCCGTACGCTTCCGATACGCGTGCGCGCCGTGCCGAACGAGTCGGCGACGAGCTACTTTCGCCGGCTCTGCGCTGCGAACATGCTCGATCCGCACGACGCCTGGCTGTACCTCAGGCACCACGACGCGAGCCTCCAGTTCCGGATCAAACCCCGAGCAGCGCGGCCACACATCGCACGCCTTGGCGGCCTACCGACCGACTTCTTCTCGTCGACTGGCTCCGACGCAGAGTGTCGACACGATCCAGCCTTCTGGATGCGTAGCTGCGATGGCTGCCGAACGGGAACGGCATCGACCGCTATCTGCCACCGGTGCAGCGGCGGCGCGGCGGCGCTCTCGTACGTCCCGGCCGGCCCGATATGCCTCAAACACAAGCGGTGGCACATCGGCGGAGTAGACGTGGACGCAACCCGGCTCCGCTCCCACCTCGCTGCGCAACGGAGACTGAACGGGCTGTTTCATCGCAAGCGGATCGGGTTTCGCTCGCCGGAGGCGACGACGGCGCGCGACCTCTTGTTCGAGTGGCATACCCCGCGTGAGCGAAACGTGGCCGCGCTTTCGCCGGACGAACAGCTCGATTCGTTCCCGATGCTCGTTGACCTGCTGATTCGCTTGAGCTCCGCGATGATGACCGCGATCCTGCAGGACCGCAAGATTCCGGGCGACACGATCGCTCGCGTTCTTCTCCTCGTCACGGACGGCGTCCGGCGCGGTGAGTCGCTCGCCTCCAGCATTGATCAGGTCACGACAGGTGCCCATGTCAGATCTCCCGTGCGTCCTCCCGCTCTCCCATGGCTCTTGCGCGAGATTCGACCCGCCGCGACCGACCCGCGGACTCGACATTTGAGAGCTCGTCTTCCCACTATTCGTGCTGCCCTGCTTCGACACCGCGACCAGCGAGCCAGCTTCGCGTCAGCACCGGAGGACGCCCGAGCACGTCGGCCTCGGAAAAGTTCCCCGGGACCGACGGAGTACCCGGACTCGGCGCACCTGAACTCCCCAGCGCATCAATGACAGCGAGCGAGTAGTTGACGTGCCGATCCCTCGCTTGCCCGTGGGTGTCACACCGTTGAGTGGCGAGACGCCGGAAGGGTACGTCTCGCGGCTTGCCACTGCGAACGCCGTGACCATGGGGCAGCTCGCGAAGGTGTGGCGTCTCCCAGACGCGTCGGCGCCGAGAGCGGCCGCGCTGGAGCAAGCTGCCGAACGTGCCGGCGGCTTAAGGGACGGGCATTTCCACTGGGACCGTCGCCGCCATCTGCTTCACGTCACATGCCATCACCAAGGCTGGTGGGCGCGACATCCGTGTCGCAAGTGCGACATCGTGGATCAGCCGCGAAGCGGATGTAGACGATGCACAGGAGGCGAATCGACGACGATCGTCACTCGCGGCGGCGCAGTGTGCACTCGTCATCGGCGGTGGCGGCACCACGGCTTGAACATCGACGTATCGCAGGTGCGTGCATACAGCGGGGCCGAAACCCGCATGACGGGCTGGCTGTGGTTCCGCGGAGTGACTCTCCATACGAGCGAGATCGACCTCGCCACCGTCCTCACCGTCGCAGCGCACGAGCACAGCGACGACAAGCTTCGTCGCGAGCGCCTCGCAGCGCTCAGAGTCGACGACGAACTGTCGGCTTCCTCCCTGCTCGTGTTCTACCCAGAGATCATCTCTCTCGCATGCGTGCTCACGGACCGTGCGGTCGCTAGTGCGCTTTGCACGCACCGTCTGACAGCTTCTCGGCAGAAGCAGATGCTCATCGGTCTCGTCATCGGTGCAAGCGGCGGGCAAGCGACGGACGAACTCACCGCGGTGGCAAGCGACCAAATCGATCGCACACGCATCGCGCTACAGGATGCTTTCTCAACGCCGTCATCGCCGAAAGCCAAAGTACGTCGTGCGCCGCGTGCGAAGGCGATGATCGAATCCGCTCACCGGCATCGTGCGGTGCTGTTGCGTCACGTCGACGAAGTCCGTGCCTACGCGAGCCCTGTATCGCACGTGCGCGCGGCGCCGAAGTCCAAAGTCGTGAGCCGACGCCTCCTCGTCGACTTCACAGCCGGCGGGCGCCGCACAAGGTGAGCTGTCGGGAGTAGCCCTGACACCTCGCTGGCCCACTTGTGACATGACGCCGACTAGCGTCGACGGAAACGGCAAGTCTCTGCGACCAGAGGAAAGTAGGGCCTCGAACGATGACCGTCACACCCGCAGCGCTGGCACGCCTGGTCTCGCGTTTCGATGAAGGGTGGCCGCCGGTACTCGAGGTCGGGCCAGGCTGGCACACACTACTTGCGGACCTTGACGCCGAGCTCGCATCCGTGGCGCCCGAGTACGTCCTTCAACAGTGCAAGTCGAAGTATGGCGAGCTTCGCTTCTACGCCGACCCGTCGAGCGATGGCGCGGTCGAGCGCGGCGACTTCGACGCGATCATCCATGCAGCAGAGGAACGCAGCACGGATACGTGCGAGGAATGCGGCACGTCTCCCGCGTCACAACACACGATGAACGGATGGGTGCGCACGCTCTGCTCCGCTCACGCGCCGGCATAGCGTGCGGGTCGCGGCACCCGCTCCCGGCAGGGGCACCCGGTCCGTACCAAAATGTCCCACCGGCCCATCGAGGCACCGTCGGTCGCGCGAGCCCCGACTAGCTTTCCCCTTCGTGCCCCGTTGCGGCCTTTTGCAGGGCCTCGAACAGCATCGGGGGGAGTGCCTTCTCGAGCTCGGTGAGCACGTCGGGGTCGGCGATGATGTCGTCGATCAGCGGCGCCGTCTCGCCACGAACCTGCAGCAATACGCGACGGAACGACTGCACGACCTTCTGAGATTCGGCGAACTGCGCTTCCCCGTTCACCGCGGCCTGTCCCTGCAGTTCGGCGTCGTGCGAGAGCGCTTCGAGGATCGCAGAGATCACGGACGCGGCGGCGCCGTCGCTGTACTTGTCGCCGAAGCGCTCATTGAGACGTCGCACGATCTCGCTGAGCCGGTCGCGGTGCTTCTCGCGCACGAGCCCGCCGCCGACAGACATCGGGTCCATCGGCTCGCCCTCGGAAAGGGGGAGCGACAGCGTCTCGCCGCGCTCGAGACGGTAGTCCTCGAGCGACACCTGGGAGATGTCGACGGTCTCATCATCGGGACTGGTTGCGAGCGCGCCGTGGATGCGACGGAACAGCAACTGCCGACGCAACAGGTCGGTGTCGCCGAGATCCAGGATCTGGCTGATGAAGTCGTAGTAGCGGATGAACGCCCCCATGTCCGACTTGAACAGCTCGAGCTGGTCGGACGCGGGCTTGTTCTCGGCGTCGCGAGCAGCCTGCAGACGCGTCGCGAACCGCTTCACGATCGGCTGCGTCCACTTCGCGAGAGCATTGTTGCCTTCTTCGCGGACCCACGCGTTCGCGAAGCCTTCGACTTCTTCGGGCGTGTAGATGCCGACGCCGTCGAGCTTGTTCGCGAGGTCGAGGAGCTGATTGGGGTCGCTGACGTTGGTGATGGCCGCCTCACGGTAGTACGGCTTGAACGCGGCGAGAATCTCGGCGGGGTCGTTGACGAAGTCGAGAACGAACGTCTGCGTCTTACCGGCCATCGTCCGGTTCAACCGCGACAGGGTCTGCACGGCCTGCACGCCGTCGAGCTTCTTGTCGACGTACATCGCGACGAGCTTCTTCTCGTCGAACCCGGTCTGGTACTTGTTCGCGACAATCATCACGCTGTACTCGGTGCGCGCGAACTCCTTCGCGAGGTCGCTCGCAGCACCCGGGTTCATGTTCGCCTCGGTCAGCCCCTCGCCGACACCACCGGGACCGGTGTCATCGACGGTGCCGCTGAACGCGACGAGCGCCTTCAGATCCTTGTAACCGAGCTTGGCGATGTGGCTGTCGAACGCCGCTTTGTAGCGGACAGCTTCCTTGCGAGAGGCGGTGACGACCATTGCTTTCGCGCGACCGTCGAGGTGGTGAGCGACGTGCTTTCGGAAGTGGTCGAGGATCACGCCGACCTTCTGACCAATCGCAGTCGGATGGAGCCTCACCCACGACACGAGCGACTTGCGTGCCTTGTCGGCATCGACCATATCCGTGCCGTCGAAGTCGTCCTCCGGGTGCGCGAGGCGCCACGCGACTTCATAGGAGGTGTAGTTGCGCAGCACGTCGAGAATGAACTTCTCGTCGATGGCCTGCTGCATCGTGTACAGGTCGAACGGCTTGGGGATGCCTGTCTCGGGATCCGGGGTGCCGAACATCTCGATCGTCTTCGCCTTCGGCGTCGCCGTGAACGCGAAGAACGAGATGTTCGACAGCTCAGCGGCTCGCTGCATGGCCGCCTCGAGGTACTTCTCCGTGTCGATTGTGCCGCCGTCGGCAAGCTCGGACTGCTCGTCGGCCGTGAGCACGTTCCGCAGCGCACCGGCGGTCGTCCCGGTCTGTGACGAGTGCGCCTCATCGGCGATGACCGCGAACGACTTGTCCTTCAGCGTCGCCGACGTGCGGATCAGATCGAGGGCAGGCAGGAACGACTGGATCGTGACGACGACGATGCCGCTGCCGGAGTGCAGCGCGTCGGCAAGCTGCTTCGACTTCGCCCCGCCGTCACGAGTGAGGTGCTCAACGACACCGCCAGCCTTGTCGAGCGACGACACTGTCCCGCCGAGCTGGCTGTCGAGCACCGTGCGATCGGTGACGATGATCACCTTGTCGAACATCGGCGAATCATCATCGCGGTACGTGCTCTGCAGCTTGTGAGCGAGCCACCCGATCGAGTTCGATTTCCCGGAACCCGCCGAGTGCTGCACCAGATACTTCTGGCCGGGACCCTCATCGCGGGCCGCGGTGGCGAGGCGCGTGACGGCACACCACTGGTGATAGCGCGGGAAGAGGATCGACTTGTCCGTCTTCATCTCGCCCGAGTCGGGGTCAGCTTCCGTCTTGACCGACGTCGACACGAATCCGAGGAGGATGTCGAGCCACGTGTCCTTGTCCCAGATCTCCTCCCACAGGTAGGCGGTGGCCGACCCGCTCGGGTTGATCGGATTGCCGGCGCCGCCATCGTCACCCTTGTCGAACGGCAGGAACCAGGTCTTCTTCCCATCCAGCCTCGTGGTCATCTTCACGCGACTGTTCGACACGGCGAAGTGCACGAGCGCGCGGTGACCGAACGAGAGCAGCTTCTCGCCCGCCGTGGGACGGTCGGCGCGGAACTGCTGGACAGCGTCGTCAACGCCCTGCGTGTAGTCGGTCTTCAGCTCGACCGTCGCGACGGGGAGGCCGTTGACGAACAGCACCAGATCGAGGGACTTGTTCGGGTGCTTCGTCGAGTAGTGAACCTGACGGGCCACCCGCAGTCGCATCGCCGCGTAGCGCGCGGCGTCTGCAGAGTTGAGGCCGGACACGGGGCGGGGCTGCGCCATCCGGAACTGCTTCTTCCCGCCCACGCGGCCGACATGGTCAAAGCCCTTGTGGAGAACGTGGATCGTGCCGCCGTTCGTGAACGGATCCAGGTTCAATACCTTCGCGAGCCGCTCCAGCAGGGTCCCCTCCGCCTCGGCGCGCGCCGTACCTGTCAGCGACGACGGAACAGCCTTCTCGTACTCGTCCGGCTGTGTCTCCTGCAGCCAGGCCAGTACGTCCGGGGCCCACAGTGCGAGCTCCTTGTCATAGTCGGAGTTGTCCGGGGCGAACCACCACCCGTTCGAGACGAGGTGCTCGACGATCTCCGACTCGAACACCACTTCCTGGTGCTGCGTCTCCGCGCTCATGCCGAGTCCTCCCCGTTCGCGGTGTCCTTAACGACAGCGGCAATCTCGTCCGCAATCTCTGCGACGGTGTGCGTCGCAGTCGACCGTGCCAGTTTGTCTGCGAGCGAGGGAGAACGTCGCTGCACTTCGTCTTTGGTCAGCCCGTGCCAGATGGGCAACATCTGCTGTTCGCCCGACACCGTGCGACCGATGATGCCGTCCAGCTCGTACTGTGGCCAGCCCTTGTCGAAGTACGAAGGTGAGAGCACTACGACGCCGAACGCTGAGTGTGCAAGCCCATCATCAATCTTCCGTCGGAGGCTGTCGCCTATCCGCATGTTCGCGACATCGAGCCACACCTCCAGGCCCTGTGCCTCGAGAGCTTCCTTCAGCGGCGCCGCGACATCGGCCTTGTCTTCGCTGGCATGGGAGATGAACACATCCCACCTACGGCCCGACGGGGACTGAGGAACCTCCGCTTGAGGGACGTGACGAATGGCCGAGAGGTCAGAGGAACGCGTGAAGGCTGGCCGCGAAACGGGAGCGCTCTTGGCTATCGGCGGAGGGGCAGGCTCGACGTGATGCCGCACCGTCACCGTGCCCGGCTTGAGACCGATCAGGTCGACCGTGAAATGCCACCGGCCAGTAGACGGCACGACGATTCGATGAGGCGACGTCTTTACCAAGCCGCTCCCTTTAGCCATCTGATGCCGACGGTTGCTCTTGAACGCGTTCACGTTCGCCGGTGTCATGAGGCGGACGTTCGCCGCACGGCTCAATTCCACGACGACCGTAGACCCCTTCTCGAGCCGCCCCAGCGAGATGTTCTGGAACTTCAATCCTCCGGCCATCAGCTCCCGCCTCCCACGTCAATCTTCCCGGTCACCGCCGCGCTGATGAGAGCCGACCGCCGCTCCTTGGCGAGCGCAATGCCCCCACGCGCGGTGGCGATGGCCTCGTCAATACGCGCCGTGCGTTCGTCGAGATAGTCGGCGATGGCGCGTTGCTGCGGGAGGGGCGGGAACGGGAGTACGAACGAACGCAATGTCGAAAGCGGCAAATTGTTGGCGAGCCCTTCCGCGCCGCTGACCGAAGCCCTGACTTGCGTTCGGTAGGCGCTTGAGTTCAACAGCCACGTGAGAAATGACGCAACCGTGCGCGACGAAGGCACGAGCCGGTACGTCTTGTCCGAGAGCATCAGCCGGTACCTGCTCACCGTCACACGGGCAGCCGACCCCAATAGGTCGATGGAGCCGCTGGCGCGGCTGATAAGCAGGTCTCCCTCATGGACCAGAGACTTCCTATCTACCTGGTACCCAGGCGGAAGCGCCTTGTGCTCTTCTGCTCGGAACATGCCGCCGTTGACGCACCCGCTTTTCAGCACGCCAATCTCGTCCGCCCCCTCAGCGAGGCGCGCGTCGGCCTGGGGACTGTCGCCCTGCTCGACACGCTGAATGGCGTACCGCAACGGCATCACTTCCCAACCTTCCGGAACCTCGCCGAGCCACTCGACGCCGCTGTCGCGTAGCGGCACGTCGGGGTCGAGCCCCTTCGTGACGGCGTGGACGATGACGGCGGCGCGGCGTTCGGTGAGCAACTCGATGAACCGCTCGTTCTCCGCGATGAACTCGTCAATCTGCGCGGTCTCACGGTCAAGGAAGTCAGCAATGGCGCGTTGTTCGAGCACAGTCGGGATAGGGAGTCGCATGCGTCGGATGTCGCGCTGAAAGAGGTGCGGGACTCCCATCCCGTCCTTGAGCCCGCTCATCACCTGTTGCGACGGCGGGCTCGCAAGGACCCAGTGCAGGAACTGAGGATCGAGTGTGTTCGTCGTACTGATGACTGCGATCGAGCCGTTTACCGTGGCGGGCTCTGAAAGGTCGCGTACGACGTTCACGATGCCGATCGTGGACCCGTCCTTTGTGAGAAGGACATCGCCGTTTGCGAGTTTGATCTCGGGTGACTCGTCGTACCTCTGTTGTGTGATGCGATTGGCGTTTTCGTAGGCGATCCGCTGCCCCTTGATCTCGGGCGTCGAGAGCATGGGGATGCCTTCATCCACGTACTCGTCGGCCGTGAGTCCCTTCCAGCCGAGCCGAGCTCGTATCCAGGCGTGCGCACCTAGAGGCTCGACACGCCATGAGCTGGGCACTAGCCCGGCCCACACGTCGACGATCGCGGGCGCGCTCACGCCTCTACCTCCGCGAGGATGCCGCGCAGCCGCGTGAGGACGCCTTCGAGGTCGCGGTCGATGTCGTCGAGTGGGCGGGGCGCGACGTAGCGGTAGAAGTGGCGCGTGAACGGAATCTCCGCGCCCTCTTTCGTCTTCGAGTAGTCGACCCACGCGTCGGGCGCGTAGGGCTTCACCTCGCGTTCGACGTAGGTGTCGATGTTCTCGCGCCAGGGGACGTTCTCGGTGTCGCGGAGCGACGGATCGGGCTCGGGGGTGCCCTTGCGGTCGGTGCAGATGTCGGCGGTGTCGTCCTGCTCGCTGAGTGCGGCGACGACGGCTTTCTTCACCGGAGCAGACAGTTTCAGCCCCGCACGGCGAAGCGCCCCGTTCATCACGTTGAGGAACGCGTCGCGGTTCTTCCACGTCTCACCGGGAAGTCCCTCGAGCGCGCCGCGCAGGAGTTCGCGTGTGTCATCGTCGAGCTTCGCGACCGGCTTGGCTGCGAACACGGCGTCGATGCGCTCGGCGCCGGCGGCGAAGTTCAGCCGCAGCGGGCGTTCGATGGTGATGGTGCGATAGAAGAAGTCCTCGTTGTCGAAGATCTTCGACACGTCCGACTCTTCGAACGCGTCGTGGATCTGCACGATTTCGGCGATGTTGTCCGGGGAGAGCTCGTTGCGCTTCGAACCGATGCCCTTCCGCATCTTGCGGTACATCTCGCGGCCGTCGATGAGCTGCACCTTCCCTCGGCGTTCGGGCGTCTTCCGGTTCGTCAGCACCCAGATGTAGGTGGAGATGCCCGTGTTGTAGAACATGTCCTTCGGCAGGCCGATGATGGCTTCGACGAGATCGGACTCGAGCAGGTGCTTGCGGATCTTCGATTCGCCGGAGCCTGCGCCGCCGCTGAACAGCGGCGAGCCGTTCAGCACGATGCCGACGCGGGAGCCGCCGTCTGCGACAGTGCGCATCTTGCTGACGACATGCTGCAGGAATAGGAGGGAGCCGTCGCTGACGCGGGGGAGTCCCGCGCCGAACCGGCCCGAGAATCCGAGGCCGGTGTGCTCGTCCTCGATCGCCGAGCGGTAGGCCTTCCAGTCGACGCCGAACGGCGGGTTGGAGAGGACGTAGTCGAACTTGCGATCCGGGAACTGGTCGCGGGTGAGCGTGTTGTCGTGCTTGATGTTGTCGATGCCCTGGCCCTTGATGACCATGTCGGCCTTGCACACCGCGTACGAGTGGGCGTTGTAGTCCTGCCCGTACAGGTTCAGATCGATCGACGCGTTCTGCGACCGGAGGTAGTCGTCGGCGACCGACAGCATGCCGCCGGTGCCGGCTGTCGGGTCGTAGATGGAGCGTGCCGTGCCGGGGACGCCGAGCGCATCGTCGTCAGTGGTGAACAGCAACTGCACCATCAGGGAGATCACTTCGCGCGGCGTGTAGTGATCACCGGCCGTCTCGTTCGACGCCTCGTTGAACTTCCGGATGAGCTCTTCGAAGATGAGCCCCATCTGAATGTTCGACACCCGTGAGGGGTGCAGGTCCGTGCCGGCGAACTGCTTCACGACCGTGTACAGCAGGCCCGCCTCGTCGAGCTTGGCGAGTTGGTTCTCGAACTCGAACTTCTCGAAGATGTCGTGCACGTTCCGGCTGAAGTCGCTGGCGTAATCGGTGAGGTTCGCGCGCACGTTCTGCGGGTCGCTGAGCAGGCGCGCGAAGTCGAACCCGCTCGTGTTGTAGAACGCGTGGCCCGCCACCTCGGGGAGGATCAGGTCGGCCAGCGCCTGGTTGCCCTTCAGCTCGGCCCACTTGTCGAGGACGGCCTGCTTCGTCGGGGCGAGTACCTGGTCGAGGCGTCGGAGGATCGTGAACGGCAACGCCACATCGCCGTACTCGGCAGGCTTATAGGGGCCGCGCAGGCTCTCGGCGATGTTCCAGATGAACTGAACGTGATTCGTCTCCACCTTCGGCAGTGTCCTCTCATAACGGGCGGGGTGCTGCGCGATTCGTATGGTCAGCGGCGGTCGGGGACCGACGGTACGGCGAACCCCCGACATTCGAAGCGTGTGCTGACTACTTGTTGTCGTCTCGTCGACGTTTCTCGGCGAGCCATGCCTGGAACTCGTCGGCCGTGTGCGCGCCACGAAGGTCTTCGGTGGGGAGGTCGCTCAGCGTGAGGCCAGTGATCAGTTCGCCGGGGTCGGTCTGAAGCGCGGCGCCGATCTTCACGAGCGCGTGGAGGGTCGCGTTGCCTTCACCGCGCTCGATGCGCGAATAGTGCGTCACGTCCATGCCCGCATGAGCTGCGGTCTGACGCGCCGATAGCCCAAGCGTGTTCCGCGTTTCGCGCATCCGCGCTCCAACAGCGACCGCGGACTGACTGCGAGTGCTCATGCGCTATAGCGTACATGCGCAATACTGCTGGTCCCGCGCCGTAGCCGTGGGGTCTTGACTGAGATCGACGGTGTTCCCGCAACGGCGGCCAGCGCCGTCCATCGTCCTCACTTCGCACGGCGCGCGACGTGCGGCTCGGGGCATCTAGTCAGCGTCGCGTTTCGGCGGGCGGATCGCCTCGAGGTCGGCGATACCTCAAAATGAGCAGCGCGTGGCGTCACTCACTATCGGATACCTCTCTGACGGACTGTGAACCCTTCGAGTTGATTCGCTGCGAGCTTGTGCCCTTCGAGGAGTCGACCGACGACTTCCAGGTCAGACCAATTCGAAGCCGCCAGCGCTTCGCCGAACGAACGAAGAGAATGGACAAACTCCCCGAGCCTCTGCTCGGTGATGATACGCATCCCCGGCGGCGGGGCCGCGTCCGAGAAGACTTGCACGGCGCGATGGATCATGACAGGCACAGCTGTGGCCTCAGGGTCGTAGCGGTCGCCGAACCACAGCATGGAGTTCGCGAGTTGCGCGACGTCACGCTTTCCGATGGCCGAACTTTTCGCGCCCGTTTTCGCCTCCGCGACCCAGTACACGTTCTCGCCGAGGGCCCACAGGTTGTCGGGGCCGCTTCCTATGTCATGCTCGGGCCGCTGCGAGCCCAGGCCGATGAAGTCTCCCGCGCGGCGGAACGCTTCTTCGAACTGTTCTGTCCGCAGTTCGTCGAAGACGAGATCGTCGATGATCGCTTCGACGTCCAAGCGAAGCGCTGCGTGCGTTGAGAATCGGGCAGAAAGTCGTTCGGTGCAAGTGCGAGCTTGCGCGGAGTGCGCTTGGAGGGCCACGTATGCGACACCCGTGCGTGGCTTCGTGACGTTCGTGTTCTTGGCGCGCGCCTGCGCGAGGGTCTGCTGGCCGAGCACCGGATCAGTCGCGTCGGCGTAGGTCGCCTGAAGCTCCAGGAGAACTCCGGCCGTCGTAGGGTCGGGTTCAGACTCGGCGGCTTCCGACAGCAGGCGAACGGCGCCCGGAAAGTCGCCGCGTTGAGCATGTTCGAAGGCTTGCCGCTCGGCCACAGCAGCTGCGGTGACGGTTCCAGGGCGCGGGGCAATGTTTCGTAGCGACTGCAATGCAAGCTTGACCCAGCCGGGATCCCGGTCGAGGGCCTGCTTGGCCGTACTGATGATCTTCTCGATCGGGACGTTGTCGATCTGTGCTGCGACGTTCCGAGAGAGTTTCAACTGTGCCTGCGTGGCCGGGCTGAATCGTTGGGCGGTGCGTGGATCGACCGTTAGTTGCGCAAGCCGAGCACCCAGCAGGAACACGACGCAATGGTCTTCGTTGCTTCGGACACCACGCCCCATTCCTTGTTCGAGACGCTGCACCTGCCTGTCGTCGACGCCCGAGCCCGCACTCACCATCGTGGATCGAACGCGTTCCTCGGGGGTGAAGGCTTCAGGGAGTCCGTCGAGGACGAGAACGCGACACGCATCATCCGGGAGGTCGATTCCGTCGTACCGATTGACTAGTACGACAAGCCCCACATGGGCGCCGCTGCGCAGCGTGTCGACAGCCGACTCGACATCGTCTCCGAGTGCTACTTGCGCCGCATGTTCCCTCCACGGAGCCACCCAACGTTCGCCCGGCACAACGACGACGGTGTTGTGATCTTTCGAAAGCGCGGCGATGTGCTCGCGGACGTCGGGGGCCTGGAGGCCGGGGTTAATCTCCTGGGGAGCCAGGATCATCCGCTCGCCAATGTCACCAGCAGTGACCGGGGTGATTGGCTTCGCGATGCTCTCAGAGTTCGCGCCGAAGTCCGTTACCAAGACGCTGTCGTCGGCAAGTGTCGCGGTAAGGAACACCCGCTGCTTTGC
>Ga0308157_10007367_pt1 | contig 12819 bp, 4 predicted proteins | sample PhyBR1_FD_201035 | JGI IMG/M metagenome (GOLD analysis project Ga0308157, IMG submission 201035) | Phyllosphere microbial communities from UC Gill Tract Community Farm, Albany, California, United States - DLSLB.R1 | ecosystem: Host-associated > Plants > Phyllosphere > Unclassified | place: USA...
CAGCGGACTGGCGCCACAGCCAGTTGCCGATGTCGCTACTGGCCCACTGCGTCGCGCCGACCCCGCCGCCGAAGATCTTTCGGCCCACCAAATCACCCGTCAGGTTACCGCCGACGGATAAGCTGAGATTACCGCCGCCATCCGGGTACCACGCGCGGTAAAGGCTCTGTTCGCCGCCATCGACATATTTATCGTAGCCAACCGATCCAAGAATCTTGGTGCCCGAAGCAGTGGGCCGCGGGACGTCCAGCCCGTTAGCCCTGGCGTCGGCCAGACTGATGGTGGAGGAGCCCGCGGTATAGACCCCATAAAGGGAGCGCACGGAAAGATCGCCCGCGCTGATCAGTTCCAGGTCGCCCGTACCGGTCCGCAGCACACTCAGTGCCGCGTTGGCGGGAGAGTACACATAGGTAATGGTTCCGCCAAGCCCCGCGCAAAGCGTTGCATCCGACGTGCAAATGTCCGTGAACGACAGGCCGAATAGCTCTTCGAAACTACCGACGCCGAATTCGGTCTTTATACGTTCAACCAACTGCACTTCGGTCAGGCCGGCGAAGGAGGAATCGCCAAACAGTGCAATCGCGCCTTCCTCCGTGAAAGTCAGCACGCCACCGCCCGAGGAAACCGCCTTCCCCTCCGTGCCGTAATGGGTGTCTGCCAGCTGCAGGCGGCTATGCGATGAATTGGGGTTGACCAGGCGATTGTCGGCAGCACCAGCGTCCGCCCCGGCGACCAAGCGCAGAGACCAGCTCTGCGATCCTTCTGGCAGCATCTGCGCCAATGCCCAGCTCTTGCCGCCGCCTGGGCGCAATTCCACCTTCTGGACACCCGCGCCCAGCTCCAGCCATGCGCCCGCCGGGATAAGGCCCCCCATTGGCAGCGTAACTGCGCTGCTCAGCCGAACGACATCGGGATTTCCATCGAAAATCGTGTCGGCCGGCTGATGCGGCAGCGGTACGCCTTTGGGCCAGACGATCTGGCCGAGAGAAGTCGATCCGGTCAGCAGCGTGCCTGCTCCCAGCACCATGCCCGCCTGCAGCTCCGTGGCAACGGCCACGCGTGTGCCCGCCGCATAGGCGATGCTGCCGTCCGCGTTCAGGATATTGGCCGCCAAGACGGTATTGGCGGGCAAGGTGACTACGTCCGTCAATTCCGCCGCAACGGGAAGGCGAGTGCCGCCCGCCATATTCATCGACGTGATCGGCAGGTCGTAATTCAGCGTCTCGCCCGCCCGGAAGCGTGATCCTGGGTGCAGCACGATCCCGGCGCGCGGCATGACCACCGGCGTGTTGAACAACTGTTCGCCCGGCAATAGCACCCAGCCGTCTTTTTCCGGCATGTCGTCGGGCGGCGACGCGAAGCCGTCGGTGATCGAACCATAGACGTTCAGGTCTCCCCCCGAGCGCAACACCAGCGAACCGACTTCGCCAGCGCCATTGATGGCGGTCGATGCGGCAAGAGGATTAAGGCCACGATAACGGTAGCCCGAAAGATCGATGTCGCCGCGTACCACAAGGTCGCCCGAGCTGGCCACTTCGACGGTGGGACGGATATGGAGAACGTTGCGATAGGCCGTGTTGTTCAGACCGGCCAGCTTGCCCCCCATCAACGCGTGATTGTCGAGCGCGGCATTGATGAAGGCGGTGTTCTCGTCATGCCGGCCTTTCATCCATGCCTGATCGATATAGCGATAAGGTCGGCCGGTAGCAGTCGTCTCCGTCCCCTCGGACAACTGCGAATCGTCATAGCGCCGCACGGCGTTGACCGAGATTGATCGCGCACCGACGATGTCCAGCATGCCGCGCGCGTCTATGGCGATGTCGTTCGTACCGAGACGCGGCGCATAAAGATCCAGTGTGCCGCGCGGCAGGCCATCGTTCTGGCCCGCCGCCGTCCCCACCGCCGTGCCCGTTCCGTTACGCAGGTCAATCCTGGCGCCGGCTGCCAGCGTCAGCGTGCCCGCGCCCGATCCCAATTCCACCATGGCGCGGTTTGGGCTGTCGATGATCTTGCCGTAACTGTCCACGCGCAACACGGTGCCATGCGCGTCCAGCATCGCCGTACCCAAAAGCGTCAGCCCGTTCGCGGCATAGAGCCTGATGCTGCCAACCTGCGGGCCACTGGCGTCGACTTTGCCCGCGACCGTCAGCGCGCCGCCATCCAGCGACACGCCGATGCTGCGCGCCTTCAATTCGTCGCCGATGGTCAGGTCGCCCTGCTTGATCTGGAATGCCCGCGCGCCAAATATCGCTCCGTCGTTCAACCGGCGGTTCAGCGCGACGAAATCCCCGACGCGCTGTCCTCGCAGGTCCACCGAGCCGGCCTGATACGGCACGATGCTGCCGCCCGCATCATATTGACCGCTGGTCGAACCCAGAATGCGGCCCCGAAGATCGATCAGGCCCACGCCGTCCGCTAATGCCGTCGCGCGCAGCGCGCCGGCATTGTTGTTCCTGGCCGACAAGTCGATTACTGACGAGGCGGCTTGGCGAATATTTCCCGACTTGCTATCAAGGATCACCTCGCCGCCCCAACTGTATTTCTTCACATCGTCGAATGCCACTTCCCGGCCGGCCATATCGATGCGCGAGACATCGGCAAGCATCAGATCGCCGATGGCGCCCAAGGTCAGCTTGCCGCTAGGCAGGACGATGGCGGTAGCAAGTTCCAGCGTTTCTCCCCGGATCGATAGCGTGCCTCCAAGGCCGTCGACGCTCGCGGTTGTGCCGGTTCCGTTCAGCCGCACAGCGCCTCCGGCGGTGATGGCGCTATTTGCCCCCGCTCCCACCGTGATCAGCGGTGCGGTGATGGTGAGGTCGCCGCCAGAATAGGCGAAACCCGTTCCGGGCGTGTATGCGCCCCGCGCACGATAAACCGACAGTGCGCCCGCATGATTTGCCGTCACGCGATCGCTGGCCGTCAGTTTCACGTTCGCAAAACCCAGCGCCAATCGGTTGTGCATCGCCGTTGACGTTACCGCTTCGGGACCGAAGCCGAACTCGATCCGATCGGCGTCGATATTCAGCGTGCCACTTCCCGTCCCAGCGCCGCCCGCCATCACGGCAGGCGTTGCATCAGTGCTGCCGTTCCAAGTGAAATTGGCGGTGCGAATGGTCGCGACATCTGCGGCCTCGCCATGGCCATAGAAGCCTCCGCTCGTCATCACCAGATTGGCCAGGCGGGACTTGCCCGTCGCCGGATCCATGGTGTCCAACGCGACCGTACCGAAGAAATTGATCGACTCGCGCGCCGTCAGCGTCAATGTCTCGAGCGCCGGCGCACCGGTGCGGGTATCGCCCTGCGACAGCCGATTGAGAAGTTCCTGGTTCAGTTCCAGCCCGTCTGGCATGACGCCGCGGCCACGAGCGGCTTCAAGCGATTCATTTGAACCGATATTGATGCCGCCGACGGCCAGCGTCAGATTGCGCGTGCCGTAGCGAACGTCATTGCCGAAGTTGAATGCCTTGTTCGTCGCAGCGACGATGGTGCCTTCAGAATAGAGCTGTGTCGTTCCCGAGCAAACCGTCGTGCAGGTCCCGATATCGATCCGGCCCGGGCCAAAGTCATTGCTGCCGTCGACCGGGGACAACATGGTCAGATGGCTGTTCGACACCGCAAAGACGCTGGTCTCCCGCGGCGCATAGACGAAGCCATCGCGTGAATTCTGCCCGGCGTTGCCCTTGCCCAGCGTGTTCAGCACCGCGCCCTGCTCGACGGTGATAGCGGAACCCTGCAGGCCTGCCACAAGGAAGATATCGCTGGCGGAAAGCGCCGCTCCGCTACGAACCGCCACGGCGGCCGCATTTGATTGGAAATCCACATAATTGCCGGACTGGCCGTAGACCGTCCGAGCCGAGCCACCAATCAGCAGGCGACCGGCGTTCAAACTGTTCAGCGACGCATCCTCCAACGTGATGCCATCAAAATCCGCGGTCGGCCTCATCCCCGACTTTACGATTTCCAGCGAGGCATGAGTGCCGGAAGGCAAAACGACTACCTGCCCGCCCCAGCCGCCGTCGGCAGGCGTATTGAGCAGGCTTCCATTGAAGGCGAAGCTCTTTCGGTCCGTAAAATTCCGCGAAAAAATGAGCGACAGTTGCTGCGCATCGAACGGCAGACGGATGCGTGGCACCCCTAGACGCGCCGCGTCAGCCAACGCGAAGTCGTTGAAGCTTGTCTCGTTGTACTGCGAGTAATTTCGAACTTTGTCGGCAGGGGTCAGGATCACCGGACGCGTCAATGCCTCACGCACGCCGCTATTGGCGACGCCCAGGCGGCCCATCACGACGTGCGAGCCATTGCCAAGCGCGGCCGCGCTCGCCAGAAGCCCACGCGGGTTGGGGGCATCGGCTATCTCCACGCGAAACGCGCCAGGAAGCAACGCGTAGGTGGAAGGCATCAGCGTATAGGTGCCAGCGGCAAGCCCGGGAACACCGACATCCAACGTGATCTGCTGGCCCACCATGGGATTCCCGGCCCCGGCATCGCCCGCAAGAGGCGCAGGCGCCGAGCCGCTGGACGGCACCAGCGCATAGACTCCGCTGCCTCCGCGGATAGTGGCGCGGCCCGGATTGCCGTCGAACAATGCCACACGCAACACGTCCACCGAACCGCCACGTCCGCTGATGAAAGCCGCCCCGGTCAATGTTCCGCCGCCGGACACATCGACGATCGCCCCTTCGGCGACCGCGACAGACTGACCCGCGAGCGTAAGGTTGGCGCCTACCGCACCCGCGCCCAGCAGTGTTTCGCTCAGCGCCGTGCCGGCATATTCATAGCTAATGCCGTCGACGGTGCCACCATAAGGCATGACAAGACCCGCACCGCTGACCGATGTAATGCTGTCAGCCAGCAAATTCACTTCGCTCGTTCCCCGGCCATTGTTGACAGCATTAGGCTGGCCAATCTGCAATAGTCCAAGCGGCGCCCGCAACACGCCCCCCTGGTCGATGATATCGGCATAGAGAGACAGCTTGCCGAAGGCCGAATAGGGCAGTGCTGGCGTGACGCCAGTGCGTCCGATGCGGATGCTATCCGCGGTGATCTCGCCCGCTGCATGGGTGGTGGGATAGATCTGCGCCGCCGTCATCGTAAGCGCATTTGCCGTGGTGAAACGGGTCACGTTGGTGTTCGTCGGTGCGACAATGCGGATGTCGCCAGTACTGTTCAGCGAGATCTGTGCGAAGCCGCGCCGGTCATGGGTAAACAGGCCAGTGGTGCGCGGCAGCGTGCCGCTGGCGCTGAAGCGGACGTTGTCCCGCAGATCGATGAGCGCGCCGGACAAGCTCAATACTGCATCGGTGGCACGCGCCGACGTGCCACCCACGCCCGTTTCGATCATGCGTCCCTCGAACACGGGTTCCTTCGCGCCCGCCAGCCGCAAATACGGCGCGGTGATTGCGATGCGGCTACCGCTGCCAGCGGTCTCGCCCAGCGCCATCGAAAGCGCGTAGAAGCGTGCACCCAAATCCAGCGACAGGTCGATATCGCCAGCGAACGTCACCTGCCCGCCAGACGCGATGCCCAAATTCCCGAAGCCTCCCGCCTTGATCTGTTCGATGGACAGCTTGCCGCGGCCATAGACCAGTCCGTCCGCCGCCTCCTGCGGCGTCATCGATCCGAACATGTCTGGGTCGTCGCGCTTCTGGCTGACCGTCAATTCGGTAGGCTGCGCAACGCGATCGACTGGATTGTCGATGCTGTAAACAGACGCGCCTAGCGATATATCCAGCGTTCCTCCCGCAGCGCCCACGCCGCCGGCGGCCGCCTTCATCGCGCCGTGGAGATAGAGGCCCAAGCCCGTCCCGATCGAAATCGTGCCGCCACCGCCCGCCACCACTACATCGCGCCTCCCGACGATGTCCAGCATCGCCTGCGCGCCAGACGCGTCAATCAGCGCCCCCTCCCGGACGACTACGAAAGGACCACCGCCGCCTTCGCCGATGTCGTGGTTGATCTTGCCGCCAATGGTGATCGTGCCACCTGCTGGCGCCACGCCATAGCGGCGCCCTTTCGCATCGATAGCGGTCACACTGCGCCCGGCCGCGTCAAGCACCGCGGATTCGCCAATCCAGATAGAACGGACACCGGCGGTATTGTCGCTGCCGGTAAGATCCTGGACCGCCAAGCTGCTTGGCAAGACCTCGATTGCACCGCCCCATGCATTGAGACGGCCATGAACCTCGATGTTGCCCGGTCCGGTAGCCATGATGCGCTGTCCCGGGTCAACGTTGACGACGGCGCCACGCCCAATGACCAGACGGTTCGATTCCAGATCGGCCCATGTCCGTAGGACGGTGCCCGTGCGCAGCGTGAGGCTGGCGCCTGCGCGCTGGCGAAGCACGCCACCCTGCGGATTGTCCTGATACAACGGTGGCGTCCATAATTTCAGCACCTGCGATGCATCGGTATCCGTGGTCGCGTCTAAGCTGTCAGCACCGTACCGATACACCGGCATAGTGACATCGACCTGCTCACCGTCGGCTACCGTAAGCCCCAGCGCGCCGGCTATCTGGTAGTCCGAGAATCCCTTTCCAAAGAAACCGGGATCCAGCATCAGCGTGCCAACGTCGCCGTCAGCCTGGCGGCCGATCCGCAGCCGCGACGCACGCAGATCCAGCGTGCCCCCGCCATTCACGCCATAGCCGCGCACCACGCCGGCCAGGGCCAACGTATGCAGGCCACCGTAGTGCGCCGCCTCCAGCAAAACGTCGCCACCTCGGCCACCTTGCTGCTTACGGTCTGCCAGGACCGCTGCCCCCGAGGAAACATCGATCAGGCTGCCGGGGTTCAAGATAACCTCGCCCGTGCTGCGCACCGATACGCTGCCGCCGTCTTGATAAGGCAAGGCACTGATATCCGCCGGGTTCGTCAGCAAGTTGCTCCATAGACCGCCAGCTTGTATGACCGCCCCCCCAGCAACCTTCACGCCGCCAGCGCTTCCTTCCGCAGCCTGAAGCACCACATCCTGAATACCGTTATTAAGCACGCCAATCTGGTTGAGCACATTACCCAATTGGATGCGGCCGGCGCGAGCCGTAATATCGGCGTTCACATCGACCTGCGGGCTGTACAGGGTGATTTCCCCGCCGTGACTCACCGCCAGATCGTTGTTGACCGTAATGCTGTTGTCAGCCGCCACCTGGATGCTGCCCAGCGCAAAAGCGCCGAACCGGTCTGTGTCCAAGTAAAGCGTGCCTTCGCGGCTTTCGGGTAGCGCCGTATCAATATCCAGTCCGGCGGCGATATGTTCAGCGCCGTCGCCCAGGATCACGTCCTGAATGGTGTTCGCATCCGCAATCAAGCGGTACTGCAAGGCGTTGCGGTCCTTGACGAAATAAGGCGTGTAGCTGCCGACGATCAACTGCCCACGCTGCGGCGCGGCGTATTGCGACTGACGGTATCCGTCCAGCCCGGCCCGCGCAGCTTCGGTCTGGCGTGCCCCCTGGTAGACGTCGCCGACGATGTCGCCTTCAAGCAGGGCGTTGCGCGTGCCTACGACCAACCGTCCGGCATCACGCCCCACGGTGTAGCCTTGCTCGAAACGCTGACGCGGTGCAATCAATGCGTTGTAGAAGTGCCGCGTCACATCCCAGCGCTCGCTACGGGCTTCATAACCTTGGTACAGGCCGGTGTAGAGGACATCACCGGGCGCGCGTGAAACTTCGTACAGGCGGTTATCCGCCCCTCGAAGCCAACTCTGGCGGATGACTCCGTCTTGCACGTCCAAGGTTCCACCCGAGACATTGATTTGCGAGCCGGCTTTCGTAATGACATCGCGGCCAGTGAAGCTGACCGTTCCCCCCTGCGACATCCATTCACCCGCCCCGTGCGGGAGGGTACCCAGGTAGCCGCCCACTTCCAACAAACCGCCGGCGGTGTACCAGCGGTCGGAACCGTAGCCGCCGGTGCCAGCTGGCAAGCGTATCAGTTCACGCACATCCACCCATACATCGCGGTTGCTCAAACGGCTGTTGTTTCCCTCGGGATTGCTGTCGCGGTTGACCGATGCATCGCGCATTTCGTTGCCCTGCACGTTGATCTTGATCGTGTTGGACTCCATCGCGACTTTCACGCCAACGGCGCCGGACACATCGATGATGGCGCCTTCGCGCACCAACGTCCGCGTGGCCGCGTTCACCGCGACTTGACCACCCGTGGCCAGGGTGATTGAACCCTTGTGAAAATCCGCGGTGCCCGCGCTATCGATCTCAAGCAATGATTGGTCGCGGCGGAATTTATCGGCTTCGACGATGTTGCCCGTACCGCCGTTTATGGGGGTCAACAGGGCGTCGCGCTGGCTATCCAATGCGGTGGCGCTGTCGTCCAGCAAGATCGCGGTGGTGGCGCCCTCTGCCAACACGACGCGGGCGTTCTGGCCCCTGGCATTCAAATGCACGGTTCCACGGTTGTTTACCGAGGTGCTTGCCAACGCAACGCCGGCCTGTTTCACGTCGGTGCCGGTCAACGTAATGTCGCCGGTGGCTGCGGAGATCAGGCCCGTGTTGCTTACTGCTCCACTCGGGCTATCAAGCGAAACTCGGGCGGTGATGTCATTGCCACGAGTGGTCGACTGCTGGTTGCCTTCGGTACCTTGGCCCCGCTTGATGACAAAGCTGTCTCCCGCCGCCAAAACCGTCTGGCCGTTAGGGGTCGTGATGATGCCGGCGTTGTGAACTTCCTGTCCGGCTAGCAGCACGTATCCACCACTTTCCGTCGAGCTGGCGGCTTGCGCGGCGTAGATCTGCGCGCCCTGCTCCACCAGCACCTTCCCCATCGCGTTCGTGAAGGTTGGCGTGTCATTCGCGCCATACAGACCGCTTCGGAATTGCGCATCGGTGACCTTGCCCGCGACTGCCACAAGATTGCGCACGTTGACCTGGCTGCTTCCGGAGAACACCACGCCGTTGGCGTTGACAATCATGACGGAGCCGTCGGCCTTTATCTGGCCCTGAATCTGGCTGGGACGGGCGCGAGGGTCGTTGATGCGGTTGAGCACGGCCCAATCAGCCTGTTGTTTGAAATTCACCGTGGTGTTCTTGCCCACGTTGAATGTCTCCCAGTTCAGGATCGCCTTATCGCCGGTCTGCTCGATCGCCACCGTTATACGCCCGCCGCTTTCCGTTTGCGATGGCGATTTGGCGTTAAGCCACCCGCCCGTCAGGAGACGGGTGTCGACCTTCAAGCCCCCCTCGGCCAGCCCATCCGGCACTGAAGCCCCCTGTCGCGCCGTCGCGCGTGCCGCCACTTGGGCGGCCTGCTGCGCGGCGATGGCCGCGGCGGCGGTACCCAGGTTCGTGACGGAGCGGCTGAGCTGTTGCCGAGCCTCCTGCTGTTGGCGAGCCGACGAATTTGCATTCGCCGGCATGCCGTTAGGCAGCTTTCCCGAGGCTGCGGCTTGCGCCTGCGCCGCCCCCTTGGCCGCCATCCAGCTGCTGCTGAAGGGACGCGGCTGCGCACGCGCATCATTTCCCGCCAGCGTTCCTGCGACAGCCAACACCGCAATGGCCGAGGCCAGGGGCGTCAGGCGCGGCCATTCCCAACGTTTACCGAAGCGATGCGCCGTCGCGCAAGAGAACGTGGGGGCAGCGGGGATAGGCATATCGATCGAATCCTGAACCAAGGCAGTAGAACGAAAGAGCGTTACCCCCCATCGGGGCGACACTCGCTACCTATTAGGCGTTTGAGCGGCTGATCGGGAAACCGAAAACACATGAATTTTTTATGACATCGATCCTGACGAACAAAGCGCCGCACGTTTAACCGTTGCGGCGCCTGGCGTTGCCCTTTTCGCGCCGGAATCCAGCCGGCCTTTCCTTGTCCCTAGCTCAGAAATACAAAGTCTCCTACCCGGCGAACATGCAGGTTATGCACAACCCGAAGCAGCTCGATAGCGTCGTTCAAAGCGTCGATCTTGAAATTGGCGCTGAAACGGCGGTTCGCCAAAGCGTCGTTGATCAATACCACCCGACCGGACCGGTAACGGTTGATTTCTGCTATCGCGTCGACCAGCTTCAGATTGTCGAACACCACTACGCCTTGGCGCCAATTCGCGCCGTCGGGCGAGGCTTCTTCGAATTGACCTAACCGGCTCCTGTCGTACACGACTTGCTGGCCCGCAGCCAGCGCTGCCGTACGGGAAGGATGGTGTAGCTGGACGGAGCCGTCGATGCACCTCAGCCGCACCTGTCCCGAGGCCAGGCGTCGCACATCGACGGCCCCGTTGGACATCACGATGCGCACATCGTCGGCCACCACCTCGCAAGGCGCATATCGCGTCGATACCGCCGCCTCGCCGGCAATGAGTTCAATGCTTGGCGCGCCGTCCGTTTGGCGCACCGAAATACTGGTCTGCGTGTTCAACGAGACCTGAACGCGATCGGCCAGTTGTATATCGCGCTGCTCGCCGGTAGCGGTGCGATAATCCGCGCCAAGTTCCGACCACGAAGGCCAAAGCCCCATCGGCGGACGCGCAACGCCTGCCACCACCAGCGTGCCCAGGGCCGACGCCGCAGCGCCTAGAACAAACCGGCGGCTTACTTTCTTGGGCTGAGGCTTGGCCAGCCGCTGCCGATTGCCCTCCTGGTAGTGCTGAGCCACGTCGGCTACCGTCTTCCAATCCTGGCAGACTAGGGCCCAGGCCTGGGCATGCCCCGTGCTTTGCGCGCGCCAACGTCGGAACGCCGCCACGTCGTCGACAGTAGGCTGGCCCGTCTTTAGCCTGATCGCCCAGGAACGCGCTTCTACGCCGAGGGCAGACTGCTCGGCCGCCGGCGCGGATCCCATCGATTCGGAAGAAGATTGCAGTGGATTCATGGAATGTTTCGCGTCGGCCATAACCATGGTGCGTCAGTTATAGACGTTTGAGTCCGCAAAAAGAAAACCTCGGCCACGCAGGATCGGGGCATCGTCAATTATTGACCTCTTTCTTCGAGCTTGGCCATGGCTTCCAGGCAGGCGTTGTGCGCGGCCTGTATTTCGCGCCGTACCATCACGCGCGAAATTCCCCAACGCTCCGCAAGCTCGCTAGTCGCCGTTCCATGCACGCGGTACTCGATCAGCAGCGCACAGCGCCGCGGCGGCAGCGCGTCAAGCACTTGAAGCATCCGCGCCATCCGGGCCTGACCGTCGATCAGGCGATCGGGGCCGGGGTCGTCGCAAGGCAGCTCGAACAGCTCGTCGATTTCGGTATCACTCGCCCGGCGCGCATCGCTACGTATCCTGTCGATGGCCCCGTTTACCGCGGTATTGACCAGATACGTCTGGGGATGCTGCACCTCGTCAAAATCATCGCGCCCTGCCAAACGGACATAGGCGTCATGGAGCGCATCGCCGGCCATGTCGGATGAGCTTCCTAGCCGTCTTGCCACCTGTGTTTTCAGCTGGTCATACCGGTCGGTCAAGAGCTTACGTAGTCTTCCCAGCCCGGCGCTGCTCATGGCGGGCAGCCTCCATATCGACGCGCCGCTTCAGGCGATACGATTATCACCACCTCCTGCGCCACATCGGCCGGCGGTGCTTCGACCCGCGACGCCGCCAAGGCCGCCTGCACGATAGGCTCCAGCTCCGGATGCTCGGCGACCCGCACTCGAACCTGATGCAGACGTTGATCCGCGCCTACAGAAAAGCGCAATGCGATACGGTAGCGGCCAGCGCCGATCCGCGAATCGGCGCAAAGCGTTTGGGCAATTCTCCGCTGCAGATATCCGTCGTAACGCCGTTGCGCCATGGACGGTGTTGGCTCGCCGGCCGTTCGCGGCGCAGGCGCCGGTGGCGCCGTCAGCATGACGGAACGCCGATTGACGAAACGGGCCGTTAACTCCGTATCGAGAAGCAGCCGGTCAAGCGCCGCCTCGGCGGTGTATTGGCCTTGGACAACCGAGGACCGCTTGCCGATGGCTACACTCGTTTCATAGAGCACCGAATACCCTGTCAGCTCACCGTAGCGCGCAAGCGCGTCGGACAGCGCCAACGACGGAATGTCGAAGTCATAGGTGTCCCGCGCCGTCGCAGCGCGCGCCCCCGGTGCCATATCGGCCACAAGCGGTTGGGCATGGGCCGCACCCAATGCGTTTGCGATGCCGGCGCCAAATACCACGATCAATGCCGCGGCGACACGCACGTGGTCAACGAATAAAGGCACCCAAAGACGAATCGAACGAACTTCATGCGCGGTGAACCAGAACGAACGACGGACCGGGTCGACGACCGGGGCAAGCCCGCATGATAAGAACCGACTGTGTAAATTACGTGACAGAAAGATGACGCAAATCCCGCCAATGCAGGTCGTTGCGATGCAACACCCGCGTCCGGGACGCCCCGGCAAATGCAGAGCGTTCGTGCCTCGGTCTGTTGGCCCGAGGGCCACGCCCCAATGGCGGCAAGCTCGCCGCGGGAGTATCGTGAAAGTCGGCAAAACACACTGGAGCCCGCCATGCTCGACACTCCCTATATCGAGGCCAGCGCTTCGCAACTGGGCAATCTGACGCAGTTCCTGATCTGGGTGGCCGAACGACCGCGTACCTACGCCGACATCATGGATGCCTGGCGCACGTCATGTCCGCGCCTTTCGGCATGGGAGGACGCGACCGCCAACGGGCTGGTCGATCTGGCCCCCGATCCGTCCGCGGCGACGACAACCCCGGTAGCGATTTTGACACCCAAGGGTCGCGCGTGGCTGTCGACGCGCGCGGCGCCCCGCGAGCAGGCATAAGTGCCTGGCTCGGGATGGAGTCGCGGATTTAGAATTGCCGGCGCACATTCGCGTTTATCGAATGCGCGCGGCTGTTGCGGGCATACTGGCCGGCGTATCCCAGCCTT
>Ga0308157_10007369_pt1 | contig 12818 bp, 15 predicted proteins | sample PhyBR1_FD_201035 | JGI IMG/M metagenome (GOLD analysis project Ga0308157, IMG submission 201035) | Phyllosphere microbial communities from UC Gill Tract Community Farm, Albany, California, United States - DLSLB.R1 | ecosystem: Host-associated > Plants > Phyllosphere > Unclassified | place: USA...
CGCCGACATTGTTGCGCATCTCGACCACGAGACCGGTCGATACGTTGCTGACGCTTACCACGTGATCGAGGCGATCCTGGATCTGCGCCATGCGCAGGATACCGACCACCGCGACTGCGACCAGCAGTACCAGAACCAGTGCAAAACCGAGGGCCAGACGGGTGCCGACCTTCATGTTGTTCAAATTCATTCGTGTTTTCCCTGTAACTTATTGATCTAAACTCGCCCGGTTGAGATCGCGTCACGCGATACACCGTACGATGCGCAAGTGAAATCTATGTTTCTTATAGTTTTCAGCTATTTCCCAAAGGATAAATCAAGATTTCATCAACCAGCGAGAAAATCTCTTTCTCGAATGAATTGTTTCACCGCAACAACAGCGCTGATAGAGTTCAAGAATTGGAACAGGGAAACATTATGGAACCGACGTTGCTCTTCGGCAAGCAAATTTGAAGCTTCAAGAGAGTTTCGGTAAGGAAATGTCTCGCTTTGTCGACAGGCGAAAAAAAAGCGTGCCAAGGCACGCTTTTTGTCGGTGGGGTGTGCTTATGCGGTCGCTGGCATCCGGGCAGCGGCCGCCAGCAGCAGGCGTGCATCGCCCAGCGCCAGCTGCTTCGAGTCCGACAGCGTCTGGCGGAAAGCGCGTGCGCCCGGCAAGCCCTGCATCAAGCCCAGCATGTGGCGCGTGATGCTGTTCAGTTTCAAGCCCAGCGGGCCGTACTGGCGCAGTTGCGCTTCGATGTACGGGATCATCGCTTCGAGCACGTCAATCCGCGTGCGTGCCGCGCCAGGGGCATCGTAGAAACGGGCGTCCCAGTCGGCCATCGTCCATGGGTTGTGATAGGCCTCGCGCCCGAGCATGACGCCGTCGACGTGCTGCAGGTGCAGCGCGATCTCGTCGTCGCTCTTGATGCCGCCATTGATGATGATTTCGAGGTCGGGAAACTCGCGCTTGAGCTCATACGCCACGGCGTAGCGCAGCGGCGGGATCTCGCGGTTTTCCTTCGGCGACAGGCCCTTCAGGATCGCATTGCGGGCGTGCACGATGAACGTCTTGCAGCCGGCATCGGCGACCGTACCGATGAAGTCGCGCACGAAGCCGTATTCTTCATTGTGATCAATGCCGATGCGGTGCTTGACGGTGACGTCGATCGAGACGGCGTCGCGCATTGCCTTGACGCAGTCGGCCACCAGTTGCGGCTCGTTCATCAGGCAGGCGCCAAACGAACCCTTCTGGACGCGCTCGGAGGGGCAGCCGCAGTTCAGGTTGATCTCATCGTAGCCCCACTGCTCGCCGAGCTTCGCGCTCTTGGCCAAGTCACCCGGGTCGCTGCCGCCCAGTTGAAGGGCGACGGGATGCTCGATGTCGTCGAAGCGCAGGTGACGCTCGGCGTCGCCATAGACCAGCGCGCCCGTGTTGACCATCTCGGTATAGAGCCAGGTATGGCGGGTGATCTGCCGGTGAAAGACGCGGCAATGGCGGTCGGTCCAGTCCATCATGGGTGCAACAGATAATTTCCTTCCCGATGTAACATTTGGAAAAACTATGTTTTCATAGGGAAGATTGATGTTTTCTTTCTTAAAATCACTCATTTGAGTTCACAATTTCTCATCACTTTCTACTATCCTGCTTCCACAAATGGTGCCACAATTTGGCACGAACTGGGCTGCTCCACAGCCCTTTTGACTTAACTTACTGATAACAGGAAACCCCGTGGCATCGTTCAAAAAAATCGGCAAGAGCTGGCAAGCCAGGATTCGCATCCCTGACCTAGACATATCAAAAAACTTCCCTACCAACGATGAAGCCAAGAAATGGGCCGTCAAGACAGAATCAGACTTTCGCGAAGCGAAGCTTGAGGACACTCGTCCGATGAAGGATGTCACCTTGGAGTCGCTGATTGAGCTCTCTTTTAAGAAAGAGAACCCGGTCAAGCCCTTCGGCAAAAACAAGACTGCCGTCTACAACCGTCTTAAGCGCACTCTCGGCGACGTCCTCCTTCCCAAGCTCGACTTCGATCGCCTAGTAGAATTTGTCGACATGCGTGTTGCTCAAGGCGCGGGCGGGGTCACCATCGGTATGGACATCTCCTACTTGGCCGGTCTCTTCAAGTTCGGGCGACTGATGCGCAAGTACAAGCTTGACATGGAAATCTTCACCGAGGTCAGGGACTACATGGAAAACATCGGCCTCGATCTGAAATCCAAGCAGCGAACACGTCGCCCCACGCAGAAAGAGTTGGCAGACATCAAGAATCACTTCGACGAAAAAGACCGTCAGAAGATCCCTATGTCGGACATCATGGATTTTGCCGTTTTTACAGCAATGCGTGCCTCGGAGATCACTCGCATCCAGTGGAAGGACGTGGACTTCGAGAATCGGACTGTCATTATACGGGATCGTAAGCACCCTAAGCTCAAGAAAGGCAACCATCAGAAGGTCGCCGTACTGAAGAAGGCTTGGGCGATTTTGATGCGTCAGCCACGGACGGACGATCGAGTGTTTCCATATGAATGCAAGACATTCAGTACGATTTTTCCTCGTGCAACGAAGGCCCTTGACATCGAAGACCTCCACTTCCATGACCTCCGCCACGAAGGTACAAGTCTGCTTTTTGAGGTGGGATATGACATTCCGCGAGTAGCAATGTTCACAGGGCACTTAGATTGGAAGATGCTCGAACGCTACACTCAACTAAGGCCAGAAGACCTTCACCCTGATGAGGATGGCAACTTTTCATGGCGCATTGCTAAGAAGAAGATAGACCCGATCGCAGCAACAGGATAAGAAAACAGGGGCGTTAGTTTCCCCTTAGCAACTACTATAATAGACTATGATTGACTATAATTGACTGTGATTGCTATTTGATCATCCTCGGGTCGGGTCCTTTCCCAACAAAGAAGCGCATCAGCTGACGCATCACAACAGCTTGTGACTCGCCTGTAGCGTCTACAGCAGCCTCGAAAGCAAGACGAAGATCTTCGTCGACACGTACAGTGATAGCAGCCTTCTCGGCCTTTTTGGTCGCCCTGCGGTCGGTGCCGTGGAAGCACAAAACCCCCTTCCCGACACGCACCAAGTGTTCTAATGAACTGTGGGGATATGTAGACACGAGCTCTCGCTCTTGTCCATCTACCTCCTCAGTGATTAACATCCGAAATGCTTCTAAGGGCGAACGCAGGGGTTCATTTGTAATCTCTGCATACATGGTACGACCCTCTAGGCGGTTACAGAAGGTCAGCAGCGCTGCAGGATTAGGGCAGATGCAGTAGTTCATGCCCTTCGTCAGCAGCCCTGTATGAACGAGCCGCTGCACTTCCAAGTCCAAAACGCCGATTGCTTCCATAGAAACCCTCTCGGTCAATGCGTTACCTTCGCGTAGACATACTCATACGCATCGTCTGGCGGCGCGATGGCCTCCTCACCGAAGACTTCCAGGTACTTTTTTGCTATCACCTCTGCGAAGTCAGCATCGGTGAAGTTTTTGTCGAGTAACTCCGAATATTTCCCCGCTCGCCTATGGATGACGTTCAGCATGTAGGTGCCATCTATGCACCGAAAGACCGCAGCTGAGAGGAAATCGCCTTTCACGCGAAGGTGCGGCGGATAGATGCGCTCCACTGGATTAGGCCTATCAACGTCTAAGCAATGATCATGCATCTCGTGTGATTCTGGATCAATAGGGTAGCCCTGCTCGTTCGACAGAAGTACCTCACCCTCATCCAGCACACGTGGCACTACAACAAAGAACCGATAGGCAGCTTCCGCAATATCGAATGCTTGCGCGATATATTGAAAACTCTTTTTCCACTTTTCTTCTTTGTACCGGACTTCAAGAAGAAAATCCGCATCAGCAGTAATCTTATAGCCGAAATCGCTTTCTTTGACGTTGCACTCATACTCCTCGAAGGTGCCTTCAAGCACTGCGTCCATTAGCAAGCGCCTCTCCGTCTCATAGCGAAAGTTCTCATCGTACGAATAGATACGTTGAGACGGGAAATCGTCTGACAGCTCATCCAATAATTCTTCACGTGCCATGGCCAATCCTTCAAGATTTCAATAAATCTATATTACCGCTACAGCCGGCCCACAAAAAGTAAATTTTCAAGAATCTTGATTTAACGTACTTTTCGTACCCATCCGCGAAAAGCGTGTTTTAGAGCTCGTGCGTCATGCAATGCGTGATGTTCTGGCTGCTTGTTCTTTAAGTACCACTCGGACATCTTGAGTCTATTGACATACGACGCGCCTAGATTTCGAAAAACGATTCCGTTCGGCGTGTCGTTGTCAAAAATTTGACTAAGCATCGTGCGATCGTATTCAGAGTCATAGCAAATCAAAATTGGTCCCTCCTGCCGAACCGTATCGATCCAGGAAGACAGTGCGTCTTTTAATTCGGCTAAAGAATAGATTTTATTTTGAGTTAGAAGTGGCAGCACCGTCGCGCGAACAAAGTCACTGCACTCATCGACTACATGCTCTACTTCTGCGTAGAACTCTTCTCCACTCTGCGCAACAACTCCGATGCTTATAAGCTTCGGATCTTTGAAACCCGTAAATTCGGTGTCTACGAACAGGTGTCGTGACATAACAATACTCCCTAATCTTTTTTTAGATAGCGCTCGCTGGGCACCCACTACTTTTTTCGCCAAAGTGTAATCTCCACTACCCACCGAGTATCGCAGAGCCAAACGATTTCTGCATCGGACTTAAAAAATATTTCGTTCTTGCTGCCCTGGTGAAAAATCAGCGTGTAATTTACTCTATTATTGGTATACACGGTTTTAATACTGATGAAAAATATAAAAAATCAGGAGTCAATTATGGAAAACAATGAGCTAGATGACCTAGCATTCTCCTATTACACAGTGCAGTCTGTAGACCATTTCGACCAGATTGCTATTTCTTCGCTTGAAGAATTAGACATCGATATGCTGCAGCGTATATCCAAAGCAGCAGATTTTGACGGAGTTATGCTCATCCTCGCTGTTGATCCTTACGAAAAAATTTAGTCGGTAGAACTTTTTCACCAGATAGGCGATCGAAACCCTTATTGCCGTTCTCTGGGAGCCCTGACTCGGCAATTTATATGAGTAACAGTGCTGACATTTATGAAGTAATAGAGAAGATACATGAGATGTCTGATCGATACTCGTCGTTAAATCCACCGCCTTTTCAAGACTATGATGACGATGATGACCAAGAAGGCGACATTCATAAGGTAACGGTCGAGCAATTCTTGCAGGGAAATCTGCAGTCAAAGTACAAGCACGAACTCTTTATGCGAGACCACAGTATGCATCAGACCGTAATACCACGACACTATAAGAAACCCGCTAAATTAGTATTAATTAAATAAAATAGTCATCATAAACAAATTACTTAAACGCTAACAGGCCAGGAGGTCCGATCGTGAAACGATAGTGCGCCCCATGTAGCGTTAAAAAATTCGTCTGAATCCCGCACTTGTCAGCCCTAGGTTTATATCTTATGCTTTTCGATCTCCGCCTTGATTACAGAGCTGAGCGGTTGGAAAGAGCTGCATCCACGCATTGAGAATAAATTTCTCTCCTTTGCACATTCTATGGACGCATCTCTAACCTTTTTGACGTGATCTAAATTGCTACTACGCATCCATACGCTCCTGAAATTGCCGCTGAGTTCTGACTGTTCGCTGCTTACCGTTAGGTAATACATCTCCTCTCCGCCTGCACAAAAACAGCTTTCAGTAATGGTAAACGTGAATTCATTTGAGACCGATCGCACTCTTTCTATCAAATATACTTTCTCACGATTCATGATTTTCTCCTAAATTATTTGTCCGCCCTATTTACTCACGGATTTCTTGTCCAACTTAGCTCTGCGATAAAGTGTTCTTCTCAATATATTTCTCCATCATCAAGCATATTATGACTGACGTATAGTACCCCCTTTCACTGCAATTTCCACTCTAGTTCCTCTGTGGATCAGCGTCGATTTGGAGTTAAAAAGCTTCATTTTTGGTCTTTTCCAGTTTCTGGCATCGTATTTTCCTGTACATTCGAGAGAAAAGATTATTCCCGTTTTTTGCCATAAAATAAGGTTCTTTCTTTTCTTCTTCGATCGCAGCCTGCATTACCTGCTTTAGCACTTCTATATCCGTATGAATGTACATATCACCGGAATGAAGCACGCGATCATGATCGTCTGTCGGGAACATGCTTAAAAGGTAGTCATGTTGTTCAGCTTCCTCATTGAACATCTGCTCAATAACGAAACAATAATAGACCCCGTGAAGTCTAATGACCTCACTTGATACCTCGCTCTTTGTATTCCACATCCTGCCCTCCCGAAAGTGATTTCCCATACAGATATTGTACAGAAACGTTCTCATCGCTTTTATTTGTACTGACTTAGAGAATAATTATTTTTGTTTTCGCTATGATATTCGCAAAGATACAACAGTTACTGTGATTACATAAGGCATGTAGAATCCACTTCACACGTCACTTTAAGGTGAAATCCCCTACAACCAAAAAAAAATGCGCCGAAGCGCATTTCAAATAAACTGAGTTTATCTAAACCTCGTAGCTTTTAGAGAAATTTTCGGTAGTGAAGATAATTTACTGCCGAATTTTCCTTTATCTCTATCTCCTTCTTTTGCCCCTGTCTTCAGGTCTTCTACTGCTTGCCTACTAAAGATTCGAGAGAAACTGAAATCGCCAAAGAATTCGAGCTTTTTTACTGCATCCTTCAGCCAGTTGTAAGCAGAAGTAAACTTAGCCGTTAATATTTCGATTTCCTGCTTTGCCGCCGCAAGGGCCTTTTGAGTCGTCCGCAGCTCTTCCTTGAGCTGGACGTTCTCTTTGAACACTCTAAGAGAGAGACGCTCGTCACCTCTCAACAATGCGTCAATAGTTTGCTTCTTTGCCTCCGCCGCTACGTTTGCCGCTGTCATCAGCCGCTGGGCCTCTACACGAGACCGCTCCCTTGCATCTTCAATCATCCGTCTTCCTGCCTCGTCAGCTTCCGCTTCAACCTGAGCAGCTTTGCGAGCCATTTTCAGGTTCGAGACACGGCGCTCTTCCAACGCCGCTATGAGTTCGACGTCAGCCTTGTCCCTGAGCGTCTCCGCTGCTAGACGATCTGCCTCTGCTTTGCGCTCATTTCGCTGCCTAATTGCTTCAGCGTGACTGAGCTTTTCGACCCGAGGTCCAAGTCTAGCTAATGCGAAATGTTTTCCGACCTTATTATGGAAGTCGTCTTGGTAGCCTTTCATCGCATCTATATATGCCTTGCCAGTGCTCGCGCCTTTTGTGAATGCCTTCCCCTTTTTGTCGACAGCATTTTTTCCGATCTCTTCGATTTTATTGCGGCGGGTCGCTCGGCTTTCACCATACCCTTCATGAACTGCTCCAAAACTCTCACCCTTTAATGGGATTGCGTAGAAATGGACGTGAGGATGTGCCTCATCTGTTGCATGTTCGACAACTAATTTAAGTCTTTCACCGTATTTTTTTTTGAGCCACGCGAGGGATGCATCTCTAAAAGCAGGCCAAACATCTATCCGTTCCCTCGGGAATGAAATTACTCCATTCGCCATAACTGGAGAATTTTTCTGATGTGCTCTTCCAGTGACTTCTTTCACCGATCTCGCCCATTCTTCCGCTAAATCGGCGACTTTGAGAGGATCTTCGCGAATTTCATCGTTGCATGCATACAGGATTCCGGGCAACTCTGGCTTTAAGACGTGCGGGATGTACCCTTCAAGCCTAAGTGCTTCTGACAGTAGATCCGTAGCCGACCAAGCGACGGCTTTGACCGGTCTGTTCCCAACAATGATGGTGTTTTTCTTTTCTATTTGTATGCGAGCTGACCAGTCTTTGTGGATAAATTGGTATCCTGTAATTACTTGTCCAGTTGTATTTTCCATTTCTTCCCCCAGTAATAAATGTTATTTTTCTGTCATTTACCAAGATATATTATCATGCCAAAACAGCAGTTTTCTCTGCTTTCTATTCTTTGTAAAGATTCTAGTAACAGACTAGACACTTCCCCTCCGGGAAAGTGTCGTCTGCTCCCTTCGGGAGAAAAAACGTACTGAATACGTACACCACAAGGTAAATTAATGATTGTGATCGCCTCATGAATGCGACTCTTGCGTGAAAAAGAAAAAGTCGGCAAGCAATAAATACTCGCCGACTTCATAGATTGATAGCTTATATATTTAATTCTCAGCCTAGCAAGGACTGTGCTCAGAGTTGATTCCTAATCCAATGCACGTATTGCTGCGTTATATGCCTTCCTTGATCCAATCATACTTGACTTCGAAAGAAACGTTGTGTGAATAAACAGCCAAAGTATAAGTCCTAATGACACAATGGCGGCTGCGTTGAACACGCCTGAGCCTGTGTAATCCTTACCGAATAAAGCTAGCGCTCCGGCAAATACAATCATCACACCTAAGAGCGCGAAAAACCAGGCGATAGCACCAATGAAGGCTAATCCGAATATATTTACTCCGACAGCAACAAGAGTCGTTGTCCAAGCTTGGCCAGCAGTGAGCTCCGGGCAACGCTCATAACCTTTTGAAGTACGAATGGCAAGCGCGAGACCTCCATGATTCTTTTGTTTTACAGGCAAGACCGATAACGTGACTTTTTCCTGATTCGCCGCATAGAAATCGTCGTTGATATAACTAGCGACATGGAAATTATCAATTCGTTGATTATCAATTTTTATATAGTCGTATTTCCAAATATTACCGGGAACTTCGACGGATTTGCTCACTTGAGTTAGTGTTCCTGAAAGGATTTTCGGTTCGGCCATAGTTTTAATCTCCGACAAAAGTCTTCCCTATCACGCCAAGCAACCGCGCTTGAAGCTTCCTGTTGTGAAGTTCCATGACTTTTCGATCATCAAGCCAGCGGCGCTTCCAGTCGCTGCGCCAATGGCTTTGCCAACGAAACGCACGTTGTACTTGGTGTTTGACTTGAACGGTGCCTTACCGATGAGGAAAGCGACGTTCGCGGTTAGGTACGTGTTGTCCTGGGTGCTGGTCGCTTTGGTGATCAGTCGAGCATCCAGTGGTACAGCCTGACCTTCTTCCATGACGGTGAAGCTCGTCACGTTCAGGGTGGTCGATGCTTCCGAGGTCAGGCTGACCGGGGCACTGGTCTTGGTGCACATGTTTTCCTGGCTCATTGCCATTTCCTGATAGAACGGATTTGGCGATTCGACACTGTGGGTCAGCCACACGCCGGTCTGGTTATTGGCCGGGTACATGCCAACGTAGTCACCAGCGTTAACCTGCGGGGTGGTCAGGCCGATGGCTACGTACAGTGGGCTGTCCTGAGTTTCCGGTGCAATACCGACGGTGGTCATACCCTGGTACATCATGCCTGCGCGGTGGTACACGGTGTTGGCGAGATTATCAATTGCCGACGCGTCAGGGCTTGGGAATTGCATGCTGAATGCGATCACTTCCGTTGCGCTCTTGGCCGGGTAGCCAGCAGCGATCAGGCGATCCATTGCATCGACACCGGTAAAGCCTGGCTTGCCTACGATTTCAGCGTGAGGCGTAGCGCCGCTCTGATTGGTCGTCACGTAGGCAGCGTGGTGCTTCGATGCGATGTCGGCATTGGCGTTCTGGTTCAGCGGACCCAGACCTTGCGCAGCGCGGAAGGCGTTGAATTTGCTCAGTGCAACCGCTTCGCTCGAACCTGTGGCGTAGGTCGGTGCGACGGCGATTTGCAGGCTTGCCGACTGCGGCGTTGGGGTTGGCATAGGAGTCGGGGCGACTGGTTCAGATGGGTTGGTCACGACCGGAGAAGTTGGATTGGTAGCCACCGGGTTCTGGTCGCCGCTACCGCCACCGCAACCTGCCAAGACTACGGCGACTAAAGCACCGACCGAAATATTTGAAACACGCATTGATAGTCCTTTAGCTCAAGTATTAAAAATTTCTATAAGAAATGTAGATGGTATAGCAACTTCTTGCCAAAATCTACGTTTTTCGTAGAGAAAATTTTCTGCCGATCTACGACTATCGAAGGATGTCACCACGTGCACTGCAGACTAAGTCAATTGTCAGCCAAAGACTTCGGCAAGCGAGAGAACTCGCTGGACTTTCTCAGGATCGACTCGGGGTTTTGGCTGGCCTAGAAGAGTCGTCTAGCAGCGCACGCATCAGCCGCTACGAAAGCGGGATACATGAGCCGCCAGTTAAATTTGCAGAAGCGTTAGCTCGTGTTCTCGGCATACCTATGGCATTTCTGTACTGCAGTGATGATCAGCTCGCAGAAATTATCCTCTCGTACTCTGCCATGTCAGAGGCCAAACGTTACAAGCTTACCGAGGTCGCGCGCGACCTTTCGCTTTGAAGTGAACGGCCGATTTCGGCTACAAGCAACACGCGTCCCGGTTTGAAAATGCACGTGTTTTCGCTATGCGAAAATCTGCTATCGTTGGTTGCTAATGGTCTTAGAAACAGGCCAGCGGGAGGATACGGCTCGTTTTCACATTGTCAGAAGAGCAGACGTCACGTCATCCAGGAGATCTGTAAATGGCCCTAAAATTTCCCAACATGGCAGCTAGACGCTGTCTGCCGACTGAATTTCGACCAGACGCTCTCATCAGATGATCTAGGGACGCGCTAATCAATTCGCTTCCTCAACAAAATTGATGCGCCAAACGATTAAATATCGAGTCGGTCGAGCCGTTATGCGCTCGGTTTGTTGCGATCTCTCGTGTCATTCTGCAGTCAGGACGGACTACCTGATTCGGTGATCGTGAAGCGCCTGCGGGCTAGTACAAAATTAGTCAGTCCGAACAGGGTACACAACAATGCAGTGCTCTTGGCTAGACCGCGATAGCGAGTTTTACGGTAATGGAACAGGTTCTTGGGATGTGCAATAGATGCTCGGTATTTGCCCAAAGGCTCGCTTTTAGACGCTCCAGCTTTCCATAAGGCACTCCAATTTCTCCTAGGCAGGGCCGTGCGTTTGGTGTGCTTTAGGGCCGCTTGCCACGTCATCGTGTCGAAAATGTTCTCGGAGCGCTTTCCACGTTTTTGATATCCGGCATCGCCAAATGCAGCAATCTCGTCACTGTGCCATACCGCGTCTACTTGCGTGACATCGGTGTCGTTGCAAGCTGTCCCGATGACACTATGCACTACGAATCGCCAACAAGACTGCCTAATCGCTCTGCAGGCAACAGCCGAGCACCTTGAGCCGTGCCGACCTTCCGCAATCGGCCCAAGCTGTGTAAAAAACGCAAATCGGACATCATGCTAACGACACTCGACCTCTTAAAACGGCCGCTACGGCGTTTTCTCACGGTCGGGAATGGCAAAGGGCCCCCTAAAAAAAGCGGAATTCGCGTTTTTACACAACTTGGGGCAGTAGCGGACGTTCAATTCCAGCAGTTATAATTCATCAAGAACATAAAGGTTATTTGCAATCTGAGACATAGGATGAGCCGTGGATACAGAAAATTTGGAACAACTCTTGGCAACGGCTCACGCTATGTTACAGGCAGACGCTCAGCACGACACTGCCAAAATCTTACGTGAGTATTCTGCACAGGCTGAACAGACTGGATACGACAACTGGAACGGTGGAACAGAATTTTGGGATATCTACTTTGCGGTTCCGGTCGCTGAATTCTCCCGTCTTGGAATGAGCCGCACTGTCATAGAAGATCAGATCAGTGAAAAATTCCGGATCGTCCTCGAACATAACACTCACCACTGTTACTCGGCAAAGCTCGTCCCCGCGAAGGTCACAGACCAAGACTGGCGTGTTCAGGAGTTTTCTTTACCTCGTCAGGCGCGAATCAACATTCTTGATGGTATGCGTCTTGAAAACGTTGACTGGAGCGGGCGGCTTGACGACGTAGATTTTTTGAGCAGACTCTATGATCTCCAAACACTTCCCTCCGGTGATAGTAGATTTGAAAATGCGGCAGGAGATATCTGGCAGCATTGCATAAACAACGATGATTGGGAGCGTGATTGGGTGTACAACGACCCTCGCTTTCATCTCATTGACGGTTCAGCAGACATCTTCCTTCGTTTCCTTTGCGAGGTAGTTCATCCGGTTGTTCGAGCAGAGCAGAATGAAGCGAAGAAGCTTGTATTACAGTTCAACGACCAGTTACTCCAATGCAAGTGGCAGTTATGTGAAGAGGAGAGAATCGCAGGTAGACCCAAATATTGGTACCGACGCATTCTGCAAGGGACAGATCGCTCTGTGTCTCGAGGCCGGACGGTCGCTGACGCACTTGACGCAGGCTGGATGGCAATGGAAATAGACCGTCTTGAAAGCGCGATTGAACGCGATCCTCCCTTAGCTATTGGTACAGCAAAAGAGCTCGTAGAGACTTGTTGCAAGACGATACTCACCAGGCGTAATGTCTCCTTTACCAAGTCAGAGGATCTTGGAGAGCTCACCAAGAAGCTCACAAAAGAACTTCAGTTGGTTCCCGAAGGTATAACCGATGAGACCAAGGGAGCCGACAACATCCGTCTAATACTGCGCAACCTTACCCAATTGACTAACAATCTTGCTCAACTGCGAGGCCTCTACGGAACGGGGCATGGGCGCGATGGTCAGCATCGGGGCCTTCAACCAAGGCATGCAAGATTGGCTGTCGCTTCAGCAGTCGCATTTGTCGATTTCGTTGTCGCCACATATAGCAGGCAAGAATCTGATCTTGCCCCGCTATTCCCGGACACAGTCTGATGCTTAGTTAGCGTCAGTTTCCAGAGCCTGACACGGTCGCTCTTTTCTAAACATTCGCGGCGATTTATAGCCCAGCGCCGAATGAGGATGCA
>Ga0308157_10007370_pt1 | contig 12818 bp, 12 predicted proteins | sample PhyBR1_FD_201035 | JGI IMG/M metagenome (GOLD analysis project Ga0308157, IMG submission 201035) | Phyllosphere microbial communities from UC Gill Tract Community Farm, Albany, California, United States - DLSLB.R1 | ecosystem: Host-associated > Plants > Phyllosphere > Unclassified | place: USA...
GCCACTCCGACCAGACCGGCGAACGGCGCTGGCACGTCGCGATCCCGGCCTTCCTGGCCGCGATCGGCTGGGCCGCCCTGCCCTCGGTGCAAGGCCATGTCGCGCTGTCGATGCTGATGCTGACCCTGGCCACCGCCGGCACCCTGGGCCTGACCGGGCCGTTCTGGACCCTGCCGTCGTCCTTCCTGACCGGCAAGGCCGCGGCCGGCGGCATCGCCCTGCTGAGCACCTTCGCCGGTGTCGGCAGCGTGTTCAGTCCGATGCTGGTCGGCTGGCTGTCGGCCACCAGCGGCAGTCTGGCGATGGGCCAGTACTACTTCGCCGCCCTGATGCTGGTTGGCGCCGTCACCCTGCTGGTGGGCATCAAGCCGCACGAACTGGCCGAAGTGCGCGCCGCCCAACGACCTAACTGAAACAAAGGCAAATGAGCATGAACGCATTGACACCAACCGACCTGGTCGCCGTGATCGGCGCCGGCGCCATGGGCAGCGGCATCGTCCAGGTCGCGCTCAACGCCGGCCACCGCGTCGCGCTGTACGACGCCGCGCCCGGCGCGCTGGAACGCGGCATCGCCTCCATCGACGCCACCTACCGGCGCCTGCTCGAGAAGGGCAAGATCGATGCCGCCACCCACGCCGACCGCATGGGCCGCCTGCTGCGCGCCGATGCGCTGGCCGACCTGGCCGGCGCCAAGCTGGTGATCGAGGCGATCGTCGAAAACCTCGACATCAAGGCCGGCGTGCTGGCCGAGGTCGAGGCGCTGCTGGGCGAGGATGCGATCATCGCCACCAATACCTCGTCGCTGTCGGTGACCGCCATCGGCGCCCGCTTGCGCCGCCCTCAACGGGTGGCCGGCCTGCATTTCTTCAACCCGGCGCCGCTGCTGCCGCTGGTCGAGATCGTGAGCGGCAAGGCGACCGCACCGCGAGTGGCCGATACGCTGTTCGCCACCGCCCTGGCCTGGAACAAGGTCCCGGTGCGCTGCGCCTCGACCCCGGGCTTCATCGTCAACCGCGTGGCGCGGCCGTTCTACGGCGAGGCCCTGCGCCTGCTGGCCGACCGCGTGGCCGACGTCGCCACCCTCGACGCCATCCTGCGCGACGGCGGGGGCTTTCGCATGGGCGCATTCGAACTGATGGACCTGATCGGCCATGACGTCAACTATGCCGTCACCAAATCGGTCTACGACGCACTGTACCAGGACCCGCGCTACAAGCCGTCGCTGCTGCAAAAAGACCTGGTCGACGCCGGCTGGCTGGGCCGCAAGAGCGGCCAGGGATTTTATGCCCACGGCGAAGGCGTTGCCCGCCCGGCGCCCGTCCTCGCCGCGCCGGGCCCGCGGCCGGCCAGCGTGCTCGTCGAGGGCGACCTGGGCGTGGCCGCGCCGTTGGCCGGACTCGCGCGCGGCGCCGGCCTGCCGGTGGAGCAGGCGCCGGGGCAAGGCGGCGGCGCCCTGCTGTGGATCGACAAGGTGGGCATCGCCCTGACCGATGGCCGCAGCGCCTTGCAGCGCCAGCGCGACGGCGAGCCGGTGAGCGTGGTGTTCGACCTGGCGGGCGACTACGCCGCCTGCGGCATCGTCGCCATCGCCGCTTCCGACCTGGCCGCGCAAGGCGCCCTGGCCACCGCCGCCGGCTTCTTCCAGGCGCTGGGCAAGCAGGTTGCCATCGTCGACGATGCGCCCGGCCTGGTGGTCATGCGCACCGTCGCCATGCTGGCCAACGAGGCGGCCGACGTGGTCCAGCAAGGCGTCGCCAGCGCCGCCGACACCGACCTGGCGATGGTCAACGGCGTCAATTATCCGCGCGGGCCGCTGGCCTGGGCCGACCGCATCGGCGCCGCCAGCGTCCAGCGCGTGCTGGTCAACCTGGCCGCCGCCTATGGCGAGGACCGTTACCGCAGCGCGCCGCTGCTGCTGCGCCAGGCCCTGAACGGGCGGCCATTCCATGCGCCGGAGGCGGCCCGATGAGCACCACCGACAACCCGCACGGCGAGCCGGCTCCCGTCACCCACCTGGTGGGCGACGACGGCGTGGCCGTGATCACCATCGACCGTCCGCGCCGCCGCAACGCGCTGAACCTGGACGTCAAACGGCGCCTGGTCGACGCCGTCACCGCCCTCGAGGCCGACGAACGGGTGCGCGTGATCGTGCTGACCGGCGCCGGCGGCTATTTCGTGGCCGGCACCGACATCGACGAGATGGCCTCGATGACGCCCACCAGCCACACGCTGGGCGCCACCGACCAGGTATTCACCACCCTGCGCAACTGCGGCAAGACCATCATCGCCGCGGTCGAGGGCTATGCCCTGGGCGGCGGCTGCGAGCTGGCCCTGGCCTGCGACCTGGTGGTGGCGGCCGAAGGCGCGCGCTTCGGCCAGCCCGAGATCCGGGTCGGCATCATGCCGGGCGCCGGCGGCACCCAGCGCCTGCTGCGCACGATCGGCAAATACCAGGCGCTGCGCATGATGCTGACCGGCGAGCCGGTCGGCGCAAAGGAAGCCTTCGCCAACGGCATGGTGTCCGTGCTGTGTCCCGACGGCGCGGCGCTGGAACGGGCTTGCGCCACCGCGCGCACCATCGCCGCCATGCCGCCGCTGGCGGTGCGCGCGATCCGCGAAGTGGTGCGCCAGGGCCAGGACGCGCCGCTGGACACCGCCCTGCTGCTCGAGCGCAAGGCCTTCCAGCTGCTGTTCGACAGCGCCGACCAGAAGGAAGGCATGGCCGCCTTCCTCGAGAAACGCGCGCCGCGCTACCAGGGAAGATAGGAAGAAGCGCCGTCCAGGGGCGGCGTATGGACGGCATAAGTCAAAAAGCTGGTTCATCAACTTATTCGGTGGATAATACGGTTTTCGGTGTTATTCCACAGAGGGAGGAAGGTTGATGAAAACCGCAGGAGCGCCCGCCACGACAGCGATCGATTTCAGCCGCAGCGCGGCCTCGCGCTATGTGCAACTGGCCAGCCTGTTCCGGCGCCGGGTCGAATCGGGCCAGTGGCCGGTCGGGCAGCAGATCCCGACGGTGGACGAGCTGGCCGCCGAATGCCAGGTCGCGCGCGCCACGGTGCGCCAGGCGCTCGACCTGCTGGAAGAAGAAAAGCTGATCGCGCGCTACCGCGCCAAGGGCACCTTCGTGATCGGCAAGCCACAAGAGCAGTTCTGGTGCGAGGTGGCGTCGGACTGGTCGGGCCAGCTGATCGCGCCGAGCGGCGTGACGATCGAGATCATGAGCCGCGGCGAGCGGCTGGCGCCGCCCGCGCCGGATCCGATGGTAGGCAGCATGGCGCCGGCCTACCAGCACTGGCGGCGGCGCCACTGGCGCAACGGCAAGCCGTATTACCTGGGCGACGTCTTCATCGACGCCCGCCTGTGCGAGCGGATCGCGCCGGAATCGTTCGAGACCAAGACCTCGATGCGGATCCTGCGCGACCTGCCGGGGCTCGAGATCGTCGAGGCCCACCAGACGCTGACGCTCGGCTCGGCCGACCCGGCGCTGGCCGAGCTGCTGCAACTGCCGCTGAACGCGCCGGTCGCGCACGTGGCGCGTTCGGCGGTCGATGCGAATGGCTGCCTGGTGTTCGTGGGACAAGGGATTTACCGGGGCGACGTGGTGCGCCTCGATATTAAATTGAAGTGACGGCCAAGGCCGTTGCTTTTCAACCGAAGAAAAGGAATGGCATGAAACTTCACTGGTCTCCCCGCTCGCCCTTCGTGCGCAAGGTCTCGATCCTTCTGCACGAGACGGGCCTCGACCGCCAGGTCGACCTGGTGCGTTCGGTGGCCGCCATCGCGACCCCGAATCCGGCGCTGATGCTCGACAATCCCCTGAGCCAGATCCCGGCCCTGGTGCTGGACGACGGCCAGGCCCTGTACGACTCGCCCGTGATCTGCGAATACCTCGACGGCCTGCACGACGGCGCGCGCTACTTCCCGCCGGCCGGCCCGGCGCGCTGGGTCGCGCTGCAGCGCCAGGCGCTGGCCGACGGCATGCTGGCGATCCTGCTGCTGTGGCGCCAGGAACGCATGAAGGCCCCCGTCAAGCAGCTGCCCGAATGGCTGGCCGCCTTCGCCACCAAGATCGGCGCCTCGCTGGCGCGGCTCGAGCAGCAGGCCGGGGCGCTGGCCGCTGACGGCCATGACATCGGCCACGTCAGCGTCGGCTGCATGCTGTCCTATCTCGACTACCGTTTCCCCGACCTCGACTGGCGCGCCGCCCATCCGCAGCTGGCCGCCTGGCACGCAGGCTTCGAGGCGCGCCCGGCGGTCGTCGCCACCCGGCCGGACGACGCCCAGGCCTGAGCCGGCGCACCTCGTCATCCCCATTTGCCGCCGGCCCGCGCCGGCGCAGCACACCCGATACCTACGCATACAGGAGACATCCATGGCTGGTCCGCTTTCCCACATCAAGGTGCTCGATCTGAGCCGCATCCTGGCCGGCCCGTGGTCGGGCCAGGTGCTGGCCGACCTCGGCGCCGACGTCATCAAGGTCGAGCGCCCGAAGGTCGGCGACGACACCCGCAGCTGGGGCCCGCCGTTCCTGAAGGACGCCGACGGCAATGACACCCGCGAGTCGGGCTACTACCTGTCGGCCAACCGCGGCAAGCGCTCGGTGACGGTCGACCTGAACACCGAACAGGGCCAGCAGATCGTGCGCGCGCTGGCCGCCGAATCCGACATCCTGCTCGAGAACTACAAGGTCGGCACCCTGGCGCGCTACGGCCTCGATTACGCCAGCCTGAAGGAAATCAATCCGGGCCTGGTCTACTGCTCGGTGACCGGCTTCGGCCAGGACGGCCCCAGGGCCGAACACGCGGCCTATGACTTCATGATCCAGGCCATGGGCGGCCTGATGAGCGTGACCGGCGAGCGCGACGACCTGCCGGGCGGCGGACCGCAGAAGGTCGGGGTCCCGATCGTCGACCTGATGACCGGCATGTACACCTCGGTGGCGGTGCTGGCCGCGCTGGCGCGCCGCGCCGAGACCGGCCTGGGCGACTACATCGACATCGGCATGCTGGACGTGATGGTGGGTTCGGTGGCCAACCAGGGAATGAACTACCTGGTCTCGGGCAAGACACCGCAGCGCAACGGCAACAAGCATCCGAACATCCAGCCGCAGGACGTGTTCGCCTGCGCCGACGGCCACATCGTGCTGGTGGTCGGCAACGACGGCCAGTTCGCCAAGTTCTGCGAAGTGGCCGGCCGCCCCGAATGGGTCGCCGACGAACGCTTCGCCAGCAATGGCGCGCGGGTGCGCAACCGCGACGCGCTGCTGCCGCTGATGGTGGCGCTGTTCCGCGAAAAACCGATGGCCGAGTGGGCCGCGCTGCTGGACGACGCCGGGGTGCCCTGCAGCCCGATCAACACCATCGCCCAGGTGTTCGAGGACGAGCAAGTCAGGCACCGCAAGATGCTGGTCGACCTGCCCCATCCGAGCGCCGGCTCGGTGCCGCAGATCCGCAGCCCGATGCGCTTTGCCGAAGCCGCGCTCGAATTCGACCGCGCCCCGCCGCTGCTGGGCCAGCACACGACCGAGGTGCTCGCCGGCCTGGGCTTCGACGCGGAACGCATCGCCGGCCTGGCGCGCGACGGCGTGATCTAGTTCGCGCGCCTTCCAGCCGACCGTTTTCAAGCATCTTTATAAGCGTTATGTACACGACACCCATCAAGCCACGTATTTCCCTGCCCGCGCCGGAGGCCATGAACCCGGAGCAGCGCGCGGTCTACGACGACATCGTCGGCGGCCCGCGCGCGCGCCTGGTCGGCCCGCTGCGCGCGGCCCTGCACAACCCGGCGCTGGCCGACCGCTGGCAAAAGCTGGGCGCGCTGCTGCGCTTCGGCACCAGCATCGCGCCGCGCCACAGCGAACTGGCGATCCTGGTCACGGCGCGCCGCTGGAACAGCCAGCTCGAATGGCATATCCACGCCGCCGACGGCCTGGCCGCCGGCCTGCCGCAGGCAGTGATCGACGCCGTGCTGGTGGCGGCGGCGCCCGTCTTCGACGATGCGCGCGACGCCGCCGTCTACGAATACACGCGCCAGCTGCTGCAGCACGGGACCACCGACGACGCCGTCTACCGCCAGGCGCTGGCCCTGTTCGGCGAAGCCGGCACGGTGGAACTGACCGCCATCGTCGGCTACTACTCGATGGTGGCGCTCACCCTGAACGCCCACCACATCCCGCTGCCCGACGAAGACATCGAACCCCCGCTGCGCCCGGCCGGCGCCCACCGGCCCGACCAGCTGACCGAGATGCCGGCGGTGGCGCCATGAGCGCGCCACTGGAAACCGTCGCGCCGCGCATGCCGGACGCGCCCCATCACGCGCTGCCGACCGGCGCCTGCGACAGCCATGCCCACGTGTTCGGGCCCTACGACCGCTATCCGCTGGCGCATGCCTCGAGCTATGCGCCGCCGCTGGCGCCGGCCGCCCTGCACCGCACGATGCTGGGCACCCTGGGCGCCGCCCGCGGCGTGCTGGTACAGCCGGCGCCGTATGGCCTGGATGCACGCGCCCTGCTGGCCGCCCTGGCCGAAGGCGCGGGCAGCCTGCGCGGCGTGGCGGTAGCCGACGCCGCGACGTCGGAACCGGCGCTGCAAGCGCTGTACGATGGCGGCGTGCGCGGCCTGCGCTTCGTCGAGATGCGCACCCCGGCCGGCGCGCCGTATGCGGGCAGCGTCGGGGTCGACCAACTGCTGGTCATGGCGCCGGCGATGCGCCGCATCGGCCTGCACGCCGAGCTGTGGTCGCCGCTCGACGGCTATCCCGGCCTGCTGCCGCAACTGTCTGCGACGGGGGTGCGGGTCGTGCTCGACCACATGGCCTGCGCCAAGCCCGAACGCGGGGTGGACGACCCCGCCTTCCAGGCTGTACTGGCCGCACTGGCCGCGGGCGACGTGTGGGTCAAGCTGGCCCTGTGCCGGGTCTCGACCCAGGCCCCGGACTACGCCGACGCACGAGCGCTGCACGACGCGCTGCTGGCCGCCAATCCGGGGCGCCTGCTGTGGGGCTCGGACTGGCCCTATGTGCGCATGGGCGAGCAGTCGCCCGACGCCGGCGCCCTGCTCGACCTGTTCCATGCCTGGGTGCCGGACGCCGCCCTGCGCCAGCGCATCCTGGTCGATAATCCCGCCACCCTGTACGGCTTTACCGCTACCGAGGAAACCCCATGAAGGAATTTACGCAGCTGCGCGTGCAGCGCGAGGGCCATGTCGCGATCCTGACGCTGGACGCGCCGCCGGTCAACGCCCTGACCCGCATCCTCAACGACGAGCTGACCGAGGCGCTCGACATCGTGTCCGAGACGCCGGACATCCGCGCCGTGGTGCTGACCGGGGCCGGCAAGGTGTTCTGCGCCGGCGCCGACCTCAAGGGCCGCGCCGAGAACATCAAGCACCCGGGCGACATGATGGCGCATGCGCGCCGCACGCGCGAATGCTTCCACGCGATCCGCGAATGCGCCAAGCCGGTGGTAGCCGCCATCAATGGCGCGGCGCTCGGCTCGGGCCTGGCGATGGTGGCCTCGAGCGACATCCTGATCGCGTCCGAACGCGCCACCCTGGGCCTGCCCGAGGTCGACGTCGGCCTGCTGGGCGGCTGCAGCCACGCGATGCGCCTGTTCGGCCACTCGCGCCTGCGCCGCATGGCCCTGACCGGCTACCGGGTCGGCGCCGAAGAGCTGTACCGGCTCGGCATCGTCGAAGCCTGCACCGCGCCGGACGAGCTGCTGCCGCGCGCGTTGGAACTGGCCCAGGCGATCGCCGCCAAGAGCCCAGTGTCCACCCGCATGGGCAAGCACACGCTGAATGTGATCGAAGACATGAGCCTGCGCGACGGCTACCGCTACGAGCAGGACATGACGGCGGCGATCGGCCTGACCGAAGACGCGCGCGAGGCGCAACTGGCGTTCAGGGAGAAGCGCGCGCCGGTATTCCAGGGACGCTGACGCAGCCCCTGGCATGCTTTGTATCGAGGCCGGTCGCCAGCGCGACCGGCTTTTTTCTTACACTCGTTCCAGCACCAGCGCGATGCCCTGGCCGACGCCGATGCACATCGTGCACAGCGCGTAGCGGCCCTGGCGCCGGTGCAGTTCGTTCACCGCCGTCATCACCATGCGCGCGCCCGAGGCGCCCAGCGGATGGCCCAGCGCGATCGCGCCGCCGTTGGGGTTCACGCGCGCATCGTCGTCGGCCAGGCCCAGCTGGCGCAGCACCGCCAGGCCCTGGGCCGCGAAGGCTTCGTTCAGCTCGATCACGTCCATCTGGTCCAGGCGCAGTCCCGTCAACGCCAGCACCTTGCGCGTGGCCGGTACCGGGCCGATGCCCATGATGCGCGGCGCCACACCGGCGGTGGCCATGCCGACCACGCGCGCGCGCGGGGTCAAGCCATATTTGGCTGCCTGCACCGCATCGGCCAGCAGCAGCGCGCCCGCGCCATCGTTGATGCCCGAGGCATTGCCGGCGGTGACGCTGCCGTCCGCCCGCACCACCGGTTTCAGTCTTGCCAGCGTCTCCAGCGTGGTGGCGCGCGGGTGCTCGTCGCGATCGACGACGATCGCATCGCCCTTGCGCTGCGGGATGGTCACCGGGGCGATCTCGGCATCGAACAGGCCGGCCTCTTGCGCCGCCAGCGCGCGCGCCTGGCTGGTCGCCGCCATCCGGTCCTGGTCGGCGCGGCTGACGCCGAACTCGGCGGCCACGTTCTCGGCTGTCTCGGGCATCGCGTCGACGCCGTACTGCGCCTTCATCAGCGCGTTCACGAAGCGCCAGCCCATGGTCGTGTCTTCCATCTTCCTGGCGCGCGAAAAGGCGCTGTCGGCCTTGCCTATCACGAACGGCGCGCGGCTCATGCTCTCGACGCCGCCGGCGATCAAGAAACCAGCCTCGCCGCTCCTGATCGCGCGCGCCGCGGTGCCGACCGCGTCCAGGCCCGATCCGCACAGGCGATTGAGGGTGACGCCGGGCACGCCCGGCGGCAGCCCGGCCAGCAGGGCCGACATGCGCGCCACGTTGCGGTTGTCTTCGCCGGCCTGGTTGGCGCAGCCGTACAGCACGTCGTCGAGCGCTTCCCAGTCGACTTGCGGATTGCGCGCCATCAGCGCGCGCAGCGGCACGGCGCCGAGGTCGTCGGCGCGCACGCCGGCCAGGCTGCCGCCGTAGCGGCCAAAGGGAGTGCGTTGGGCGTCGCAGATGAATGCATCTGGCATGGAATTCTCCTGGTGTGAGTGAAAGATGAAGGGTCGAAAGCGACGCCGCGCGCCGGGGCCAGTTAGGCCGCGGCGCGCGGGGTGCAATGGCGCGTGATCAGCGCGCGCGTCAGTGCTTGCCCAGGAAGGTCAGCACGCGGCGGTTAAACATCTCGGGCTGCTCCCAATAGGCCGAGTGGCCGGTTTCCGGGAACACCTCGAGTTCGGCGTGCCTGATCCTCTGGCCGAACATGCGCAGCACCGGCGCCGGCGTGTACAGGTCGGCGTCGCCCGTGATCAGGAGCGCCGGCATGCGCAAGGTCTCGAGCCGGGCCCAGGTCACGGGGATGTTCGAGCCGTTGCCGAGCGCCGGGCGTGGCGCAGCGCCAGCCGCTCCCGCCGCCGCGGGTGCGGGCTGCGGCGCCAGCGTCGGCGCGGCCGGCACGAACTGGTAGGCCAGCGCATTCCAGCGCGCGGCGCCCTCGGGATTGGCGGCGCGGTAGGCCGGGCCGAGTTCGCGGAACTCGACCGGCATCGCATTGAAGTGAGGCGCAGGCCTGATCCGCTCGCCCAGCTTGAGGTAGTCGGGATCGGTCACGAAGCCGATGCTGTTGGCCACCACCAGGCTGCGCACCTTGGCCGGGTGTTCAAGAGCGTACTGGAAGGCGGCGCCGCCGCCGGCCGCGGTGCCGACCAGGTGCACCTTGTCCACCCCAAGCTTGTTCAGTACGGCCTCGATCAGGATGGTGGAGGCGGTGCCGGCGCGGTGGCCGGGATTCGGCTGGCGCCAGTCGATCGCGATGAAACGGTAGCCGGCCGCGGTGAAGGCCGGGATCTGGTGCACCCACATCTGGCTCTTGCCGCTGGCCGCGTGCAGGAACACGACCGGCGTGCCGCTGCCGCCCGAGTCGCGGTAAGGCACCAGCGTCGCGCCGACCTGCAGGCGCGCTTCCTGGATGGCGACCGGGGCGGCCACCGGTGCGGCTGCCTGCGCCGCGGCGCCGGCGTGGGGGGCGACGTGGCCGCAGGCGGCCAGTCCGAATGCCAGCGTGCCGAGGCAGGCCAGCCTTGCTGCGAGTTGCGTCATTTGTCTCATTATTATGCCTTCGGTGATGACCTGAAAAATGGTGGCGATGGGCTTATTGCGGATCGGCGAACAGCTCCTTCAGCACCGCATTCCACTGCGCGTGATGCTCGGCGGCCAGCACCGGCGAAATGAAGCGTACCTTGACGTCGGCCAGCTCGGGAAAGCCGCTGTCGACCAGGCGGTTCGACGGGATATGGTCGGCCTCCTTGAGCAGTTGCTGGCCATCCTTCGACAGGATGAAGTCGACCAGCAGCCGCGCCGCGTTCGGATGCGGGGCGCCGCGCACGATGCCGATCGCATTGCCCGTGGCGGTCAGCGGTTCCATCCGCACCCAGTTGACGCTCTGGCCTTCGCGCTGGGCCATCACGGTGTGATGCACCATCACTTGCAGGCCGATCGGGTATTCCTGGCGCGCCACCATGCCGACGATGCGGCGCGGATTGATCTGGATATTGGCGATGCGCTGGGCCGACAGGCGGCGCAGGTAGTCCATGCCGGCCTCCTGTCCCATCGACAGCAGCACATTGCCGACCAGGCCCTGGGCCGATGTCGGCGCCAGCTCGGCGCTCCACGCCATCTTGCCCTTCCACTGCGGCGCCAGCAAGTCTTGCCAGCTGCGGGGCGCGGCGGCCGGGTCCACCATGGCCGGGTTATACCCAAGCGTCATGTAATACAGGACGGTCGAGGTCCAGTGGCCGTCCGGGTCCTTGAACTGGGCCGGGATGGTGGCGGCCGACGGCGAGACATAGGGCTGCACGAGCTTGTGCGCCATCAGCAGGCCGGCGGTCGAACTGCCGTCGAACAGGTCGGCGCGCACCGTGCCGGCGCGGTGTTCGTCGACGATCTTTTGCGCATTGACCGGCGCCGCGGCGCGCACCACGCGCACCTCGATGCCGGGGTGGCGCCGCTCGAAGCCGTCCTTGATCGGGCGCCAGGCCTCTTCGAGCAGGGTCGTGTACCACAGCAGCTGGCCTTCGCGCTGGGCCGCGGCCAGGCGGCCGGCATCGGTATCGGATGCGCGGGACGGCATGGTGGCGAAGGCGATGCCGAGCGCCAGCAGGAGGGTCGCGGCGCGTCTTGGATGTCGCATGGTGAGCCTCCGCTTGTCAGAACACATGGGTGATGCCGGCGAACAGCGTCGACGGGCTGTTGCCCGGCGTGACAGGACCGTGGGTCGTGTTCGCGTCGACCACGGCGAAGGCGCTGTTGGCGCCGTTCGAGACCCGCGAATAGGCGGTATAGAGTTCGGTGCGCTTCGATACCGAATACTTGTAGCCCACCGTGATCTGGTCGGCGTCGTAGTCGTTCACGGTCTTGTCGTTATAGCGCTTGTAGCTGGCGATCCAGCGCCCGCCGGTGCCGCCCGGCTGGATCGTGACGCCGACCATCAGGCTGTCGTAGTCGCGGCTGAAGAAGCTGGCCGGCAGCGATGGCGCGGCGACGGTGCGCGTGCCTTCCCACTTGCCGACCTGGTATAGAAAGGCCGGCTCGAACGAGGTGAACTTGTAGCTGGCGCCGACCGTCGCGGCGCGGTCGTTGCCGGTATCGAGGGCATTGACGTTCGAGCTGAAGCCCGCGCCGGCCAGCAGCTTGCCGTCGGTGTAGCTGAGCAGCGCGCCGCGGGCGGCGCGGCCGTGCGACTCGGTGGCCGATTCGCCCAGCGCATACTGCGCCTTGAGGGTGAAGCCGCGCATGCGCGGGCTGGTGTAGACGATCGCATTGTCGTTGCGGCCAGAGCCGTCGCTGCGGGCGCCGGTCGAGACCATCGACGATGCCGTGCCCATGCCGAGCTTGAACGGATCGACGGGACGGATCAGGTAAAAGACGGGCGAGTAATCGCGGCCGACGTGCAACTGGCCCAGGCTGCCGCTCAGGCCGACCAGCGCCTTGCGTCCGAACAGGCGGCCGCCCTGCCCCAGCGCACCGCTGTCGAGGCTGATGCCGCTTTCCAGCGTGAAGTCGGCCTTCAGGCCGCCGCCCAGGTCTTCCTGGCCGCGAAAGCCGAGCCGGGAACCGAAGGCGCAGCCGCTGTTGATCTGGGTGCGCGGGCCTTCGGTGCCGTTCGAGACGGCGACACAGGCATCCATGATGCCGTAGACGACGACGTTCGACTGGGCGTGGGCGAGCGGGGTTGCGAGCAGGACTGTAGCGGCCGCGGCGGCCTTGAGTGATTTCACGACTGTCTCCTGTGGCGCTGTGGCGCCATCGTTGGTGGTTATGAATAAAGGATCGGGATGTCCACCGCCTGGCGTCTTCGCGCGCCGTGCTCGGGGGTGGCCGATGAATCAATAGTATGTGTTTATAGCCTTAAGGTCAATAGGTCAGTTATATGGTTTTTATAGATAGCAAGGGCTCGCGCCGCGCCTGCGTTACACTGTCGGCCCCGTCCCTGCAGGCAGCGGCGGGCATACGTCACCGTCAAACCAGAAGATCCACATGCTCACTACCCTCCTCGATTGGTTCCTCCACCTCGACCGCCACCTGGCCGCCCTCGCCGCCGAATACCAGGTCCTCGTCTATGTCCTGCTGTTCGCCGTGATCTTCGTCGAG
>Ga0308157_10007371_pt1 | contig 12816 bp, 11 predicted proteins | sample PhyBR1_FD_201035 | JGI IMG/M metagenome (GOLD analysis project Ga0308157, IMG submission 201035) | Phyllosphere microbial communities from UC Gill Tract Community Farm, Albany, California, United States - DLSLB.R1 | ecosystem: Host-associated > Plants > Phyllosphere > Unclassified | place: USA...
CCATGAGTTTCATGGTTCCACCGTCCCTTGTATGCTGTGTTGGGCGGTTGAGGAGTTTTCGGTCGCGGGAGGCGCTGCGGGAGAAATTCGTTCAAGACGCTGTCTCGCTTGGAAAGCCTGCGGCTTTCCAAGCTCAAAGGCGTCTTTCACTGAATTTCTCCCTACGCTGCTTCGACGCGAACAGGAGCTTCTCAACCTGGGTTATTTATGTTTCGATTCGATTCGTTCGGAATGGATAGTAATGGCGAATCGCCGTTTCGACGATGAGTTCACGCTTTTGATCCTGTTAGGATCAGAAGGGCGAATCGCCGTTTCGACGATGAGTTCACGCTTTTGATCCTGTTAGGATCAGAAGGGCGAATCGCCGTTTTTCGTCGATTTGATTACGCCGCTGACTCGTAACTCGTCAGAAGGGCGAATCGCCATTGATCAATAAGATTTCGTTCGGGTCTTCGCGGTCTTCGCCGATGACGGTGTTGTCGGGAATGACTTTGCCTTGGTCGACGATGGCGCGGTGAATGCGGACGTTTTTGCCGATTTTGACTTCCGGCATGATGACCGATTCGGAGATGACGCTGCCTTCGCCGACTTCGACGCCGTAGAACAAGACGGAACGGTCGACTTCGCCGTAGACGGAGCAGCCTTCGTTAACCATGCAGTTTGTCAGCTTGGCATCGGGAGAAATATATTGGGCCGGTTCGTTCGGGTTGCGGGTATAGATCCGCCAATCCGGATCGTTCAGGTTGAGTTCCGGATCGTCTTTGAGCAGATCCATGTTCGCTTCCCACAAACTCGGGATCGTGCCTACGTCGCGCCAGTATCCTTCGAACGGATACGCGTAAAGCGCAAGTTCGTCGGCGAGCATCTTCGGAACGATGTCTTTGCCGAAGTCGTGCGAGGACTCGGAATCCGGTTTGTCGATGTCTTCCGTGAGATATTTGCGCAGCACGTCCCATTTGAAAATGTAAACGCCCATCGACGCCAGCGTGCTTTTCGGCTGCTTCGGCTTTTCGTCGAATTCGTAAATTTTCAAATCTTCGTGGGTATTGATCATGCCGAAGCTCGGCGCTTCTTCGAGCGTGACGTTGATGACGGAAATCGTGCAGTCCGCCTCTTTTTCTTTATGGTAATCCAGGAGTTTGGTGTAATCCATTTTATAAACGTGATCGCCGGAAAGCACCAGCAGATGCTCCGGGTCATATTGGTCGATAAATTTAAGGTTTCTGGAAATGGCGTCCGCCGTTCCGCGGTACCAACTGCTTCCGTCCTCGCGTTCGTGAGGAGGCAGAACGAATACGCCGCCGTTTTTACGATCCATGTCCCAATCGCTTCCGACGCCTATGTAAGAATGCAGCACGAGCGGCTCGTACTGGGTCAATACGCCCACGGTGTCGATGCCGGAATTGGTGCAGTTGCTCAATGGGAAATCAATGATACGGTAAGTTCCGCCGAAATAAACGGCGGGCTTAGCCAAAGATTTCGTGAGTCCTTTTAATCTCTTTCCCTGTCCGCCGGCGAGCAGCATGGCAATCATTTCTTTTTTCTTCATTCAGACGAACCTCCTCGGCAATATATACGGTTGTACTCATGGCGGATCGATCTCCGCGGATGTGTGGGCGTCCCGAAGCGGGACCGTTGCGACTTGCCAGGATCGAAAACGGGCATTCAAACAAGCGAGACAGGAAAAAACCACATAAATATCTTTAACCCCGGCAGAGGATTTGGAATCGTCGATTGCCGGGAATTCTGAAGAAAAAAGAATTAAGGCGGCAAGATAAGCATGCAGCCGACCAAAAAGACGCAAAGTCTCGCAAACAAGGCGATCTTTTGTCCTGATGATACCATATATTTGAAAAAACAAAAGTTATCTATCAAAGAATTCCATGAAATTTCGAGGTGTTTTCACTCGTTAACAAACTTTAATTTTAAGGATTTATTAATCGAATCGTTTCGATTACGGCAACATTTTACGTCTATTCAATATCGCGTACGACGTCGTCGTTTCTCTCATGAGAATTTGTCCGGGTGAAGTCGCTCGCAAAGCGAAAAAGGACGAATCCCGTCAGGGGTCCATCCTCATATCGCCGAGTCCGAAAACCGGCAGCCCGTTTGCCAGAAGCAGCGCGGCGGCCGCGGTTCCGGCCAAAAGCAGGAAAGCGGCGAAATCGTTCCAAGTGATCGGCGAAGCATAAAAATACGTCCGCGTTTTGCCCGTATCGAAACGCTTGACTTCCATCGCCAAAGCCGTACGTTGGGCGCGGCGAATGCTTTGGGCGAGCAGCGGCAGCGCGTACAGCTCCGGCAGGCGCATCAGGGAAAACGAACCTCGCCCCGTGCCGCGCACCGCCAAAGCGTCGCGGCGGATCCGCAGTTCTTCCAGCGCCATCGGCATCAGCCGAATCGACGCCATGAAACTGTACGCGTATTTGGGACTGAGTTTGAGGCGCTGCATCAACGCGTAAAACAATCCCGTAGACGAAGTGGTCAACACGAACAGCAGGCCTTGGCTGCCGAACGCGATCGAACGGAATCCGACGTGCAAGCCGCGGTAAAAGCTTTCTTCGGAAATCGAGACCGGTCCCAGCGACCACCAGATTTCGCTGCCTTTTCCGAATAGGATCATGGTCAGCGAAGCGGAAGCGAACGCCAGCGCGAAGCCGGACGCGAGCAGCGCCGTTTTCCACGGCGGATAACCCGACGCGCAAAACAGCAGCAGCAGAAAAGCGCAGGCCAGATAAAAAGAAGCGTCGATCCGATGCGTGAGCACGGTGAGCACGAACAGCATGACGAACAGCGGAAGCTTCAGCGCGGGATTGGCGCGATGCAGCCAAGTCTCCCGGGAAGGCTCGAAAAATTTCATCGCGCGCCGCCCCTTTCCGACAATCGGATCGCGTCGTCGCGCAAACGTCCCGTCGCCCGAACCGACGAGAGTTTGCCGTTCTCGACAGTCCAGATCCCGGTCGCCAGCCGTTCGGCGATCTCCATCTCGTGCGTAATCATCAATACGGCATGACCCGAAGCGCGAAGCCGCTCGCACAAATCGAGAATCGCGAACGCGTTTCGGGCGTCTTGTCCGAACGTCGGCTCGTCGAGCAGCAGAATCGGCTTGTCCGACACGATCGCCGACGCGACGCTGAGGCGGCGCTTTTGTCCGAGCGACAGCAGATAAGGATGGCGTTCGGCATAATCGCCTAGGCCGAAGCGATCCAGGCATGCTTGGGACTGCCTGACCGTTGCGGCTTCGGTCTCCGCGTCGGGACGCGCTCGGCGGCGCCGTTCGATCCATCCGGCAAAAGCGCCGGTCCGAGACGCGCGAAGTAGGGCTTCCGCTTCGCTTCGCAGCGTGAAAGCCACTTCGTCGAGCACCCGGTTCGTCACGAACTGGAACTCGGGGTTTTGGAACACGAAGGCGGCGTGCTTCGCCGCGGCATCGCGCAGTTCCCGGCGCCCGGAAGGGCGGCTGCCCGCGTATTCGCACGAACCTTCGTGCGGCAGCAGGCCCATCAGCCCCAGCAGCAGCGAGCTTTTGCCGGCGCCGTTGGGGCCGGTCAGCGCGATCAGGTCGCCGGGATGCACGGCGGCCGATTCGGCCGCGCAGACGGTTTTTCCGCCGCGCAGCACGCGGAAATTCTCAAGCCGCAGCAGGGGTTCGGAGGCCGCGGCAGGCGTATTCCATGATTCCGATTCCGGCGCTTCGAGGTTCGCGGAAGAAATGCCGGCGCCCGGCAGCGCTTCGAGCGCCGTCGGTTCGCAGGATCTACCGGAAGGTTTTAACTCTCCGTTGACCGGCACGGCGTCTTTTACGCTCCGTTCGCCGTCTCCGTAAGCTTCGCTCCATGCTTCCGGATACCAGATTCCGTACCGCAGCAGGTCGGCACGGTAACGGCCGAAAATCAAGTCGGCCGCGCCGTCGGCGAGAAGGCTGCCGTCATCGGCGAACAGCAGCACCCGGTCTACCCAATCCTGCACTTCCTCGATTCGATGCTCGACAATGATAACGGTCTTCTGACGGGATACCCGGCGGACCGCTTCCCAAATCGTGCGCCGCCCTTCCGGATCGAGCAGCGCGGACGGCTCGTCAAGCAGCAGCGTATCCGGCTCCAGCAGCAGCACGGACGCCAGCGCCAGACGCTGCTTCATTCCCTGCGACAATGAAGCGATCGGGACATGCGCGTCGGACAGTTCCAACCCGACTTCATGCAGCGCCGCCTTGATGCGTCCACGCATGTTTTCCCGGGGCACGGCCAGGTTTTCCAACACGAAAGCCAGCTCTTCGTCGACGTAAGGCATGCAAAACTGGGTGTCCGGGTCCTGAAAAACGATGCCGATCGATTCGGGGATCGTCAACTTGTCCGCCTTCATCGGAACCTCGGTCACTCTTGGAATAATGCCGCCCAATACTTGAAGCAGCGTCGATTTGCCGCAGCCGCTCGGTCCGAGCAGCAGCACCTTTTCTCCCTGACGGATTTGCAGCGACAAATCGCGAAATAACAGATCGTGCGAGCCGGGAAATTTCAACCGCAGCTTTTCGACGCCGGCCGCGATGGACGGGGCGTCGGAAGCGCGAGACGGCGATTCGATCCGGTTTTCCAAAACGATAACCTCCTTTGCCTGATATTGCTTTCCCGAATGCGCGTTCACCCGTCCAACGCGTCGTATTCTTTCCGGTCGACCGGACGGAGCGATTGGGTGACGCCCGCTTTTTCCAGCAGCTTCGCTAGACCGTACATCAGCAGTCCGGCGATCACGAACGCGCTGACGGCGCGCAGCGAGTACTTGAGCACGATCAGCCAAGTGGCGTATTCCGCGACATAGCCGTAGTAGATATCCGCAAGCAGCGACCCTGCCGCAGCCGCAACGCCCGCCAGACCCGCAACGCCCGCGCTTGTGTTCCGATAACGGAACGCCGCGAATACCAGCTCGGCGGCCAGGCCTTGCACTACGCTGTATAGCAGAAGTTGGATGCCGTAGGCGCTGCCGAACGCGATTTCCAGATGCGCCGCCGCGATTTCCGCGATCAGGGCGACGCCCGGCTTGCGAATCAACAGAAACGCCAAAGTCGAAGCGGCGAACCACATGCCGTAAACCAGCTCGTCGGACTGAACGAACAGCAAGCCGGCGATGCTCGATACCGAGGCCCATACGTGATAAACGACGCCCAGCACCAGCGATACCACCACCGTTACCAACACGTCGGTCAGCGTCAATCCTTTGCGGCGCGAAGCCGCAGGCGAACCTTTTCCACTCATTTTCATCGTTCTCCCCGCTTTTTGAAATACGGCTTTCGCGGTCCGATCAGTTGGGGCTGGCGGACCGGCGAAAGCCGTTTGTTTCCCTGCGCTAACGAACGATGGTTCGACCGATATGATCGGCAACCGCGAACGACAAAAAACGGCTTTCCGGCATAAAAAATGCGCAGAAAGCCGTTAGTTTCACGGACGGATACGAATTCTCTACGCTGGCATGACCCAGATCAGATTAACGGTCAGAAGCGGATGGTGCGGCTTCAGTCTCAGCCCGGCTACCCCGGACCCCCGTATCGTTATGCAGTTGCCTTTTACCCTACACCGTTTCGTTCGCGGACGCAACCACGAATTTTCGGGTGCTCATTTCTTCATGCCCCGATGCAAAATGCGCAGCATGACCGCCTGTACCAGCCGGAACGGCAGTCTTTTTTTCAACGCGACAAGCAAAGCCGCACCGCGCGGAAGCACGTAACGGAAGCGCCCGCGCCCTTTTTTTCCGAGTGCCAAATCCGCCGCCAGCTTCGCCACGATTCTTGGATCGCCGCCGCCTTCCGCACTGGCGCGCGACATGTCCAGCATCCGATTGAGTGCAGCTTCGTTGGGCGATCCGTCCGCCTTGTGAATGCCCGCGAAGCCTTTTTCCCAGATATCCGTCTTGTACGAAGCAGGCTCCAGCACATACGTGCGAATCCCGTAAGGCGCGGTCTCCAACGCCAACGATTCGCTGAAACCTTCGATCGCGAACTTCGACGATACGTAAGGACCGTACCCCGGCAGGCCGATCGCGCCGCTCACGCTGCTCATCTGAATGATGCAGCCGCTGCGCGCTTCGCGCATATGCGGAATGACCGCCCCCGTCATCGCGATCAAGCCGAACACATTCACGGCAAACTGCTCGCGCCAGCCCTCCATCGGCACTTCGCCGACGAATCCGCCCATCGCCATGCCTGCATTATTGACCAGAATATCGATGCGTCCGAAATGTTCTCGAATCTGCAGGACCGCTTCCGCCGCCCGAGCATCGTCGCAAACGTCCAACCGAACCGGAAAAATCAAGCCGGATACCGCGCCGGATCCGAGCGGCCCTAGCGCACTCGCCGGATCGTCATTCTCGAAAAGCGAACCCGGATCGCCTGTCGCTTCAGCGGCCATATCGGCTTCCCGAACGGCAGCTCTCAGCTTTTCTGCGGATTCCGGCCGTCTCATGCAGGCAGCTACGCGTACGCCGCTGAGCGCCAACTGAACGGCAATATGCATGCCGAAGCCGCTGGAAGCTCCCGTCACAATCGCCGTTCGGCGTTCCGCATCTTTCATCATTCTTTTTTTCACTCTTGAACCGCTCCTCGGACATGCTTAGAATTTGTTATATTTTCTAACATATAAAGCTAACTTACTTTACATAATTCCGAATCGGTGTTACGGTTGTCCCAGAATCATTCGATCGGACGCGCTCTTCTCTTTCTGACCTCTTTCGACTTCCTGCTCACAGCATCGATTCCTTTTCCCCGGCATGCTTGCTCCTATCCCGTTGCCGTCATCCCTTTCATAGTTTCATTCATTTTCGCAAGAATAAAGGAACCTTTATTCTTTTTTTACGCTCATAAATATCCAAAATATGTAATAAAAAGGAGATATTATGAATAGCGAAAAGATAGTTTCAGACGCCCGGATCAAAGTCGCATTCATCGGCACCAGCCTTCCGCGCGAATGCGGATTGGCCGTATTTTCGCAGGATATGATGGATCAGCTTGAAAAGTTTGACGATTTCGCCCAAACTTCCATGGTCTCCGTCGAAGAAGGCCGATCGTATCGTTACGGTCATCGAGTGATCGGCAGAATCAATCAAAACAAGCAGCGCCATTATGCCGAAGCCGCGGCGGAGCTGAACCGAACCGATACGGACGTGGTAATCATTCAGCACGAATTCGGCATCTACGGCGGAGAAAACGGCCGGTACGTTCTCGACTTTGCCTCGACCCTAAAGATTCCGTTCATTGTCATTTTCCACACCGTGCTGGCGGCTCCTTCTCCGGAACAACGCCGGATCATGAAAGAATTGGCGGCGCTCAGCTTCAAAGTCATCACCATGGCCCGCAACAAAATCGACGATCTGATCGATGTGTACGGCATTTCCCCCTCTAAAATCGAGATGCATCATCACGGCGTTCCGACCGTTTCGACCGAAAGCCGGGAAGAGTTAAAAGAACGGTTCGGCTACGCCGACCGCCAGATTCTGTCAACGTTCGGATTTCTCGGCCCGGGCAAAGGCATCGAATACGCCATCGAAGCCATGAAAGGCGTAGTCGAATCCCATCCGGAGGCGCTGTATATCGTTTGGGGTCGAACGCACCCGGGCATCAAACGCCTCGAAGGAGAAACTTACCGCGAAACTCTCCGGAAACGGGTGCACGAATTGGAACTGGACGGCAACGTTCTGTTCGTGGATAAGCACCTGTCTCAAAAGGAAGTTGTCCAGTCGCTCGTTATGTCGGACATCTATCTGACGCCTTATCTCGGCAAGGATCAGGCGGTCAGCGGAACTTTGGCTTACGGAATCGGTTACGGAAGAGTCGTTATCTCCACGCCGTACCGCTATGCGCAGGAAATGTTGGCGGACGGACGCGGACTTCTGGCGGAATTCAGAGACTCCGCTTCGTTGAAGCATCAGATTCTAAGTGTGCTCGACCAACCGGCGTTGAAGGCCGACATGGAACGCCGCACGCTGATATTGGGTCAAAAAATGCGCTGGAACGAAATCGCGGGGGAATACGCGTCGCTTTTACGTACCTGCTTGCTTAAAGGAAGTGCCGTTTGAAAGACCTCGCCGAACATTTCGTGCTCCCATTCTCTTATTTGCAGCGACTGACGGATGACACAGGCGTCTTCCAGCATACCAAGTTCGGCGTCCCCGACCGTTCCAAAGGATATACGTCGGACGACAATGCGCGGGCGTTGATCGCGTGCGTCTTATCCTACGCGAAACGGCAGGACGAGTCCGTTCTCAATCTGGCTCATACGTACCTCTCTTTCTTGTATCATGCACAAAATCCGGACGGAAGCTTTCGGAACTTCATGAATTACGACCGTTCATTCTCGGAAACCGTCGGTTCCGAAGATTGCCAAGGGCGCTGCGTCTGGGCGCTGGGCTGCGTGATCGCCCACAACAAATTACCGGACAATCTGCAAAACACCTGCAAATACATGTTGGATCGCGCGCTCCCTCATCTGGAAACGCTAAATTCGCCGAGAGCGCTCTCTTATGCTTTGATCGGATTGACCGCGGTTCTGGAAGCTCCGCGGGCACTCGAATACAAGCTTCCTCATGTCCGTTCCGACGCGTTCGATCCGGCATTCCTTCCGCAAGCCAGAATCGAAGCGCTGGTCCATGGCGCGGCCGAACGCCTTCGTCTCAATTACGAAAGGTATCGGCAGGAGGATTGGCATTGGTACGAAGACTCGCTGACTTACGGCAACGCCATGCTCCCCTGGGCTTTGTTGAAAGTATCCTGCCTGTCGCCCGAAAATGGGGCATACGCGGCGATCGCGAAGGAAAGCCTGGAATTCCTGACGCAGAAAACCTTCGTTCCCGAAGGTTATTTCAGACCGATCGGCAGCCACGGCTGGTACGAGCGCGGAAAGACCTCCGCGCTGTACGACGAGCAGCCGATCGAAGCCTGCGAGATGATGTTCGCTTGCCTCGAAGCTTACCGCGTGTTCAAGGTTCATTTTTATTACGAACTGGCCGTGCGCTGCTTCGAGTGGTTTCACGGCGGCAATTCGATACAGCAGACGCTCATCGACGCGGATACGGGCGGCTGTTACGACGGCATTCATTCGAAAGGCCTGAACCTCAATCAAGGTTCAGAGAACATCGTCTCTTACTGTATGGCCCGCGCAGTGATGCTGCCTATTCGGCACGCCGCAAGAAACAGCGTATCCAAGGAAGCGGGTAGCGGATAATGAAAACCAAATGGACGCCCAAAAGCTGCACGGAACTCCTTAAAGAATACACGCCCGCCCATACGAATGCCCGCAAATTAATCTTCGACGGCGTCGAAGGAAAAGATGTGTACAATATAACCGCTCCATTTTGGAATGAAGGGGAATGGTATCTGGCAGGTCGCGTCGAGGAACGAAGTTCGGAGGATTCGGAGATCATTTTCTTCACGTCGGAAAACGGCGTTTGGACCCCCAAGCTGAACCTGCCCCGTTTCCGGCTTCAAGACCCGTTCCTGACCCGGCTCAACAACGAATGGATCATGGGCGGTGTGCAGCTTCAGTTTTCGCAGGAACCCGATCATCGTATCGAAGGTTGGCGAACCGTGCTTTATCACGGTTATGTCCTGCATGAACTGGTTCATGTCAAATCCGGACCTTGGAACATGAAAGATATCCGCCTGACTCCGCTGACGAACGGCAAGGTCGGCTTTTTCTCCAGACCCTTCGGCGTGGAAGGAAGCATCGCCGTAATCGGCTTCAACATTATCGAGTCTTTCGACGAGCTGTCCGAAACGATCTTCCTGCATGCCCACTTATTCCGGGATCAATTCATTAAAGAAGAATGGGGCGGCGCGAACGAGGTGCATATGCTCAGCAACGGCATTCTGGGCGTACTCGGCCATATCTCGTACAGGGACGAAAACGGGCTGCTGCATTATTACGCCATGACTTTTGGATTGGACCCGTGGAGCCTTGAAAAGACGGAGATCAAAATTATTGCTGTCCGCAGCGATTTTCCTCCGGGCCCCGCCAAACGCAGCGATCTGATCGACGTCATATTCAGCGGAGGGTTGACGCGAGAGATGAACGGTCGCGCGGTTCTTTATGTCGGAGCGAGCGACACCGAAGCATACAGCCTGGATATTCCCGACCCTTTCCTTGAATACGAACGCCTTCCCGCCGTATCGCCGGAGACGACTTCGTCATGAGGCTGTCGCAAGCGAACCTTCTTTCGGACTCGCGACGCGCGAAAAAGACCGCCGGATCGCTCCGGCGGTCTTTTTCGAAATGCACGCTGCAAGGTTAGAGCCTTCGCGTACCAAGAAATATGTAACATTCCGGCGCGTTCCTTGTACGAAAAAAGAAACGCGTCGCGGGCAAAAGGCTAACCTAGCCGAACCCGGTTACCGCTTATATCGTCGTTCATGAATTAGCGTAAGATTGAGTAAATCGGCGTCTTAGAACCACAGCTCGCTTTGTTCCGCGGCTTTGACCCGGCGCAGACGATTGCGGAAGATGGCACTGCCCCCGGTGCGTCCTGCTCCGCTGCGAATCCGTCTTTTGTTAAACATCTCGACTCCTCCTTCCCCACCCCGGCGCTCTGGCGTCTCGGGAATGAAAGCTAACGAGTGTTTACCCGACTGCGTCAATTCTCAAACAGGCGGGCAGGCGAAATGAAAAATTTTAAACGAATTCGTATAGGGTTTCAGCGAATTTCCGAAGGACTTTTGCCCGTATATTGCTTGAATTGACGGCTGAAGAAAAAGATATCGCGATACCCGAGCGCTTCGGCGACCTCCGTCACGTTCATCCCGGCATGGCCGAGCAGATGCTGCGCGCGCTCGATCCGCATGCGAATGATGTACGATTGCACGGATGCTCCGACCAACTCCTTGAACTTGGCGGAAAAATATCTCGGCGACAACCCGGCACGCGCTGCCAGATCCTCCACCCGGTGAGCCAGGCTCGGATGCTGACGAACGTAATTGGCCGCCTCCTGCACCACCTCGTACAAATGATTGCTGCCGCGGCGTTCCGCCGGTTCTTCGCGGTCGCCGCGCAGCAATTGGATCATCATTTGCTTCAGCAGCAGCTTGGCTTCTTCGTCCGCCCCGTACGTCTCGCTCAGGAACAGACGAACATAGCGGGACAACAAATATTCGAAGTCGACCGTTTCTCCGAGCACGCGATAAGCACGCGGAATCTCGGATGTTTCGCCTTCGATGTTAAAGTGGATATAAGTCAGCACAAGCGGCTTCTGCGGATTATGCGTCGCGCTGGTATGATCGCCCGGCCGGAACAGGAAGCAGCTCCCTTTCCCGATCTCGTGCGGTTCGTCGTTCAGCAGCAGCCTCCCCTCCCCGCTCCATACGTAGAACAGGTCATAGTTCTGAAGCGGCTGCTCACGTTTTTGCCATTTCCAGCCCGGTTCGCAAGCGATTTTCGCAACATAGGGCGTCAGGATAAAAGAGGACGGCGGCACGTTCAACAACGGCACCCGCTCCTTTCTGTATATAAAATGGTGGGATGTATATCCGTGGTAGGCGTACATAAAGGATGCAAAATCACTCGACTTCCCGGTCTGCGGACGATTTGTTTTCCGAATTCCGTTTCGCGTCCTGCTCCGCACTCTCCTCATAGGTCCAGAGCGAGACTTGGCGGGCCGTTTCCGTATTCGCTTTCGGATCGGAAAAGGTCTCGTTCGACTCTTTGCTCTCCTGCGCCGGCCTTGCATCGCAAAGCTGTTCATCAAGCTCTTGTTCCCGGGCTTCGGCAGCAATCAAGCGATTATAGTAATCGTGAATATAGGGACGACGACCGCCTTTTTGGACAAAGCGCCAATCTTTTTCCACGTTAAGCCTGACCCGATACAGCATATCCAGAAGTTGAGCCGTCTCCTCCGGGGATAGTCCGCGCAGCGAAGACTCATCCGAATATTCGCCTTCGTCTTGAATGAACAAGTAAGCCGACTTGCCCGTTTCTGTCGGATAGACTCGCTTGTCTTTGCGCAGGTTCGGAGCTTCCCGCAGCACGATCAGCCCTTCGTCTTCCAGCTTTTGCAGCGCGCGCGAAGCCGCGGCGCGCTTGACTTTCAGGCGATCAGGCACCGTTCCGGCAGGTTCGCCTGGATTCTCGCAAACGAACGTCAAATACAAATGCAGCCCGCGCGACAGCTTAAGATGCTTGAATTCGATGCTGCTGATCGCTTCCGAACAGCGCGCAATCGCCTCGACTTCTCGAAGCACTTCTTTCACGACGCAGACCTCCTTCATCAGCGAAATACAACTCTCCCTGTATAAACGATACTGAGATATAATAACTTCATTTCGAACCCATGCGAATATCGATCAGTCCGACAGCTCTTCCAAACATCCATTCCCATTATATCAGAAAGAAGGTCATGTCATGCAATTCCGGCTGCTGGACGTTACAACCGAGCAACAGCTTCAATCCTGCCGCGATATTCGCTTTACTGTTTTCGTCGAGGAACAGGGCGTGCCGCTTGCCGGCTTGATTTCAGCGCGAAGCGAATGGTAAGCATTCTGCACCATCCCGGCTTTTTCGAAATGCGTGCAAAAGATCAACATTCAAATTCGTTCATGCAGACGGGTTCAGCCAAACGGGATTAACGGTTGAAGTTTGATGAATCCAGAGCGAGCGGTTACAATTCGAATCATTAAAACGTATATTCATCCATCTTTGAGGAGGCTTTTCATGCTGGAAAAAATCAATGCCGACTCCGTCGTTGCGGGTGTCGATATGGGCGGAACGAATGTACGGATCATGATCGCCGATCTTGCCGGACGAGTACGGGCGTTTATCAAAAAAGAAACGGACGAACTCCCTCGCA
>Ga0308157_10007372_pt1 | contig 12816 bp, 11 predicted proteins | sample PhyBR1_FD_201035 | JGI IMG/M metagenome (GOLD analysis project Ga0308157, IMG submission 201035) | Phyllosphere microbial communities from UC Gill Tract Community Farm, Albany, California, United States - DLSLB.R1 | ecosystem: Host-associated > Plants > Phyllosphere > Unclassified | place: USA...
CGACTTCATCCGCCTTGATTCTTACCTGCTTGCCCGAAACATCTTCGAACTCATAGAAGCCATCTTTCGTTTTGGTGTCAGGTACATCCTTGGTGATGTACTGTGTGCCATCCTGCAACGTGACGACGGTGTTGGTGGAGCAACCGGCCAACGTGGCGGCGCACAGAAACGCAGCGCCATAGTAGAAAGTTTTCAGTTTCATGAAGTCGACCTTGTTCTGGATGTGCGAAGTTATCTGCGTAAACACAGAGTTCGATGCTCATGCCTTGTCCGAGTTCCAGAACGGCCGGCTCGTCGATGGTCCGCCCAGAGCAATCGGATACATTCACATCGCGTGACTGGAGGACCCATGTCTCACTACTGGCGGCATCCCGCAGTTCCGCATCTGGAAATCCGCAACGTCGAAGACGGTCGCCGTTTCAGCCACGCGCGCCATTCACATTCGACGTTCTCGATTGGCGCGATTACGCAGGGGCAAAGTACTTACCTCAATGGCGACAGTAGCCGTTTGATCGGCGCCGGAAGTGTAGTACTCATGAACCCCGGTGCAGTGCATGCCTGCAACCCCGTTCATGAACAGCCCTGGGCGTACCGCATGTTCTACGTGGATGCCCAATGGCTTGCGGCGCTGCAACAGCAACAACGTTCTGGCATGCAAAAAGGCTTCGTGCCTTTCGCGCAGACCTATAGCGCCGACGTCAACCTGTTCGAAGATTTGGACGATCTGTACCACACGCTCACCGCCGACGACTGCCTGCCAGACACCATGCAGGATGCAGCATTGGTTTTTTTCCAGGGACTGGTAGCACGGCTGCAGCCCGCCAGTGATGAAGCCAGAACTGAGCCGCAAAAAATGGCCCAGGCAGCGGCATTCATCCGCGAACATTGCGCCAGTGAGTTGCGTCTGGAGGACATCGCGTCGGCCGTACAGCTGTCGCCTTCTTACCTGATCCGGGCCTTCAAGGCGTGCCATGGGCTCACGCCTCATGGTTACCTGATCGACTGTCGCCTCCAACTTGCCCGCGACCATTTGCGCCAGGGGGAGGGCATTGCCCAAGTCGCCGCGCGCGTGGGCTTCGCGGATCAGGCGCACTTGCAGCGGTTGTTCAAGCGCGCCCTGGCGACCACGCCCGGGCAATATCGCGGCGTGCCTACTCAAGCAGCAGATACACGGCGCACCCCCCGAGCAGCGCGGCCATGATCCGATTGAAGCCGCGCATTCTGGTGCTGCTGTTCAAATACTCTCGCAACGAAGCACCGGCCCAGGCCCAGCTGGCCAGGGATAGCCAGCAGACCACCAGATAGATCAGGGCGAAGACCCACACCATCTGCACATCGCCATCGGCGACGAACGCGCCCATGCCCGCAAGGCACGCGAGCCAGGCCTTCGGATTGAGCCATTGCATCAGCGCGCCCGTGAAGGCAGAGGGGCGCGCTTGCGCCTGCACGGAGTCCACTCGGCCATCACTGGTTGCCAGCCTGTAGGCCAGGTACAGCAGAAAGATCACGCCAGCGATGCGAATGACCTGCGTCAACCATGGCCAGCGGTTCAGCACTCCGTGCAGTCCCAGGCCCATGAGCAACAGCAGCAGGATGAACCCCAGGGTCGCTCCCGTGACATGGGGCAGGGCGGCCCGCACGCCGTGGCGTGCGCCACAGCTCAGGGAGACAAGGTTGACCGGGCCGGGGCTTATGGAGGAGGCCAGCGCAAAAACGGCCATGGAAACGACGATACTCATCAGGCACCTTCAATACGGGTAACGGAGCACTGACGGTAAAGATCATTGCTGGGCCCGTATTGAAGGAAATCGCCCTTGGGTGGTGTGGGGTGAATGGTTGATTTGCTGGGTTGAGAGTTGGACGTCGCTCATCCTGAGAGGGAGACCAACTTCATTTGATCGGATTTTCCGATTTGCAAAGCTGTAGGGCGATGCTGTCGAATTCCCGGTCGAAACTGGCGTTTTCTGCAGCGCTCAAGAAGCCCTGCTGCTGTACAAATTGGTCGGTTTGACGACGGATGGCCGCAACGCGTTCGATCATTTGGTCAGCTTGAGTCTGAGTGATCTTCCGGGCTTTTCGCGTGGTGCCGATGTCCGCACTCAGAATGTTGGCTCGAACCGAGATGTGGGCTTGTCGGGGGTCGGTGATCTTGCCACCTGTTTCGCCCATCAGTTCGCGTTGGGCTTTGATGTTGCAGCTGGGCAGGTCGGAACTCTGCTGGGCGGCCGATGCGTTCAGGCTCAAAACCAGTAGCGAAGCCAGGATGCTGTATTTCATGAGTGTATCCAGTGTGGGCCGGTGGGTGTCGGTAGGGTTAGGCCGCAAGGTGCATCGACCGGTTCCCGAGCGAGAGCCGGCGCTGTCGGCAGTTCACCTTCGCAGCACAAGCACGAGGCCTGATACCCTGATGAGCTACCCAGGCTCACGCCCTGCTGAAAAGGAATTCATCGTGTTCGAACGCAACAAATTGGTCCCTGAATTGATGGTCACTGACCTGGATACCAGCTTGGCGTTCTGGGTGCATTGCCTGGGTTTCGAAATAGCTTATCAACGCCCAGAGGATGGATTTGCCTACCTCGATCTGGACGGCGCTCAAGTGATGCTCGAACAGGCAGACCCGGACGCCGGCCAATGGCTCACTGCGCCGTTGAGCAAGCCTTTTGGAAGGGGGATCAATCTGCAGATCGATGTCGTCGCTGTTGCGCCGATTATTCACAAGCTTCGCCAAGCCGGATACGCGCTTTACCGCGAATGTGCGGACACTTGGTATCGGGTGGACGACGGCGAGGTTGGGCAGCGAGAGTTTATTGTGCAAGATCCTGATGGCTATCTGATTAGGCTGGTTGAGCGTTTGGGGGAGCGGTGTATTGCTGCAATGGAGTAGGCGTACTTGGTTGGAAGGATGCATTGCTTGACCAGAAGAAGGCTGGATGAGCAGCAGCAGGCGCGATCTCATGGACCAAGGCCGTGGCGTCAATGACGGCTCTTGGCCGGATGCGGGCGTCCGCGGGCCGCTACCGGCCAATTGTAGCCGCTCGGCACCGGCAGAAACCGCGAGAACTGGACGGTACGTGAAATGAACAACCACCTATCCAAGAGTGCTGAGGGTCTGTTTGCAAGGATGGTCCAGGCGGACAAAAAACTTACACTTCAAGAGATCCGGCAACCGCCAAAGCAGCCAGTTGCCGGATGAGTACTCCCTCGCGCTACCGAGGCACGGAGGCCAGGTGTTTGATTTCAAGCGGTAGTGATCTCCGGCATCACTGAACGAATTGCATTGCGAAGGCGATCGTCGCGCGAACTCTGAACGGCTCGCGCAACCCATGCACTGAAAACCTCGACTTTCCAATTGCGTAAATGGGACGCTGCCAGCGCTAAAAGTGGCTTCTTTCGATCATAGATGGCGAGTAGAGCGGCCAAATCAACAGCCGCGATTGCCGCCGCTATTTTGGTTTCCATTTCAATTGCTAGCGCGACGACATCAAGTTCGCTCGTACGAACAGCGTAACTGGCGGCTAAATCCGTGATCGACTTGTCCGCAGATAAATTAATCTGCTTAAGCATCCTGTCGATACGCCGACGACAGTATCCAAGGACTACCTCACTTGCGTTCTTTGCATCGGAAGCATCGGCGATAATTGCTGTCTTAAGATTGGAGAGCTTTTCTTCTAACTTAGCCCCGTCGATATCGTTCACTTCAAGGATCGCGCGTGACACGGCGAGAAGAAGCGGAAGGTTTCTATTTCCGACACTGGCAAAACCTGGATGTCTAGCACCACGGGGCGGGATCAAAGAGGTATGAGCACATGCCATTGACGAGTTACGCCAGTACCCTGGATTAGAGTGTAATGGGGGTTGGAAGGCATCTCTATGGAATTAACCGTCAGTAGGTCTACGATCCGTCCAGGCACAGAAATACCTTCCAGACTTCCAATCTCTATTTACTCATTGCCTGATAATGCTCCGAATATCCGCACTCTTCAAAAATCAGCCTCAAGCCGTCCTTGAACACCTCATGGTCGAACTCTTTTATGTCAAAAATATTCTGCCCCAACGAGTGTGACTCTCGATTCATATACCGATAGAACGTCGTAAACTTATCAGTCGACAGCGCTGGCTTCTGGAATACGTTATTAAAGTCCCTTTTCTGAACAAAATTGAAGAAATATTCAACGATATTCCGCATGCAGTTAGCTATCAATGCAGGAGGCGAAGCTTGGTCCTTGATGATCGACCAGTACGACTGATAGTCATTCTGAATCTCTTCATACTTCATCGTAACCACAGAGCTTCCGTTTGTATTTTTGAAGACTCTGAACAAATGCTGGGTTTCGGCGCGCGTCTTATGGTTCGTGTGTGTTAACTCATAGAAGAAATACAGACTATGAGTGAGCACAAAAATCTGCTTATAGAGATCGTTATTGATTAAATATTTCTTAATCAACTGCCCAATATTAAATACGTATAGATGCGAAAGACTGGAGATTGGATCATCAATAACAACCACTTTGGCTTGAGGCACTGCCGTGGCAGTTTTCTGACCTTTACACAGCTCAATAAAGTAAAGAAAACTAATAACAGTTTTCTCACCTTCACTCAATGAGTGGAATGCATTCGCTTGGTCAGTAGTCCTGGACACCCGGTAGAAATTCTCACCGTATGACACAACGGAAAAACCATCAATGCCTATTTCCAGAAGCCCGGCATTGATATTCTCAATTGACTCCTCAATGTTGACTGTTTGCTTTCGAAGGGCAGCAAGCTTGCCGTTAGAGGCCGCGACGTTTTCGCTTATCTTAGTGGCCTGGTCGCCTATCTCGCTGGCCTCGACCTTAAGGTCTGCGGCTGCGTGAGTGTAGGCGGAAATCGTCTGGTCATAGTCCCACCTCATCAGGGTCCAAAAACGCGTCTTGATGTTTTCCCGAGTCCTTTTCTTGTTCGCTAACTTGTCGTTATGCGCCTCGATCAACTCGTTCAGCCCGCTAATCAAATCATTGATTGTTTCAACGGCGGACTGAGTATTGGTGAGAGCAACCGCCGTGCTTGGACTTTTGAGCTTGTTGCCAATGTGAAGAACGTTTTCGCGGATTGACGCTTTCAAAGCCTCGCATGCCATGCTCCAGGCATCTACAAGCTCTTTGCTGGCGAGGGGAGAATTTGAAATGTCCTGTATATTCAGTCCAGACGTCAGCGCTTCATATCGTGTCTTATATGCCTCCAGATTATTGACATCCTTCTCATAGGCCTCGTCGAAAACCTGTCTGATTGAGTCGATGATATTCTGAGTGACCGTCTCTTGCTGGCAGAACGGACAAGCTTGAGGCTCCTCATCCTCTGAGAGGTACTGGAGTCCTTGCTTTACCCAGTCAGAGTTTCCAGTCTTGGAGATGAACTCGGCAACAGAGCCCTCTTGACTACCAACGATAATCTTGGACCACAGTGCATCTTCCTCAATTGTCAACCAGCTAGCCGAAAGAGTTGGAATCTTTGCGAGCGGAGCTGCGCCCTCGCCTTCGATTGAGGTGGCCTCAGCCTTCAAATCATCAGCCGTGTAACTAGGCGCGGCTTCCGGCATGGTTAGGCCAACGATGTGCTGGAAAAGAAGTTCTGTCTTCTTCAACCCTTCCAAACAGAACTCCAGTACTCGGTCGCCGCCTGCGAAATTCGTTTTAATTTCCCAGATTTTGCTACTCGCTTTTGACTTTTCCTGTTCGAGCTTGGTGGAGTTTTCAGTGGAAAGTTTTAAATTCTCTTGCTGAGCCGTCTGATACTTATCCAGCTGCTTCGTCTCAGCTTCAATTTGTTGGAGTGCAACCTTGTTCTCTTTGGAGAGAGTAAAAATCCCTTTTAAATTATCCTCAACGTAGAAGTAGTCGTTCAGAAAGCTCTGGTTGTACACCAAAATTTCGCAAGGCTGACTGGTTTTCAGGCTACATTGAGCGAATCGTGGCGCGCTCTGGTTGTACAAAAATTCGGATATGGTGCTCTTGCCTGTTCCATTGAGCCCATAGATAAGCGACGTCTTGTTGGCGGGCGACAGTGTGGATTTGGATCTGTAACTGGTGACGCCATCGATGTTCAATTCCGTGATCACAACCTTACTCCTAAATGCTGGGTGGCTTTGAGCCATTACTGTTGGCAAGGAGGAGCATAGGTGAGCTAAGCGCAGCGTGCCACGGTGATCGGCATGCTGATGTCATTAGGCTCGGCCTAAGGCGCGGTAAACCGTCGCTCTGTGTACCCCGAAGATCTTTGAAATTTCCGACACTGGACGCCCTGCTTCCAGCAATTCACGAGCGTGCGTAGTCTGCGAGGGACTGAGCGCGTGTTTGGGGCCGAATTTTACCCCTCTGTATTTAGCAGCTTCCCTGCCAGCACTGGTGCGCTCTGCGATCAATGACCGCTCGAAATCTGCAATTCCTGCGAAGACAGTCAAGATCATCCGACCTGCCGGGGTCGTCGTATCCGCCCATGGTTCCGCAAGCGAGCGTAACCCAGCCCCCCTGGCTCGTAGCAACTCCGCAATAGAGAGCAGATCCGATGTAGACCGAGCGAGTCGGTCGAGGCGCGTCACAATTACGATATCTCCGTCTCTGAGGTGATCAAACATTCGAGTCGGCTCTGGCCGATCCCTTTTCGCACCACTCACTTTCTTTTCAAAAATTCTAGCGCATGCCTGCTCAACTAACTGAGAATGCTGATGTTCAAGACTCTGGCCTCGCGTAGAAACACGAGCGTAACCAGTCAAGTGGGTAATTATTATTCCGTCGCAAATTATATTCCAAGCTTAACATGATTTGCGACAAACTAACGCGACACCAAGACCACTGATATAAACACATCTAAAACCTGTCGCATAACTTTGAATATATGCAACACTCTAGGACTATCAACATTATCCGAAAGATACCAGCTAACCAAGCTAGGAAAAGAAATGAACCTTCGCAGAGGAGCTGAGCGGCTGGATGCGAACCCGATGCGTCATGCACGAAGTGGAAGCCTAACCCCCACTGGGCATTTTCAGCGAAGCTGGTAGCTGTACGACGCTTAGACAAATCGTGCAAAGAGTCTCCGGCTTTTGCCCATCTGGTTGCAGTTATCATCCATCACCATTTGTAGAAATGTCCCTGCCACCATCCAATGATGAAATTTCTAATCCTCAGCACGGGAAGGTCACAGAGTTCCAGCAGTTTTCCTTTACCGCCAGGTATCAGGATCAGACGTTCTAGCAGCATCGCCGTAGCTTTCATTGCCTTAGCAGACGGAAACGCATCCCCATGACTGATTGCCAGCATGTTCTCAACCGCCAGATCATACCTGGGATTATAGTCGAACACCCACCGAGCCAATATGAACTGGAGGATCAACTGATAGTGACTCTCCAGCTCTGCACCGGGCCCGCCAATAAAACCACACAAGGTTGAGAGCTGAGAAAGATCAGCACTCGTATCAGTCTGATAGACGTAATCCAAAAGGATCGGACCGACAGATACGAATTTGTGCTTACGCTCCGCAACGCCTAGAACAGAGCTGGCATACAAGTCTCGCGGGATTACCCCGTGCTGCGCCAACACATTTATAACGACCTGAAGCCATACTCCGTCTGTCACTTTATAAAGGTGAGCAGCAAACCCTCTGGAGTAGGAGTCTTCAGAAATAAATAGAGCTCCTCGATCCCTGGCTATGAAATATGGAGAAATTGACCCAGCGTTCGTTTCGACCAGCTTGTCCGTCAATTCATCCACACTCATAGGAAAGTTATGCTCAACAACCTCACAAACTTCTTGAATCTTAGTGACAACCTGAACCAAATTGGAATGAACAGACCCTACGACGCCAAGAAAATCCGCTTTATCCACAGACATCATCTGCAATGTCTGCAACGTATTTTGCGAAACGATAACACTGCCGAAAAACTTTTTAAGAGCATCCAGGATGCCAAGCTCAACCACAACCTTCGCCGTATAAGTATCTAGAACTGCGGGTCTTCCCTGATAGCTCTCGACTAACTGCATCGCGCCTTGTCGTTCTTCTTTAGTACCTACGCAGGTGCTGATCATCCCACTTCTAGATCGAACAAGATCGTACACATCAAAAATGCCCTTCTTGCTCAATCCCGAGGCAATTTCGAGAGGCATGCTCTTCTCAAGAATCTGACCGAATAGCGCATCATCCCAGTCATTTTGCCGTTGAATGAGAGCCAGCAGCGAGTCGATATTGTTATTCTCTACCTGTAGAGACCACAATCCGCCCGCCGTCGGGAAGCGGGTTTCGTATGTCTGGCACACATCGTGGAAGGCGTGGAGATAAGGGTGCTTTACCTCTTCGAGCCTCCATACAATGTCGCCTTGCAGCTTTTGCTGGGTAAACTCGTAGCCAACGGCCTTCCCCCATACCTGCTGAGTGTAAAAATCTACCTTTTCTGGAGATAGCTCCAGAAGATCCTCAGTGCCGGGTTCAACCGTCTTCTCAATTGCCTTACCCTCTGACGGCACAAGGCGGTAGTGGCAGCCGTTACAAACAACCGTCACGGCACCTAAAATGGCATCCTTCTCGACCATGATAAAAGTGCCGAAAAAACCCAGAGCCACTGGTGCGGAGTCAGGATGTTCGACCCACAATTGATAGGCCTCTGCTAGGGCCTTCTCTCCTTGTCCGATTGACGCTCGAAGCCTCGCGACATGCATAAACTGCTCAGGAGTGCCATCCAAAGCATCAATGTCATACGTATCAAAAAGCTTTTTTAACGCAACTGCATCATGGCTTAATTTTGCAATATCACATAGGACAATAAAGGCGAATAAATCCTCTCCACCTTCACTTAGATATTTTTCAACCAGAGGCACGGCGCGCGCAAAGTCATTACGCTTGTAGTAAAAGGCGCCAGCCAGAAGCTCGAACCCACGCGGATTCGGGGTAATATGTTTTTCAAAAAAAGCGACGGCCTCTGCTCTTATCGGGTGCTCATTGAGAAAACCTAACGCGAGCATGTGTTTCAGCTCATAACTTTCACTGGCAGCAGGATGCGGCTCAAGCCGCGTCACAATCTCTCGCCACAGCATAAGGAAGCGTACAAGCTTCATGTAGTGAAAGAACTCAATACCCTCAGTGCGTTCTGTCACACGGCCATAACCATACTCATGAGCCATTTTAGCGATTGAAAGGATTTGACTTGCCGCAGAAAATTCAAACAGGAGCAACCGCCCCCGGCTGTCCAGTTCGCAGCTAGTGAGAAGATCTGACAGTTGATCTTTACCACGAGCTTGGCCGACAAAGGCTCTTGCTATGTACATCGCCACTCGGGCATGAGTTGAAAATTTCTCATCAAACTTTTCAAAGCTATAGTCCTGGACCTTGCTCAGGCTCTGCCAGTCCTTCCTAGCCATTTTATTGAGAAAGTGGAGCTTCTTTGCATTAACCGGATCAGCTACTTTTAATACAGCCTGCTCGAACAACTCTACCTCTTGGAGATCGATTAAACTCTGAGCAGTTGTCTCGATAATCTGCTGATCATCTGCCAGTTCAGCCAACACGTATGAGCACTCTTTAACTAGAGCATCTACATTATTGGTTAGCTTGTAAAGAATCAGTAGATTTTGAATATTCTGGAGGTCGCTGGCATGCGCGACTCTGTCGCTTTCTTTAAATTCCTGCCAGTCTGCGGATATATAATCAGCAGCCATCTTCAATTCGTTCACCTCTTCTTGGGTGAATGTAAAGCCATTGGCCGTTTGACGATTATCCACATAGTAATGGAGGATGCCCATGGCGATCAGGTTTTTGACCTGCGCATCATCTGGGTATTCCCTAAGAAACTCGTGAGCCAGCTCTCTCCAACCTTCAACTCGCTGCGACGCCAACAGGTGAATATGCGCAATACGAACACCTTGATTCAATCGGAGGCGTTCGCCGAACTGCTCAAATGGATCTACAAAACTGCTTTCATTCTGATATTTTATACGAGCAGCTTGTAAAATAAAGCCCGCCAAAATTTCGTTATCTGGGTACTCGAGTATCTTATCGTAACCATACTCCAGAGCCGCCTCACAATCTTCCTTTAGAATAAAGGCCAGAGCCTTAAACGCAATTGCCCGCTTGTCTTCTTGCGCATAAGTACAAGCGTCGAGCAGAAGGGTTGGAGCCTTAGCTAAATTCCCTAGCTGATATTGACAGAGTGCAATATTCGCCTTGACCCGAAACAGTAAAGCATCGCCTAAATTATCTTTTTGATCAACTAGAAGCTTTTCAAATGACTCTAGAGCGTGCTTGACAGCACCCGAGTTCATTTGCTCACGATAGTGATCGATTTGACGATCAAACTCCGTCTGGAGTTCTCCCGCGACCCCTTGTGCCAATGCTGCGTATTGGGCCGCATTCGACTTACTAACTGCCTCAGTAATCGTTTCAACGTCGTTGATTATCACCGGAGCACTGTTTGGCCCGTTGATTGCAACACTGGAGTTTTTCGCTTCGACGTTGGTAGAGCTAGGCTTCCATGCCAGACGATTAAATATATCCCTTATATTCACTACGGTTTCTCGTTCCGATGATTAATCGTGATATTACCGGAATTTTCTCCGTTAACCGCAGCAGAACCGTTGTCTGCCTTCACGTTCACATTTCGCTTCCATACAAATTTAAAGGTCACGAAAAACACCAAGCACAACACAACTGCGCCCCCAAGGATCAACTCGGGATTCTCAGCCAGGGAGAAACTCATACCAATGCGCCTCCAATCGTCATTAGGATCTTAATCCTACCGCATGGAGTAGCCATGTGCCATTCGTGACCGCTTGGTAGCTGCGCGAGCCTGCACGATTGCTGGTCTCAGGCTGAGTAGCCTTGCTAACGCCACTCAACCTGCACTACCTCCGCACAACAGGTTGTGACTCCGAAGACATCGCTCATTGATGCCAATCAGATCCGCTTGTTGTTCATCGCTTTCAATAGGATGCCTTGGCAAGCCGGACAGGCTTTCAGTATCCACTCATGCTGCCACACCATGATCTCTATCGCTCCTCCGTCACCGCACCGCTGGCACATGCAGTCAGAAAGCTGCTCAATCTCCTCCGCAATTTGATAAAGCTCGACGGACGCATGCGGGGGCAGCTCAATTGCCAACTGCCCGTTTCTAGGTTTGGCATGGGGAACGATGGCAAAGGGCTCGCAGGCCTGGCACAGCGCTTCGATCAAAGGTTGCCACCCTACATAACTGTCATCTCACGCTTGAATCCTTGGCGGCTCCTGATCCCGCCTACCCGAAGAAATACGGTTGATGGTTGGGCAAGCAGATGCGGTCCCTAGTAATGCCTGGTTATTCCTCTCCCGCTGCTAAGCAACGTCCGTGAAACAAGAGGGCCCCGTAGGATCTCGAATGACGGCTTTGGGTCGTTAGCGCCGGTCTGACTTCGACCGGCGCTACAGATGGTTAAACCTCAGTCTGTTCCGCCATTTCCAAAGCGTCATCGACCTCAATCCCCAGGTATCGAACAGTGCTCTCCAGTTTCGTATGGCCGAGCAGCAACTGAACCGCTCTTAGGCTCTTCGTCCTACGATAGATCAGTGATGCCTTTGTACGTCTCATTGTGTGCGTGCCATACATTGCTGGATCAAGGCCAGCGGCTTTCAGCCAGCCTTTGACGATACGAGCGTATTGACGTTTAGATAGCTGGCCTGATCTATGCAGCCGGCTAGGGAAAAGGTAGTCCTCGCTGCGTAACTGGGCCCGATGTATCCAGGCCGTGAGAGCAGACCGTGTTTGCTCAGTGATCTCAAACTGCACAGGCCGCTGAGTCTTCTGCTGCATCACTATGGCTCGTGATGAAACGTGCTCACCATGAGCGACATCGCGCACGCGGAGCGTGGTTAAGTCGCAGGCTCGGAGCTTGCTGTCGATGGCCAGATCGAAGAGAGCCAGATCTCGGGTTCTTTCCGCAATTTGAAGCCTTACTCGAATGGCCCAGATGTCTCTCAGTCGAAGTGGGGTTTTCTGCCCGACCAGTTTTCCTTTGTTCCAGGGCTGACGGATGCTGGTAGCAATGATGTGCATGACAAATCCTCCACGTGAAGGACAAGCATGGCTAGTCGGAGCAGCGGTCGCTAACTGGCCAAAAGCAGCCCGAGCAACGTGCGGATCACAACGGGCGCAACACTAAAACCGTCCCGCACATCCCGCACATTCCAAGGCTAGGCCATCACCCAACAGCCCAATACATCGCCTGAACCCAGATATGCGGATGACTTTCCAAAGGTTCCCATTCATCCAAAAACACAAAACCCTGCCTGAGATAGAAATTCGCGGCGCGTGCGTTTTCTGGACAAACGTCAAGATAAAACCCATCCACTCCAATCACCTCGGCACGAGCCTTCACCGCATCAACCAACCCAGCAGCCACTCCAGAACCCCGCACAGCCCTCTCGACCCACATGCCGATCAAGCAATAACGACCTTCACCACCAACGGCCGCACCCACCATCCCGATCGGTCGGTCACCGTCGAACGCCAGCCAAAATGCGGTTCCAGCGGACGACGCTCGCTTTTTCCACTGCTTGTCAGTGTACTGCGCCGCAGTCTGGTAGCTCACGCCGAACGCCGTCGGCGTGTCCAAAAGGGCAGCAAGCCGTGTCTGTTTCAACAGCATCCAATCCGCTGTTTCAGTCAGTCGAATATGCATCTCACACCGGCGCCGGGCTTTGCAGCAACGGATACAACGACAGCACCAGCAACGCCGCCATGCTCCAGTTGAACAGCCGCAACCAGCGCGGTACTCGCAGCACGTTGCGCAGGACGCTGCCGAAGCCGGCCCAGACGCACAC
>Ga0308157_10007373_pt1 | contig 12814 bp, 6 predicted proteins | sample PhyBR1_FD_201035 | JGI IMG/M metagenome (GOLD analysis project Ga0308157, IMG submission 201035) | Phyllosphere microbial communities from UC Gill Tract Community Farm, Albany, California, United States - DLSLB.R1 | ecosystem: Host-associated > Plants > Phyllosphere > Unclassified | place: USA...
CCCTTTTAAACATAGAAGCTCTCGAAGATTGCGAATTGTTTTTGGTTTATAAAAAGGATTTCGATCAATTAGTTATTGAATATCCAGTTTTTAATACTTTTTTGAGAGAAATGATGGAACGTACCATTAAAGGTCTTACAGGTAAAGGAATGACAATGTCTTTATTGTCTCCTGAAGATCGCTATTTAGCATTAATAAAATACCGTCCAAAAGTGGTGGAGCGGGTTCCATTGAAATATATTGCCAGTTATTTGGGTTTAAAACCTGAAAGTTTAAGTAGAATCAGAACGAGATTAACTTTAAAAAGTAAATCTTAACTCAAGTCAATTTTTAAGAAAATACAGCAGTCTATTTTTGTTTTGAAATTATAAAGCAAAATAAATATGACACGTATATTTTTTATTATTCTAATTTTTATAAGCGGGATTTCTTATGCTCAGACCGGAGTGGTAAGAGGAAAAATAATTGACAAACAATCTGAAAAACCTATAGCAGGGGTTACTATTAATTTAGTTGGAAATGAAACTATTGAAACGGTTTCTGACGACAATGGTGATTTTAAATTGTCAAATATTCCAATCGGGAGGCAGAATCTCAATATTAGTTTTAGTGGTTATGAAAATACTTCTGTTTCAGATTTGGATGTAACTACTGGAAAAGACAATGTCATAAATATTACGTTGGTTGAAAAATTCAACACGCTCGACGAAGTTGTTGTTAATTCGGGGTCAAATAAAGCAAAGCCACTTAACAAAATGGCAATGGTTTCGGCTAAACAATTCAGTCCTGAGGAAGTGAGTCGATTTGCAGGAGGAAGAAGCGATGTTGCCCGATTGGTTTCTAATTTTGCCGGAGTTTCAACCGCTGATGATAGCCGAAATGATATTGTCGTTCGAGGAAATTCTCCATCCGGAATGTTGTGGCGTATTGAGGGAATGCCAGTTCCAAATCCTAACCACTTTGCGACTATGGGAACTACCGGAGGTCCAGTGTCAGCTTTAAATCCTAATCTTTTATCCAACTCTGATTTCTTAACTTCAGCTTTTCCAGCCGAATATGGAAATGCTATTGCCGGCGTTTTTGACCTCGGATTCCGCAAAGGAAATCCTGACGATTACGAATACATGATTAGCGTAGGTGCTTATCCTGGTTTGGAATTTATGGCAGAAGGACCTCTCGGAAATAAAGGAGGTTCGTTTGTAGCAGCTGCCAGATATGGTTTTGTTGGAGTTACCGGTTTAGCAGGAACGGCTGCGCAACCGAATTACAGTGATATAAGTTTTAATGTTGATTTTGGCAAAAGTAAAATTGGTAATTTTTCAATCTTTGGAATTTACGGAACTTCAGATATTGATTTTTTAGGAAGTAAAATTGACGAAGAAGATCCTTTTGCGGCTCAAGATGAAGATTCTTATGTTACTTCTGGATTTGGTTCTTTAGGGTTGAAACATACTATTGACATTGGAGCAAATTCTTATCTAAAAACGATTGTAGGTTTTTCGAACGCTAGAAATACTTATGAAAATTACCGTTACTATGATTTTGACACTCCACAAGAAAATAAATTGCAGTTCATGGATGTCAAAAATTCCGAAAACAGATTTACGTTTTCTACTTTATTCAATTCAAAAATCAATAAAAATATCACTTTCAGAACTGGTTTGTTGTTCGGAAATTATACTCTGGATGCTAAAACGTCTTCAAGGGACAGGCAAGAGGATAATGATACAGATGGATATCCTGATTTTGTACAGCTCATCAATGACGAAGGGAATTATTCTATGGTACAGCCTTTTGCTCAGGGACAATTTCGATTAACTGAAAAACTGACGTTTAATGCTGGTTTGCACGGTCAATATTTTTCTATAAATGATGAACTTGTTATTGAGCCAAGAACCGCTTTGTCCTTTGCATTCAATCCTAAAAACAGTATAAGTTTTGGTTACGGATTACATCACCAAAATGTTCCGGCTCCTATTTTGTTTTTGAATGAGTTTGTAGATGGCAATCAGGTTCAAAGCAATAAGAATTTAGATTTAGTTCAAAGTCAGCATTATGTTTTGGGTTATGATATTCGGTTGGCTAGTAAATGGAGAGGAAAAGTTGAATTGTATTATCAGGATATTACAAAAGCTGGTGTCGAATCTTTTTCAAGTAGTTATTCTACATTGACAGAAGGTGCCGATTTTGGTTATTCAATAGATAAAACTTCTTTGGTTAGTAAAGGAACAGGATATAATCAAGGAATTGAATTTACTGTCGAAAAGTTTTTCAGTAAAGGATATTACGCTTTGTTTACCACTTCTCTTTTTGAAAGTAAATACAAAGGCAGTGATAATGTAGAGAGAAATTCCCCTTTTAATAATGGATATGTAGTTAATCTTTTGGGAGGAAAAGAATTCAAAATTGGTAAAGAAAAGAAAAATGTATTTTCAATAGACACAAAGTTTACAACAGCGGGTGGACGTTATTACACTCCTGTGGATCTTGAAGCTTCGAATGATGCAGGTTATGAAATAAGAGATGATGCAAATGCTTTTAGTCAACAATATGATGCTTATTTAAGATTGGATATAAAATTTGGAATTAAAATTAATAGTAAAACCAGAAAAAGGTTTCATCAGTTTTATGTCGATTTTCAAAATGTTACCAATCATACTAATGTTTTTGCCAAAGAATATAATCGCTTAACAAATAGTATTGATCAAAAAGACCAGATTGGGTTTTCTCCAGATTTTGGTTATAAATTTCAGTTTTAAACCAAAAAAAAGACTTGTCAGTTTGCAAGTCTTTTTTGTTTAAAATTCTAATTCAAGTTGCTCTGGCAGCAATCTGAAACTCATTCGGTGGTATTTTGTGGTTCCGTATTTTCTAATAGCCTCTCTGTGTTCGGGAGTTGGATAGCCTTTATTTTGTTTCCAGTTATACATCGGGAATTCTTCATGAATAGTGTTCATGTATTCATCGCGATAGGTTTTTGCTAAAATGGAAGCTGCTGCAATACTCAAAAATTTCGAATCTCCTTTTATGATGCATTGATTTGGAATTGACTTTAAAAATTCGATTTCAGTTTTAGAGAATTGTTTTCCACAAGTGTTTCTCAAACCCAATTTGGCATTCAATGCTCTATTCCCGTCTACGATAATAAATTCAGGAGTATGAGTTAATTTCAAAATGGATTCCTGCATTCCTTTCATCGAAGCATTCAGAATATTGATTTCGTCAATTTCATTTGGATGCAAATGAGTTACTGCAAATGAAAGCGCTTGGGCTTCGATAATATATTTTAGTTCTTCTCTTATTTTCTCTGTAAGCTGTTTACTGTCGTTCAGAATATGGTTTTCAAAATCTACTGGCAGCGTTACAGCAGCCGCAGTTACAGGTCCGGCAAGACAACCACGCCCGGCTTCATCGGTGCCGGTTTCGAGTCGGAATGTAGAGAAATTCTTTTGAAGCATGTTCATTTATTTTCAAGTAGCAAATATTATGTTTTTTTTTCAAAACACGAATTATGTGTATAATAAAAGTTTTTAACGAACTGAAAATCTTAGGATTTTTTTAAGATTTTTTTCAATTATATAAAGCGGGGATAAAAAAAATCAAATAAAAAATGGTGTAAATAGTAAAATTTTTAAGAAAATTCAATTAAAAAATTCCGGAAAAGTATTTTATCATTGTTAAAATTTTGTTAAATAAAACAAAAAAAATAATTAGTTTTTTTTTGTATGTTGTTGATAAGTTGCAGTTTATGTAAAATTAGGTGGTTTTTTCGTACTTGTTGTTGAATTATATTTAAAACGAAAACGTTATAGTGTTTTTGAATATGTTGTTATTTTAAGAAATAATTATGATGTTTGCCGCTTACTAATTCAAAATTTTTTAAAATGAAATTTAAGTTTAATGGATTGTTAGTTCTACTTGTAGTACTAATGGCGCAACTAACCTTTGCGCAAGAACGAACTGTTTCGGGAGTTGTCTCCGATAATGCAGGAATGCCACTACCTGGTGTTAGTGTGTTGATAAAAGGGACAAAAACTGGAACACAATCAGATTTTGACGGAAGGTATTCTATCAATGCCAAAGCAACCGATATATTGGTGTTTAGCTACGTTGGAATGAACGCTACTGAGAAATCTGCTTCGTCAACAACAGTGAATGTAAAATTAGCTAATGATGCAACTCAATTAGAAAGTGTGGTAGTTACTGCATTAGGTATCAAAAGAGAGAAAAAATCACTTGGATATTCTACTCAGGAAATTCAAGGGAGTGATTTAAATGCTGGTGCTACTGGCGCTAATTTTCTTAATGATCTTTCTGGTAAAGCTGCCGGGGTAAGTATTAGAAAGAACACAAACTTTGGTGGTTCTACAAACGTAGTGTCAAGAGGTGTTAAAAACCTTACTGGGGACAATCAAATGCTTATCGTTATAGATGGTATGCCTATTAATAATTCGAACACTAACTCAACTGTTACTGGATCAGGTGCTCAAAATCAAGGTGCGCGTAATACTTATGACTACGGTAATGCTGGTATGGATATTAATCCAGACGATATCGAAACTTTAAATATCTTGAAAGGTGCCGCAGCATCTGCTTTATATGGATGGCAGGCAGGTAATGGTGTAATCATGATTACAACCAAAAAAGGAAAAACTAAAAAAGGAATGGGTGTAACAATATCTAGTGAGTTTGTTATTGGAACTGTAGATAAAAAAACTTTCCCAGAGTATCAAAATAAATATGGTCAAGGTTATGGTCCAACTTACAAAGCAGATGGTACTCCAGCTGGTACACCAGTAGGTGGGACAGGTGCTTTTTTCACAATTGATCCTAACGGAAATCAAGTAGCAACAACGATTGACGATGCTTCTTATGGAGTTGCGTTTGACCCAAATCTTTCTGTTTTTCAATGGGATGCTTATTCTCCATATTCTTCTAACTATGGGAAAAAGACTCCATGGCAAGCTGCTAAGAATGGTCCTATCACGTTTTTTCAAACTGCTCAGACATTCAGTAATTCTGTATCTTTAGAAGATGGAAATGATAAAACAAATTTTGTTTTGAACTACAACAATTTCAAAGAAAATGGAATTTTACCAAATAGTGAATTAAAGAAAAATACTGCTAGTATTAAATTCAACCATAAATTTACAGATAAATTATCTGCTAGTGTTTTTGCAAATTATATGGCACAAACTACTGTTGGTAGAAATACAACTGGATACGGAGGAGATAATGTTATGGGCTTGTTCCGTCAATGGTGGGCTACTAACGTAGATATTCAAGGACAAAGAGAAGCTTTTGAAAATTCAAATGGAAAAAACGTTTCTTGGAATATGGGTAATCCAGCTTATGGTGATACAAGTCCAAAATATTGGGACAATCCATATTTTACAAGATATAAAAACTACCAATCGGATGAAAGAAACCGTTTTATTGGTAATGCTCAATTAGACTATAAATTTGCAGATTGGATTTCAGCTACTGCAAAAGTTAGTACTGATAGTTATGCAGATTTGCGTGAAGAAAGAAAGGCTGTTGGTTCTCTAAATTCTACATTTGGTATAACTAGTCCAAGACAAGCTGTTGGTTCTGGATACCAAAAATATAATGGTATGTTTTCTGAACAAAACTATCAATTCACTTTAAATTTCAATAAAAAATTCGCTGAGGATTTTTCTATCACTGGTTTACTTGGTGTTAACTCTTTGAGAACTAGACGTACAACAACTCTTGGTGCTACAGAAGGTGGTCTTATCATACCGGATATTTACGCATTATCTAATTCAGTAGCTGCTGCTCCTTATGCAATAGAAACAGAACAAAATACAGGTGTAAATAGTGCGTATGCTTCTGCTTCTTTAGGGTATCAAGAATTTTTATTCTTGGACGGAACAGTACGTCATGATGCTTTCTCTACTCTGCCATACGGTAATAATTCAGTGAATACTTTCTCTGCTTCTGCAAGTTACGTTTTTACAAAACATCTTAAAGCTGACTGGTTGGATTTTGGAAAATTTAGAGCAAGTTATGCCGAAAATCCACAAGGAAATATTGACCCATATTCATTGACGAATGTTTTTGATAAATTTAATCCTTTTGGATCAAATCAACTTTATTCACGTCCAAGTATTGGAGCTAATGGTGAATTACGTCCTGTAAAAACGACCTCTCAAGAATTAGGTTTAGAGATGCAATTTCTTCAAAAAAGAATTGGATTTGATGTAAGTGTTTATAAAAGTTTAAGTTCTGATCAAATATTTCCAGTGGATTACTCTACTGCAACAGGATATTCTAAAAAATATATCAATGCTGGTTCTGTAGAAAATAAAGGTATCGAGGTTCAGTTTAATGCTGGGATTGTTCGAAACAAAGATTTTCAATGGGATGTATTTGTAAACTGGTCTAAAAATGAGAACACTGTTGTTGCTTTAGCGCCAGGTGTTGATGTCTTAACTTTAGGTTCTTTCCAAGGTAATGTTAGTATAATAGCAACAAAAGGTCATGCTTATGGAGATATTATTGGTAAAGACTATATGTATGCTGCCGATGGTCAAAGAATTGTTGAAAACGGATCTTATAAAATGACTACAACAACTAATAATGTTATAGGAAATGTAACTCCTGATTGGATTGGTGGAATTCGTAATAAATTTACTTACAAGCAAATTTCATTAGGTTTCTTACTTGATATGCAAAAAGGAGGAGATATTTTCTCTTTAGATCAATATTATGGACAAGATTCTGGATTGTATACATCTACTGCAGGAAATAATGAGTTAGGAAACCCAGTAAGGAATACAATAGCAAATGGTGGTGGGGTAATACTTCCAGGTGTTGATTCTGTTACAGGCTTACCAAATACAACAAGAACTTCATTTCCTGAGAAGGCTGGTAGTATTTACGGTTATACTAAAAACCCACAAAAGGCTTTTATTTATGACGCAAGTTATATAAAACTGAGAGAGGTAAATATTACATATAGCTTCCCAACTCAGCTTGTAAATAAAATGAAATTGACCGATATGAGATTTTCTATCGTAGGTTCAAACTTATGGATTATCGATAAAAATCTTCCAGATGCTGACCCAGAAAGTGGATTAAGCTCAGGAAACTTATCTGCAGGTTATTCAGGAGGTTCACTACCTACCACTAGAAACATTGGTTGTAACCTAACTTTTAAATTTTAAATCATGAAAAAAATATTTTTATTAATCCCTGCTATCACTATGATTTTTTCATGTAGTGATCTTACGGAGATGAATGTTGACCCAAAAAAACCTACTATTACTAAATCAGAATTTTTGTTTTCTAATGCAGAAAAAAAATTGGTTGATCAAATGGTAAACACTAGTGTGAATAATAACGTTTTTAGATTATTTGCTCAACAATGGACAGAGACAACTTATCCTGCTGAAAGTCAATATGATATCACGGGTAGAAAAATCCCTGATAATCATTTTTTATTCCTCTATAGAGATGTTTTGGCTGATTTGCTTGATGCAAAAACTATGATTGCTGGTTTACCAACTGCAACTGCTTCTGAGCTTGCTATTAAAGAGAATAAATTGGCGGTAATCGATGTTTTAGAATCTTATACTTATAGTGTTTTAGTAGATACTTTTGGAAATGTACCGTATTCTCAAGCACTTGATATTGTAAAATATCCTTTGCCAGCTTATGATGATGCTAAAACAATTTATACTGATCTTATTAAAAGATTAAGTGCGGATGCTGTTATATTGAAAAAAAATTCTGCGGATCCTAACTTTGGTGCAGCTGATATTATTTACACTGGGAATGCTGCAAGCAATGCCAAATGGGCAAAATTTGCTAATTCATTAATCATCAGAATGGCGATGAATATTTCAGATGTAGACCCTACTTATGCTGCTGCGCAAGTTCAGGCTGCTCTTGCTTCTGGTCCTTTAGCAGGTAATGCAGATAATACAAAATTGATCTATTTGACTACTACAGGAAATCAGAATCCATTATTTGCTGACTTAGTAACTAGTAAAAGATTTGATTTTATTCCAGCTGAACCATTTGTAGCAGCTATGGATGCTGTTGTTCCTGGAGGCGATCCAAGAATGACTAAATATTTTGTGAATGCTACTTCTCCAGCTCCAGTTATTCCTGCAGGTAGAACTTTTGTAGGAGGAACTTATGGTGAGCAAAATGTTTATGCAACATATTCACATATCACTACAACTTTAGATAATCCGGCTTTCCCAGGGACTATATTTGATTTTGCTGAGTTAAATTTCTTATTGGCTGAAGCTGCTGAGAAAAATTTAATTCCAGGTGGTTCTGCTAAAGCTAAATTGTATTATGATGCTGGTATTACTGCTTCTATGCAAGATTGGGGAGTGGCTCAAGCTGCTATTACAACTTACCTTGCTAGTCCAAAGGTGGATTATACAAATATTCTTAGTGGAGCAACTTATAAAGAAAAAATTGGAACTCAAGCTTGGTTTGCTCTTTATAATAGAGGATTTGAAGCTTGGACGTCATATAGAAGATTAGATTACCCAATCTTAAAAGCTTCTGCTACCTCTATAAGTAAAGGCGAGCAGTTTGCAAAGGTTCCTGTAAGATATACTTATCCTAGTGTAGAGGTAACTATAAATGGAACAAATTATAATAAAGCTGCTACTGATATTGGTGGTGACTTAATGACTACTAAATTGTTTTGGGATAAATTCTAATCTTTATAATTATATGTTATCAAATTATGTTGATAACTCAAGATAAATATTTTGATTTTTAGTTCGAAAAACCCTAGTTGCTTTTGTAACTAGGGTTTTTCTTTTGTTAAGATGTGTTTTTATATTTCCATATGTTTTTTTATTTATATGTTTTTATAATTTACCTTTGCTTCACTAAAAATCGCCAAAATAATTATCTACATATAACCATTTTCAAATGAGGATTTTCTTTTCTTTAATTTTCTTCGCTTTTCCAGTTCTGATATTTTCTCAGAAAAATAAACAGGTAAATAGTGCTAAAGAAATTGATTATAATAGTAAATACAACTCTTCGGATTCTATAAAGAAGAAAAAAAAGCCAGAAGCAACTTATGATATGTATCAATTTGTTTCACTAGACAGAGACACAACTTATATTGATACTTCACAGTCTATTAGAAAGGAATACAGCCATAATTTATTGAGAAAAGATATTTTTGGATTGATGGAATTTACCAATATCGGTCAGACCTATAATACATTGCAGTATGGTCTGGGCGGTTTTTCTCCTTATCCGGAATTTGGTTTTACGGCAAAACAGTTCAATTACATAAAAGCCAATGAAATTAAATATGCAAACGTTGCAACGCCAGCGACCGAATTATATTTTAAAACCACTATCCAAAGAGGACAGAATGCAGATACTTATTTCACAATAAATACTTCTCCGAGGCTGAATTTTTCTATTGCTTTTAGGGCTTTGCGTTCTGAAGGGCGATATATTAATCAACAGGCTAAAGCGGGAAATTTTAGATTTACAACGAGCTATAATACTAAAGATGGACGTTATATTGGTAATTTACATTATACTTCTCAGAAAATCGAGAATGAAGAAAACGGCGGAATTAGTAATGTGAACGATTTTACTAGTGGTGATGCTTCGTTTGACAATAGAGAGAGACTGGGAGTGTATTTTGAAGATGCTAAATCTACATTAAAAGGAGGCCGTTTTTTCATCGACCAGGCTTTTAGAATCAATCCAACCAAAGGAGAAAATAATCTATATATTACCGAACAATTTATTTACGAAGAGTTTTATTATGGTTATAGTCAACAAACAATTGGTTCGTCAGTTGACGGGCAGTTGATACACCGTTTTGGCGAATCATTCGTGACTAGTGGTCTTAATAATACTACGGATTATAATAAAATGTACAATAAACTGGGAGCGGTTTATGAAAACATGACTTTGGGAACTTTCACTTTTTTTGTAGATGATTTGCATACCAATTATTTCTACAATAATATTCTGTATTTGGACGGAGGCTTAACTGTTCCTAATTTGTTGAGTCAGGCAATAAATACTATTGGCGGACAATATAATTATCGTAAGGATAAATGGAACGGTAAATTTTTATATTCAAAATCTGTAACCAATCAAAATTTATCCAATTTAGATGCATCAGCACTCTATGATTGGAATGATGATATTCAACTATCATTTCGTTATCAGAGTATGAATAAGTTGCCTAATAATAGTTATGATTTGTTCCAAAGCAGCTATAGAAAATACAACTGGTCTAATGATTTTGTGACTGAAAAAATCAATTCCATTAGTGCAAATGCTGATACAAAATGGGTGAATTTATCTTTACAATTAAACACTATAAAAGATCATTTGTATTTTGCGGATAGTACTTCAGTTGCAGAAAGAGAAAAAAATATGCAAATAGTAATGCCAGTTCAATACGGTAAAGCTATCAATTATGCTTCGCTTAAGATTTCTCGAGAATTTGTAGTAGGCAAATGGGCTTTGGATAACACTTTATTATTTCAAAAGGTAGATCAATCTGATGCTGTTTTGAATGTTCCTGAATTTGTTACCAGAAACTCCTTGTATTATTCTAATGCTTTATTCAAAAAGAAATTATTTTTTCAAACAGGAATTGTACTGAATTATTTCACAAGTTATTATGCCAATAATTATAATCCGCTGATCGGAGATTTTTTTGTTCAGGATCGTGTCAAAATTGGAAATTTCCCGTTAGTTGATTATTTTTTCAATGCCGAAATTCAAAGAACTCGTATCTACTTAAAAGCCGAACATGTTAATTCTTTGTTCTCAAAAAACAATTACTTCTCTGCTCCCGATTATCCTTACCGTGATTTCTTGATTCGTTTCGGTATTGTTTGGAATTTCTTCAATTAATATAGAAGAAACGCATTTTAATAGTTATTTTGATTATAATTGTTAATTTTACTATTGTACTAATCGTTCTGAATTAGTGAGATTTAAAGTTATAATCCCTCAAAATAACGGCAAAATGGAATACTTCGAAAATATATTAGGAACTATTGGTAATACGCCATTAGTGAAACTCAATAAAATAGTTGAAGGAATTGATGCCTTAGTGCTTGCTAAAGTAGAAACTTTCAATCCTGGAAATTCGGTAAAAGACCGCATGGCCGTAAAAATGATCGAAGATGCCGAAGCTGATGGCCGTTTACGTCCGGGAGGAACGATAATCGAAGGAACTTCTGGAAATACAGGAATGGGTCTTGCATTGGTAGCAATTATCAAGGGCTATAAATTAATATGCGTAATATCAGATAAGCAATCCAAAGAAAAAATAGATATCCTGCGTGCTGTTGGAGCCAAAGTCGTGGTTTGTCCGACAGATGTTGAGCCAACAGATCCGCGTTCCTATTATTCGGTTTCCAAAAGATTGGCTCAGGAAACTCCTAATTCCTGGTATGTGAATCAATATGATAATTTATCGAATTCATTAGCGCATTATGAACAAACTGGTCCAGAGATTTGGAAACAAACGGGTGGAAAAATCACTCATTTTGTCGTAGGAGTAGGAACTGGTGGGACGATTTCAGGTGTTGGAAAATTCCTGAAAGAAAAAAATCCCAACATTAAAATCTGGGGAATTGATACGTACGGTTCCGTTTTTAAGAAATACCATGAAACGGGTATCTTCGATGAGAACGAAATTTATACCTACATCACAGAAGGAATTGGGGAAGATATTTTACCTAAAAATGTTGACTTCTCTATAATTGATGGTTTTACCAAAGTAACCGATAAAGACGCTGCGGTTTATACTCGAAAAATAGCTCTTGAGGAAGGAATATTTGTGGGGAATTCAGCTGGCGCTGTTGTGAAAGGATTGCATCAACTCAAAGAACATTTTAAGCCAGACGATATAGTAGTGGTAATGTTTCATGATTCGGGAAGTCGTTATGTGGGTAAAATGTTCAATGATGATTGGATGCGTGAAAGAGGATTTTTAGAAGATGATGTAACCAAAGCCGAAGATGTAATTAAAGATCACCTTGATAAACCATTGGTCGTTGTGCGTACCGAAGAGTTGGTTTCGCATGCAATCGAAAGAATGCGTACTTTTAAAATATCGCAAATTCCTGTTATAGATGTTCACGGTTTTGTTGGTTCAGTCGATGAAAGTGATTTGTTTCAAAGTTATGTTGCCGATAAAAATGTTGCTGACAAACCTATCAAAGAAGTTATGGGAAAACCATTTCCAATTGTAAAATTGGGTACTTCGATAGAAGAATTATACAAATTGTTTACTAAAGAAAACGCCGCCGTCTTGGTTGATTTGGGAAATGGAAACCATCACATCATTACCAAATATGATATTATTGGATCGATGAAATAAACGTTCTAAGTTTCTTCCTTTTTTTACTATTCTTAAAAACTCAGCAACTTAGTAGCTTAGCGACTTCAAAATAAAACATTTTATTTTTGTAAGTTAATTTATCTATTTTTTTATTACTTTAGATTAATTGTCTAATATTTAAGTAGTTTAAAAATAGCATTAAAATGAGAGAAGATTTTCTGCATTACCTCTGGAGGTTTAAAAAATTTAATACGTTAAATCTAAAAACTTGTAATCAAGAGGATGTCATTATTAGTAATGTTGGACAATACTTAGAACTTGCGGGTCCTGATTTTTTTAATGCTCAAATTACTATCGGCAATCAAAAATGGGCTGGTAATGTTGAGATTCATGTCAAATCCTCTGATTGGTACATCCATCATCATGAGAAAGATTCAGGTTATGAAAACGTGATTTTGCATGTAGTTTGGGAACATGATT
>Ga0308157_10007374_pt1 | contig 12814 bp, 6 predicted proteins | sample PhyBR1_FD_201035 | JGI IMG/M metagenome (GOLD analysis project Ga0308157, IMG submission 201035) | Phyllosphere microbial communities from UC Gill Tract Community Farm, Albany, California, United States - DLSLB.R1 | ecosystem: Host-associated > Plants > Phyllosphere > Unclassified | place: USA...
TATAAGAAATAATTAATTGGGTTTCGGTTTCATAGGATGATGCATGTGACATCGATAAAAATCGTAAAAAGTCTTTATCTGAATTTCGTCCAGCACCTTCTGCAATATTAGATGGAATTGAAACTGCAGCTCTGTTTATTTGGCTAATCAATCCAAATCTCTCCTTGTCTGGAAATATAGAAGTTGTTTTATAAATATCAGTTACCAACTCCATGGCCTTTTGCCAAATTTTCAATTCCTTGTACTTATGCATATCTAAATACTAAATGCTAACATCTAAATACTCCATTCTAATTCCTCAACGGCTTACCTTTAGTAACTATCGACTGTATTCTCTCCAAGGTTTTTCTCTCTCCGCAAAGCGATAAAAAGGCTTCTCTTTCCAAATCCAACAAGTATTGCTCGGTTACTTCTGTTGGAGAAGATAAATCGCCACCACACATTACCCATCCTAGTTTTTCAGAGATTTTCTTATCATGTTCTGAAATGTAATTTCCCGAATACATGGTATTTGCGCCGGCATAAACAATTCCTAAACCTTGCTTACCTAAAACTTTGATGTTTTTACGCTGCACTGGTTTAGTATATCCGGCATCTGCCAATTCAATTGCTTTGGCTTTCGCATCGGCAATTAAACGACTTCTATTCATGCTAATTGCGTATTTATCTTTCTGCAAATAACCCAGTTCAAAAGCTTCTACCGCAGAGGTTGACACCTTTGCCATACCAATCGTTAAGAAACGATTTTTCAAGGCGTTCTGCACAATCTGGTCGTCTGCAAATTCATCAGATGCTCTTAAAGCAAACTCTTTCGTTCCACCACCACCTGGAATTACCCCTACACCAAATTCTACTAAGCCCATGTAAGTTTCCGCACTTAACTGCACGCGGTCGGCATGTAAACTGAACTCGCAACCACCGCCCAAAGCTAAATTATGTGGCGCTACCACTACAGGAATAGACGAATAACGTATACGCATCGACGTGTTTTGGAATAGCTTCACCGCCATATTCAATTCGTCCCACTCTTGCTCTACTGCCATCATGAAAATCATACCTACATTGGCACCAGCAGAGAAATTTGCACCGTCATTTCCAATAACAACACCGCGGTAATCTTTCTCCGCCATATCAATCGCTTTGTTAATTGCCGTTAAAGTATCCCCACCAATAGTGTTCATTTTCGAGTGGAACTCTACATTCAAAATACCATCGCCTAAATCAATAATAGAAGCGCCAGCATTTTTGTAAAGCACCTTATTATTTGCTTTCAGGTTTTCTAGGATAATGAAATCGGCTGTACCCGGAATTTCCTTGTAACTCTTCGAAGGAATATCGTAGTATTTCTTTAAACCACCTTCCAATTTGTAGAACGAAGTATGACCAGCCGCCAACATCTCGGTTACCCAATCCGCAGGTTCGTTGCCATATTTTTTCATCCCCTCAATAGCTTCAGCTACGCCAACTGCATCCCAAACTTCAAACGGACCGAGCTCCCAGCCAAAGCCAGCACGCATGGCATCGTCAATTTTGTAAAGTTCGTCTGCAATTTCCGGAATACGGTCAGAAACGTATTCGAACAAACCAAAGAAAGAGGTGCGGAACAATTCTCCCGCTTTATCTTTTCCCGCAGCAAAAACTTTCATTCTATCGGCTACTTTGTCAATGCTCTTCGTCATTTCCAGCGTAGCTGATTTAATTTTTTGCTGAGGTTTATATTCTAAAGTTTTCAGGTCGAGCGCTAAAATCTCACTCTTGCCTTCTGCATTTTTTATCTTTTTGTAGAAACCTTGTTTGGTCTTATCGCCCAACCAATTATTCTCTGCCATTTTTTCAACGTAGGCAGGCAATTTGAACAAATCGTGAGCTTTATCGTTCGGCACATTATCGTACAAACCTTTGGCTACTTTCATCATGGTATCTAAACCAACCACATCCGACGTACGGAACGTTGCAGATTTTGGTCTACCCAAAGCAGGACCAGTAAATTTATCTACTTCTTCTACCGTCAAATCCAGTTTTTCTACCGAATGCAGTAAAGCCATAATAGAATAAACCCCAACCCTGTTGGCAATAAATGCTGGCGTATCTTTACACAAAACCGTGGTCTTTCCCAGAAATTTATCACCATAGTGCATTAAGAAATCTACAATCTCAGACTTAGTATGCGGCGTTGGAATAATCTCTAACAACCTCAAATAACGTGGTGGATTGAAAAAATGCGTACCGCAGAAATTCGCTTTAAAATCATCGCTTCTGCCCTCAGCCATTAAATGAATTGGAATGCCCGAAGTATTGGAAGTAATTAACGAACCAGGTTTACGGTATTGCTCTACCTGCTCAAAAACTTTCTTTTTGATATCTAAGTTCTCCACTACCACTTCTATCACCCAGTCGTAATCAGCAATTTTCGACATATCATCATCGAAATTTCCAGTGCTAATTTTCTGCACTACTTTTTGCGAGTAAATAGGCGATGGATTGCTTTTTACAGCGGATTGTAATGCAGCGTTTACAATTCTATTTTTAACCGCTGGGTGGTCTAAACCTAAACCTTTGGCCTGCTCTTCTGGCGTAAGTTCTTTTGGTGCAATATCTAACAATAAAACTTCTACACCGATGTTGGCAAAATGGCAGGCAATACGAGATCCCATAATCCCCGACCCTAATACCGCTACTTTAGTTATACTCTTGTTCATTATTATTTTTTTGCTGGCGGATAAGCCAATGTTAATTGGTTAATTTTTTCCAACGTGGCAATCAATTGCTCTTTTTCCTTAGCACTTAACTTTTCGTTTAAATACTCATTAAAAGAAATTACCACGTCACGAGCAAGCTTTCGCTTTTCAATTCCAAAAGGCGTTAAATAAACCTTTACAGACCTTTTATCTCCTTCAGAAGTTTCTCTATAAATCAACCCAGATTCTTCCATATTGTTTAGCATCCGCGATAAACTAGTTGCCTTTACACCCAACAGCCCAGCCAAAGCCGAAACCGCTGTGCCGTCTGCCTCTATATTTATCAACACGTAGCCAATGGCTTGTGTTATCCCAAAACCAGACGCAATTTGGTTGTAGGTGTTAGACACGTTCTGCCAAACCACCTTTAGGAAATAATCTACTGTTTCTTTCTGCTTCATGAATTTACTATGCTTGCATAACAAATTTAAAGAATAGATTTTTACTATGCAAGCAGAATATTAATTTTCTTTAAGGTTTTTTATTTGAAGCAATGAATGCAGTTTGAAACCGCAGATTTAGCAGATATTAATTCGCGAGATCAGCGGAAGACATCAGCGAAAATCTGCGGAGTCAATTTTTGGAAAGCAATTGCTGTGGTACTATTATCCATAGCCCGGCTGTACGTTCCTAGTCCGCACTCGTTACACTCGCTTGCGTGCTTTCCACTGCCATCCGGTTTAACTGGCAGTTAATGTAGTTCTTTTGGAATTACTTGGCAAATATCCTCTCTGGCTGCGCCATCTCCCCCAGAGGGAGAGAATATGAATATCGCTAACTCTCTCCCTCTGGGAGAGATGCCCAAAGGGCAAAGAGGGTGTCCTTTTAGTTACTTAGTGGATTAAAAATAACAGTTGACAGCAAAACCTATTTAACCTCCCCAGCAAACTTCCATTTTGTGCTAAAATCTTCCGTTAAAACCTGATTAGTTAACAAAGCCCTCACCATTTCTACTGGCATGCAGTTTTCTTTCAAAATACGGTCGTGGAAAGCGATGTTACTCATTTTGCCACTTTGCACCAATTCTTTATGCAAGGCTCTAAACTGTAAACCACCCAACATATAACCAATCTGGTACAGCGGACCATATCCGCCAGTAAAAGACCTTCTTACTTCTGCTTCTGCATTAGCTCTTTCGAAACCTACACGTTCTACTAAGAAATCAATACATTGCTTTGGTGTCCATTCGCCAAGGTGATATTTTGTAGAAAAAATAATGCGGGCACAGCGATGCATTCGCCAAAACAGCATCCCAATTTTATCTTCAGGTGTTTTTGCAAAGTTCTTATCCCACAGCAGCATTTCCCAATACAACGACCAACCTTCCGACCAAAATGGCGTGCTAAATCCTCTACGATAAGGCTTATATCGGCTTTGCATAAAATATTGCAAATTATGCCCAGGTATCAGCTCATGAAACACTACTGCTCTAGAAAAATGACGGTTGTTGCCCCTCAAAGTCATCATCTTTGCCTCCTCACTCATGTCTTCTGTTGGGTAAGCAATCAGTACAGATTCTCCACCTAAAAAGAATGGTGCAAAACGTTGTTCTTGTGGCGTTAACATCCGCATTCGCCAACCTTCTTTTGCCATGGCAGGTACCGTAATCAATTTATTTTGTTCTACAAAGTTGATGGCCTCATTTGCCAATTCATAAACCAATTCTGGCTGTTTCCCCAATGGTGGATAAGCAGTTTTCACTTTCTCTAACGCAGCTTTCCAATCGTTACCAAAACCCATTTCGCGAGTCGCTTTTGCCATTTCTGCATCGCACCAAGCAAATTCTCTTTGCGCAATGGCAGCAATTTGTTCTGGGGTGTAAGCAATCATTTCGGCATTTAACCCCTCAATTAGTGCAGCTCTGCCAATAGGCTGTCCAACTATACCCGTGCCGTCATCTATGGCATTTTGCTTTGCAACTTTATCCAGTTCTGCAGCATATTCCTTTAGCGCCTGCACTACTTCTAGATAACTATTCTTGGTGGCTTTTGTAAATGCAGGGTCGTAGCCATCATAAAATTTATAAGCTTCTGTAAATGTAGTTAGGTATTGATTAGCGGTTTGGCTTGCCCAACTCGCCTGCGCCGTGCTAGCTTTAATAACTTGCTTATTTACGGCTTTCTTCGTCTCATTAATTTGGCTTGTCAATTTTTCGAAACTCGTATGAGTTTCTGCATCGTCTTGCTGTTTACCTATTCTACGTTTTTGCTCAAAATCTACTATTGTGGCAGCAAATGGCACGAGATAAGCGTTTTCTTTATATTCCTTATGAGACAGTTGAAGACCTTTCGCATCCGCACCGATGTCTCTCTTTAGCAAAAGATAATCTACCTGTTCGTTTTTAGCAAGTTTAGCGAACGGCAGCGCTTTCAATTTAAGTAACCAATCTTGATGAAACTTTTCCATACGTACAAAGTACTCCTCGGTTCGCTTCAGTGCATACTTGCGGTTCAGCATATTTCTGTCAGACTGATACTGATTAATATATGGTTGTAGTAGGCTGGCTTCGTTATTTATTGGAAATTGCATTTTCGCTACTGCATTTTGCGATGCGGTGAAAAATAAACAAATTAATATAGATGTAATTACTTTCTTCATCTTATGTGCTTATGAATATAAGGCACAAGATAAATAATTATGCACAAACATTAGACGTGATAATTTGGCTTCTGAAGGTTTTTAACTAAACCGCTTTTACAAATTAATCGGCAGAAATCATTTACTTTGTATTAATGAAGAAAATCGCACTCATGGTTCTGGCAGTTTGTCTCAGCAACATCAGCTTTGCACAGATGAAACTTATCAAAAAGATTTTTTCTAACGAAAAAGACACTACCCGTAAGGCCAGTTTTATGCCCATTCCGGTATTTGGCTATGCCCAAGAGACGGGTTTTGAATTTGGCTTAGGTAGTATTTACTCGTTTTACATAGATAAAGCCGACACGAATAACCGTAGCTCAAATTTCTTTGGTGCAGCTTCTTATTCTACCAAAAAAACATACAATGTAACACTTAGAGGCGATGCCTGGACGAAACGCAATGATTTTCATTTTATTGGTGAAATGCGTTTTAAAAACATGCCCTTTAATTTTTATGGCATAGGCAATAATACCTCTCATGCAGATGAGGATAGATTAGTACAACGCTTGATAAAATTTCAGTTTGATGCAGAAAAAGCTTTTGCCAAAAATACTTACACAGGAGTTTCTTTAGGTTTTGAAAACTATGTATTTACCGACAAGGAGCTTGGTGGCATTTTTAGCACTGAAAATCGTTTGCTGGATAAGGATGGTGGTTCGGCATTTTTTGTTGGCGTGTCTCAAAGTTATGATACCCGTAACTCTAATAACTATCCAACCAAAGGGTTTTTTGGGAGGATCAGCTATCAATACGCCCTTCCAATTTTTGGGGGAGATAATTTTACTGGCAGCCAAATTAAAGTGAATGTGCGTAATTTTTGGTCATTAGCACCTAAAGTTGTGCTGGGCGTTCAAGGTTTGTATCACACGGTGCAAAGTAATCATACTCCGTTTTATTTGCTGCCACAAATGGGCAATGACGAATTGATGCGAGGTTATTATGGCGGGCGCTATCGCGACGAAAACCTGCTAGCGGCACAGGCTGAAATAAGATATCGCTTTATGGAACGTTTAGGTTTAGTGGTTTTTGGTGGCGCTGGAAAAGTTTTTGCTAATGACGAAACACAGTTGCTTAAAAATTTCAAGCCTAATTATGGTGTTGGCGGTAGATATTTCTTTGACCCAGCAAAAGGTTTGAGCGTGAGGTTAGATTATGGTGTTGGGGAAAAACGACTGAATGAAAAACGTCAGAGTGGTTTTTATATCAGCTTTGCTGAGGCTTTTTAGTCTGAAGTACACAAACTTGTTTTAATAAAATGAGCACAATAAAAATCAGTGCTTCCGTGGCTACTTTAGAGAACTTAAATTTAAGTAGATGAAAAATTATTTCTTATCACTATTCGTCATCCTTCCATTTTTTGTTTTTGCTCAAGAACCGACTTCCAAAGAAATTGGCAGCTGGGTAAAGCAGGCGCAGCACGTTGAAATTATAAGAGACAAATGGGGTATTGCTCACATTTACGGGCAAACAGATGCCGATGCCGTTTTTGGAATGCTGTACGCACAATGCGAAGATGATTTTAAGCGCATAGAACTTAATTACATTGAGAAATTAGGCAGAAGAGCCGAGATTGAAGGTGAGAAAAGTTTATATAATGATTTGCAAATTAGGCTGTTGATTGACAGCACACAAGCCATTAACGATTACAAAAATGCCGAGCCGTGGATGAAAAAATTGCTAGAAGCTTATGCGGATGGCATTAACTTTTACCTGTACAAAAATCCGAGCGTTAAGCCTGCTTTACTAACGAAATTTAAACCATGGTATCCATTTTTATGGACCGACGGCAGCATTGGTGCCATTAGCACAGGAGACTTAACCATAGCAGAGCTGAAGAAATTTTATACTAATGATTCTTCGCCTACAGGTTATATCCCGCAGGTGCGAGACCAGTTTAGCGGCTCTAACGGGTTTGCTTTTGCACCGAAAGTGAGTAAAACTGGCAATGCAATGTTGTACATTAATCCGCATACTACTTTTTATTTTAGACCCGAAATACACATGCAAAGTGAAGAAGGCCTAAATACTTACGGCGCTGTAACTTGGGGGCAGTTTTTCATCTATCAAGGGTTTAATGAATTTTGCGGCTGGATGCACACTTCTAACAATGTTGATGTTGCAGATATGTACGCAGAGAAAATCACCAAACTAAAAGACATCCACTACTATACTTTCGACAAAAAATTATATCCGGTAGAAAAGAAAAGTATTGAGCTAAAATATTTAGAAAATGGCCTTTTAAAGACAAGAAAATTTGAAACCTACTTTACGCACAACGGACCGATTATGGCCGCGAGAGATGGCAAATGGATTAGCTTAAAACATAAAAATCAAAATCCAGCTAGTTTGGTGCAAAGTTGGGTCCGCACCAAATCTAAAAGCTTTGAAGATTACCAAAAGGCAATGGATTTAACGGCAAATGCTTCTAATAACACGGTTTATGCCGATGCAAAAGGAAATATCGCCTACTGGCATGGTAATTTTATCCCAAAACGCGACACAACATATAATTGGAGTGAACCTGTTGACGCCACCACTTCTGCTACCGCTTGGCAAGGATTACACCCGGTGAGCGAAAGTGTGCATTTGTATAATCCAGCAAACGGTTGGCTTCAAAACTGTAATTCTACGCCATTTACAGTTGCAGGCGCTAACAGTCCGAAAAAGGCGGATTACCCACCTTACATGGCTCCCGACGGCGAAAACTTTAGGGGTGTAGCTGCGCTGAAATTATTAAACCGACCTAACAAATACAATTTAGATGATGTAATTGCGATGGGTTACGATACTTACTTACCCGCTTTTGAGGTTTTATTGCCTGCGCTAATCAAAGCTTACGAGCAACTACCTGCCGAACACGCCCTACGTACAAGTTTGAAAGAACCTATTGCCGAACTTAAAAAATGGGATTATTACTCTTCGACAACTTCTGTAGCGGCAACTTTAGCTATGGAATGGGCACAAAGGGTAAATCGCGGCATCCAAAATGTGTATATTAACCAGGGTGAAAAAGACCAGGTAGCCAAGACCATTGAGTTTGCAAAAACCGCAAAAGCAGAGGTTTTGCTACAACCCTTAAAAACAACTGTTGATGATTTGAACAAGCGCTTTGGTAAGTGGCAAATGCCTTGGGGTGAGGTTAACCGTTTTCAACGCATTACTGGAGAAATTACAGAGAAATACGACGACAACGCACCAAGTTTCCCTGTAGCTTTTGGTTCTGCTTTGTGGGGCCAATTGCCATCGTTCCGTAGTAACCAATTCGATACCAATAAACGCTACGGCTACAGCGGGAATAGCTTTGTATGCGCTGTAGAGTTTGGTGCCAAAATTAAAGCAAAATCTATTTTAGCAGGTGGCAATAGCAGTAATCCAGCTTCAAAACATTTTAACGACCAGGCAGAAATGTTTAGCAAAGGTGAGTTTAAAGATGTACTGTTTTATAAAGAGGATGTGATGAATAATATGGAGAAAAGCTATAGGCCGGGGCAGTGATAACTATCTAAAATAGTTTTTCGTCTTATACCTATTATTGGCTAAATCTATTTCTATTACTTCCGCTTCTATTTTCAAATTATTCCCATCTTTCACAGAACCTAGGTAAACAGTAATCGTTTTGTTCAAATTATCTAAGTGAATAACTTTGCCCTTAGCTTTATACTTCTCTATATCTAATTCGGCTTTACCGGACAGCAACATGCTTTCTAAAACTTTATTTACTCTTACTGAATCTGAAGCTTGATAGTGCATTTTAGCGATAGATACATCTTTACTAAGTTCTAATTGCCCTTCGTTGCCGGGACCTGAAATTATGCTCTTCTTTTCTTCAATTTTTTGCTCAAAAGCAAATTCGTGAAATGTATAAGCCTGTTTCTTGATATCGTACATTACAACTTTCGACTTCTTAACCTTTCCATCAGAAAAATAGATAGTTGCCATTTCGGCGATTAAAGAACCATTTTTACTGTCTAATGTAACTTTGTCCGCTTCAATTTTGGTTTTACCTATTTGCAACACAGCATTCTTTAAATTTGTTATTCCCCTACTCACATAGTTCTTTGCTTCTGATGCGGACACTATCTTTACTTGGTCTTCAGGAATTGTAGTCATCTGTAAAGGTTTAGGCTTTCCTCCTCTAACTATCTGAAATCCTTCTTTTGAATAAAATTTGTTGTACAATGCCGAATTAATAATTTGATCTTTTTTAGATGCGGAATACAAAGTAATTAGCTTATTTGTAGCATAAGTGTTTTTCGCTGTCAACCGTTCTCCTATAAATTTGGCAGTTACCTCATTACCAATTTTAAAGTTCTCGGCTTTAGTTTTTAATGCCGCTACATCAAATGCAATTTTAAAACTGCCATCATTTAGTACAATTTCAGACACATATCCTGTCGAATTTCTTTTGATGCTTTCTATTTTGCTAGTAGTAAACCTAGCTTTGTTAGCTTCATATAAAAAAGGATGGTTTTCGGGTGCTTTAATTAACGATTCCCCTTTTGCCGTAAACGCCTCAGAAATCGTATAAATAGGTTTCTCAATATAGATAACTTCTTTATTGGTTTTTTTATCTAAAACCCTCATTTCATTCATCCTACCACTAATTTTCAGGGTAAGTTCTTCTCCTTTACTTACTTTTCTGTTTACATCATTTCCAATCAGATAAATCGTTTTTCCAACTTTAAAATGTATCACGCTAAAAAGACCAGAGCCGCTAACACTGTCTACTACACCTTTAATTGTTTTGTTTAAGATAGGGTCTTTATCGGTACTTTTATACTTTACAGGTGAAATAGATGACTTGTAATCACGATTCTCTGAACTAGTTGCAGCATGCTTGTACATTAAAATTCCCTTTAAAATTCCTTCGGCTAATTCATTTTGCTTCTCTTCACTGGTAATGAATTTGAAATCATTTTTATTGGTCAAATAACCTAGTTCCAACACTACACTTGGCACTTTGCTTTCACGTAAAAGCACAAAACTTTTAGTAAGTATCTTCTCTGTTATGCTAATACCTTGAAGGTTTTGCATTCCTTTCAGTAGATAATCGGTCAAGGAATTTGCCTTACTTATTCTTGAGCTACCATCTGCTAATGCGGTATACATTTCTATGCCATTTCTATTTCCTCCGCTTACTGTTGGCTCAGAGTTGATATGCAATGAGATCAAAACGTCACCATTTGCTGCAATCCTATCTTTAAAACTAACCTCGTTATCATCTTTTCTGGTCATCACCACATTAATTCCTTTTGATTGAGCTAAAGCTTCTATTTTTTTCGCAATAGATAAAGTCAGCGCCTTCTCTGTGAAGCCATTTACCTCTACGCCTTTTTTGTTTCCGCCGTGTCCCGCATCTAGCACAATGGTAAATTTTTCTTTAGCATTTAGGGCTGGAAAAACTTCTACCACTTCTACCGTAAATCCCCAGATTAAACCTAAAACCAAAGGCGTAACCAGCAAGTAAGCTAACTTTTTCATGTTTTTTGATTTTGAATTGAATAACATTTTAATTCTTTCTTTCACGGGGCTTTTCACGAAATTGTGGATTAGCTTATTTTGAGTTTCGCCTACTGCTAATTTTAATAACAAGCCAGCGTAACTATGATTTCCAAAGGTTTTGGAGGCAACATCATCAGCTTCGTATTCATGAGCCTGTTCTAGAGCTTTATCGTACAAATAAACTACCGGATTAAACCATAAAAGCGATTTAAAGACTATCAATATCACTTTATCAACAGAGTGCAATTGCTTGGCGTGTACCTCTTCGTGTTTCAACAAAACCTGCAACTCATCGGGCGTAAGTTTATCATCTATAAAAACGTAGTTGAAAAAAGAGCAATTGGTAAATCCCGCTGCCTTGCGAACAATTCGTAGCCCGTTGATTTTTTGAGTGCTATTTTTGGTATGTTTAAGCAGTTGCAATATCCGCCAGATGGCGATAACCAAAAGCGATAAAACTACTGCAAAATAGACATAAGGGATTAGTGCACGGTAATCAAAGCGCTCTTCAACCACTGGTAAAAGTGGCATATGTGGAATGGCCTGATGTTGTTCTGTTAGCGTTTCGTCGGTTAAAAATACTGCTGGCTCCGGAGCCATTGGACTTACGACAACCTCTCTTTCTATTGTAAAATTTAGTGCCGGGATAGCGAAACTTAACAGCAAAGTAAAAAGCAAGTAGAAACGATTCGTTTTAAAAAAGGTTAACTTTCTTAAAACCAATACGTAAAATGCAAAAAACAATACCGTACATGCACTTACTTTTAAGAGGTAGCTTAGCAATTCCATCTTAAGAATTTTTATTGATGAGCGATTTTAATTCTTCTATATCTGCTTCACTTAACTTTTCTTGTTTTACCATAAACGAGAGTAAGCTTTTTGGAGAGTTATCAAAATAGCCTGAAAACAATTTAGAGAAACTGGTTTTGGCATACTCTTCTTTGCTAATGGCAGGAAAATATTCGTAAGTTTTACCGTAGGCTTTATAACTCACATAACCTTTTTTTTCCAATAATCTAACAATTGATGAGATGGTGTTATACGGAGGTTTAGGTTCATCGTCTATATTTTCAATGATATCTTTGACAAATGCATGTTCTAATTTCCATAGAATTTGCATGATACGTTCTTCAGCTTTGGTTAATTCTTCCATAACCTAAAGTTATAACTGATTTTTCAGTTATACAACTAAAAAATCAGTTTAAAACTATAATTAGCTGAAAATCAATATAATAATTTTAATACAGGATAAGAAATGGTTAAATAAAATTGCAAGAATAGTCGCTCTTCCTCCCCCTACCCCCTCCAAAGGGGGACACATAATGTATAACCTATGCGATTTAGAAATTCGATTGCAATACTTAGTATTTCAATTTAAAATGTTCTTTAGCTTGTCCTTTTTTGAAATACACCAAACCTATCCAAAAAAGATCTACTGTTACGGTAACTTGTGGGTGATTTTTGATTTCTTCCCAAGCTTGCTTCATACCTTCACTCCAGTAAATATCATCAAAAATTAAAAGGCTATCTTCAGTTATTTTTGGCAGGCACCATTGGAAATAATTCAGTGTGGCTTCTTTGGTGTGGTTACCGTCGATGTACACAAAATCTAGCTGCGTATGATCTTCTATAGCTTTCGGCAACAAGTCGTTAAAATTACCTACCTGCAATTCTACGTTGCTTAAGTTTAACTCTTTAAAATTCTGATAGGCTACTTCGGCGGTCTGTGGACACCCTTCTATGGTTAAGATATTAGCTTTAGGTTGCGCCTTAGAAAGGTAAGCTGTTGTTACACCTAAACAGGTACCCAACTCAATCATGTTTTTTGGCTGATGATTGGCTGCCAAGCGATAAATAAGCTGTGCTAAGCGAGGAGATTTAAGTGCATTCTTTGCAATTTGCGAAACCTTTTTTGTACGGTTTTTGTTGAGATG